>SXGR01505839.1_pt1 | contig 23370 bp, 23 predicted proteins | sample 3174711 | NCBI WGS metagenome assembly SXGR01 (sample SAMN11356860, study PRJNA531348) | freshwater metagenome | isolation source: freshwater sample F1-60 | place: China: Fuxian Lake, Yuxi | collected 2017-12-25 | reverse complement strand
CAGGTCCTCATTTAGTTAAAGCCTGGAATGAAATTCCTCATGTAACTCAATTTGATGAAATTGATGTTACGGATATGGAATACTTTAGAAAAAATTTAACAGACCTTAATACAAAAGAAAAAATTACTATAACACCTCTTGCTTTCATTATGAAAGCGTTAGTTAATGGCATGGAAAAATATCCAAACTTTAATTCCTCACTTGAGTCTACCGGCGAAAATATTATTTACAAAAAATATTTTCATATTGGAGTTGCTATTGATACTCGTCATGGTTTAATGGTTCCAAAAATTAGAAATGTTGACCAAAAAGATCTTCTGACTTTAAGTAATGAACTTAGAAAAATTAGTAAACTAAGTAAGGAACTTAAAAGAGATAAAAAAGAATTTTTTGGAGGATCAATGACGATATCTAGTCTTGGCGGAATTGGAGGAAGTTTTTTTACTCCAATTATTAATAGTCCAGAAGTTGCAATAATTGGAATAGGAAAAACAGAAATAAAACAAATATTTATTGATGGAAAATTTATATCAAGAGCAATGATGCCTGTATCACTTTCTTATGATCATAGAATAATTGATGGAGCGGAAGCCGCAAGATTCTGTCAAGATTTAAAACTTGGTCTTGGTAAAAACTTTGCTTTCAATTTATCATTTTAAAAATGATAAATGGTTACTGTGAAGAAAAATATATTCCTTTAAAAAAAATATTTGAAGATTATTTCTTAAAACAAAAGGAAATTGGAGCCTCTTTTGCAATCTATAAAGAGGGAAAACCGTTAATAGATTTATGGAGCGGTCTTAAAAATAAAAATGATAAAAAATGGGAAGAAAATACTATCGTAAATTTATTTTCAGCAACAAAGGGAATCTATGAGATTATTGTTTCAATTTTAATCGATCAAAGTATTTTAGATTTAGAAAAAACTGTTTCTTATTATTGGGATGCTTTTAAACAAAGTAATAAAAGAGAAATCAAACTAAAGCATATTTTATCTCATCAATCTGGAATTTATAGATTTAAAAAAAAAATCACACAACAAGATCTTTTAGATTGGAATAAAATAATAAATATTTTAGAAAATCAGGAACCAGACCATTCATGTGGTGAAAAAACTTATTATCATGCAAAAACACATGGATTTTTAATCGGTGAAATTATAAAAAAAATAACAAAAAAAAGTTTAGGAGAGGTAGTCTCGGAATTACTATCAAAGAGATTAGGATTAGATTTTTTTATTGGAACTCCAAAAAATCAACTTTCAAATATTGCTCTTCTCTACGAGGATAAAACTGAAACTAAAATATCATCGGAATTTAATGCTTTTAACAATCCTGAACATGAAATAAATTTTTATAATGAAGAAAATTGGCAAACCGCTGAAGTTCCTTCAATGAATGGTCATGGGAATGCAAGATCGGTTGCTAAAATTTATGATACTTTTGTAAATGACCTAATATTAGAAAAAAATATTTTATTGTCAAAATCATCAATTAAAAAATGCTTAACTGAAAGCATTAGTAGAATTGATGAAAGTTTAATGCTGAAAATTAGATGGTCTGAGGTTGGTCTTATACTTCGTGGCGGATGGTTATTTGGTAAAAATAAAGAGTCTTTTGGTCATAATGGTTGGGGTGGATCTTTAGGTTTTGCTGATCCAATACTGGGGATAGGAGTTGCCTATACTACAAATAAAATTAATCCAACGATGAGTTCAGATTTTAGAATTATTAACTTACTTAAAGAATTCTATAAACTTCACTAAATATTATCTGGTCTAAGCCATGCTGGTCTTTTTAAAAAAGCATTAAATAAACCATTTATTCTATAATAATTAATTAATATTTTTTTTTTATTAAATAATATTAAAGCAATGAATAATTTAATTATTGACAAAAGAAACTTCAAAACTGTAATTTTATATGCGGTTAAAAATCCAAAATGTTTATAATTATAGTAAAATAAAGACCACATCCAATGCCAATTTCTACATAGTTCAATATTTAAATTATCAACTGAAGATTTTTTTTCAAAATGTTTAACTTTTGAATTTTGTATAACAAAAACTTTTCCTCCCTGACTTTTTATCCTTTTACAAAGATCTATTTCTTCAAGAAATAAAAAAAAATTTTCATCAAATATTTTTTCAAGATTAGTTTTCTTTAAATTTATTAACATTGCGAACCCTTTAACATAATCAACTTCCATTATTTCATCTTTAAAAAAATTATTTTTATCTGTAAAAAAACCATAATTATTTAAAAGATTTGGAGCTAGAATTGTAAAATTATCAAGCAATGTTAAATGAGCCTTGTAAAACTCTGATAGACAATTTTCTTCTAAGATCGTGTCTGGATTTAATATAAATGCATACTGAGTTCTAACTCTCGATATTCCAAGATTATTACCTTTTGCATATCCTAAGTTTTCTTTTGCAATAATGACTTCTACATTTGAAAATTTTTTTTCTAGATAATTTTTAATTTGAATATTATTTGAATTTTCGACGATAATAATTTTAATGTTAGAATTTATACTTTTAATACATTCTTCTATTATATGCCCACTCATGAAAGAAACTATAATAAAAGTAATGTTTTTTTCAAAACTATTCATTAATTTAAGCTATAAAGTATTTTGTAATAAATATATAAAATATTTATTAACCTAAAAGTGTAAAGAATGAAAAAAATTATTGTAACGGGAGGATTAGGTTTTATAGGTAGTAATCTTATTAATATCCTTAAAGATAAATATTTTATTATTAATATAGACAAGGTAAGTTATGCATCAAATTTTAATAACATTGATCCAAATATAAAAAATTATAAATTTTATAAGCAAGATATTAATAATAAAATTTTTATTAAAAATATTCTAAATAAATTTAATCCCTCCATTATATTTAATGTTGCAGCAGAAACTCATGTAGACAGATCAATAGATGGTCCAAAAAAATTCATAGAAAGTAATATTCTCGGAGTTTTTAATCTTTTAGAATCAATTAAAGATTACAAAAATAAAATTAAATTAATTCATATATCAACTGATGAAGTGTATGGAGATATTAAAAAGAATTATAAATCAAAAGAAGAGGACGCTTACAATCCAAGCTCGCCTTATTCTGCTTCCAAAGCAAGTGGTGACTTTTTAATAAAGTCATATATTAGAACATATAAAGTCCCTGCGATTATAACCAATTGCTGTAATAACTTTGGTCCAAATCAATATCCAGAAAAATTAATTCCAACTATAATTTATAATATACTAAATAAAAAACCCATTCCAATTTATGGTAAAGGAAAAAATATAAGAGAATGGATTTATGTTAAAGATCATTGTGATGCCATCATCACAATTGCAAAAAAAGGTATTATTGGTGAAAATTATAATATCGGAAGCGGGATAGTATTAAATAATATTCAAATTGCAAAAAGAATAATATCAACTTTTAAAAAAATTATTCTTAATAAAAATATCGAAAGCAAAATACATCTTGTTAAAGACAGGCCCGGACATGATCTGCGTTACTGCTTAGACTCATCAAAAATAAGAAATAAATTAAAATGGAAATGTAAATCAAGTTTTAATCAAAGATTAAATGAAACAATTATTTGGTATATAAATAAATTCGGAGCAAATTATTTTAAAAATCAAGATTATAAATATCGGACCGGTTTAAAAATATGATAAAAAAGGGAATAATATTAGCAGGTGGAACTGGCTCAAGACTAAGTCCTTTAACTAAAATAATAAATAAACAACTCTTACCTTTATATGATAAACCTTTGGTATTTTACCCTCTATCAATATTAATGCTGGCAGGAATTAGGGATATATTAATTATAACTAATCCAAATGAAGATATTAATTTTAAAAAAATATTAGGCAATGGTTCTAACTTTGGAATAAAAATTCAATACTTAAATCAAAATAAACCAAATGGTCTTCCAGAAGCCTTTATTATTGGTGAAAAATTTATAAACAAAAAAAATGTAGCTTTAATTCTTGGTGATAATTTTTTTTATGGACAAGGCTTTACGAATAGACTCAAACAAAAAACTAAAGCAAAATCTGGATCTACTATATTTACATACCAAGTTAATAATCCTGAAGATTACGGAATTGTCGAAATGAAAAAGGAGAAAATATTTAGTATAAAAGAAAAGCCAAAAAACTCTAAATCAAATCTGGCTATAACTGGACTTTATTTTTTTGATCATAATGTTGTAAATATTTCTAAAAAACTCAAAACATCAAGAAGAGGAGAGTTAGAAATTGTCGATTTATTAAAAGAGTATTTAAAAAGAAAGAAATTAAAAATTGAATATATGGGAAGAGGCAGCGCATGGCTAGATACCGGTAACGCTGATAGTCTTTTTGAAACATCTCAATTCATTTCAAACATTGAAAAAAGACAAGGTTTAAAAATAGCATGTCTAGAAGAGATCGCTTTAAATAATAAATGGATATCAAAAAATATTATTAGAAAACAAATTAATTTCTATGGAAACTGCGAATATTCAAGATATCTTAAAAAACTAATCTAGTTTAAAATGAAAATTAGTATAAATGGTGTAAAAATATTTAAGTCCACAATTTATGAAGACAGCAGAGGATCTTTCAATGAAGTTTATAAAAAAAAAATCTTATCAAAAAAAGAGCTAATATTTCATTGTACATCTTGCTCTAAAAAAAATGTATTACGAGGTTTGCATCTGCAAATCAAAAATCCGCAGGCAAAATTTTTAACAATTTTAAAAGGTAGTATATTTGATGTTGTTGTAGATTTAAGAAAAAACTCTAAAACTTTTGGAAAATATTTCTCAGTTATATTAAACAAAAATACATACACCTCTATTTATATACCCGAAGGCTTTGCTCATGGTTTCTACGGCCTTGATAAAGAAAATATAGTTTACTATGGATGCTCAAAGTATCGAGAAAAAAATTATGAAATTGGAATTTTATGGAATGATAAGGATTTACAAATTAAGTGGCCTACAAAAAATCCAATTTTGTCAAAAAAAGATTCTAATAATATTTCTTTTAAAAAGTTCTGTGACTTATAAAATGAAATTAAATTTTTTAGTAAAAAACTTAATAGTGTTTCAAGGTGACTATAGGCCATTCTATAAATTTTGTATATTTTCTAAACCAAAAAGATAAATATCTCTCAGCAAGATAAGCATACAATCTTGTGGTGTCATAGCCCTTCAGATTTTTAAAACCAAATTCTTTTTCGCATCTAAATAACCAAGGAAATAAATTTGAGAACCATTTATTTGCTACATACTGTGTTGAAATAAACATTATATGTGGATTAAAAGAATTAGAAGTATTCGCAAAGTTTCTAAATTCTACTCTATCTTTATTATTCAACAAATTAACGGCTTTATCAAAATTTCCGTATCCATGGTGCATATCAAAATGAAGTTTTACAGTTTGTTTTTTATTATCAAAAAATATAGTTGGATCTTTTAATAAAGATTTTAAACCTCTTTTTAATATTTTCATTTTTTTCATATTATTCACAAAAATAGGATCGCCAATTATTGCGTCATATTCATTCCATTCTTTAGGAACATGACTAATTACATTTCTTCTCAAGTTGATAATATTTATCTCTTTGTTAAATGACTCTTTCCTCAGCCAAAATTTTCTTTTTTGACAAAATCCTATCCAAGTATTTTTTTTAATTTTTTTTAGCAAATTTTTCCAGTACCAATAATGAAATGTTAATTCTGAGTAATATCTTTCTTTGTAAAAAATATTATCCAAGCTATTTGCCAAATAATAATGTTTGGGAAAATTGTCATTGCCAACTCCTGCTTTTTTATAGGTAAGATTATCCAAATAAGCCAAGTGCTTATTTGTTACACAATACATCAATAAAGATTTTTTCATTATCTTATTTCTTTAAAATTTTTTGACCTAATTATCTATGTTATTATTTACAATATTCAATTTTAAAAATAATAAAAAGTTTAAATTTAAATAAACAATAGAACCAAATATTACCCTAAAAAATTTACTAAAAATTTTTTATATTTGTAAATGTTAATGAATTTACAATTCTATTTATTTTGCCTTAAGGATAGATTTATTCTTTTAAAAGTTTTAATCTGTCTATTTAAAAATCTTTTTATTAGTCCATATCTCAAATCTCTTTTTGCTACGATGGGACTATCGACCGTACAATCCCATGTTCTTTGATTATCTTTCAATGCCCAGTCTAATTCAAAGGCTGAAAAACTTTCAATATTATTATTTTTTTTACATAATAAAGAAAAAACACTCTGATCGTGCCTATTTTCAATAAACCCCCCATAATTTTTTTTAGAAAGTGAGTCATCAATTAAATTAATAGAAGTTTTAAAGACATTTAACCATTCATTTAAAAAATTTATTGAAAAATTACTTTTTTTAATAAAAAAACAACCTGCCCAAAATTGAGGCGATTTAAATACTAAATTATTTGATTTTAAATTGAAATGATCGAATAAATCTGATTTTGTAAACTTATATTCTTCTCTTAATGGAAAATTAATATTTTTAAATTTATCTTTTTTTAATGGATTATATTGAAAAGCTACAACATCTTTTTTTTTATATTGCAAGGTATTTAGATAAAGTTGAAATTTTTCATTTTTATTGCTTAAAATATGACAACCAACATCGACATAATTAATAATGTCACCCTCATTAACACTTTTTAATTCATTTAAAACTATATATGGTTTCCAAAACCAATAACCGTATCCTCTTTTTTTTCCAGTTTTTTTTATTATTTGTTTTATTTCATTTTTACAGTTTTCGTCTAAATCTTTTTCCGAATAAACTTTAATTTGATCATAATAACCCGATCTAACTGCCTGTTCTTTTAATCTTTGAGCGCTTTTTTTTAATGATAAATCTGCAAAAGCTACTAATTTTATGGTCATTAAAATTTATTAGAATTTTTTTTTTATTAAACATCTAGACCAATAAATTTGATCTTGTAAAATTTTTTTTAAAGTTGAATATTTAGGTATCCATTTTAATTTTTTTTTAGCATAAGCAGGACTGCATATTAAGGTGCTCGGATCTCCCTTTCTTTTATTCGCATATTGTATTTTCAATTTTTTATCTAAAATTTTTGATATTTGATTTATTACATCCTTATTAGATATAGACTTATTGTTACCTAAATTGAATATACCTTTTTTATTTTTCTTTAAAAAAATTATAGAATTTAGTACTGCATTACATATATCTTTAATATGAATATAGTCTCGAATGCATGTTCCATCTTTTGTTAAATAGTCATTTCCAAAAATTTTAATTTTTTTGTTTAAGATAGCATTGCTTACAGATAAGGGTATAAGATGCGTTTCAGGCTTGTGATTTTCTCCAATTAAAGGTTTTTTTATGGCAGAACAAACGTTAAAAAATCTTAATATAACGAAATTTCTTATATTTTTTTTTATTTCTTTTTCAGCTTGTAATTTAGTTTTTCCATAATCACTTATTGGCATAATTTTATCTGTTTCTTTAATAGAATTTATTTTATTTTTATAAACAGCTGCAGTACTCGAATAGATAATTTTTTTTATTTTTAATTTTTTCATCACATATATTAAGTTTTTTGTTGCGACTACATTATTTAGATAATATTTACGAAATTTAATTTTTTCACTTACAGTTGATTTTGCGGCTAAATGAATGATTAAATCAGGTTTAATCTCTTTAAGTATTTTTTCTAAATTTTTTATGTTCAATAGGTTACATTTAAAAAAGTTTTTATTTTTAATCTTTACCCGAGAACTGGGTGTGGATTTATCTAATCCATAAAAATTTTTTTTTTTAAAAAAATTAGCTAGACAGCTACCTATGTAACCTGAGACTCCTGTTATTAATATTCTATTATTTTTCAAATTTATTTAATTCTTTTTATTATAAAAATAAGACAATTATTTCCATTTACTAATTTTGTTACATATTTTTTTTCTAAAATAAATTGAACAGTTTCCCAAATAGATTTAGATCTAAAAGGAATATCTTCAATTACAAGCCACCCGTTCTTATTTAAATATTGTAAACTAGTATTGATCATATTTAAATTTGTATATGGTGAGTGCAAACCATCATCAACTATTAAATCAAATTTTTTATTTATTTTTCTGAATAATTTTTTAATTGAATTTTGACTAGTCTGATCAACATAAAAAGTTTTTATACGATTTTCCCTAAATAAAACATCACGATCGATATCTGCGCCATAAACTGAGGAGTTTACAAAATAATCTCTGAATGCTCTTAACGAAGCTCCTGGTTTTCCAAAAGGTCCCATGTTTGAAATTATATTTGTATTATTAGTGCCTATGCCGACTTCAAGTATTTTTTTAACTCTTTTAGGATTTTTAAATAATGAAGGGTAGATAAAGTGGTAATTTAATCTTGCTTTATCACTTCCATGGCGTTCAAAACTATGTTTAATATTATTTGCTTCTCTAATCTTTTTATTTTTTGTGCAAAAAGATTTTGCGTCTGTTATTTCTAAATTTAACTTAAGATTGATTAATAATTTTGAAATCAGAGGAAAAGTCAAATTTATTGATTTTTCGGTGTGCTCTCCTAATATATTTGGATCACCTGCTGAATTTGTAGAAAAAATGCCAAAATTTTTATATAAGTATTTTTCTACACTGTGTCTAATTATTAACCATTTTTTACTTCTATTGCTTTTAATCATTAATCATTTTTAAATTATAAAAATTATTTAAGAAAGTTAAAAAATATATCTCAAGCTTAAATTTATTTTTAGAACTCAATATAATCTTTTAGCTTAAAAAAATTTTACATAGTTTAATAAAAAATATTACCTACTTTTATCTTACCGTATTTACTCTTTTGATAAATATATTTATTGGATAAATGTTTTATTAAACAGTAATTATTTATCCGATTAGTCTTAAGATTAACTGGCAAAACATACCTATTAAGAAAACCAAATGGAATATCTTTGTAAATTAATCCAGCATTAACTTTGGCCATTAAATCTAAATTAATCATATTTTTATTAAGATATTTAATTTTAAATGCTCCATGACCAAAATCAGGATTGGAGGAAGGGCCAACAATATGCTCTTTCATTAAACTTCTGTCATAAAGATACATTGCTTGATAAGGAAATTTTGTGTTTACAAATGCAAAAAAATTTTTTTTATCTAAAATTTTGACATGAACTTTATTTTATTTTTATTAAGATAACTTACTGCGTATAGGTTTTTATCAATAGAATTGAATTCTGTTAAAATAAAAGAGGGAATTAAATTAATTTTTTTAAGAGACTGTCTTGCTAAAATCCAATACTGAATATTTTCTTCTGTAATAAGAATATCGTCTTCAATATATAAAAAAAGTGTAAAAGATTTATTAAGATATTTTGTTTTCATAATTTTTAAATGAACCCAAGGTAATAGACGATTATCAATTAAATCAGTCGGCGTATAAATTACAATTTTTTTTTCTTTGATTTGGTCTAATAAGTATTTTTTTTTTGATTTGTCATTTGTTATTATTGTTATTAATATATACTTTTTTGTATTTAATATTATATTTATTTAATAAATTTATTTCGTTTTATAGTATTTAATAATTTTCTTATGAACAAAAATTTTAGGACGCAAAATTATAATCTTCTAAAAAATATTGAAAAAAAAGTTCCAAAAAAAAAAATATTAAGTATTTTCAAAAAAATGTGTACAGTGAAATTTTTTGAAGAAGAGATAAGAGATGCTCATAAAAATAAAAAAACGACACCGCTGGTGTATTTATCTTTAGGCCAAGAGTCAGTTTCTGCAAGTATTTCCGAAGTTTTTAGTAAACCATATGTTTTAGCTCAACATAGAGGTCATGGACCTTATTTATCTTTTGGTGGCGATCCAATAAAATTAATAGATGAATTGCTAGGATTAAAATCTGGTTGCTGTGAAGGTAAAGGAGGGTCCCCAATGATTCATGATTTTAAAAAAAAAATAATTGGTCATTGTGGATTGGTAGGTGATCAAGTACCAGTCGCTGTTGGAATATCACTAGTTAAAAAAAATGATTTCATTGTCTGTTTTTTTGGCGATGGTGCAGCGGAAGAAGATTATGTTTTGGCTGCTCTTGGGTATGCCGCAACTAAAAAATTAAAAATTCTTTTTATATGCGATGATAATAATTTATCAGTTTTAACCCCTATAAAAGACCGAAGAACATGGGAGATTTCAAACATTGCAAAGTCATTTGATATGAAAACAGTAGATATAGCAGATGATCCTTGGAATATTTATTACTGGGGAAAAAAATTTAAAAAAAATTTGCCGGCTCTTATTAATATTCGTACCTGTAGAGATACTTGGCATGTAGGTTCTGGTCAGGACAAAAATTTAGAATGGAATAGATATGAAATAACAAAAAATAAATTAAAAAATTTATTTGCAGAAAGTTTAATCAATAAAATTGAAAGAAAGGAAAAAAAATGGGCAAAAAAAATAGTTCAAAAACAGTTGCTGAAACTATATGCAAATTAAGTAAGAATTTAATTGATAGACATAATGGAGTAATTATTGGACAGTGTTTGACAGCAGTCGGTTGGGTTCAAAATACTGTTCCCAAACAAAAAAATGGTATCCATGAACTTCAGATGACAGATACATCAGGTGCAGGAATAGCTGTCGGGTGTGCTCTTGCAGGATCAAGGCCAATTCTAGTCATAAGATTTCAAAGTTTTTTATGGTTAAATTCAAGTCCGATCATTATGCACGCAGGTATAGCTAAAGAAATTTTTGGATATGGTTGTCCAGTTTTAATTAGAGCTATAGCCTCTGAAAGTGCTGATGGACAAGGTCCTTTACATGCAAATAATTATCACTCTATTTTTTTAAATGTACCCGGTGTTTCAGTCTGCGCTCCAATGACACCAAATGAATACAAAGAAGTTTGGAATTACTATTTAAAACACGATGCCCCTCTATTAATAAGTGAGCATAGAAATTCATATAAGTCATCTATGGAAATAAAAAATATTTATAATAAAACCGATTTTTCTGATGCAACAATATTTGCAATTTCTTCGTCTAGATTTTCTGCTTATGCAGTTTGCAAAAATATTAAAGATTTAAAATTAAATCTAATAAATATAGTATGGTTAAATCCATTAAAATTTAAAAAAAAAGATATTGAAACTCTAAAAAAATCAAAAATAGGTTTAGTTATAGACGCTTCTTATGAGTACTGTGGGGTTACAGAATCTATCGCATATAAATTGCAAGCACTTTCAAACGTTCCAGTTTATGCTATGGGCCTTAAAAATAGGTTACCGGGAGTAAATAAAATTAATGAAAATGGAACGCCCACACCTATGGAAATATTAGATAAAATTAGACTAATGATTAAAAAAAAACAACAGGTTTGTGATAATAACTAGTGAATTTATGTGTTCTTTTTTTCTAAAAAAAAGTTTTTAATCTACAATAGTTAATGTAACTAAATTTTTTTTAATCTTAAATTTACTAGCTAATTTTTTGATTGTAGCAATTCTAATAATGTCTCCAGCCGTCAACACTTCCCTTCCAAGCTTATCAGAGATTGCTCCTTTTAAAACGCCCAGAATATTGGTCGCTCGTCGTTTAATAAGTTTCTTTAAATTTTTATGATTCTCAATATATATTTTTCTTTTATCTACAGTATATATTATTTGTTTACCAAGCTCTGGGAGCTTAAATCTTATAAAATTATTTTTTATCTTAGTATAATGTTTTTTTCCCTCATAGGGTTTTAATTGTCTGCCATATTTATCTTGATAGCGAACAAGATCATTTTTAATGACTGGAGTCTCAAATTCTAGTGCTTTTATTCCCTTTTTAGATATTGCTTTTATAGTGTGAAATAGTCCAGTTCTTATCATTAACTTATTCGGCGCTTTATAAATTTTTTCCATTTCTTTGTATAAGCCTAACTGAATTTTAGCTTTTCCACTTAAAAGTATAAATCCAGTTTTTTTTTTAGGATGACAATGTAATGAGGTTTGTTTGTTATATTTTATATCTAAAAAAGTTAGCGCAAGTTTATTTTTATTTCTATAAATAACATATTCAAAACCCCAAGGTTTAGTTACAATATTTCTATCAAAAACTTTATCTCTAAGTTTCATTAAAAAAACTTAGAGTCTTTTTCATCCATGGGCCCATATCTTTATAATGGGCAGTAGTGATAATTTTGCTATCTTCTACAACTGGAAGGTCTGTATAAATAGCTCCAGCATTAATGAGATCATCTTTCATACTATAATAACCTGCAATTTTTTTATTTTTAACAATTCTTGCTGAAATTAATAACTGAGCTCCACTGCAAATACACGCGATTACTTTATTTTTCAAATGAAAATTTCTTATAAAATCAATTAATTTTATGTTTTGCCTAATTTTTTCCATTGACTTAACTCCTCCTGGCAAGACAAGAAGATCATAATTGTCTATATTAATTTCATCAATATCTTTTATAGGGTGATCTTTATTAGGGGGTAATTGAGTACCTAATATTCCTTTAACAGGCTTACCCCCAATAATACAGACATCAACTTTGCTCTCGGCTTCTAATAATCTATAAAAAGGATATATAAATTCATGGTCTTGCGCTTGATCGCCACTTATGATTACTGATCTAAACATTAGTAACTTACTTCCTCAAAATGATGTTTTCTTTTAAGTTTATTTTGTGTCATCAAATTTATATGTTTAGATGCTTCTTCACCAAAAGTTTTTTTAATTAATTTCTTGTAATCAGAATTTTCAAAATATGCGTAAAAAGCTTTATCTCTAAAATCTAAAACTTCTGACGCTTTAAGATATAGTGTCTTAAGTGGTAATGTTTCATACGCATGTTGCGAATATCCAATCCATCCAGGCCCATTAATATCATCAGGGAGCATCCATGAATTCTTTTTTGCTAGACTATAAAGTTGTGAACCGGGATATGCCATTGCTGAATAAAAATTTGCCCATTCACTATTAATCTTTATTGCCAAATTAAGCGTTTCTTGCATTGATTTCTCATTGTCATCAGGTAATCCAAAAATGTAGTTAGCTCCAACATAAAACCCCATATCCCTGACTTTTTTAACAATTTCAAATATATTTTTATTGTGAAATCTTCCTTTTGTTACTCCGTCTCTAACATGCTCAGACCCAGACTCAATTCCTAATGCCAACCATTTAAAACCAGATTTAATCATTTTTTTTAGCATTTCATCGTCTTCTAATGTATCAATTCTCGCGTAGACCCAAAAATTTAACTTATCTCCATATTGCCGTTGAGTTATTTCATCACAAATTTCTGACACTTGTTTTGGGTTTAAAACAAACATTTCGTCTGGTATTTTAATATTGAAAATAGAGTATTTCTCCACAAGAGTTTCTATTTGTTTTATTATATGTTTGGGCGACCAAAACCTTATAGTGTTTTTTTGAAATGGAGCATTTATGCAGCAGAAAGTACATTTAAATGGACAGCCCAAACTAGTTTGTAGTGATGCATATTTGTTTCTCGATTTCAAATCATGAAAAGTATGCCAATTGTGAGCTTTATATTTATTTAGATCTATTAGTTCCCAAGACTGACCTGGCAAATCTTGATCTAAATTTGTAAACATTTCAGCCATTTTATTAAACTTAATTTTTCTGTTATCAAAATACCAAAGGCCGGGGATTTCATTAATTTTTTTTTTATTATTTAAATGTTGTATTAAAAATTCTATTGTTATTGGCCCCTCTCCTTGGCATACAAAATCAAAAACGGACTCTAAAATAGTTCTTTGGGGAAGAGCTGATGGATGAGTTCCTAAAGCAATTGTTTTCAAACTCTTTTTTGTTTTTTTAGCTAAAATTTCTGCAGTTTTTATTGCCCCAGGCATACATTGTGTTGAAGCTGAGGGCTGTTGTCCATAAATCATAAAAACAGTTATTAAAGGATTAATTTTAAGAATTTTATTAGCTGTTTCCTCGTGCGTTAATAAATCTGCCTCAGCATCAAGTATTTGAACATTATAATTTCTTTTTAATAGGTAACTTGAAATAAGCATTGACCATACAGGAGGTTCTATTGCTGCAAAATCTTTTGATAGTGATTGGTAAACTTCTAATCTTGAAGGAGGCGTTACAAATAAAGCATCAACTTGGCTCATTTTTTGGATTTAAATTTAATTTTTTTCAATATTCATATCCTAGTATAATTTGTAATACTAGAAAATAGTTTTACTATCAGAAATTTTAAAATATTATCATGTGGATAATAAACTACTTAAAAAAAGTATACATAAATAGATTAAAAAAATTATATAAATAATAAATACCTAAATTTATTATAGAGAAAATTGTAGATTAATAGAGTAAAAAAATTAAAATCTTCAGGACATATTCTAAAGTTGATAGTTGGCTCTAGAGATAAAACTTTGTGCGGCAGAGATACCTTTTAGTCTAACTATGCACTGCCATTTATTTCCGTGTTTTCTTATAACCATAACTTTCTTCCTTTCAATTTGTGACAAGCGTGTGACAAGCCACGTTAGTTTTAAGAAAGTTATTTTTATTTTAGTCTAGAGTCGTTGTAGTTGGCGGAGAGAAAGGGATTCGAACCCTTGATACCTTTAACAGTATACACGCTTTCCAAGCGGGCGCCTTCAACCACTCGGCCATCTCTCCTTAAATTATTAATACTTTATATTAATAAAGGCTAATATAGAAAAAGCATTAAAATTAATTATGCTTTTATGAATAAAAATAAGCTGCTTATAATTGGTAAAAATAGTTTTATAGGAGAAAATTTATATAAAAGTATCAAAAAAAAAATCAATACACGTTTATTAAGCTATGAGCAATTTTTAAAATTAAATCAAAAAAAAATAAAAAATTTTAATTACATATGTAACTGCTCATTAAATGGACAATATAATAAATCAAAATATAAAGATAATAATGATATTGACCTTAAAATAGTAAAAATAATTAAAAACTATAAAATTACATTTATTTTTTTGAGCTCACGAAAAATCTACTCAAAAAAAGTTAACATCACAGAAAATGATAAATTAAAACCTAAATGTAACTATTCTAAGAACAAAATAATAACAGAAAAAAAAATTTCTAAATTACTGCCAAATAAATTAATAATACTTAGAGTATCCAATATCCTCGGATTAAAAAACCACAGTTTAAGAACAACACATACTAGTTTTATTGATAATTATATAAAATACTTATCTTCCAACAAAAAAACTTATTATAATAACGATTTTAAAGATTTTATATCAATTAATCAATTTGTTAGAATTTTTTATAATATTCTTAAATATAACTTAAGGGGTATATACAATGTTGGCTTAGGCAAGAAAATTTATATAAATGAAATTTTAAAATGGCTAAATTATAAAAATTCCAATAAAAATAAATTTTTTATAAAAAAAAATACGCATCCTGATGATTCTTTTACTCTTGATAATAAAAAATTAATAAATTCAATCAATATGAAGATTGCCAAATCAGAAGTAAAAAAATTTTGCAAAGGTATGGGCAAAAAAATTTATTTTCGACTTAATTATTGAATGTAATTTTTGAATAATTTTAAATTATTTGTAATAAATTTTGGATAAGTATTATCTATTTTTACAAGTTTATAAATATGTCCTCTATTAAATAGATCTATATGCATTTCAATTTTTTTTTTAATAATTTTTATTGAAGAAAATTTTTTACGACTAAATTCCGAGTGAGCAAAAGATTTCAATTTTTTTGAAATAACAGCTGGTTTATTTAAATTATTAAAGTGCCATCCACCATTTTGAATTAAATCAATATTTTTTTCCAGAAATAGTTTTCGAAAAAAATTTTTTTTTAAGTTTTTTACTAAAACTTTTTTTCTTAAAAAAGAAAAACTTTTTAAGTCTTTTTTTTTGCAGATTCTTGTGCCTTGCCAGGGCGTTTCATATTGATTAAATAAATTCAATTTATAAACATACATATTCATCATAAAAATTGCGTATTTTTTTTTAATTATAATTTTTTTTAATACCATGGGATTTGGTATTTCGTCCGCATCTGAATACATTATTAAATCATCAGGTTTAGCATCTTTAATTCCCTGAAAAATCATCTCTCTCTGATATTCCTCTGATTTCCATAAATTCTTTGAATCGGGAAATTTGTCCTTCAAAATTATATGTCTTACTCTATTTTGAAATTTTTTATCGATTAGTTTAAAATTAATTTTTTTTTTTTGATTTCTATAATTGTAGTAAGACTCACAAATAATAAAATAATCAACTACGTCTTTCAAAATATTTAATCTTGCATTAACTAAAAAGTTTTCGTCAAAAAAAATTATACAATCATATATTTTTTTTTTATTTGAAAACATAAATAATTCTTCAAGATTTATAAATTACTACAAGGCAATTATTTGCATTATTATCTCTAGCTAAAAATTTTGAATAATATTTCAAAATTTTAAGATATTTTCTAATAAGTTTCATAATTTATTTTTTTGTCTCCTAATCAGATGTCAAAATTAATTTTTTTAAGGTACCCTTTTTTTTTAAAATCTTTATTTTCTGATAGTTTTAAAAACTCTATTTTTGAATAATAATTTTTAGTTATTAAATTATTTCTCAAAAAAACTTTTATATAATCTTTTACTTTTTTAAAAAATTTACTAATATTATTTTTTTGCGACATATATTTTTTTGTTTATGAGACCAAGCATATTGATAATCTGATTGCTGCACTACCCATCTAGGTGTTTTAAATTTTTTCACAGTTCTAACTGCAAGTGAAAGTGGAATTTTACTGGTCAATTCTAATCTTTCACCGTAATTTTGTTTTAGAATTTTCCACCAACCATTTTTATCTGAATAATCTATTAAAAAAACTTCAGTTTCTAAAAAACCGTTCTTTTTATTATAGAGTGAAAAAAAAATTTCCGGTGAAAATTGCCAAAACCCATGACCGCAGTAATTATTTGTCGGTAAGATATGTAAAATTTGCCCCCCTTTTTTACATAAATAAGAAATATTTTTAAAGCATTGCGTGACGTTAAATATATGTTCGGAGGTTCCAAAATCTATTATCGTATCGTACTTTTTTTTTGAGTAAATAGATTTATTCATATCCATTATGAAATTAGCACCCTCAAATTTTGAATAGTCAGCAGACACTACGGATTTAGCATTAAATTCTATATTTAAAAGTTTTTCACAAAATTTTTCTTTGAACGCAGGTTGATTTACTCTATTTATATTCAGTAGATCTTTAGTCGAAAATAATAAAGCTGTTCGTCCAAGTGTTAAAACGTCCCCCAGCTGCCTTTTAGAATTCGAGTAACTTAAAAATTTATATTCATGATAAGTAATTGCCATATTTAATATTTTATCAAAATATTTTTGTTAGTATATGATTAGTTTATAAAAATACTTAAATTAAATTTTTATAAAAAAATATTTTATCCATTTTTATTTATTTTCAAAACCTCAATAAAAGCTTCCTGTGGAATATCCACACTTCCAAACTGTCTCATTCTTGCTTTTCCTTTTTTTTGTTTTTCCAAAAGTTTTTTCTTTCTATCTCTCGCTCCTCCACCATGAATTCTGTTAATAACATCTTTTCTATAACCAGATATTGTTTCTCTTGCTATAACTTTTCCACCAATTGCTGCTTGGATTGGTATCTGAAATTGGTGCCTTGGTATTAAGTCCTTTAATCTTTCACACATTAATCTTCCTTGTCTTACGGCAAAATCTTTATGAATGATCATGGACAATGCATCAACCATCTCTTCATTGACTAATATGGATAATTTAATCAAATCACCTTCTCTATAATCGCTTAACTCATAGTCAAAACTTGCATAACCGCTAGAAATAGATTTGATCTTGTCATAAAAATCAAAAACAACTTCGTTTAAAGGTAGTTCATAAGATAAAACTGCGCGATTTCCTGAATAACTTAAGCTTTTTTGTTTTCCTCTCTTTTCTTCACATAATTTCATAATTGAGCCCAGATATTCATCAGGAAGAATTATCGTAGCGTTAATCCAGGGTTCATTAATAGATTTAATAAAATTTAGTTCTGGCATATTAGCAGGGTTTTGAAGATCAATAAAAGTGCCATCTTGCTTATTAATTTTATAAACAACACCAGGTGTTGTAGTAATTAAATTTAAATTATATTCGCGGTCTAATCTTTGAACAATAATTTCAAGATGAAGAAGTCCTAAAAAACCACATCTAAAACCCAATCCTAATGCGGCAGAGTTCTCAGGCTCATAAACAAAACTAGAGTCGTTTAATTTTAATTTTGCAAGACTATCTCTTAATAAATTATATTCTGTGCTATCAACTGGGAATAATCCGCAAAATACCACTGGCTTACTGGGCTTAAATCCTGGTAATGGATTTTTTATAGGATTTGAATAATCGGTTATCGTATCTCCAATTTTAGTATCTGAGAGATCTTTAATTCCTGTTACAATAAAACCAATTTCACCAGATCCTAAATATTCCTTATTTTCTGCTTTTGGAGTAAACACACCAACTCTTTCAACTGGGTGTCTCGTATTTGTCGACATCAATAAGATTTCCATTCCTTTTTTAATTACTCCATCTAGTATTCTAACTAATATAACCACACCCAAATAACTGTCGTACCAACTATCAACTAATAATGCTTTTAAAGGTAAATCTTTATTTCCTTTTGGAGCAGGAAGTCTTTCAACGATTGCTTCTAATATTTCATCTACCCCTTCTCCTGTTTTTCCAGAAGCTGTCAAAGCGTCTGACGTGTCAATTCCTATAACATCCTCAATTTGTTTTTTTACTCTCTTAACGTCTGATGCTGGTAAATCTATTTTATTTAAAACTGTAATAATTTCGTGATGATTATCCATGGCCTGATAAACATTTGCTAAAGTTTGAGCTTCAACACCTTGTGTACTATCAACAATGAGTAATGATCCTTCACATGAAGCAAGCGATCTATTTACTTCATAACTAAAATCCACATGGCCTGGCGTATCAATAATATTTAATATGTAATTTTTACCATTTTTTTTTGATTTATAGTTCAATCTAACTGTTTGAGCTTTAATAGTAATTCCCCTTTCTTTCTCTAAATCCATTGAGTCTAAAACTTGAGTTGTCATCTCACGTTCTGTAAGACCTCCACATTTTTGAATTAACCTATCAGCAAAAGTAGATTTACCGTGATCAATATGAGCAATAATTGCAAAATTTCTTATATTTTCTTGTGCAGACATTTAAGATCTTAATGTTGCATCAAAAGACTTTTGCATTGTTTGAATTATTTTTTCACTTAATTCCTCAATCTCTTTATCGTTCAAGGTTTTATCCTGTGATTGGATTAATAAATTTAAAGCTATCGATCTTTTATTCTTTTCAATATTCTCGCCTTGAAAAACATCAAATATTCTAATTTTTTTAATTAATTTTTTATCTACATTAAGTAAAATATTAATAATCTTTTCCGCTTCAAATTTTTTATCAATAATAAATGCAAAATCCCTTTCAATTTTCTGAAAATTAGAAACTACATATTTAATTTTTTTTATTGTATTTTGCTTATTAATAACTGGAATATTATTTAAGAAAATTTGAAAACCAAAAATTGGGCCATTTTTAATATCGATGTCTTTAATTATTTTAGGATTTATTTCTCCAAAATTAGCAAGTGGCAACTCTTTATTTGGATTTAAATAAAATTTTCCTGATTTACCTGGATGGTAATATGACTCAGTTTCTTGAGTAATTGACAATTCCTGCTCGTATATTCCGAGCTCAATTAATGTTTTATAAACACAGTCTTTAATTTCAAAAATATCAACATCTTTATCTTTTTCTAACCAATTTTTTCTATAGATTTTTCCTATTTGAATTCCACCAATAACAGAGATTTGCTCTCCTGGTTTTGAACCAAAAAAAACAGGTCCACATTCAAAAATTTTTTGATCTTCAAAATTTCTATAAATATTATTTTTTATATGAATTAAAAGATTTGAAAAAATAGAAGATCTTAGAGTATCTAAATCATTTGAAATTGGATTCGTAATTAATAAATTTTTATTATGAAGACCAAATAAAGTATCAATTTTTGAATTTGTAAAAGAATAAGTAACTGTCTCCATATAACCTTTGTTAGCTATAGACCTTTGTGCAAATCGATGTAATTTTTGTTTCCCTGTTAAAATATTTTTTGGACTATCTACTTCTGGCTTAATAAGTTGAATTTTATCATAACCTAAAATTCTTATTAATTCCTCTACGATATCAACCTCTTCATTAATATCAGAACGCCAACTAGGAACGGTTATTAGGTATACATTTTTAATTTCTTTAAAATTAAATCCTAAATTATTTAAAATTTTTTTAATATCTACTGGTGAAATTTTACTTCCTATAATTTTTTCAAATTTTTCTGGATTAAATCTAATCTGTCTATTTTTAAAATTACTTGCTCCGATAGTAACAATATTACTTATTTTACCTCCACATAACTTTTGAATAATTTTTGCTGCAAGTTTTAATCCATACTCCATAACATTTGGATCAACCCCTCTTTCAAATCTAAATTTAGCATCAGAATTAATTCCTAGTTTTTTTGTAATTTTTGATATTTTAACTGGATCAAACAAAGCTGACTCTAAAAAAATATTTTTTGTATCTAAAGAAATTAAAGAGCTAATTCCACCAATCACGCCTCCTAACCCAAGAGTTTCTTTCTCATTAGTAATTAGACACGCACCATCGTCAAGCAGGTAGTTATTTTTATCTAAAGCTAAAAATTTTTCTCCTTTTTTTGATGAGCGTACAATAACTTTTCTTCCAATTTTATCTGCATCATACGCATGTAAAGGCCTATTTAAATCAAGCATAACATAATTTGTGATATCAACAACGGTGGAGACTGGATTCATTCCGACAGAAATTAATTTATCTTTTAACCATTGTGGACTCTCTATATTTTTAATTCCTTCGATGTAGCAATGAGCAAAAGAAGAACATCCAGAATTAGACTGAATAATAACTTTAAATGGATTTTTAATATTGGTTTTTAATTTAACTTCCTCTAAATCAATTAATTTTCCAAGACCCGCTGTTGATAAATCTCTTGCAATACCTCTTACACCTAAACAGTCAGATCTATTTGGAGTTATAGATATATCAATAACTGGCTCACTATTATTTCCAAAATAACCATTTCCGACTTTAAATTTTTTTGAATTTAATTCGATAATTCCTTGGCTTTCATCAGACAAACCTAATTCTGATTCTGAACAAAGCATACCATAAGAAGCAACTCCTCTAATATTAGTAACTTTAATCTTAAGCTGATTTTTTGGAATAATAGCTCCTGGTCCAGCATAAACTGTTAATAAACCATTCCTAGCATTTGACGCTGCACAAACTACTTTTTGTATTTTTCCAGATCCAATATCAACATCACATAATTTTAATTTATCTGCATTTGGATGTTTTTCTGCTTTAATAATTTTTGCTGCTAAAAAAAAATTACTTCTATCTTCTGCTCCAACACTTTCAACTTCAAGTCCTATATTATTTAATGTTGAAACAATTTTTTCAAGATTTGCATTTGTTTTTAAATGACCCTTTAGCCAAGAAGAAGTTATTTTCATCTGCTAAAGCCTCTATAGTTTGTAGGAATATCTAATGGATCAAATCCATAATGTTCTAGCCATCTAACGTCTGTTTCAAAAAAAGATCTTAGATCATTTATTCCATACTTAAGCATAGCCAGTCGATCAATTCCGATACCAAAAGCATAACCTTGGTAAATTGAGGTTTTTACTTTGCAGTTTTTTAAAACATTAGGATGAACCATTCCACAACCTAATATTTCAAGCCATTTATCACCTTCACCAATTATAATTTTTCCATCTTTCAATTCATAACCAATATCCACTTCTGCGGATGGTTCAGTAAAGGGAAAATGACTAGGTCTAAATCTCATCTTAATTTTATCTACTTCAAAAAATTTTCTAATAAAATAATCAAGAACTCCTTTTAGATGTCCCATGTTTACGTTTTTATCAATATGCAAACCCTCAACTTGATGAAACATAGGAGTGTGGGTTTGATCACTATCACATCTATAAGTTCTACCAGGTGCAATAATTTTAAATGGCGGCTTTCCAGACATCATAGTTCTTATTTGGACTGGTGAAGTATGAGTTCTTAATAAAATTTCTTTGTCTTGACCTAAATAAAAAGTGTCATGCATGTCTCTAGCTGGATGATGCAGTGGTGTATTTAATGCTGTAAAATTATTATATTCATTTTCAACATCTGGTCCTTCTGCTACTAAAAATCCTATATCTCCAAAAATAGCTGTAACTTCATCTATAACTTGTGTAACTGGATGAATTTTGCCAAAAGAAATAGGTCTTCCTGGCAAAGTAACGTCGATTCTATCTTCTGATAATTTTTTGTTAATCTCTTTTTGTTCAAAGAGACTTATTTTAGAATTAATAAGATTGTTAATATTGTCTTTTAATTTATTAAGTTTTGATGCGAAATTTTTTCTATCTTGTCCTTGAAGAGTTGTAATTTTTTTAAAAAGTTCGCCAATTTTTCCTTTTTTGCCAAAAGCTTCTGATTTTACTTGTTCAACTTTATGAAGATTGTCTGATTGATCTATTTTAGATTTAAATTCTTTTTCTAAATGTAAAATTTCATCCATGGTATTCTTCTAGTATTTACGTTACTAGTTTTTCTAGTTTAAGCTAGACTGTACCTTTTTTACGATGGATTTAAAAGCCTCTGGATTTTGATAAGCCAAATCTGCTAAAATTTTTCTATCAATAGAAATCTTCGTTTTATTAAGACCATTAATAAATTTAGAATAAGTTAGACCTTGTTCTCTAACACCAGCATTAATTCTTTGTATCCAAAGTGATCTAAAATTTCTTTTTTTTTTGTCTGCGATCTCTATAAGAGTATTGTAAAGATTTTTCTACTGATTGTTTGGCAGTTCTAATGGTATTTTTTTTTCTTCCATAAAAACCTTTGGCAGCTTTATAAACTTTTTTATGTTTTGCGTGACTGGCAACCCCTCGTTTAACTCGTGACATAAATTATCCTCTTAAACTATTTGGCATAGACGATTTAACTATCTTTGCATCAGGTTTGGACATAATTGCCATTCCTCTTTGTCTTCTAATCTGAGCATTGGATCTTTTGATCATGCCATGTCTTTTGCCAGCTTGAGGCATCTTTACTTTACCTGTCGCTGTAATTCTAAATCTTTTTTTTGCTGAGCTTTT
>SXGR01530889.1_pt1 | contig 23376 bp, 10 predicted proteins | sample 3174711 | NCBI WGS metagenome assembly SXGR01 (sample SAMN11356860, study PRJNA531348) | freshwater metagenome | isolation source: freshwater sample F1-60 | place: China: Fuxian Lake, Yuxi | collected 2017-12-25 | reverse complement strand
TTCCGGCGGTCTGCAGGCCCGATGGGCACTCAACGCTCTGAGCCCGTCGTTCCTGGTCAATGTGGGCAATCCCAAGGGTGTGAACGAGGTTCGCGCGATCGGCCGTGCGGCCGCCTTCCAGAACTACACCACGTTCGGCCGGACCTATCCGGGCGTCGACAAGACCCTCCCCAGCCAGTGGGTCCGTCTCCGCCGCGTGGGCAACTGGTTCGCCGCCTATGTCGGCACCGATGGCAGCAGCTGGGCCCTCGTCGGCCAGCGCTGGCAGGAGTGGCCCGACAAGCTCCTGGTGGGTGCCTATGCGTTCTCCGCGAGCTACAACTCGGCCGACCAGACCGGGGGGCAGAACCTCGCGACGGTTGAGTTCTCGAACTACGGCAAGACCGTCCTGAACGACAACGTCGCCCCGTCGCTGGTCTCGGCCGCGACGATGGGCAAGAAGGTCGTGGGCGTGAAGTTCTCCGAGCCGGTCGCCTCCTCGGGCGCGCTGGTCGCGGCGAACTACACGATCAGCCAAGGCACCGTGACCGCCGTCCAGGGCGGCATCGGCGGCGACTCCGTGTACCTCACCGTCAGCGGTCTCACCGCCGACACGTTCGACGTCACGGTCAACAACGTGACCGATACGGCCGGCAACGCGCTGCCGGCGGGATCGAAGGTGACCGGCCGTTCCTCCGCCTGGAAGTCGGCCGACATCGGCCTCATCCAGAGTGGCAACCCCGAGGTGCGCACGGCAGGCGACGATCCGTATCGGATCGGCCAGGCCGTTGCGGTGGCCTCCGGTTCCACGGAGACCGAGATCGAAATCATCGGTGGTGGTTCCAATGCCTGGAATCCCGGCGACTACATCCACTACGTCAGCGGAATCCCCCTCGTGGGCGACTTCGAGGTCACGGTGGAGGTCAGCCGCAACGACCGTCCGGCCAACACGGCGGCCTGGGCCAACTCCGGCCTGATGCTGCGGGAGTCGGAATACGTTCCGGGTCAGCAGTACACCCAGGACGGCACCAAGGTGGCGATGGTGGCGAACACCACGTACATCGAGGGATCGGCCCCGAACCGCGCCGGCATCCCGCTGTGGCGCGAGGAGCCGGGCGCCGGCTACGGCAACGGAAATCCGGGTTTCGCCTGGACCACGCCGATCGGCGGCATCAAGGGCTACTACCTCGACCAGCGGGCGATCGACGCCGCGGGCACCCCGGATCCGGAGAGCTCGCCGCTGTCCTCGCGGTGGCTCCGCATCAAGCGCGCCGGCAATGACTTCACGTTCTTCGTCTCGTACGATGGATGGGAGTGGGCGCTGCTGGATGGGCCGAAGACCCTGCCGCTGAGCAGCCAGCTGCTCTTCGGGTTCTCCACAATGAGCGACACGGGTTCGGGCGTGCCTCCGAACAATGCGTACAGCGGGAATGGGTTCCTCGGGACGGATCTCGAGGGCCAGCAGAATCCGTCGAACTACTCGGTGCAGCGCATCCGCATCGGCACCAACGTGACGCCTCGCGGTCCGGGACCGGTGACACCGACGGTGAGTATCCAGGGCTCGACAGTGACCTTCACCGGCAAGCTCCAGGAGGCCTCGTCGCTGAACGGTCCGTTCACCGAGGTCCAGGGGGCCAAGAGCCCGTACACGATCCCGGTCGGATCTGAGATCCGGTTCTACCGCGCCTCGAACTGAGGTCGGTCTGATCCAAACACAGGGGCCGGGCATCACTGCCCGGCCCCTTTTTCATACCGCGGCCCCACGTCCACTGGACCGCACGCGGAGCGGGGGAGGGGACTCACGCCGAGACGCCGAGACGCGGAGGAGCAAGAAGGCAACAGGGGAGGAAAACGGAAGCGCACAGAGGTCTCTGGAAGGGTGAAGTGCCCTGCAGTCTGGGGTGGGGGAAATCCCGCGAAGGACCGCGTCAACGGGGTTCCGGCTGGGATCCTGTCCGGGGGGGCTGGGGACAGACCCCCTGGAGTTCGTTATGGAGCTGGCGGGACTCGACGGACGCCAGGGGCGGTCGTGAGGGTCATCACGACATCGACGGAGGATCCGTCGTCAGAACGCCGGGTCGAGCCTCCGTCATCCTTTCGGTCCGGCCCCACCGACCAGACCGAATACCCTCCCGCAGGCAGCAGCCGGTAGCGCAGGGGCAGCCCGTTGAATGGATCCCTTGGAATTCCATCCGCAGCACCGACGGGTATCTCCTCCAGAGAGTCCGGGAGTGCTCCGCCCCGTTCCAGGCGGCTCCCCTCCACGCCAAGCACTGTCCGGGCGAGTCGAATGCGGGCCATCGTCTCGGCGCCTTTCCTGAAGGTCACCTGCGGAGGAGGCAGCAGAATCGCAGAGAGTACGAGTTTTCTATCGAGGGCGGTGGCGGCATCAGGAACCCTCATCCGGTCTGCAGCATCCAGGGCCTCTGGGAAGGACATCGATGCGAGCGCGACGAGGTTCGACATAAAGTGCAGGGTGAAGGCGAAGTCCCGCTCTAGGTGGCCATCCGAGCGGTAGGTCTCAAGGAGATGAGGCGCGACTCCGTTGCCGTTCATGGCCGTCGCCTCGGCGAGCTGAAGATTGGAGGACTGGAAGAGAGCCACCAGTTGGGCACGCTCCCCAAGAAGGGCCCGCCTGAGGGAGACCGCCTGTTCAGCCGCCTGAAGCGCGGACTCTAGGCGGAGCAACTCCGCCGCAGTGAAGGCTCCCCGTACGAGGGACCGCTCCAGCGCGTCCAGGGTGATTCCGAGACAGGCCAGCTTCACCTGCTTGGAGATCAGCACGGGTTCTTCGTCGAGGGATCGGGCGAGGCGGAATCCGGCGAGGAGGGCCGCAGTGGCCGCCTCCGTCCGCCCAAGCCCCGCTTGGGTCACTGCCTCGTCCGCCAGGAGTGCCGCGCCGGTCCTGAACTGGGTCAGATGGCGCAACAAGATCCTCGGGCCGTTCCTTAGATCGACGGGATACCGGCTGGATGGCTGCTCGGCGGCCCGGAACAGCAGATCGAGGATCTCCTGGTTGTGGGCCGTGGAATTTGTTCCTTGGGTTCCAAGGAGGTCGAACGCCTTAAGATAGAGATGCGCTCCGTTCTGCCCTGTCGGGGGCTCGACATAGAACCGATCGAGCTGGTCCAAGGTCACGGGCGCACCGGCGGCGGCAATGCTAGCGAGATGGTTGCTGACCTCCGGGGCGTGGTCATCGACGGCCGAGGTGGAGGTTTCCAAAGGTCTGCAGCCGCAGGTCAGGAGTGCGAGGAGAGCGGCACCCACGGAAAGGAACTCAGGATGGATCTGCAGTCTCATGGGTCAGGGGACTCTGGGGTGTAGGACTGCCGTCCGATGGCACCCGTTTGCCGGCTTCTGGAGTGGTCCACAACACGCTGGGTCACCCGCGAGTGTTGCACAAGTCCGCGGGAGCCTCGGGAGCCCCGGCATCCCTACTCGCTGATCGTCACCGAGGATGGGTTCTGGGACTCCAGCAGGTTCTGGATCCTCTTCAGGTCCGGGCGTCCATCCGGGAACCTGAGTCGTTCATCGGAACGATCCGATGCCTCGCCCGTGAGGTTTGAGGTGCCGCCCTGGCGTCTGAGAATCTCCCGGATGGCGCGCCGGCGATCCCGTTCCGGTGCAAGAAAATCGACGCGGGTTTCCGGACTCCCGGACTGCACTTGGAGACTCCGTGCCGCCACGAATCGCACCGCCCCGTAGTCGTCGAGGAGGGCTGTGGACAATATGGGAGCCACCCAGGGCCCTCCGCCCACCTTCAGCGCCGGCTCCCAGCCCAGATGCCATGCGGCAATGATCCGCTGGGCGGCATTGCCCCGCAGAAGCGTGTCCGCCACCGCCGAGATGGGTTCCCGCGCCACCACCGATGCGGCTGGCTTCCGGTTGTACCAGCGGGCGAGCCAGTCCTGGGTCCACTCGAGGGTGCGGTCGATGTGGCAGAGGTTGCAGGCGTTCGGGGGCGTGCCGCGCTCCACGGGACTCACGGTCGGACTGCTGATCTGGTGATTCCGGATCGCCTTGAACAGCGCATAGGCCGTGTGGGGCATGTGGCAGTTCAGGCAGTCGCTCCCGCTGGACCCCGGGCGGTGATGGGTGTGGGCGCTCAGGTTCCGCGTGTAGGTCTCCTCGCGATGGCATTCGAGGCATGAGGCCACGGGACTCCGGTCGCGTCGGAGCTGATCGTCCGGATCGCTGAAATGCATGGAGTGGCAGGTCAGGCATGACATCCCTCCCCGGACATGGCACCCGGTTTCCCGTTGCGCCGAGAACTCCCGTCCTCCCGCCATCATCTGTCCATCGGGCCACCAGCGGTTCCGGAAGAACTGGGGGTTCTGGCGGAGATCCGCCCAGACCGATTCCGTGGATCCCTCCCGGGGAAACCGGGGGTAGTACCGGGTCCGTTCCAGCACCTCACCCGGACGGTACAGGATCCCATGCTGGGCGAACTCGAAGGCGAAGTCGTCCTTGTGGAGGAAGACCCCATGACATTGGCCACAGACCTCGCTCGAGCGTTCCGGACCGAGATCGGCCGGGTTGATGATCCGTTCCGTATCTGGTTTTTCTCCCTTGGGAAGGGAGCGTCGCAGATCGACATGGGCGCCTCCGGGTCCGTGACAGGACTCGCACGAGATTCCCAGCTCAGCCACCTGCGTCCGGAGCTCACCCGATGGGGTGTCGAGCCCCGGATTGGCGCCGGTGCTGTGGCACTGGATGCAATGGTGGTTCCATTGGGTCACAAACCGCTCCGGATCGTCTGGTCCATGCACGAAGGCTGCTTCCCGCGGTGCCCACTGCCGGGTCTCACGCAGGTACACGAGGGGGAGGGTCTGGAGGATCCCCGGATGCCGGGGACTCGGTACCCAGTAGGTCTGGTAGTGGTGGGAACCCGTCGCCATCACGACCGGCAGCTGGACCCGCGGCAGGTTGGGCGGTGGGTTGGTCTTCCGACCTTGGACCCAATACATCAGCAGATCGGGATCGGGTCCCTCGGACAGAAAACGGTCGCCTTCACGGGTCAGGCGGTAGCGGTAGCCGCCCGACTCGATCTCGGTGCCGTCAAACGGACCCAGGACGGTCGTAGGATCCATCCGCTGGGTCATGGTTCGGTGAAAGGACCTGTGCCAGCTGGCGTGCTCGGAGGGATGGCAGTCGAGGCAGGAAGCGGATCCGACATACCCCGTCGGGACCTTTGCGGCGGGGGCCTGGGGATGTCCCTGGAGGGACAGGAAGGCGGGGAGCGTGACCGCGGCACCGGGGGTGGGGATCGGGGGCTTCGTAACGGCGTCCGCGCCGAGCCCGGGGAACGGGGATAGCAGGGGCCCAAGGAAGGCCACGAGTCCGAGGAGCGGGCGGAGGGTCCGAGGAATCATGGGAGGGCCAGGGGAGAGGGAGTGGATGAAAAAGGGGGCGGTCGGAACCCGGTCCGACCGCCCCGTGATGTCTGGAATCAGAACGAGGCGATCAGTACCGGATCACGAGCTTCCCGCCGTTGATCTCGATCTTCTGGATCGTCTGGGCCGGGGTGATGGTGAGGTAGCCCCGCTCGCTGCCGAGAGGCAGATCCGCGGTGATCACGCGGTTGGCGCTGTCGACCACGATGTTCTGGAGTGCCGTGCCGCCGAACCCGTTCGGGGATGCGCCGGAGACCCGGATCTCAGGTCCGGCAGTGACGGGCAGCAGCCCGTTCCCCGCCTGGCCGCGGGCGAAGGCCGTGGCGATCTCACCGTCGGTCAGGATGCGGGCCCAGAGGGCGACCTCATCGATGTCGACGTCGTGGAACACGGAGCCGCCGTCGGTGTAGGTGCCGGTGCCGTCCTGGCCGATGTTCAGGTCGAGCGCGGGGTTGGCATCGAGCGACTGACCGTTGTTGGCATCGATCGCACGGGAGTCGAGCTTCACGCCATCGACCCAGGTCTCGGCGCTGCCGGCGCGGTCGAAGGTGAGCACCACGTGCTTCCAGGCGCTGTTGGTGAAGACGCCACCGGCGCTGTCGTAGTCCTTCCGGGTGCCACCCTCGGTGTTGAGGTTCCACTGGATGCGGGAGTCACCGGCGGTCGCGGCCACGAACCCGACGTTGCCGCCGCTGTTCCAGTTCTTGTTGCCGATGAAGGAGGGGTCGCCGGTGTGGGAGTTGATCCGGGCCCAGAAGGACACCGAGAAGTTCTGCCCCGTACCGAGGGGCAGCTGCTTGCCGAGGCTGACGTAGCTGAACTCGCCGGCCTGGGTGGTGCGGACGTTGACGGCCTTGCCGACCTTGCCGGCGACGAAGGACGGCGTGCCCTTGGCGGTGCCGTTGATCCCGGCGCCGGAGGCGTCATTGAGGCTGTCCTCAAACGGCAGGTAGGTGGCCAGGCCCTCACGGAGGCTGTCATGGCCCACGGGGTTGGCGGAGACTTCGATGTTGTCGAGGGCCCACCACCAGTTGTTGCCGGCATCGATGTATCCGAAGCGGACCGTCATCGACTTGGCCCCCTCTGGGTTCTGGACGGGAATCGAGACAGTCTCGTTCTGTGCGTCCGGATGGAACGTCGCGTCGGCGCTGTCACCGGTCCAACGGAGCACCTCGACCGGGGCCTGGTTGTCGAACTGGACCCAGACGATGGCCTTCTGGGGCGCCTCAGGGCGCCAGCTCGAGTCGAACTTCAGCAGGACCGAGTTGGGGGCGATGCCGGCGAGGTCCACCGGGCGGCTGATCAGCCAGGTGTTCAGGGTTCCGGGCTTGGTCCGGGGCTGGTCGTCCCACTCGTCGCCGTCGGCGATGGCGATGGCGCCCTGGCCCTTGGTGAATTTGGTTCGGGTCTGGTCACCGGCGGTGGATGCCCACCAGGCGCGGTCGGCGAAGCCCCAGCCCGCCCACTCATAGACACCATCGGTGTCCGGATTGTCGAGACCGAGGGTCCCCGTGTTGTCGACACCCCAGCCCGTCGGAGGGGTCTTGGTGAAGACGGCGTCCTTCTGGCCGCCGGAACCGGTGATCACGCCTTCCTCCTTGTTGGGGCCGAGGGCGAGTCCGTCGAAGTTCTCGGTCAACAGGACCTTGGAACGGGTGCGGGCGACCACGGTGAGGGAGGCCGGATTGGAGGTGTTGGTCGCACCGGCGTTGGAGATGATGACCGCGTAGGCGCCGGAGTCGGCGAGGGATACCTTGCCGAGGAGGAGGGTGCTCTTCGTGGCGCCCACGATCGGGGTGCCGTTCCGGAGCCACTGGTAGGCGATCGGGAGGTCACCCGCGGTCAGCACGCTGAACGCAGCGGTGTTGCCCTCGATGACCTCGATGGAGGCCGGCTGGCCGGTGATGGTGACCGGGATGAGGCTGAGCTTCGGCTCCGGAACGGTGCGGGTCCGATAGGCCTTGAGAGCCCCGGTCTGGGTGCCGCCAACCAGCGCCTTGGTGCCGTTCGGATTGATAGTGTACCACTCGACGGAGGCCCCGCCGCCACCCTCGTACCAGACGAGGCGGAAGCGGTAGACGCCGGCCTTGGTGACAGCGATGTAGAACTCGGTCGGACCGTCGCCGCGTCCACCGTCGAATCCTCCGAGGACCTGGTAGTTCGGGGTCTCAGCGGTGCCGACGGACACCTGGAACCCGTCGTCCGAGCGGACGACCATGGTGTAGATGCCCGGGGTGGTGAACTCGAGGAAGGCGATGGCCTGTCCGGCGATGTTGTCGGTCGACGGATTGCCATCCGGCAACGTGCCCGGGATGCCCGGGATGTAGTCGTCCGCAACGTCGAGCTCGGCCTCACCGCCAGCCCGGAACAGACCCGCGCCGCCGCCGTCCTGCTCGAAGTTGATGGACCCGATCTCGAAGAGACCCTGGCTGTTCGCGCCACCGAGGTTGGCGATATTGGCCCCGAGTGCGCCACGGAGCTGGTCCTCGGCGAGGGCCGTTGAGTTGTCCCGACCCGTGGCCAGCTGATGGGTGGTCCAGAGCATGCCGGGATTCGCGCCCGTGCCGACATCGGTGGCGAGGTCCGCCGACACGGTCTTGTAGTCGGCGGCGGTGAAGGTGGCGGTGTCGACGACCTCCTGGTTGCCATCCGTGCGGAAGGTCACCGCGAAGGTGTGCTGGCTGTTCGGGGGCAGCGGGGTGGCGATCGCATAGGTCACGACCAGGCCGGTCGTGGTATCCGTGGCGAACGGAGTGACCGAAGCCGCGGTGACCGTGGTGCCGTCGAGCTTGATCGTTGCGCCCTTGGTGGCGTCGACCGCGAAGTAGCCGGGGCTCGTGATCACTGCAGTCACCAGGGCCGGGGTCGCGGTGACGGCGGTGTAGCTGGGGGCGATGAACTTCCCGCCGTCGGTGACCTCGCGCCCGTCGACGGTGGTGAACTTGACCGTCACGTCGTGGCTCTTGCCCGGGGTGAAGATCCTGGGCGCCTGGTTGTAGGAGAGGAGCACGAGATCCCCGTCACGAGCGATTGTCACCGGCGTCGCAGGAGTGCCGTCGATCGACATCGTAATGGGCTTGGTCTCGTCGACCTTCTTGCCAAGGGCCTCGGCGACGCGGGCGCGGACCGCGACCCCGTTGCCGGAGACTCCGGTGACCAGCGGCGGGACACCGACCGCGATGTTGTCGACCGCCCACCACCAGTCGTTGGCGGCCTCGACCATCCCGAAGGTCAGCTTCAGGGTCTTGGCGCCAGCGGGGTTCTTGATGGCGATGAGGAACGGCTCGTTGGTGTTCGAGATCTCGTCCGGGTTGGCGGTGTCCTGCTTGGTGACATCCGGCTTGAAGTTCGGATTGTCCGAACCGTCGTCCTTCGTCTGGGTAGATTCCCAGCGGATGATCTCGGTCGGGGCTCCAGCGTCATAGGTCAGGCGGACCAGGCCGGTCTGGTTGTTGATGGGGGAGCCATCCTCGGCGGTGGGGAACTTGGTTCCACCATCGTCGCGTGCCTCAGGCCTCCAGGAGGAGTCAAATGCCAGCACCAGCGTGTCGGCGCCGTAGGCCGAGATGTCGATCTCCCGGGTGGTGATGAACGAGTTGAACAGTCCCTTGGTGTGGGCGGCATCATCCCACTCGTCGGGATCGGCGATCATCACCGTGCCGGTGCCGAAGGTGAAGTCGGAGCGGCGCTGGTCACCGGCGGTGCGGACCCACCAGTCCTTGTTCGCGAAGCTCCAGCCGGCCCATTCCACCACCCCGTCGGTGGCGGTGTTGCCGATGCCCAGCATCTGGGAATCGTCGATGACCCACCCGGCGGGCGGGGTCTTGGTCCAGACCTTCAGGCCTGGCGTGGCCTCCTCCCGGTTCGGGCCGAGGGGGAGGGACTCGAAGTCCTCATAGAAGGCCTTGCTGGACTGGGCGGAGACGCCGCTGGCCAGCAGGGCCGTGCAGGCGACGGCCCACGCAAGGCGAGCCGTCGGATTGGTTGCAGTGTTTTTGTTCATGGCTGTGATCTTGGTAGATCGGCACCAGCCTATCTGACGGTCCATCCCCTCCTTCAACCCTGCGGACGCCCTGCGACCAACATGTTGCCCTGCCGTCTCGTCCATGCCGCAAAGCATCGATCCAGTGAACATCCTGGAACGGTAGGTGATCGAGGGGTCCGTCAGACCCCGGGCTCCATCGATGGACGGTTGGCCTGATGCGCCGGACCGCGCCGGCGTCCGCCTTCCAGAAGTGGGGGAGGTTCTATGAAACCGCGCGATCCGTGTGGAGGCAGGCGAGTCCGCCAATTCCACCGTGTACCGGGAGTCCGGATCGCGTCACTGATCCGTCAAAACATCGACACCCGAATGCCGGGCGATCTTCACCCCGTGGCAACGTCATCGAAACAGGGGTGCTTCCAGATTGGACATGTGAGAGGTCCCTTCATCTTTGGTGTGGATGCGATCAGGGCGGAGGCGAAGCCCGGACTCAATCCAACCACGTCCGGTTTCACACTCATCGAGCTCCTGGTGGTGATCGCCATGATTGCAATCCTCGCCGGGCTTCTGCTTCCCGCCCTGGCCAAGGCCAAGGAAAAGGGCAACCAGGCCGCGTGTCTCAACAACCTCCGACAGATCGGCATTGGGACGACGATGTATGCCCAGGACAACCGGGATGCCTTCCACTCCTTTCTCGATCCCAGCCGGAGGGCCCAGGTGCCCAACCACGGGCAGTGGACGCTCACCCCACGCCATCAGGAGCTGCTGGATCTGAACAATCCCAACCAGGTCCAGATCGCCTACTGGGGGGTCGCCTACATCAGCTACTTTTCAGGCAGCCGGAGGACCTTCCGCTGTCCGTCCGCGAAGGTCGTGGACGAGTGGCGTGAGATGGGACTCGCCTACCCGCACGAGTACTGGCTGAACTCCAGCTACGGTATCAACCGTTTCGTGGCCCTGCGTCCCCCGGACCCCCTCACTGCGGAACCTGAGACCGCCCGCAAGGTCACCGATCTTTCCAGCCCGTCATCGACGGTCTTTGCGCAGGATTCGGCCGAGCAGCGGATGGAGGGGCCCGAGGATTCGCTAGGGATCTTCCCCGGCTACCAGGAATGCCTGGTCCAGTGGAAGTACAAGCTCGCCCTGTACTATCCCGGCAAGAAGATGGAGTTCGAGTGGTTCCGTCACAACCGGCAGTGCGGAACGCTGTGGGTTCCTGGCAACGCCTCGGGAATCCGTCACTCCAAGGGTGTGGACTACCGGTGGTATACCGGGGAGACCCCGACCGAATCCCCGCGATGACGCCTTTTGAAGCTCTGAACCCTCATCCCATGAAACACCTCATTCCCCTGTCATTCGCCGTGGCCCTGGCCTCCAGCCAGGCCAACGCTGCGATCACCGACCACCTGGTCGGGCACTTCCCATTCGACCAGGACGTCCTGGACGCCTCGGGCAGGAACAATAACGGAACCGCGGTCGGCACTGTCGGTTTCGGTGCCGGTGCTGTGGGCGCCGGCGCCGTCAAGCTGTCGTTCAAGAAGGACGGCAGCGCCTTCAACTATGTGACCCTCGGGAGGCCGGCCGACCTCGACTTCGGAACCCAGACCGACTTCTCGATCAGTCTCTGGCTGCGGTTCAAGGATTTCGTGTTCGATCCTCCCTTCATCTCGAACAAGGACTGGCTGAGCGGCCAGTACCAGGGCTGGATGATCGCCACCGGAACCGATGGGCGGCTGCAGTGGAACTACGGTGGTGCCCCCGGCCAGCGCAAGGACTACGACGGCCCTGCGGGCACCCTGAGCGACGGGGAGTGGCACCATGTCGTGATGACCGTCCTCCGGGCCGGCGAGGTGGTCACCTATCTGGACGGAGTCATCGTCGATGAGCGGGATGTCTCGGCGAGCCCCAACAACCTCGACACTCCGGCGGGTCTCTCGGTGAACATCGGACAGGACGGGACCGGTCGCTACACGGATGGCAACAGCGTCGAGATCAACGACCTGATGATCGACGACGTCGGGTTCTGGCGCCGTGTGATCACCGCGAGCGAGGCGACCGGCATCTTCCAGGCGGGCAAGGCGGGGCGTTCCCTGACCACTGTGGTGTCGAGTCCCGAGCTGCCCATCCTCAACCGGCAGCCGGAGAACCAGTTTGTCTCGGCCGGCAAGAACGCCTCGATCCGCGTCATGCCCCGTGGCACCTCGCCGTTCACCTATCAGTGGCTTAAGGACGGCACCGCCGTCCAGGGTGCCACCAACGCGGTGCTGAATCTGTCGAACGTCCAGAAGGCCCAGTCGGGCCAGTATTCCTGCCGGATCTCCAATGTGGCCGGATCGATCGAGAGCGCCTCCGCCGAGGTGGCTGTCGATGCCGGTCTCCCGCCGGCGATCGAGGAGGCCCCTCTGAACGCCACTGTGGCCCTGGGTTCCAGGCTCTCCCTGAGGGTCCGTGCCACCGGGGTGGACCCGATCACCTACCAGTGGCTCAAAGGCGGTGCTCCGATTGCCGGGGCGACCTCCGACACCCTTCAGTTCGCAAGGATCACGTCGGCCGATGCCGGTGCCTATTCGGTCCGGATCACCGGCGGCAATGGCATCGCCACGACCACCCCGGAGTCGACCGTCACGATCGTCAGCGACATCCGCCAGGGACTGGTGGCGCACCTGACCTTCGATGAGGACTACCGGGACAGCTCGGCCCGAGGCAACCACGGCCAGCCCGTGGGCAATCCTTCCCTTGTCGACGGATTCATCGGAGGGAAGGCCCTCCGCTTCTCCCAGTTCAGCGCACGGAACGAGTTCAACTATGTGACCCTTGGGCAGGCCCAGGATCTCGAGTTCAGCGTCGACGCCGACTTCTCGTTCTCCTTCTGGGTCAAGTTCAGCCGGTGGCAGCGGGATCCCGCCTTCATCTCCAACAAGAAGTGGAGCAGCGGCAACAACATCGGCTATGCCCTCGCGACCGGGGCCGATGGCCGCTTCCAGTGGAATTTCACCGAGCAGGTCGGCGAGCGCCGAGACTACGACAGCGGCCCTGGCATCCTCAGCGATGGCCGGTGGCACCATGTCGCGGTCACCTTCCAGCGGGGCGGCGAGGCCAGCGCGTATGTCGACGGCAGGCTCATGGATCGGCAGTCGCTTCCGACGACCGGCACCACCATCAGCCCGGGACTACCGACCCACATCGGACAGGACGGCACCGGGACCTACACGGACAACGGGACCGTGGTGATGGAGGACGGCACGATCGATGATGTTGCGATCTGGCGGCGTCCGCTGACCGAGGAGGAAATCCTCGCCGTCTACCGAAAGGGAACGTTCGGTGCCAATGTCCAGGAGCGGGGACTCGACGACCTGCTCGTGGCGTGGCTTCCGATGGACGGCGATTTCTCGGACCGGTCCGGGAATGGACATTCCGGAGCACCCGTGGGTGCCCCCCGCTTCGTCGAGGGACGAAGCGGATCGGCGGTCGCCGTCACCTCCCTGAAGGATGGTTCGTCCTTCAATTACGTGACCCTCGGCGCCCCGGCCGGGCTCCAGTTTGGCGCTGCAACGGACTTCTCCGTGGCATTCTGGACCCGATTCACCAACTGGACAGGCGACCCGGTCTTCGTCGGAAACAAAGACTGGCGGAGCGGCGGCAACCAGGGCTGGGTGGTGGCGACAGCCGGGAATGGGCGGCTCCAGTGGAATCTCGGTGATGGTGACGCCGGGGGACGCACGCGAGTCGACTACGACGGCCCGGCGGGAACCCTCAGCGATGGTCTCTGGCACCACGTCGTCGCCGTCTTCGACCGCAAGAATGGCGCGGTGACCTACCTGGATGGGACCTCGGTCTCGACCAATTCCATCACGGCTGACCTCGGTTCGATCGACGCTCCTGAGGGTCTCGTCCTCAACATCGGCCAGGATGGCCGAGGGGCCTATACCGACAACAACGCCGTGGGAATCCTGGACGGCGTGATCGACGAGGTCGGACTCTGGACACGCCCTCTCTCTGCGACGGACGTGAAGGTCTTGCACTCCCGCGGCACGGCGGGATTGGGCATCGATGGCCACCCCCCGGTCGTGGTCGCCGACCTGCCGCGTCTCACGGTGGAACGCACGCCCGCCGGTGTTCGGATCGTCTGGCCCACCGGTCAATCGGGTGTGGAACTCCAGTCGGCCCCGGCGCTGGGTGATGTGCCCGTCTGGCAGACCGTTCCCTCCAGAGTGGAGGGCTCTGTGAATGTCGCGGAGATGGCGGTCGAGGCGACTCGGTTCTTCCGGCTCAGAAGGCCTTGAACCGTCGCATGGGTATGCCACGCCGGGGCCACAGGCCCCGGCGTGGTATGACCCCCGGGGCGGTCGCTGGCTAAACGAGCCCTGGGACGGTCTTGGGTGAGGCCGGTGGGGGACCGGTGAGAGGCCGTGGGACACCGGCACCACTCCACTCGGCGCGGGGACCGGTATCCTGGGTCGGCCCCGAGATTCGCTCAGGCGTGCTGTGGCGCGGTCGACACCGGGAGGCCGTGGTCCCGAACTGGAATCGGATCTCCGCACGCGGGTCCGCCCTGTGGTTCGGGAGCAGAGGGGGACTGTCTCTCCAGCGCCACCGTCTCGAACCCCGATTCCGTGAGACGGATGAGGTGGATGGAACCCTGGAAGTCCTCGACGAGTGCGGTACAGCTTTCCACCCAGTCCCCGCAGTTCAGGTAGAGGATGTCATCGACCCGGCGCATCTCCGCGCGGTGGATGTGGCCACAGATGATTCCCGACACCCCGGCCTGGCGCGCCATGTGCACCATACCCTCCTCGTAGCGGGTGATGTACCGCACGGCACTCTTGGCCTGAAGCTTCAGCTGGGCGGATACCGACCAGTATCCAAACCCCAGACGACGTCGGATCCGGTTGAAGTGCAGGTTGAACTCCAGGATCCAGTCATAGAGTCGTGATCCGACCCGCTCCAGAAGCCGGTTGAAGTACACCAGTCCGTCCAGCTGGTGTCCGTGCATCACAAGGTAGCGTCGCCCATCGGCGGCCTCATGGATGATGCGCTCGGCGAGGGCAACACCTCCGATGTCGAGGCCGAGGAAGTCGCCCAGAAATTCGTCGTGGTTGCCGATGAGATAGATGACCTGCGTCTGCTTGCGGTTCAGTCGGAGAACTTTCTGGACCACCGTGTTGGCGTGGGTGTCCCACCACCACCGCCTGCGGAGCTCCCATCCGTCGACGATGTCCCCGACCAGATACAGGTGCTCACACTCGACGTTCTTGAGGAACGCCAGCAGGGACTCGGCCTGGCTGTGGCGGCTTCCCAGGTGGAGGTCGGAGATCCAGATCGACCTGTAGTTCATCGGGCGTTCGACGGGGGTGGGCGGACATTTCGATTCGATACCGATGGGGCGCCCCCCAACCAAGACAATCCCTCGCCGTCACCGTCATTTTGCCCCGTTGTCGGTGTCCGGTTTCATGGCGTGCCGACACGGGGGGACAATGCCATCGCGTTCCAGGGCCATGACAACGGGGTTCAACCCTTGCCGGACCCCATTCCAGTGCCGACCGCCTTCTGTCACTCAATGACAAATCGGCGTCGTCCGGGATCCAGCGACGTCAAATCGATCCGCGACGGGGATTCGTCACCAAGGACCGACAGGAGGCGTAACAGAAAGCGAAGAGGTTCAGGGTCCATTTTTGATCCTGATTTCCCATGAACCTATGAAACGAGGAACGAAGAACACTGCGGCCCTTGTGGCCTGTCGTTGGAGTCTGGCCGTGTTGCTGACATGGCTTGGCGGAATCGCGCTCCAGGCGCAACAGCTGGTGAGCAACCTCGGGAACTACTTCCCGGGAGAGACAATCCGGATCGAGTTTTCCGGGGGGCCCGGAAACACCAAGGACTGGATCGGGATCTACCCCGATGGCGTCACTCCCGGCTCGGTGGGCTCGACCCTCTGGTCCTACGTGGACGGAACCCGCTCCGGGAACGTCGGCCTTCGCTCCGGATCGGTGACCTTCGGTACCGGTCTCGACCAGCCTGGAACCTGGAACGCCTTCTTTCTGCTCAATGACGGCTACGACGTCCTCACCAACCTCAGCTTCACCATCCTGGATCCGGCCGCTCCGGCAGTCCGGCCGTCCCAGCGGACCTTTGCCCCCGGCCAGGCCATCACCGTTGGATTCACCAACGGTCCGGCCAATCCCAAGGACTGGATCGGTGTCTACCGCGCGGACCAGCCCCCCGGCAGCGTGGGTGCCACGATCTGGTACTATGTCGACGGAACCGGCAACGGCGCCAACGGTCTGGCCAGCGGATCGGTCACCTTCGCGAAGGGCCTGGCACAGGAGGGTGAATACCAGGTCTACCTTTTGGAAAACGACGGCTACACGGTCCTCGCCAGCGAACGCATCACGGTCGTAACCCCGGTCTTCCCGGGTCCAAGCGTCCTGACCTCCACCCCGGCCAACGGGTCCACCAACGCCTTCCCCGATGCGGTCTTTGCCGCCTCGATCACCAACGGGACCGGCACTGCGGTGGCACCCGCCACGGTCCGACTCACCCTGGATGGTTCCCAGGTCGCCGCGTCCGTTGTCACAGACGGCGGCCTCGTCTCGGTGGCCTTTACCAATGCCGCCCTGCTGCCTCCGGGCTCCGCCCACACCTATGTGCTGAGCTTCTCCGACACCTCGGTCCCCCCGGTCGAGCAGCGTATCACGAACGCGTTCTCGATCCGCAGCTACCGCAACATCGAGCTGCCCGCTCCGGTCCTCTTCGAGAACTTCGATGGCGTCGCCGAGGGTTCCGTACCCGTCGGTTGGACCCTCCAGTCGTATGCACCTTCCGAGAGCAATGAGATCGACTTCGGCAACCTCGACTCGCCCGCCTTCGCGAACTGGACCGTCGTCGAGTCATCCCGGTTCAATGGCCGCTTCATCACCTACAGCAATCCCGAGACGTCCGACGGCGAGGCCCTCGACTACCTCCGCGTCAATCGTCCGAACCCTGCGAACGTGGTGAACGGACGGGTTCTGAGGGACCCGCTGGCCTCCGGTCGCTTCCTGTTCTGCACCTCGGGCTACCGTCGTGGTGGCAGCCAGGTCTTCTACGCCATCACGCCGGACTTCAACCTCACCGGTCGCACCAACGTCCACGTCGGCTTCAAGAGCCTCTACGAACAGAACCAGGACAGCATCGGTGCCCTGGAATACTCGATCGACGGCGGCGTCACGTGGATGCCGGTCGCCTACTACCTGGACGGTCCGGACATCGTCCGCACCGAGGCCGGCGCCGTTGATGCGGTGGCGACCTTCACCACGGATCGTGGGGACACCGCCGCCTATACCGACGAGAACGGCAACACGATCGGGGGCACCTAAGGCGCGTTCATCGCCGCGCCCATTTCGGAGTCGCTGGCGCCGTTCATCGAGGCCCGGGTCAATGACGACCCGGTCGAATCCAAGCGCCAGGAGCTCTATCGGCTGCCGATGGCCGACAACCAGGCGCGCGTCCGCCTGCGCTTCGCCTACGCCGGCACCGACAGCTGGTACTGGGGTGTGGACGACTTCGGGATGTACGCGCTGGGTTCGACCAACCCGCCGGTCCTGTTCGGCGGATTCATCAACAAGGGTTTGGTCGGTGTCGGCCGATTACCCGCCAACACCTTCGACAAGGCCGGAGACGGCCGTCAGGACACCCTCGGTGGGTTCTCGGCCATGATGGTGGAGACCAACTCGCTGTCTTATGCCAACGGTCGGATCTCGGGGCGCCTTGTTGGGCTGCCGGATCGCGGCTTCGGGGATGGGGCGACCGACTTTCGCCCTCGCCTCGAGATGTTCGACTTCTCGATCGCGCCCTACTACGGCTCGGCTCCGGTGGGACAGGACCAGGTGACCTTCACGAATGTCGCCACCACGCTGTTTACCTACGGCACCGAGGGGTTCTTCTTCACGGGTTTCGACGCCTCCAACACCAACGCCCCGGTGTTCCCGCAGTCGCCCTCCGGGTCGATCGGCGGAGGGCGACGCTCGCTTGATCCCGAGGGCATCGCCTTCGTCTCCGGCGGCGGATACTGGATCAGCGACGAATATGGTCCCGGGGTCTACCGGTTCGACGCCGAGGCTCGGCTCCAGGAGCTGTTCCTGCAGCCGAACGCGATCCTTCCCTACCAGGGCAACTACCCGGGGACGCTGAACTTCAACGGGACGACGGCCCCGGCCTCGGGGCGCCGCAACAACCGTGGCTACGAGGGTCTGTCCCTCACCCCGGATGGGAAGCGGCTCGTGGCGTTCCTCCAGTCGCCCACGATCCAGGATGGAGGTGCCGGCAACCTGGGACGGAACACGCGGATCACCCAGTTCGATGTCGATCCGGCCTCCCCCAACTACGGCAAAGTGGTCGTCGAGAACGTCTACCAGCTCACGTTGAACGGGAATGCGACCACCAACCGGCACACCCCGGTGAGCGAGGTGATCAGCCTCAATCCCACCACGTTCCTCGTGCTGGAGCGCGATGGACTCGGCCTCGGGGCCGACCCCGGCCTCTCCCCCACCTACAAGCGGGTGGTGCTGGCCTCGACGGAGGGCGCCTCGAACCTCGCTGGCTCCGGCTATGACCTCGCCAAGGGTGCCCCCGGCCAGCTGTCCCTCCCGACCACCGGGACCAGCCTGCCCTCGGGGATCAGCGCGGTGCAGCGACAGGACTTCGTGGATCTCCTGGATGCCGGCCAGCTCGCGAAGTTCGGTCTCAACACGAGCACCAACCAGGACCAGAACTCCCTCTCCGAAAAGTGGGAGGGCATGGCGATCATCCCTCTGAAGGATCCGGCCCAGCCTGACGACTATCTGCTGCTGCTCGGCAACGACAACGACTTCAAGTCCGAGGTCGTCTATCACAACGGGGTTCCTGTGGGGACCAACACGGTCACCGTAGACATCATGATCCTCGCCTACCGGGTCACCCTGCCGGGTGTTGGGTCACCCCGGAAGCCGAACGCGGCGCCGACGGTCCGGTTCACCCTTCCGACGGGTGGCACCTGGGCGAAGGGAGCCCTGCCGCTCACGATGGATGTGGCGGATCAGGATGGGATTGTCGTGAAGGCCGAGTTCTTCGAGGACGGCGTCAAGCTGGGCGAGAAGGCGGGCTACCCCTGGGTCTGGAACATCGAGTCTCCCGCTGTGGGGGATCGTACCTATCGGGTTGTCGTGACCGACGACGCGGGTGCCAAGGCCGAGGCCTCCGCGACCGTCACGGTTACCGCGTCGAACCTGGCCCCCACGATCGCGATCAGCAGTCCGACGGATGCCACGACGACTGCGGCGCCCTACAGCCTGGGCCTGAAGGTCGCAACGGCTGACGTGGACGGATTCGTGTCGAAGGTCGACTACTTCGATGGTGCGACGAAGCTTGGATCCAACGGTGCGACGCCCTTTGCCCTCACCGTGGCGAACCTCCCCCTCGGGGTCCATTCCCTCACGGCGGTGGCCACCGACAACCTCGGTCTCTCGACCACCAGCGCTCCGGTGGTTGTGACAGTCACCAGGAGTGTGGCGGCACCGATGACGCTGCAGTTCCTGCATGCCTCCGACTTCGAGGCCGGTGCTCCGGCCTTGGACGATGCCCCAAGGTTCTCCTCGGTGCTCAATGGTCTCCGTGCGGATCATGCCGGGGACACCCTCGTGCTGTCCTCCGGTGACAACTACATCCCCGGTCCGTTCTTCACGGCCAGCGCGGATCCGGCGGCCCCATTCAAGGGGGTCAAGGGTCGCGGCGACATCGCCATCCTCAACGCGCTCGGGATCCACGCAGCCTGTTTCGGCAACCACGAGTTCGACGACAACACGCCCCAGATCCGGAGCCTCATCCTGGCGGATGCCAGCGCGAACTATGCCGGCACACTCTTCCCTTACCTCAGCGCCAACCTGGATTTCGGCCCGGACAGCAGCCTCGCGAGCCTCGTGACCGCTGATGGTCAGGAAGCCTCCGTGGTCCGGAACAAGATCGCCAAGAGCACCGTCATCACGGTGGCCGGCCAGAAGATCGGCATCGTGGGCGCCACCACCAAGGACCTCCGCACCATCTCCTCGCCGGGCAGCGTGGGCGTCTCCGCCGACCTTGTCGGGACCGTCCAGTCGGCCGTCGACAAGCTGCTGGCTCAGGGCGTCAACAAGGTCGTGCTCCTGGCCCACCTCCAGGATTATCGGAATGAGTTCGACCTCGCCGTGAAGCTCCGTGATGTCGACATCATCATCGGCGGCGGTTCCCATGAGATATTCGCCAAGCCCGGGGATCGCGTCCGTTCTGAGGACTCGGTTGCCAGCGCCTATCCGACGATCTTCAGATCCACCACAGGGGAGCCGGTCTATGTCGTCAACACCGGTGCCAACTACCGGTACGTGGGCCGCCTGATCGCGAGCTTTGATGCCGCCGGTGTGCTGACGGCCTTCGATCCCCGGAGCGGGTCCTATCCGACCGATGCCCAGGGCGTCGTCAACACGGGCAACCAGCCCCCGAACGCGGCCGTCGTCTCGATCATCAATACCTTGGCTGGAATCATCGATACCAAGGATGGCAACCGATTCGGTCGGACCACTGTCTACCTGAACGGCCTCCGGTCCAGCATCCGGACCGAGGAGACCAACCTCGGCGATCTGACGGCGGACGCCAACCTGTGGCGCGCACGCCAGACCGATCCCACCACCCTCATCTCGCTCAAGAATGGCGGCGGCATCCGGGACTCCATTGGCGGCTATTCCTCGGTGGGGGGGCAGGCGACGCCCGTTCCTCCGCCGGCCAACCCCCGGGTGGGCAAGAAGGAGGGTGAGGTCAGTCAGCTGGACATCGAGAACTCGCTCCGCTTCAACAACGGTCTGACCCTCATCACGCTGACGGCGCAGCAACTCCGGGATACCTTCGAGTGGGCCGTGGCCGCCTCCGGGACCCCGGGTCAGTATCCCCAGGTGTCCGGGGTGATCTTCAGCTACATGGCGACCAACAAGCCGATGACCTATGTCCGGAACTCCAGTTCCACCCCGGTCCAGATCGACTTCCCCGGTGAACGCCTCCGCAATCTGGTGGTCGTCCACCCGGATGATCGACAGGACCTGGTGGTCGAGAACGGCGTTCTGGTGGGCGACCCTGACCGGAAGTTCCGGGTGGTGACGCTCAACTTCCTGGCCTCGGGCGGCGACAGCTACCTGGCGCTCTCCCAGGGCACGGATCGCGTTGACCTGGTGCCCGCCGGGGCGACGGTCCAGTTCGAGACCGAAGGGGGCGAGCAGCAGGCCCTGGCCCAGTACCTCAAAGCGATTGGCCTCTACACCCAGGAGGATGTGGCGGCAGATCGGGATGTCCGGATCCAGAATCTGACCCGTCGCTCGGATGGGGTTCTCGAGCCCGTGGTGCGGCAGATCGCCGCGCCTACGCCGTCGACCCGCCTGGCCTTCCGGACGCTGCCGGGTCGCCGGTATGCCGCGGAGTCGATCGAGACGATCGGCGGTACCTGGGAGCGTCTCCCGCTGGAGGCGGATGGCACCGGTGCACTGGTGGAGCTTCTGGACGCCCGCCCTCCCAGCGATCAGCGGTACTACCGGATCGTGGTGGTTCAATAATTCCCTCCTGCAGGAGGCATTTCAGATCGGCACCGCAGCGGGAAACCGCTGCGGTGTTTTTCTGTCTTCGACTGCCGCGTGCGCACCCCGGAGATCCGCTCTTCCGCCGAGTGGGAACTCTGCGGTTGGAACCGATTTGTTCCCGGGCAGTCATCCGAATGACGCGGCGGTCCGGGATCCATTCGGGAGGTCCGACGGCTCTGTCACCTCACTGGAAGGCTGCCCGGAGACCGCCCCAGATCCTCATGTCCACCCTCGATTTCGTCCGCAACGCCCTTCGGAGCCCCCTGCAGATCGGGGCGGTCGCCCCCTCCAGCCGATGGCTCGCCCGCTGCATCGTCGATGCCGTCGGGGTCCGGCCAGGGGACGTCCTCCTGGAGCTCGGCCCTGGGACCGGGGCCTTCACGGCCGAGCTGGTCTCCCGGTTCCCGCACCACCGGATCATCGCCGTGGAGCTCGGAGCCTCGATGGCCGAGGAACTCCAGCGACGTTTTCCGCAGGTGGAGGTCGTCGCCGGCTCCGCCGAGGAGCTTTCGAGGATCCTGGACCGACTCGGCGTCCGGCGGGTGGACCGGATCGTGAGCGGACTTCCTTGGGCGCTCTGGGACCGCAAATACCAGCAGCGGCTCCTCGACGAGGTCGCTGCATGCCTTTCCCCGGCCGGGCGGTTCGTGACCTTCCACTACCTCCACAGCATCGCCTCCGGCCGTGTCCGTCCGACCCGCAGCCTCCTCCAGGGTCACTTCCGGGAGGTCCACTACACTCCACCGGTCTGGCTGAACCTGCCCCCGGCTCTGGTGCACGTCGCGGAGGGCTTCCGTCAGGGTCGCCTTGTGGACCGGGCCGAGTCCGGCATCGATTCCGCCGTCCTACAGCCCGGCTGATCCCACCCGATGTTCCTGTCGTTCCATCAGCGGCTGTCCCATCCGGAGTCGAACCCCGGGTCGGATTCCTCCGCACGGTCTGAATCCGTGCGGGGCGAACAGGATGAGGGTCGACCCATGCTCGAACCACCCCAGCTCCTCGCCGCGGAGGGCCTTGTGTTGGCAGGGGATCTCGTTGGGTCCCGTCCAGCGGCGATGCAAGAGGATGTCCAGGAAGCGCAGCCGCAGCGAGGCGACCAGGATTGCCGCGATCGCCGCGATCGCCACCGGGGAACCGTCGGCAAGCCGCATGTGGATCACCGCCCGTTCGTTCCGACAGAACAGACGTTCCACCCGCTTCAGGGCGATCGGGTTCACGTTCCAGGTGTCGCCCTGGATATGTGTCACCCGTTCGATCGTCCCGTCATCCGGAGCATGGAACCGATGGTACATGCTCGAGGTGAGCCTCAGGGTGACGTAGGTGCCATCGAGGAACGGCCCGGCCACCCCCTGGCTACCGAACAGGTCCTCGAGCCGATAGGGGAACCCCTTGGCCTGATAGAGGCGTCCATCCTCGATCCGGCCGCATTCGCCGACGAGTGCGTCGCAGGGGCTGACGAGGATCCCAGGGTCTGTGGCGATGGGACGTACCCCGGGCCGGAGCTCCCGGGTGAAGCAGTCGTGGATGCTGACGAAATCCCGTTCCTTGGACTCGCTGAGGTCCAGATCGGTGAACAGTCGCCAGACCCCGATCGCGAGCCGGGTGAACCGGCGGTTCCGGATCCGGCTGATCCTTCCCATCAGCCGGGTGGCGAGTTCCCTCGGGATGCGGTGGGTGAGGAGGAAGTTGAGGTCCTCCTGCAGGAGGAGCCGATCCCTCATGCGTTGGAGGCGGGGGACCCGTCGCTGCGGGGCAGGATCTGAAACGGTGGACGAATCACTCATGACCATGACCTTGAACGATCTGTTTTACGGACTGCCGCTGGTGGTGGCGGCCCCCTGGGCCTGGCGCCGTCTGCAGCTCTCGATGGCGAAGCATCCGTCTCTGGCGGGCCATTCCCGGATGGCGAAGCGCGTGGCGGGATTCCTGCCCGGCTATTCGTATGACGCCAACCGGTTCTTCGACGCCGACGGCGCCCCTCAGGAGTTCGTGACGCGACGGCGGGAAGGCTTCCGCCGGCTGGCCTCCGGCTTCCTCGAGCGGCATCCGAAGTCCATCGAGGCCACGGCAGAGGCCGCGGAGCACCTGTCCGACCTGCAGTTCACCCGGACATACCGGGTCCCCTTCCAGTTCAGCCGACATCTCCGTCAGAACCTGAAGTTCGGAGGCGTGGTGGATCGTACCGACGGACCCTTCGTGGTCGATCTCGATGCCCAGCGCGCCTACGACCTGACGGGGTCCTATGGGGTGAATGTCTTCGGACACGAGTTCTACAAGTCGTGCATGACGGAGGCGGCAGAGCGTGTCCGGGATCTCGGCGTGGTGCTGGGTCCTCTGCATCCCTGCGTCGCCTGGAACGCGGAGCGGCTGTGTCGGACCTCCGGCAAGGACGAGGTCTCGTTCCACATGTCCG
>SXGR01228649.1_pt1 | contig 23376 bp, 21 predicted proteins | sample 3174711 | NCBI WGS metagenome assembly SXGR01 (sample SAMN11356860, study PRJNA531348) | freshwater metagenome | isolation source: freshwater sample F1-60 | place: China: Fuxian Lake, Yuxi | collected 2017-12-25 | reverse complement strand
GGCGAGTTCCATGATGCGCCGGCCGACATCGGTCGATCCGGTGAAGGAGACCTTCCGGATGCCCGGGTGGGTGACCAGGGCGTCCCCGATGCGTCCACCGGGTCCGGGCAGCACCTGCAGAACACCTGGGGGCAGGCCGGCCTCGGTGGCGATCTCGGCGAGCTTTAGGGCGGTCAGCGGGGAGATCGATGCGGGCTTCAGGATGACGCAGTTCCCGGCGGCCAGGGCGGGGGCGACCTTCCAGCAGGCGATCGGGAACGGGAAGTTCCAGGGGACGATGGCCGCCACCACGCCGAGGGGCTGCCGGAGCGTGAAGTCGAGTCCACCCCGGCTGACGGGAAGGGTCTGGCCCCCGAACTTCGTGATGGCCCCGGCGTAGTACTCGAAGACCCGGGCGCCGAGCCCGGCCTCGTCGCGCGCGTCGCCGATCGGTTTGCCGATCTGGAGCCTCTCCATCTGCGCGAGTTCCTCGGCGTGAGCGCGGAGCTTCCGGCAGATCTCGAAGAGGATCTCGGTGCGTTTTCCCGGAGAAAGGTCGCGCCAGCCGGATTCCCAGGCCTTGCGGGCGCCGGCGAACGCCGTCTCGACGTCCTGGAGATCCGCGGCGATCACCTCGGTGAAGACCTCCTCGGTCGCAGGGTTCACGAGGGACGTCCTCGAACGGCCCGATGGTGAGGTGTATCGGCCGTCGATGAAGAGATCGGAGGGAAGCGTCAGGCTCATGGTCGGACGAGTCTCCGCGAACCGGTTTCGGTGCGCCAACCGGAAACTGCGGGCACGCGGAGGAGAGAAGAAGGGAAGAGGGATTCACATGGTGACGCGGAGGCGCGGAGGAAAGACGGGAAGAGAGGAAGAAAAAGAGGGGTATAGGAGTCTTCTGATCAGACGCCGAAGGCGTCCACAGGTGGGTGATGCAGTGCCTTGCATCACGGGGCGCGGGAGCGCCCTCCGGTAGGGACGCGCTCCGTTGCGTCCCCATCTAGACCGCGAGGGTGGAGCGGATCGAACAGGCCCAGCCGGGTTCCTCTGACACTGCAGACGACCCCGTCCCCCTTCACGGGTGTGCCATGCGCGGCGCACGAGATCGGGACCCATGGCGAGATCCCGTGTCTTGTCGGGAGTTAGATAAGGGGTCATCTTCACTCCTCTCTCGTTCCCACCTCTCATATCTCACTCCTGTGAATCTATCCCAATTCCCCCGGCTCGGATTCGGCCTCGCGGCCGGTCTCCTCGTCGGATCCCTCACAGCTCTCGCCCAGGGTTCGGGCCAGCCGGTGCGCGGACCGTTCTGGTCCGGGACCGTCATGCTGGCCAAGGACAAGGCGGCCGCCATGAAGGGCGTCGCCATCACCCTCGGTCCCTCGAAGAAATCCTATGTGGTCTACGACCTCGACACGCTTCGCCTCGCTGCGGCATGGACGGGCGAGTTCCTCGAGTTCGGCAACACGCTGACCAAGATCGAGTGGCCGCCGCCGCCGTCCATCAAGGGAACCCTGGCCTTCACCACGGCCAATGAGCCGGGGTGGTCGGGTCCCAAGGAGGCCTTGTCGGATCCCCGGGCGAATCCCCAGGGACCGCTGCCGAAGGATTGGGCCCACTACTCGGGACTCTATGTGAACGGGGACCAGGTGGTCCTCAGCTACACGGTCGGGGGTGTCCCGGTCCTGGAGACCCCGAACGTCACGGAGGGGGCGACCCCGGTGTTCACCCGGACCCTGGAGTTTGGGAGCCCGGCGAAGTCGGTGTCGGTCCTGCTGGCGAGCGGCATCGACCCGGCGGTTCCTGCCATCAAGCTTCCCGAGGGCAGGGGGCTGTTCACCCAGAAGGACGGGACTCCGCTGTCCGTGGGGTGGGCCGGGGGCTCCAAGACCTCCGGGAGCCTGAAGCTCCTCCCGAATGGTGACCTTGTGCTCCATCTGGACCGGGTGGCGGCGAACCAGCCCCTCACGGTCGCCCTGTCGGCCTCGGGGACCATGCCCGGCTTGGCCAACGCAGGTTCGCCGAAGACGCTGACCCGCGGCGGGGCCGCGCGTTGGACGGAAACCCTCGTGACGGAGGGCAAGCTGGGTTCCGAGTCGGGCCCCTACGCGGTCGACACGATCATGGAGCCGTTCCCGAATCCGTTCCAGGTCAGCATGTTCTTCGGCGGCTTTGACTTCCTGTCCGGAGGACGTGCCGCGATCTGCACCTTCCACGGTGACGTCTGGATCGTCTCGGGCATCGACGCGACGCTGAAGAAGCTCACCTGGAAGCGATACGCCTCCGGGCTCTTCCAGCCGCTGGGGTTGAAGGTCGTGAAGGGGGACATCTACGTGGCGGGTCGTGACCAGATCACGCGGCTGAAGGATCTCAATGGAGACGGCGAGGCCGACTTCTATGAGAACTTCAACAACGACACCGTGGTGACCCCCAACTACCACGAGTTCGTCCTGGACCTGCACACGGATTCGAAGGGGAACTTCTACTATGCCAAGGGGGCTCCCTGGGAACCGAGTGTCACATCACCCCACCAGGGAACCATTCTCAAGGTCTCACCCGACGGGAAGAAGCTCGAAGTCTTTGCGACGGGTTTGCGGGCGCCCAACGGCATGACGGTTGGCCCGGACGACACGGTGCTCGTGGGGGACAACCAGGGTCACTGGATGCCGTCCTCAAAGCTCAACCTGGTGCGCCCCGGCTCCTTCCTTGGGATGGTTCCTGCGGCCCAGCGTGAATTGACCCTGAAATATCCGGACGGCCGGGAGATCAAGGTCAATCCCAGCGACCCGGCTGCCCGGGCCGCGAACAAGCTCAGGGGCTGGGACGGCGAGATGCCGATCCCGACCTCGTATGATGAACCCATCTGCTGGCTCCCGATGCGCTGGGACAATTCCAGCGGGGGGCAGGTCTATGTCACCAGCGACCGCTGGGGACCGTGGAAGGGGGCTCCGCTGTTCATGAGCTATGGCAAGTGCCTGCTCTACGCGGTGCTCATGGACAAGGTCGGCGACACCGTCCAGGCCAGCATGGTTCCGTTCGGTCTGAAGTTCTCCAGCGGCATCATGCGCGGACGTTTCAGTGATCAGGATGGACAGCTCTATCTGTGCGGCCTCAAGGGCTGGCAGAATGCTGCGACCCGGGACGGCGGGTTCTACCGCGTTCGGCACACGGGCAAGCCGGTCCAGATGCCGGTCCAATCGCATGTCGCAAAGAACGGCATCCGGATCACGTTCAGCGCCGACCTGGACGCGGCAACCGCCCAGGATGCATCCGGCTACGCCGTCGAGGTCTGGAACTACCGGTACAGCGGCGGCTATGGTTCGCCCGAGCTTTCGGTGAAGGATCCCGCCAAGCAGGCGCATGATCGGCTCGAGGTGAAGTCGGCCCGGTTGGCGGCCGACAAGCGGACCCTGTTCCTGGAGATCCCGGGGATGACCGAGGCGGACCAGTACAGCGTCCGCTACTCCATCTCGGCGGCGGATGGCACCGAGCTGAGGTCCGAGATCATCGGCACGATCCACAAGGTGGGGCCCGAGGAGCCTCTCGCGTCCCGTTGAGCCCGGCATGGGGGGTGGAGGCTGCGGGTTCTGCGGCCTCCACCCGCCGTCCGTGTGCCGCCTCCCCCCCGCTGGCTTCGCACGGTTCTGCTCGCCGGTTGCTGTGGGAGACAGTATTCAACGGCCAGTGAAAGACCCCACCCGAGGCAGCTTTCTGCGGCAGAGTGCATGGTTGTCGTTCGCCACCGTGTTTGGTGGGGCCTTCATGACCGCGGTCCACACGGTCGCGGGCCAGATGGCGACGTCGCAGTACGAGATCTTCTTCGCGATGCTGCGGCTCTTCCTGTTGCTGGGGATCCCGAGTGCCGGACTGCAGAACGCCTTCGCCCGCCAGACCGCGGCGGCGCTGGATGAGGTTCGACTCCGGGAGCTGTCCTCCACGATCCGCCAGGTTCTGGTGGCCGTCTTCGTGCTCTGGCTTGGGATGGTCGTGGTGGCGGCCCTGTCGTTTGATTCGATCAACGCGCATCTCAAGCTCGGCGATGGCCGCGTGATCTGGCCCACGCTTGGAGTGGCCTTGCTCTGGTTGGTCACCCCGGTGCTCCGTGGAGCCCTCCAGGGCTTGGAGGATTTTGGCACCCTCGGTTGGGTCAGCATCCTCGACGGGCTTCTGCGATTCGCCGGCATGTGCCTGGCCGTTCTGGGTCTGCACTCGGGAGCCGTCGGGGCGATGACCGCGGCATTCCTCGCCATGGCAGCGTCCATGGTGCTCGCCGCGTGGGGAAGCCGGAGACTCTGGCTCCATCCCGGCTCGGGATTCCAGTGGGGTCCGTGGCTGGGACGCATCCTGCCCTTCACCGTGGGTGCCGGGGCGATGCTGGCCCTCGTCAATTTCGACAGCGTCTTCCTGAAGGCCATCATCCCCGCAGATCGGACCCAGGAGTTCCTGCTCGGTGAGCGATACCTCCCGGCGGCCATGATCGGGTTTGCCATGACCCAGATCACAGTGCCATTGGCGATGGTGATGTTCCCGAAGATCGTCCGGAGCTCCGAGAGCGGCTCTCAGAGCAATGCCCTCACGCTGGCGATGCTGGGAACCCTCGGGGTCGGGTCGCTCTGCGTCGGTTTCTTCACGCTCTTTCCCAAGCTTCCCCTGCAGATCCTCTTCTTCCGGTCGCCCGAACGGTGGGCCGCCGCGGACCTGGTCCCGTGGTGTGCCTGGGCGATGCTGGCCTACGCCGTAGCCAATGTGCTCGTGAGCAACCTCCTCGCGCAGGAGCGGTTCGGCATCGTCCCCTGGGCCCTGGGCGTGGCCCTGCTGTTCATGGGTCTCCTCGTGGGTCTCCGCGGCCACTTCCTGGCCTCGCCCCCGCTGGTCGCCTTCCGCGAGGTCGCCCAGATCATGGCCGCCTGCAATGTGATCCTGATGCTCGTGGCTATCCAGATCACACGCCAGCGCCCTCGGGCTGGATGAGTCCGGGTCGGGCCTCCGATCCATGGGGGGCAGTCGCTCCCCTCAAGGTCGTGCCTCGGACCGGTATTTCCGGAATCTCGAGGTGACGGAACCGACGTAGGTCTGGGTCGATGGGAATCCAATCGTCTGGGTGAAGGTCTGACCATTCGTCCTGGCCGCTCCCGTCATCCACCTCAGCACATTGCCACGGCCTGCGTTGTAGTCGGCCAGCGCGAACGGCAGGGGGTCGTCCGTCTGGGCGTACCGCCGCACCATCTTTCCAAGATAGAATGTCCCGGCGAGAGTGTTGGTGCGGGGGTCGAGAAGATGGTCCTTGTGGAACCCCTTCACCCTTTCCGCGGAGACCCACTCCAGGGCCGCGTTCTCGGTCACCTGCATGAGGCCCAGCTCTCCAACGGTTCCCCGGGCATCGGGATCGAACCGGCTTTCCTGCCAGACCACCGCCTTCACCAGGGATGGATCCACCCCGTAGCGCCGGGCGGCGGTCTGGATGAGATCATCGAACCGATGCTCGAGACGATGCTGCCAGACGACGACGAGGAGCACGTCGAGGAGGAGGACGACGGCGAGGAGGATCCAGCGGCTGGGATTCAACGGGCCAGTCCTTCTCGCGACGGCAACCGGATGGCAAGTCCCAAGCAGGGTGACGCTCCCCAACCCTCCGGTGTCCACGGACCGGATTCCGGACGCATCACCGGCTTTTCACGTTTCCGGAACATCTTCGAATGACAGCATTGGAGAACCCGTTAGGTTTTTCAGTCAGCCGACATGGACAATCGTCGTCGTCAATTCCTCCAGTCCCTCCTCGCGGCGCCGTGGGTCGGCGCCGGATGCGCCCATTCCCCGGGTGGAGCCGGCTCCGCTTCTGCCCACGGCCCGGGTCCGACGGTTCCGGCCTATGTCCCGGCGTCCGGGGCGCCCCGTCGTGTCATCCATCTCGTGGCCGATGGCATGGGGTCCGGGATCCTGGCCTGTGCGGACCACCACTCGCAGATCCATCGCGGACGCCGTCTGACGTGGTTCGAGCTGCTGCGGCGCCCGGATCTCCAGGTCGGCACCATGGATGTGCGGTCCCAGAATTCATTGGTCACCGATTCCTCGGCCTCCGCCTCGGCCTGGGGTTCCGGGGTGCGGATCCCGAACGGCAAGGTGAACCAGGACAGCCGGGGGCGTCCCCTCCTGACGCTCTATGAGCTGTTGGGCGAGGCCGGCTGGCAGCGTGGACTCGTGACCACCACCGAGATCACCCACGCGACCCCGTCGGGATTCATCGCGTCGGTCAAGAGCCGCGACGATGCCGAGGACATCGCCGTGCAGTATCTGGATCGGAGGGTCGATGTGGCCCTGGGTGGTGGCCGGAAGTTCTTCCTGGCGAAGGAGCGCAAGGACCAGCGCGACCTGCTGGCGGACTTCCGCAAGGCGGGCTTTGCCGTGCTGCAGAACCCGGCCGATCTCGCCGCTGCTCCCAGAGACGGTCGATGGCTGGGGGTCTTCTCCCCGAGCCATATCCCCTACGTCGTGGACCAGAAGGGAGGGCTGACCCGACCCGATCCCGTGCCCTCACTGGCCGCGATGACCCGTGCCGCGCTGCGGCAGCTCGCCGCGGCGGAACGCTTCATCCTGCAGGTCGAGGGTGGCCGTGTGGACCACGGGTGTCACAACAACGATGCCGCCGCCGCCATCCTCGAGATGATCGGGTTCGACGAGGCGCTGGATGTCTGCCTGGAGTTCCAGAAGGAACACCCCGACACCCTGCTGGTGATGACCAGCGACCATGCCACGGGCAATCCTGGATTGAACGGACTCGGGGACCATTATGGGCAGAGCTCCAAGGTCTTCCGCAACGTCTCCGCGATGCGGCAGTCGGTTGGAGAAATCCTCAACCGGCTGAAGCTCGCTGAGACGACCGCCAATCGCATCGCGATCCTCAAGGAGTCGACGGGCTACGCTCCGTCCAGCCGCCGGGTCGATGCCCTGACCCCCTTTGTCCAGAAGAAGGGATACAGCCTGTTCGATGGCCTGAATTCAGATCTCGGGGCCCTGGGGCAGGTCCTGGCGAACCATCTGGGAGTGAGCTTCACCAGCACGGCCCATACGTCAGACCATGTCCCGATCCATGCCCTGGGTCCCCAGGCGGAACGCTTCCGGGGCTTTGTCGAGAACACGGAGGTCTTCGACCACTACATGGACTTCGCCGGCATCCGGTTCCGGAACCCCCAGGAGAAGCTCGTGGCCGGATCCGGGGTCCCAACCCGGGGCGAACGGGTCCACTGGACCTGAGGCCTCGGACAGGCGTTCTGCTCAGGAGGACGGCCGTGGCCCAAGGATCTGCTGGGCGATCGCGAAGACCCGTCGTCCGGAGGTCCGGAGTCCGAGTGTGTCCCGGATGAAGCTGGGTCGGTGTCGAACCCCCACCTTGAAATCGCCGCACAGTTCCCGGACCTCATCCAGCCGGGTGGACCGTCCGATGTCCTCGAGCACCTCCAGGTCCAGGCTGAACCAGTCCGGCACCAGTCGGATCAGCACGAAGGCGAAGGGGCGATACCCCGGGGAGACGCAGCGGACAAACATCCGGCGCTCAAAAGCCCCGGGTGTGCCGCCGTTGAGCCGTGCGTAGGCGTCGCACAATGACTCGTTTCCCGGGTGGGTCGCCGACGGGTTCATGCGCAGCAAGGGTGTCGCTCCGGAGCGGAATCCGGGAGGAACGACCACGTGAAATGGATGTAATGGCGTCCCATGATGGAACGGTTTCCAGGTTTCCGGGCTGGATCTGCAAACTGGTTACGGGGAACTTCTGGATCTCATACGCTTCCATGAAATCACACGCCACTCCTAAATCGGCCCTGATCGCGGCCGCCCTGGGTCTCGGTCTCCTCGCCGGCTGTTCCACCACGTCTTCGAAGCCCAAGCTCAGTTCCGAGCAGGTGATGGAGGAGGGGTTCGAGGGCAAGGGTTCCATCGCGGCCCGGCTGAGCCAGGACAAGGGAACGCAGGCCGACAAGATGCGCATGGCCTATCTGACCGAACAGTTGGCCCTGAACAAGCCGGTCAAGGGCGACCTTGCGAGCTGGACCCAGAAGACGACCGCCCTTCACGAGGCGGCCGTGGCCTTGGCGAACAACGCCCCCGGAGCTCTGGTGAGCTGGAAGGCGGCGTCGGACTGCAAGAAGTGTCACTCGGTCCACAAGCCGGACTGAGGCCGGACTGGAAGCTTCCGGCAGAGGGGCGAGGCGGGGAACACCGAAAGCCTTCGGAGCCTCGACGTCCTCTGGCGATCATCGTACCCGTTGCAGCGACCAATCTGGCCGGTCGGCCTGGTTGGACCAGTGCTGCATGTCCTGCAGTTCACGGTGGTTCATGGCCTCGACGTGTCCGTCGAGCATACCGGTGACGGCGCGGCCTGAGAACCGGGGGTGGACATGCCCCCAGGCCTCGGGTCCGTCGGCAGGATTGAAGGCCTGGGACCATCGGCGGGCCATGAAGTAGGGCGACTTCACCTGATAGAAGCCGTTCACGACCTTGCCCTCGAATGGTCCCCGGGCTGATGAGAACACGAGGAGGTTGTCCGGCCGCTTGGCATCGGAGGTGCGCAGGACGCAGAACTCACCGAACTGCTCGAAGGCACGGGGCACGGGAGGCAGTTCCAGGTCATCTCCTCCCACTAACGTGGCGTTGATGCCCAGCGAGGGGAAGACACTGGCCGCGTAGGTGGCGATGAAGGGGTCGGGCATCGACTCGAACTGACGGAGAAGGGGAGCGTTCTCGTTGGCGTACATCACCCCGAAGTTCTTCCCCAGCCAGGGCGCGAGGCGCCATGGGTAGCGGCTGTTGATCGGGTGGGGGACCGGGTTGCCGGATCGGTCGATCGGCAGGGGCTCACCGGGTTGGAAGTGCTTGTATCCCTTGAGGACGCGTTCCTGGTGGTCCTGCGCGTAGAGGGTCCAGCCCAGCATCAGCTGACGGGCCGACGAGATCTCGTTCACCTTCTTCGCCTGGCTCTTGGCCTTGCCGAGGGCCGGCAGCAGCACCGCGACCAGCACGGCGATGATCGCGATCACCACGAGCAGTTCGAGGAGGGTGAACCCTCGAACCCCCCTGGGGCGGACCGGTCGTTGGGTGCTGCGGTGCACGGGAGGAGCATAGCCTCCGAAGACGGTTTGGGCCGATGGAATTCTTGATGGTGCGGTCGCATCCCCCGAAGGCATCGGCACCCTGAAAAGATCCCTTGTAACCGTGGCCCTGGGGCCAACGTCTGCCCCGATGAATCTATGAAACACCTCACATCACGTTTCCTCTCGGTACTCACCCTCGTGGCCACCCTCGCCTTGCCCGTCGCCTTCGGGGCGGACGGCGACAAGCCGACCCCTCCTCCCGGCGGAGGACCGGGTGGCGGCGGCAAGCGCGGCGATGCGGGCCGTCCCCAGCGCGATGCCTGGTTGCAGGAGATCGGTGCCTCCGAGGAGCAGGCAGCGAAGATCCGCGAGATCCTCAAGGACCAGATGGACCAGCAGCGTGCCCTGCGTCAGAGCGCCGACCTTACCCCGGAGCAGCGTCGGGCGAAGATGGGCGAGATCCGTGCCGCCACCCCGGCCAAGATCAAGGGCATCCTGACCCCGGACCAGTTCGCGAAGTATGAGAAGATGCAGGAGGAGCGGCGCGGTCGGGGTCCCGGTGGTCCTGGGGGTCCTGGGGGTGGCAAGCAGCGCCCCGGCGGCGGTCGTGGCGGCGAAGGCGGGCCCCAGGGGGGCAAGCCCAGCAAACGCCCGGCGAATCAGGCGGATTGAGACGGTTGGATCTTCCGTTGTTCCTCATCATTGCGGCCGGGCCTCTGCCCGGCCGTTTTTCTTGCGGGGAAGGCCATCGGTGCCCTCCGGTGTTCCTCGGAGTTGACGGCCAGCCTCCCAGCGCCGTCCATTTGGTCACGCTATGCGCTACATTGAGCCCCACGGACACATGGTCAGCCGGACCACCGACGACTACCAGGACATGGTTACCGCCGGTTGTGCGGCCGTTTGCGAGCCCGCGTTCTGGGCGGGCTTCGACCGGGGCTCGGTCGAGGGATTCCGCGACTACTTCCGCCAGCTGACCGAGTACGAGCCTGCCCGGGCAGCAAAATACGGCCTACCCCATTTCTGCTGGCTGTGCCTAAACCCCAAGGAGTCGGAGGACCTCGCCCTCGCCGAGGATGTCCTCGCTGTGATCCCGGAGTTCCTCGACAAGCCCACCGTGCTGGGCATCGGTGAGATCGGACTCAACAAGAATTCCCGCAACGAGCTCCGGATCCTCGAGAAGCATGTCGATCTCGCGGCCCGGAAGGACCAGCTGGTTCTCGTCCACACCCCGCACCTCGAGGACAAGTCCAAGGGCACCCAGCTCATCCTCGACGTCCTGAAGAACGAGCCCCGCATCCGTCCGGAGCGGGTGCTCATTGATCATGTCGAGGAACACACCGTGAAGAGGGTCCTCGGTCGCGGCCATTGGGCGGGCATGACCCTATATCCCATCAGCAAGTGCACCCCGGCCCGGGCGGTGGACATCCTTGACGTCCACGGGCACGACCGGCTCTGGATGAATTCCGCGTGCGACTGGGGTGAGAGCGCCCCGTTGGCCATCCCCCGGACGGCCTTGGAGATGCGCCGACGGGGATGGACCCCGGAGTCGATCGACCGCGTCATCTACCAGAACCCGATCCGCTTCCTCCGGCAGTCGCCGAAATTCGCGGCTCGGTTTCAGGAATGACGTTCCCGGTCTCGTTGGAGAGGCGTCAGTAGACGCCCTCGACGATGTTCTTCTCCATCGCGCCGAAGGGCCGGACATCACCCACGCCATCCCAGGCGTAGGGCGGACGCGGGGCGCGGCGGATGGCCTCATCGCGCTCCAGAAAGCGCGGCATGAAGAATTCCTTGGTGAGCGTGGTGAGCTCGACCCGGCCGAATTCTCCATAGGCCACGAGCTCGTGGGTGGAATTGGGCTTCACGACCCGCAGGACCGCCCGCGGCTGGGGGGCATAGTAGGTGACGCTGAAGTTATCCTCGGGCTGGAGCGGCACGCTTGCAGCGAGACCCATGAGGGTGTTGCCGTAGGTCGGATAGAAGCCGATGCGGCCCTCAAGCAGTTCCTCGACGAGGAAGCGAACCTCCTGGGGCTTCATGGACGTCCCACCGCAGAACACCCCGCGGATGCCGGCGTCCCAGAGATTCACCTGCTCGGCAAGGGCCTCGAGGAGCTTCGGGGTTGTGAACAGGCCGCTGACCTTGCGGTGCTTGAGGATGGTGGCGGCCTGGTCGACCACGTGCGCCATGTACTGCTTGGCGACGTCGAACTGCTTGGCTGAGATGACCTTCTTTACGAAGCGCGGGTCGAGATCGATGAAGTAGCAGGAGCTGCCGCGGACGTTCGCCAGGTGCTCGATGGCCAGGCGCAGCCGACGGGGACCGGTCGGTCCCATCATCAGCCAGGCCCCGCCCCGCGGGAAATGCTCGTCTGAGATCTTGTCGCTGAATTCGGAGTAATCGACCTTGTAGTCGTTCCACCCGATCCGCTGCTTGGGCATGCCCGTGGTGCCGCCCGTCTCGAAGATGTTGAACGGTTTGCACTTGAAAGCGGCGGGTACCCATGACTCCGGCTGCAGGTCCCGGAGGAACTCATCCTGGAAGTGCGGGAACTTGCCGATGTCGGCGAAGGAGCGGATCTCCTTGCGCGGGTCCCAGTTCTTGGCCGCCCAGTCCAGCCAGAAGGGGCATCCGGTCTCGGGACTGAAGTGCCACTGGATGATCTCCAGGAGATGGGCATCGAGCTGCTGGGAGGCGGTGGCGACGGCTTCGGGGGAAACGGTGGGAATAGGCATGGTCGGAAATGGGCCTCCCCCGGTCCGGACGGATCCGGGGAGGTCCGTGAGAGACTGGCGGACAGTGCCCCAGAGTTCCCGGAAGGAAAATACTTCTCGTGCTCCTACGGCGCGTGGTGAGGTTTTGCTTGGGATCGGCCTCGGGGAACGCCGTTTTCGGGCTGGTCCATCCGGGTGGAATGGGGAGGATCGGGCCCATGGGTGAGCCCGCTGAGGGATCGGAAGTTCCGGGAACAACCCCGAGTGACCAGGCCACGGCCGGTGATCTTTCGGGTAGACGGCTTCCGGCGCGGGTGGCGAAGGCCTCGGGGATCGATTTCGAACGCGTCGGCGATGAGATTGTCCTCATGCATCTGACGAGTCTCGAATTCCGTCTCCTCAACGAAGTCGGAGCCCTGCTTTGGGACACGGTCGAGGAAATCCCCGAGCCATCCGAGTGGGTGGAGATGATGGTCGAAGCCCGACCAGAGACTCCCCGTCAGACCCATGAGGAGCACGTGGTCCGGTTCATCGAGGAGTTGGTTGGGGCGGGATTCCTCGTGGTTGAACCTCCAGGGACACACTCCGCCGGATGAGTAGAACCGAGGGTTCAGTTCCGAGGCGCCGATCCCAGCGCATTGCGGTGGTGGTTCCCTCGTTCAACCACGCCCGCTTCATCGGCGAGACCCTGAGGTCGGTGTTCGCCCAGACCCACAGCGACCTGGAACTTCACGTTCTGGACGATGGATCCACCGATGGATCTCCCGCAGTGGTCGAGCGGGTCCTGTCCGAGGCACCTGCCGGAATGCGATGTGAGTTCCGCACGCGAGGGAACCAGGGTTGTTCCGCCACGCTGAACGAACTCATTACGGGAGTCCGGGCGGAGTGGGTGGCGATCCTGAACTCGGATGACCTGCTGGTGCCGACCCGGTTCGAGCGGATGCTCCAGGAGGTTCCCGAGACCGGGCACCACTTTGGGTTTTCGGCGGTGGAGTTCCTTTTCGGCGAGGGGATCTCGGATGAAGAGGCCTGGCGAGAGTTCTATCCGGGCATGTTTCGGGGCGGACTCGCCCTGCCGACCGTTGGCTTTTCGCTCCTGCGCGGGGGTTTTGCGATCTCCTCGAGCAATTTCCTGTTCGATCGGGCCCTGTTTGAGAGGGGGGTCCGGTTCCGCGAGAACCTCCCCCTGTCCCAGGACTGGGATTTCCTGTTGCAGGCCCTCCGCCATGTCGAACCCCGGTTCCATCCGGAGCCCCTGCTGCGGTACCGGGTGCACTCCACCAACACCTATCGGAACCACCGGGACCGCCAGCGCACCGAGCTCCGACTGCTGTTTGAGGCGTTCTCGGACTGGGCCTGCCGACCCACGGAGAACCGGCTGGCTCCGACTCCGGGGAACTGGCCCCGCCTGTTTCCCATCTTCGCGAGGGCGTGTCGTCTTGGATCCGGGGAACCCATTGGCACCCTGTTTCCTCCCGCGGTAATCCAACCTGCAAGCCTGGCGCCCGGCATCCCGGATCTGCCGTCCGGGTTCGAGAACGCCTCGATCCGACGGCTGATCTCGGGCGGTGGTCTGCCACCCTCGACGGCGGCCGCGTCTGCCGAGGAATTGGCCCAGTCCTGTCATGCCCATTGGGCTGCGATCCGTGACCTCGTCGGCGGAGTCCACTCTGCCGGCACCCCTCGGGATGGGGTGTTCGCCTGGGGTGGGGCCAGCGTCCGGGTCACGTCCTGCGATCCCGAACTGTTGCACCGGATCATGGACTTCACCGGACTGACGCCGACCTGGGATGTTCCTCTTCCGGGCCATCGCGATCTCGTGCTGCTGGATGGTCAAAGGGTCCGGGTCCACGCGGCCGATCGCTCGGAGGACAAGACCTTCGCCAGCCCGGAGGACCTGTGGGCGTGGCTCGTGTTGAGCGTCAGTGATCTGCTGGCGGTCCGGGCGCGCCTGACCCTGGTGCATGGCGCGTCGATCCTGCTGCGCGGAGGAGTGGTCCTGCTCTGTGGCGAACCGTGGTCCGGCAAGTCGACCCTGTCCCTGCGGGCCCTGGAAACCGGCCTGCCCGTCCTGGGAGATGACCTGGTCTGGATTGATCCGGCCGACGGCATGGCCTCGCCCTGCCCAAGACCGGTCAAACGACGGGTGATGGCCGCCCATGACGTCCAGGCGCGGACGGGTTGGCCGGAGGGGACCTTCGAGGCGTGCCTCGACGGGGAGAAGTCCCTGCTGTTTCCAAGACGCTCCGGCGGCTTCGTCCCGGTCGGGGAACGACATCCGGTCCGGTGGGTCCTCCACCTCCGCAGGCGGCCCGGACCGGGGCTGGACACCGACGTTCTCCAACGTGGTTCGTGGGAGTCCGCACTCACCGCCCAGCTGCGGAATTTCTCGCCCCGACCGGACCAGGCCGCAGGCCATGTCATGGAGGCGTTGGCCGATGCGACCCACATCCGTCTCTCCGTGGGTGACGGTGAGGTCGATGCCGCGTTCCGATGGCTGCAGGACCTGGGTTGATGGAAGCGCTGTCCAGTGTCCAGATCCTCTCGGGCCGGCGACGTCTTTGCACCGGGATCAGGCCGAGGGGGGAGTCGCCGACGTGGGAGAAGGGTTTGACCGCCCTCAGGTTATCCGCCTGAAACTGCGGTCACGTCTGACGCCATCGATCGACCGGTTCCCAGAGCCCCACCGCCTCAAGACCCAGACGCATCAGATGACGTGGTAGTCCCGTGGGGGTGCGCAATTCGCTGGGGATCGCACAACGGCGTGCCGCCACGGATGGGATCCGGGTGTCCATGAGACGGTTCGCCAGGAATCCCCATTGGTGGAGCCGACGAAGGCCTCCGACCGCCTCGGCATCCGCTGCCAGCCGTTTCCAGTCGATCCCATCGCCGCCGATCCGGACGAGGTCGGCGTAGTCGAGGAGCTGCCTCAGGTCCACGAAGGGGACCACCTTGTCCGGGTAGGTCATGAACTGGATGGCCCGGTGGGCCATGACGAAGTCCGAGAAGGCGTGGAGGGCGTTGTGCAGCATCCGATGGTGGAGGCTGGGAATCCGAAGCCCTTCGCACGCCGGAGGAAGGGAACCACTGTCGCGGAGGAACTCCGCCGTGATCCAGTCGGTCGCGTCGTAGAACGGACGCGTATGGATCTCGACCAGAAGTTCCTGTCCGGGCAGGTGTCGTCGGGACAGGTGATGGTCCTCCTCGCGCGTCTCTCCGTCGGGTGTCACCTCCCAGCCCCAGTCCCTGAGGTAGGCCTCGCAGGCCAGGGCCTCCTCGCGGGGCATCAGAAGGTCGACATCCCCCATGACGCGCAGTCCGGGGTTTCCGGATGGGGGGGCCAGCAGATGGATGCCCCCCTTCAGGACGACGGGTGACACTCCGTTGGCCTGGAGCCGCTTCGCCAGCGCCAACAGCTGTTCCCTCAGGGCGTGGTTCCTGCGGAAGTTCTGATGATAGTCGTGCTGAAGCCGATCGAGGACCGGCTTGGGAATCGCGGCGGCTGCGGTCGAGTTACGGACCCGGACCCACAGGACGGGCGACACACACCACCGGTGGGCCAGGGACAGAAGCTCGTGCCAGTCGTCCACGGATTCGAAGAGCGCCGGGCACCGCTCCGGGCTCGACAGGATCGACGACAGTGTCGCGACGACTAGTGGGTGGGGGGGCTTCGGTGTCACGGGGTATCCACCGCCTTGTCCCCAAGGTCTCCGTGTTCCGAATCAGTAGCCTGCCTGGACCTTTGGAAGTCCGACGAAGGCAATCGTCGCCAGAGGCACCGCCGCGGTGGCGGTTTTCGATAGCCGGGCGACGAAACGCCGGCGCGCAGGATTCGCAGGTCCGCGAATCCCGCGTGCCAGTTTGGGAGTGCTGCAGTTCATGGCAGCCTCGTTCAGTAGGCCTGGGCCTTTGGCAGTCCCATGGTGGCGACCATGGCGAGCGGCACGGCCGCGGTGGCGGTCCTGGACAGGCGCGAGATGAAGCGACGCCGGGCCGGGTTGCCGACCACGGGCTGCTCGCCCTGCGTTGGGTTGTTGTTTTTCATTTTAGTGATGTTATGCCGACTCCTTCCACCAGCAGGAGCCTTGCCAGTGATCCGGTGGCTGCGTCAACGTGCAAAACGGCTCCAAACCGGGAGCCTACGCGGCGGAAGGTCCTGTCTCGTGCGCAAGAATGCCTCCCGAGCCTCCTTCAACCCTTGACCTCGTGGGGTGCGTGAACTTGCCCCCGAGGATGTCGGCTGTTTCCCTGAGCGCATGGGAAGGATGGATGCACGTGGGGAGTTTGAGGAGGCGTGCGGTGGGGCATTCGAGAGGGGACAACGCCCGGCGGACCCCATCACGGTCCTGATCCCGTGCCACAACCACGCAGCCTATGTGGCGGAGGCGATCGCCTCCGTTGCTGCGCAGGATCACCCGGGAGTCCGTTTGCATGTGGTGGATGATGGCTCGACCGATGGCTCGACCGAGGTGATCCGCGCGGCGCTGGACCGCGTCTCCACCCTCGAATGCCGGTTCGATCGCCAGGCGAACCGCGGCGTCGTCCGTACGTTGAACTCGATGGTGGAGCGGGTTGAGACCGATCTGGTGGCAATCCTGAATTCGGACGATTGGCATGCTCCCAATCGGCTCTCGAGGATCCTGGCATTGAGAAAACCAGATGCCCCCTTCTTCGCTTTCAGTGGTGGCCGGGCCTTCAGCTCCGAGGATGCCATGGAGGCGGAATCATTTTCCCGGGACCAGGCCCGGATGCATGCCGCGTGTGCCGCCTTTCCGACCGTGGGTTTCGCCCTGTTGGCGTGCCACCTTCCGGTGTCGTCGAGCAACTTCGTCTTCTCCCGGGAGGTCTTCGATCGTGCAGGTGGATTCCATCTGGAGGCGGTGATGTCCGACGATCGGGATTTCCTGCTGCGATGCCTGCCCCATGTGGAGCCGGTGTTCGTCCCGGATCTGCTGTGGGGCTACCGGCTCCATCGCGCGAATACATGGAGGTCGCTGCAACATCTGAGGACCCAGGCCCTCCAGGACGACTGGCGGCGATTCGCCGCCGCAGCGGAGGCGGGTGGTGCCAACAGGATGGCCCCCGTCCCGTGGCTGTGGAGGAGGTACTTCCGGTTGTTCGTCCGGCTGGTCATCCGTTCGATAGACGGGCAACCCATTGCCACGCTGCTCCCGAGCGACTGGATCACCCGGACCGAGTGGGGCGATCGTTGCTCTGGCGATGCCGTCCCCGAGGATGTCGAGCAGGAGGCGATGGAGGCACTGGTTCGCTCCTGCCGCAGGACCATCGAGGACACCCCAATCGCCTCCGCGGAACTGGAACCTGCGCGCTTGCGGTGCTCGGAGCGATGGACGGCCGTCCGGAGCCGGCTTGAGGCTGTCCGGTGATGGTTTGGTCATGGAGTGCTCCCGCCGTCGCAGTAGTTGAGGCTTGTTTCCGCGGTCCCGGGACGGCGACATCAGGCTCATGATCTGGAACGCATGTCTTCGGGGATGGGTTGGAAGCGTCCTGGCTGTGGGACGCGGAGTGGTGGCCGTCGCCGGTGTTCTGGCGACCGTCGCGGCCGCCGAGTCGTCGGCCGGACTTGCCAACGGTCACCATGTGGTGGGGCCGGAATACCAGATCGATCCGGCCCTGACCGAGCAGGGTCGGGTCAAGGGGCGTCAGTTCGAGTTCTCGATGCCGCTCGCCCAGAGCCGGATCTTCCGCGGCGACGATCCTACGCTGGAACCTGCGAAGAAACCCGTGCGGAAGGAGCGTCGGATCTTCGTCTACATCCCGGCTGCCTATCAGGATGGAACCGCGGCCCCGGTGCTGGTGGTCCACGATGGCCCAGGACCCCTCTCGCTGATCCGGAACGCGCTCGACAATCTCACCACCGTCCCGGAGCCCGCCCGTCGCCTGCCTGCCTTCGTCGTGGTGGCGGTGGAGAACGGGGGGAGCGACAGCAAGAACAGCCAGCGCGGATTGGAATACGATACGATGTCGGACCGGCTGGCCCGGTTCATCGATGGGGAGGTGCTTTCGGCGGTGAACCAGAACCCGGAGATCCGGGCCGCCTATCCAAAGTTCGCGCTGACTCGGGACCCCGAGGGCCGTGCGGTGATGGGATGCAGCTCGGGTGGTGCAGCGGCGTTGACCATGGCCTGGTTTCGACCGGATCTCTTCCGTCGCGTCATCGCCTACTCCGGGACGTTCGTCGACCAGCAGGATGACGACGCCCCCGAGGAAGCGATGTTTCCGTTTGGCGCGTGGGAGTACCACTCCTCCAAGCGCCTGATCGAGACCGCCGGCAAGAAGCCGCTCCGGATCTTCACCCACGTGTCCGAGAACGACAACGGCGCGAAGAATCCCGAGGAGAGCCACCGCAACTGGGTGATGGCGGGCGAGCGCACCGCGGCCGCCCTGAAGTCGAAGGGATACCCGTATCGGTATGTGTTCAGCAGGGCCTCCGGCCACTGCGAATCCAAGATCTATGAACAGACGCTGGCCGAAACCCTCTTGTGGGTCTGGCAGGGATACGGAGGGCGCTGAGACCCGGGGCGAGGCCTTCAACGTGCCGTTCGGAATCTTGGATTCGGACGCCCCTCAGAGCCGTCAGCGGTTTGGACGCATCCCGGACTGCAGCTCCCGGACGATCTCCCGGGCGCCGTACACCTGATCGAGGGCCTCTAGGATCGCCCGGCTGTCGACGCTGAGGGCGCGGGCCATCACGTCATCGTAGGCAAAGTCGAGGACCAGCGACTGGATGTTGCCGTCGAAGATGAGTCCAACGAGTTCACCGTCCCGGTTCACGACCGGGCTCCCGGAATTGCCTCCGATGATGTCGGCGGTGTTCACGAAGTTGTACGGAGTCTTGAGGTCGAGGGCGGACTTCCTCCTGAACCAGCGCTTGGGAAGGTCGAACGGCGCCTGGTTCTTCATCAGCGCGTTGCGCTCATAGAGCCCGGCGAATGTGGTGAACGGCGCGACCGGTTTTCCGGACTCGGTGTAGCCCTGCACGGTTCCGTAAGCGAGCCGCAGGGTGAAGGTGGCGTCGGGGTAAGAGGTGGCGCCGTCGAGCGCGAAGCGGGCCTTTGCGATCGCGGCCTGGGCCTGCTGCTTCAGCTCGCCCTGGGCCTCGATCTTCTTGCGCAGGTCCCGGGCCTCCACGTCGATCTGGCGGGCGAGTTCCACCAGGGGATCCTTCGCCGCCTGGACCGCATCGGCACCGCCTTCGTAGAGCGTCTTCCGGGTGGTCACGCCGCGGAGCTTGGAGCCCAGGACCAGTTCGGTGGCGCGGACCTGCGGGGATTTCCCGCCCAGGATCGTCTGGACGGTCAGGTCCTTGAACCCCAGCTCGTTGGCGAGGTAGGTGAGCGACTCGGTGAGCTTCAGTATCTCCAGGTCCTCATGGATGGGCTTGTCGGAGAAGAGGTCCATTTCCAGGGACGGCTTTCGGGACTCGGAGAACTCGGGCAGACGTTCTCCGTTGGGCTTGGCCCTCTCGTCCCCGGAACGCAGGAGGGTCTTGGCGATGTCGAACGTGTCGCAGTTGAAGGCCTGGCCTCCCTCGATCAGCCGGTACCGGGGGGCGATGCGCCCGATCTCTCGCTGGGCGTCCGCGATCCTGTCGTAGGCCGCCTCGGCCTCCGGGAAAGATCCGTTCTCGCGGAGCCGTTGGCGGAACTGGCGTTCGGCCTCGGCCTTCCGGCCCATGAGCACCGGATCCAGCAGGCCGGCCATGCCGCCGTCGCGGGCCTTCCGGGAATTCTGGAACCCGAAGAGCTCATCGGCCGCCCGACGCGCATTCTCGGGACTCCGGGCGCTCCATGACTGCAGCAGCACTTCGAGACGCTTCAGTCGATCCAGGGTGGCGGGGAACTGGACATCCCGCAGGTACTCCAGTTCCACCTGGGTCAGCAGTCGGCTCGTCCTGCCGGGATGTCCGGAGACGAAGGTGAGATCCCCCTCCTTCGTCCCGTTCCTGGACCACGTCAGATGGTGGGGGACCTTGGCAGGTTTGCCGTCCTCGTAGACGCGCATCAGGCAGAAATCGAGGTCGTAGCGGGGGAACTCGAAGTTGTCAGGATCGCCACCGAAGAAGGCCGCCTGCTTCTCGGGGGCGAAGACGAGCCGTACGTCGGTGTAGCGCTTGAACCGGTAGAGGTGGTGGGCGCCGCCCTGGAACAGGGTGATCACGTTGGACCGCAGGCCGGTACGGTCCTGGGACTCCTTCTCGATCTCGGCGATGACCTTCCGTCGGGCCAGCGCCGCGGCCTCGGCCGACGCGTCCTTCGGAACCGCTGAGGCCACCCGGGCGGTCACGTCCTCGATGGATTGCAGGACGTTGAGCTCAAGATCCACGCAGCGGATCTCGTCCTGGAGCCGGCGGGCCTGGAACCCATCCCGCATGTAGTCCTTCTCCGGTGTGCTGAGCTTCTGGATGGCGTCGGCGCCCACGTGGTGGTTGGACAACACGAGGCCATCCTCGCTGACGAAACTACCGGAACCGCCGGAGTTGAACCGGACCGACGACTGCATCAGGTGCTCGAGCCAGGCGTCGGTGACCTTGAACCCATGGCGTTCCTCGAGCTGTTTGCGGGGCGGATTGGAATAGAGCCACATGCCTTCGTCGGCCTGCAGTGTTGCGAGGGTGAGACCTGTGGAGAGCAGGGGCAGGAACCAGCGGGATCGGAGCGTCATAGGATGCGCCGAGAGTGGCCCGGGAGCCCGTGTTGACAAGGGCTCAGGGGGGCGAGTGGGTTGTTGAGCGTTGAGAGAAGCAGGGCTTCGGACGGTCCTATCCATGCACGACCCTGATGTCGTCACCTCACCCCACACGGCCGGTCCGGGCCTCAATCGGCATGGACCAGAAAGGTGCCATCCGAGGCATGGAGAATGAGCGTCGTGCCGTTGCTGCGGACGGTTCCCACGTTCTCGAGGTCCAGGAGGGACCGGATGCGACGATCCGTTTCTGGTTCCAGGCCGCTGGCCAGAGTGGGTCGCCCGACCGGCCAAGGGAGGAAAATGCCATGGAAGGCCTTCTCCTGGGGATCGAAGGTGGCGTTGACCCTCTGGGTGAACCGTGCGCGCTGGTAGGCGTAGATCAGGCCCAGCAGCAGCACCAGAATCGGTGCCAAGGCGAGCACGCTGAGAAGGGTTTGCTGGGTCTTGGTCACATTCTGAAACTAGGCTGTCGTCTGGAACGGGTCACGGGCGAATTCCGCGCGGGGAGAGTTCGTTCGGCTCACAGTCAGTTCCGAGCCATGAATTGACGGCGGGATCGATCGGGATACCGTATGACGCATGGAAACCGTCACCATCTCCCCCAAGTTCCAGGTCGTCATTCCCCAGAGGATTCGAGAGGCGATGGGATTGCGATCCGGTGAGAAAGCCAAGGTGGTTTCGTTCCGGAATCGGATCGAAATCATCCCTATGCGTGAGGTGCGGAATCTTCGGGGTTACCTGAAGGGAATCGACACTTCCTTCGAACGCGACGGTGACCGGCTATGAACCTGGTGGATTCGTCCGCGTGGCTGGCCTATTTCGCGAACGAGCCCTCCGCGGATTTCTTCGCGGAAGCGATCGAGGATTCAGATCTCCTGGTGGTTCCCTCTGTCTGCGTCTACGAGGTCTTCAAGGTTGTCCTGCGGGAGCGTGGAGAGGACGCGGCATTCTCCGTGGTGGCCGCAATGCAGCAGGGATTGGTCGTCGATCTGGACGCCGATCTTGCGATGGAGGCCGCATCCATCGGTTTCGAGGAGGGGCTGTCTTTCGCTGATTCCGTGATCTACACGGTTGCGAGGAAACATAATGCGACGCTCTGGACACAAGATGCCCATTTCCGAGGCAAGCCCGGGGTCCAGTATCGGCCGAAGGGGATTGGGGCCTGACCGGGTAGGTCCCTCTCAAGACCCCATCCACCACCGTGTCAAGAGGGGGGCGAGAATCAGGGATGGGAGGTAGTTGGCGAGGGCGACCCGCTGCCAGCCGTAGACGGTCGGGACCAGCAGCAGGACGAGGAACCCACAGAGGAACTGCAGGGTGGTCAGGGAGGCTGGGCCAAGGCCGTGGTGGGCGATGAAATCCGCGCCCAGACTCAGTGTGCCGCTGAGAGCGAGGGTGGGCAGAGCAGACCACGCCACGGCCTTGGACCCGGCGGCCACAAATCCCCACGCCGCGAGGGCGTCGAGCACCGCCTTCAGGGCGAGTGGATGCCAGAGGTTCAGGGTTCCATCGCTCACCGCGCCCACGACCCCGAGGGGGTTCAGGGTGAAGACCATCGCCACCGCCGCCCAGGGCAGGGGGGTGCTGGCCGATGTGCCGCGAGGAAGACCAGACCACTCGAGGGCGGTCGACAGTCGCCGCTGCAGGCCCAGGAGGCGTCCGGCCAGGTTGCCGAGACTCAGCGACAGCATCGCGACCGCGAGCGATCCCAGCCAATTGCGGCTGCCGGGGCCGGCTGCCCTCACGATCATCAGCATCGCGATGGCGAGGGTCGAGGCGGTTGCTGCGATCCGGAGTCGATGCTGCAGGATGGGGGAAGGCCCTTTTCGCCAGATCCATCCCAGCGAGGCGCCCACCCCGATCGCGGCCGCGTTGAGAAGGGGACCCAGCATCGATCTCAAGCCACGGGGTCCTGGTTCCAGCCGACAAGCGCGGTTCCGGCGTCGGCCGGATCAGATCACCGTGTTGTTCGGGATCGCCGTGCCCTTGGGAATCACGAGGATGCCATCCCGGATGTAGTACAGCGGGTGGTCGACCTCGGAGGGCTTTCCGGCCGGCGACAGGATGCAGCCCTCGCCGATGCGCACGTTCTTGTCGACGATCGCATTCTCGATCCGGGTGCCGCGTCCGATGCCCAGCGGGATGTCGAGATTCTCGGGACGCGACCGCTTGGACGGTGAGTCGTAGTAGTCGGATCCCATCATCACGACATTCGACAGGAACGCCCCCTCCTCGAGGACTGAGCGGATGCCGATCACACTGTTCTGGATCCGGGCGTTGCTGATGATGCAGCCGTCGGAGATGACCGCCCGGTCGAGAGCAGCGCCGTTGATCCGGCTGGCCGGCAGGAAGCGGGGGCGGGTGTAGACCGGGGGATCGAAGAAGTTGAACTTCGGGTTCTGGGAGGCCTGGTCGAGGCTGGCCTCGAAGAAGCTCCGGATCGTCCCGATGTCCTCCCAGTAGCCCTGGTAGACGTGCGAGAAGACGCGTCGGGACTCGATGGCGCCCGGGATGATGTGCTTGCCGAAGTCGGCCAGGTTGTTGTTGAGCAGCTCGAAGAGGACGGTTCGATTGAAGACGTAGATACCCATCGAAGCCAGGAAGAGATCCTCACCCGACGGGAGGCCCAGCTTGGCATGGCTGGTCGGGTCGATCCGAAGGGATTCCAGGACCGCCGGATCCTTGGGCTTCTCCACGAAGCGCGTGATTCGTCCCTCGCCGTTGGTCTGCATGATGCCCAGCGCGGAGGCGTCCCTCGCCGTGACCGGGATCGTGGCGATGGTCATGTCGGCCGCCGACTCCGCATGGCGCTCGAGGATCCGCCGGAAATTCATCCGGTACAGCTGGTCGCCCGACAGGATCAGGGCGTAGTCGAAATCCGTGTTCTGGAG
>SXGR01486533.1_pt1 | contig 23379 bp, 18 predicted proteins | sample 3174711 | NCBI WGS metagenome assembly SXGR01 (sample SAMN11356860, study PRJNA531348) | freshwater metagenome | isolation source: freshwater sample F1-60 | place: China: Fuxian Lake, Yuxi | collected 2017-12-25 | reverse complement strand
TTTAGAAACTTTACTCAAAGCTGGGATCAAGGATATTTTAATTATTGTTTCCCCTGAACATAGTGAGGACTATCTAAAACTGTTAGGGAGTGGGGGAGAGTTTGGCGCAAGGTTTACCTACGAAATTCAAGACAAGCCAGAGGGCTTGGCTCAGGCGTTTATTATTGCGGAAAATTTTATTGGGAAAGATCATGTGTGTATGATTTTAGGTGATAACATTTTTTTCACGGAAGATGAAAATGTGCTGTCTAACCACATAAAGAATTTTAAAGCTGGTGCGCAAATTTTTGCTAAAGAAGTGAGTGATCCAGACAGGTTTGGCGTAGTAAAATTTGACCATGAAGGCAAGGCAGTTCAGATAGAAGAAAAGCCTAAAGAATTTTTGTCTAACTTTGCCATAACTGGACTTTATATTTATGACAACCGAGTGGTGGAAATAGCTAAACAAGTGAAACCATCAGAACGAGGCGAACTGGAAATTACGGAACTGCATAACTGGTATTTAAACAAAGGAGAATTACAAGTAGAGGTTGTAAAGGGAGAATGGGTGGATGCCGGCACATTTGAGAGTTTATTTCGAGCAGGGGAGCTGGCAAGAAGAAAGGAGTGTCAAAAATGAACAAAAGTTATAAAATGACAAAAATGTTCTGCATTCAAATTTTGTCATTCTTGTCATTTTCGTCGTTCTTGTCAATATTTTTATGACTATAAAGCATCAAAAATTTATTTCGGCTATCCTCATTGCTTTTGTGGTTTTTGGGGGTTTTGAAATATTAATTGCTATTATTAACCTTAACCAGCCCATTTGGTTTGTAAAAGCCGGCTTTGCCATTTGGCTTTATTTAGCTTTAAAGATTGGTTTGCTATACGATTTGCATTTTAAAAACCCCGGGGCGCTTGGGCGCGCTATTAAAAAACACGAAAGTATAGAGCACTGGCTACTCAGAAGTTCTAAGGTAGTTTTGAGTGCTCTGTTAGACCGGTTTAGTCACTTAGCAACTAAAGACCATTGGTTAAAGTTTCAAAATTATTTAATTCTGCCAGGAATTTTGTTTTGGTCAACAGTGATTTTAATTTATAAAAACAGCTCTCCCGTCTCTGATAGACCCCTCCAGCAGTTTTTTGCTTTGCTTTCGGGATTGTCTTTAGTTGTCACTTATTGGTATTTAAAAGAGATTTTTTTAAGAAAAAGCGAAAAGGTGGAATCAGATGTTTTTGCAGGTTTGGCCTCTGTGAAGGTTTATGCTGCGAGCATTGCTTATGGTTCGGCTTTGGCAATCCTAAGAAGATTTTGTTTAGATAATTCTCTGTTTGTGATGGCAGTGTTTTGTTTAACTTTTTTACTTATCTACCAGGCTTTATTCCAACACAAGCAGGTTAATATAAAAAATATTTTTAAGACTTTATTAATTTCTACTGTGATGGCTGTTTTGGGGTATTTTATTTATCGGTTTTGGCCCTATAATGTTTACACAGCTATGGTTTTAATGGCAACTGTGTTTAACGCCCTTTGGGGAATTTTGCATTATTACATAGACGGCGCTTTAACAAAAAAAGTATTCGTGGAAACGCTTTTAATTTGTTTGTTAATTGCCATAATGCTTTTTTCTGTTACTAATTTCAAAGAAAGAATTTTAAACGCTTGTGGGTTTTAGTATTTACTATGAATTATGAAACGGAAAATTTTAGTGTTCTGGCAATGTAGAAAACCTAAAATTTGGCTAAATCCTCAATATCATTCTCCACAAGGTCGAATGATATTGAGTTGCGGTTATCAAAGAAAGTTAAAAACTTAAAACCAATACAAAAATATCACGCATAAAATACTTAAAATTAACAACACGGTGTTGTTAATTTTTTTGTCCAAATGCGAGAGTTTTTCTTTTACGGATTTATTTAAGTCTATAAGTAAAAAAAGTAGTAAGAGAACTGCTAAAATTAAAACCGGGTTTTTGGTAAAAGCATTTAAAAAATTGGTAGCTCTAACCACAGCAGTGATTGGCGCAGAGGTGGGTAGATTCTCGCTTAAATTGTCATTTTGATTTGTTTCCGGTTGTTCATTAATTTCAGTTTCACTTAAAGGAGTTTGGGGTAGAGAAAAATTTTGGGCAAACTTATCTCCTCTGGGGGGTTCAGAGAGGGGGTTCACATTTGGCGGTTTAATTTCTTCTACAATTTCTGGATTGTTATTCAAGTTAATCTCTGGGGTTTGGGCACTTAGTGGTGGGGGAGGGGTTTTCTTTTTTACAACCGTTTTTTTACTTGGAGTTTTAAGTTTTGTTGTTGATTTTTTTATTGGAGCGGGAGTTGGGGGGGTGGGGGTAGGTTTTTTGGCTGGGAGGAGGGTGCCAAAAGTATTTGCTACTGCTGAACCATACTGTCCCTGGTCCGCTTGTCCGAATTGAAGCCCCATACCTTGGTCTTTAAACTGGGGGGTTAAAATATTGGCTCTATGGGTGGGGCTGTTCATCCAGGCACTTATTAAACTTTCTGTGCTGTGAAATTCAATGGCTAAATTTTCACCCAGTTGCAAATATGGTGTGTAGCCTTCACTTACAATTTTATTCCAAATGTAATTCCCCTCTGGATCCGTATGACTAAAGTAATGTCGGTTTTGCATATCGCCAGCTTTAAACTGAGCTGCGTTCCCAAGCCGAGTATCGGAGTTTAATGCGGGCAAGTTATTGGCGACCCTTTCTTGGTTGACTGAAGACAAAATATTTTCTAGAGTTAAATCCGAGGCATTGGCATTTGGGTGACTTAAAAAGGCGTTTTTTGCCAAAAGCAGAGAACTAATTATAATACCAAGGATTAAAATGTTATAGGTTTTAAATAATGGTAGCATATAATGATTTTACCAAAATTCAATATGAATTGTAAAATTTGGCTAATTTATAAGGAAAAAATAGAATAATTTATTATAATATAGTATTGACAAAAGGTAAAGTATATGATATTATATATTGTTAATTTTAAATGACTTTTAGACTATCTATGACTACCACAAATACCACTAAAATATACCCGAATTCTACTGATGAAGTAGCTAAAATCCTTGGTTTTAACCAAGAGTCTTTTGAGATACATAATAGCAATAATAATCATATAGCCAATGAAGAAATTGTTCATTCTGATTCAGAAAAATCTATAAAAACCGAAGGAAGAATTGTAGAGTATCAGGCTTCGGAAGCTCATAATGAAAATAGCCATTTTTTAGAAAATACTGAAGGCGAGACTGGGGGCAAATCTAAATCTATTGTTTCCACTCTCTTACCTTATTTGGTAGTATTTTTACTAGGTTTAATTGGGTATTATTTCTTCTTGTCAAATAGTAGCTTTAATTTTAATAGCTTAAAAACCATAAAACAAAAAGAGATCACTGCTCCAATAACTGTAAAAGATTCAGAAATTTTAGCTTTACAAAAAAATTCTGCTACCATGGATGATTTTCGGACTTGGATTAGCCAGTATTATTTTGATGTGTCAGATGGAAGCGTAATTGACCCGAATGCAGATAACTCTGGGAATGGCTTGAGTAATTTTCACAAATTTTTATTGGGTTTAAATCCAAAATCTTACGACTCAATAGGTTTAGGCCTTTCTGATAGCGAAGCGGTTTCGCAGGGGATTAACCCATTAACCGGCAATAAATTAACCAAAGATCAGCAAACAATTGTTGATAAATATTTTGATTTAGAAGTTATAAATAACCGTTTAGCGATTGAGCAATTAAATAAAGGCAATGTGGCCGGTAAGAGCATAACTAACCAAGCTTATAGTTCTTTTGGGAATAGAAACATAGAACCAGAGGGAAATAACCCTATTCAAGTTGAGTCAGCCAGAAATGGAGTTAAGTCCGTAAATAGAACAGTGAGCACAGTTTTACCTGTGGGAAATTTAAGGTCAACTGCTTTTGAAAACCCTGTGGGTTCTGTAATAAATTCGGAAGATTTGAATTTGGAAATTCCCGGTAGATTAGAAATTCCTGAATTGAATGTTAATGTGCCTGTCATTTGGACAAAAACTGTCAAAAATTTTGAAAAGGATTTACAGTTAGGGGTAGTGCATTATCCTGGCACTGCAGTGCCAGGGCAAATTGGCACAACTTATATTTCTGGTCACTCCAGCAATTATGCTTGGGCCAAGGGCACTTATAATAAAGTGTTTGCTAAATTAGGTGATTTGCCTAACAATACTTCATTTCGGATTACAGCTGTTGATAAGAACGGAAAAGATATAAAATTTCATTATGTGGTAACGAGTAGAAAAGAATTTTCTCCTACTGACCAAGAGCAGTTTAGGAATACTGGTGATTCAATGGTTGCCCTTTCCACTTGCTGGCCAATTGGGTCAACTAAATCTAGAATGGTAGTTTTTGGAAAATTAACCCAGGTAGAGAAATAGATTTCACTGATCACTGATAAACAAAGATAGCACGGATATAATCAATTAAATGTTTGATGAAATTTAGTGGAACAGTAGAGACAGGGTTGAAAAAAGGATTAAAATAATTTATAATATGTGGTTATTACATTAAATATTAAAGTAGCAACATCAATTAACTTTTTAGCCACTGGCTAAAATAGGATAAAACATTATGCAAAGACTCCAATCATTTATTTCCTTTAAAGTATCTGTTCTCACCTTTGTGGGAGTTTTTATGGTGGTGGGTTCAGTTTTGGCTTTAGCACCAAGACAAATAAATCAAACTAAAGCGGAAAATTGTTATAATGCACCAGAAGTTGCCACTTTAAACCCGTTTCCAGTTTCTTGGGATAGCACAACTGGGAGTGATTGTACTGACGCTCCTTTTGTAGCCATTAGGAATGCCAATGGTGGAAGTTATGCTCAAAGTGCCACTGCTCAAGTTGGAGAAGAATTACGGATTAGGGTGTATGTGCATAATGGTGCCCAGCAAGGGCTTGATACCAGCTTAACCACTGCTTTGGGAGTCAATGGTGGAATGTATATAAGTGGTAATAACATTTCTCTTACTGCTACAGCGAGTCGGGGTGATGGCAATGGCGGATATACAGCCACCAATTCCCTGAATGGGAGTGTAAGTGCGAATGTGCCGTCTGGCGCGAGTTTAGAAATGATTTCTGGGAGTGAAGAATTTTATGACTACCAAGCCAATAGGATTTATTCTGGTTCCGCAAGTTTTTACGGACAAAGCGGTGTTTTTGACATGCAAAATATGGAAGCCTGTTTTGAGTTTTCCAAATTCTTTGTCTTTAGAGTAAAAGTGGTTGGCGAAGTAGTAAACCCTAATCCTCCTGCAAATCCCGGTACGGGATGGCTTACAGCAAGTTTAGCCGGCACAGTGCCTAACCAGTGTTTATACAAAGCCAGAGTGCAGTGGGATACAGAAAACATCTCTCAAGTATTAGTTACAGTTTCTAACCCAAGTTTAAATTCCGATAATTATTTTGGTAATGATCTAGTTTTTTCTTATTCCCCCAACTCCGATGAAATTGTTGAGTGGATTTCGCCGGGTGATGGCTATCGGTTTACCCTTTGGGAAGTAAATCCTGCAAGTGGGGGACAATCTCAAAATGTGGCCGGACAAAATTTGAATGTAAAACACATAGCTGAACAGTGGGTAACTGGCGGGAATGATGATTTTTGTCAGACTTCAGTGCCAGAATTAGTTTGTGCCCCCGGGTCACAAAATGCTAAAGGTAATGATATAGTGTTCTTTACTGCTCAAGGCGGGGATGATAACCAAAACTTTAATTGGTCAGCTCCCGGTGGCTTTAACCAACAAGGCAATGGCAGAAGTTTTCATGTAACTTATCCAGCTCATGCGAATGGCAATTTTACGGTAACAGTAAGTAATGGTTCGCAAACTGCCAATTGTTCTGTTCAGGTAAGTCCTTTGGCAGAACAAAATACCAATTATACCTTGCAGGTTTTTGACCAAAATAATGTCTTAAAAGATAATGGCGAGTTTTGCGTGGGCGATACGCCTCAATATAAAATTACTTCTAACCCATCTATTGCTGGAAGCAAAATTTTATGGAGTTCCAGAAAAGATAATGTTCAAACTGGTGAATACGATGCTGATTATGGCTTTACCTTAAATTCTGAAGGTTCTTGGAGTGAATGGGGTTCTACATGGAATAGTAGTCATATTGGTGATTGGGAAAAACAATCTAATGTAAACTATGTCTTAAAGACAGTTAAATTTAAAGTTAAAAATTGTTCAGCACCACCTCCTCCTCCAGCCGTATGTCCAACTAATGCTTACTTAACCGTATCTTCTTCAAGTATCAAAGTAGGTGAGCATGCAAATGTTTATGCTCCAAGTGGCTGGAATAATGGAAGTTTTAGTTCATCCAATTCTTCTGTGGCATCGGTCTCTGGTAGTAGCATAAGAGGCGTGAGTCAAGGCTCCGTATCTATCTCTGGCAGTGGCTGGACTGCACCAAATGGCGCTGTAAATTGTGCTTTGGGTTCAGCAAATATTACAGTAACTCAAACCCCTCCACCACCAGCTGTTTGTCCAACCGGAGCTTACTTAACCATATCTCCTACAAGTATTAAAGTAGATGAATATGCAAATGTCTATGCTCCTAGTGGCTGGAGTAATGGAAGTTTTAGTTCATCTAATTCTTCTGTGGCTTCAGTTTCCGGTAGTAGCATAAGGGGCGTTGCTCAAGGGTCTGCTTCTATATCTGGTAGCGGTTTTACCGCTCCGAATGGCGCAACTAATTGTGCTTTAGGTTCTGCCAGTATTACTGTTACTTACACTCCTCCTCCAGCTGAGTGTCCAACTAATGTCAGTGTGAGAGTAAGCCCATCAAATATTTATGTAAATGATTTTGCTACAGCTTCTGCTCCAGCGGGCTTTAGTAATGGTTATTTCACTTCATCCAACCCTTCTGTTGCGAGTTTAGTAGATGGGGCGAGAGGCAATTCTATAAAAGGTTTGTCGGCTGGCACAGCCTATGTGTCTGGTGCAAATTGGACTGCCCCGAATGGTGCTGTAAATTGTGCTTTAATTAGCGATTCTATTACAGTAAGCAATAGACCAATTCAGCCTCCAGTTGAGGTTACGGCTACAGCCACAGCTACTGCGAGCGCCACGGCTTATGCTAGTTGCCCAGATGGCACGAGAGCCAGTGCCAGTGCTTCTGCTAGCGCTACGGCTACGGCCACAGCTAGCACCAGAGGTGAGGCTGAGAGATTAGCTTATGAAAAGGCTTTTGCTCAGGCTGAAGCTATGGCTTATGCTCAGGCTGAAGCTAAGGTCGTTTGTCGAGAATTACCTCCTCCCCCTCCACCTCAGTTAACTTGTTCTCCTATTCAGCAAACTGCCGATGTGAACCAAGTAGTGAATTTTTCTGCCAATGGCGGAAACGGTTCATACACTTGGACCGCCAATGGTGGGACTCAAACTACAGGAACTGGCATACAGTTTAGCACTCGCTATAGTCAAGGTGGTAGTAAAGTGGTAAGTGTTACAAGCGGTAATCAAACTCAAAATTGTTATGTGCAAGTTAACCAAGTGCAGAGTGAAAGATTGACTTGTTTGACTTTAACTCCTGAAGTGGACATTAACCAAAATGCTAACTTTAGAGCCACAGGCGGGGCCAGCTCAACTTATAACTGGCAGGCTTTAGGTGGAAGTCCGGTTAGTGGAAATGGACGAGATTTTTCTTCTAAGTTTACCTCGGCTGGTTTTAAAACCGTGTTTGTGCAGAATGGTAATGAAACCGAAAGTTGTTCAGTAAGGGTTAAGGAACCAGTCCAGACAAGTGCTGAAATGGAACTTGTAAAAACTGTGCGTAACATAAATGACAACACCGAGTTTAGCCACAATGTAAGTGCTAAGCAAAACGACAGAGTTGAATATAAAATTTTTGTTAGAGCTTTAACTTCTACTAACTTAAGAAATGTGAGAGTTACCGATGAAATTCCTTTGGGCTTAACCCCTGAGAGTGGGAGTTTGAAAGTAGATGGACAAAGTGTAAACCCGGGCCTTACCAGTGGCGGATTAGTGTTTGAAAACATCAATCAAAGTGGTATTACTATTACTTACCGTGCTACGGTCCATGTCAATAGTGGGACTTTAACCAACTTAGCGAGAGCCACTTCTGACAATGCTCAAAGCAAATTAGACAGGGCTAATGTAACAGTGGTGCCAGTGGTAGTGGGTCAACCAACTTTAAGCATAACCAAAGAAGTGCGGAATTTAGGACCCTCGCAAACCACGGGCTTTACTTCTTCAGTGAATGCTAAGAAAAATGACACTGTGCAATACAGAATTACTGTCCGAAATGTCGGAAGTGCTACTGCTAACAATGTGGTATTAAGCGATGCCAGCACTATTATTAATTCCGCGACAAATTTAAATGTTAGTAAGACCTATTCTGGCACTTTGCAAAGCGGATTGAATTTGGGTAGTTTATCGGCTGGAGAAAATGTAGTAATTACTTACAATGCCAATGTCTCAATTGAGCAAGGCGAAATTAGAAATACTGCCACTGTGTCTGCTTCTAATGCCTCTACCGAAAGAGCCATTGCTTTAGTGAATGTTATTAAAGTCAATGAGCCACCGGTAAATCCACCAGGTGGGACCACAACAATTGTAAATACTTGTGTTAATAATTCCTGCAATAACACCAATGTGGTTTACATTAACCAAACTGGAGGAACTGTGCCGGGGAATGAATACCGTCAGTTAGCTATAACTAAATTGGTGAGAAGCACAAATAGTGGAGCTTTCCAAGACAGTGTTAATGTAAACAACAATGACACAGTTGAATTTGAAATTGTGGTGAGAAATAGTGGTAATCAGGTAATTAACAATGTGGTGCTTAATGATACTTGGAACGGCAATATGACTTTAGTTTCCGGTTCTGTGAGAGTTGATGGAAATAATTTTGGTGATAATATTAACTCTTTGAACTTAGGAAGTATTTTAAGCGGACAGCAAAAGCGAGTGGTCTTTCAGGCTAGAGTAAATTCTGGTTCAAACCAAAGCATTCAGAATACTGCTAAAGCTAGTGGCGAGGCCACGGCTCAAGTGCAGGATGATGCTTGGGTCTTTGTCCAAGGACAAGTTCAGGGCGGAAGTGTAAGTTTGGCTTACAGCAAAAAGGCTGTGAATGAAACTAAAAATACCGAGGCCACAAGTGTAATAGCTTCAAGAGAAGATTACATTACTTACACCTTGACTGTTACCAACTCAGGTAATACTTTGGCCAACAACTTTGTAATTACTGATGACTTAAGTCAGGTCTTACCTTATGCAGATATGGTAGATAATGGTGGTGGGTCTTTGTCTGGCAATATTTTGTCCTACCCAGGGATTAGCATTCCTGCTGGGGGTAGTGTAAGTAAGAGCTTTAAAGTTAGAGTAAAATTCTCTTTAGCGGCTAACTTGTCTTACACCATGACCAACACTTATGGCAACACCTTGAGCGTCCGAATCAATACGCCTCAAGTTTTAGGTGCCTTTGTGGCTCCAAAAACTGGTGGTCCTTCGGTAGCTTTAGCTTCTGCTTTTGGTGCCATAATGGTAGCCGGTATGGCAGTAGTTAGAAATAGAAAGAAAGTGTTGGAACTTATCTGGAGTTAAAAACAGATTAACACGGATAAAAAAAAGATAAAAATAATAGCGGGGGCTGTAAAGCCCCCGCTTTAAAAATTCAGACTCTGTGTTTATTTGTTGTTGTATCCGTGTTAATCGTTTCTGCATTTGCCTAATTTATATTTTTAGTTTATATTTAAACAAACGAATACAGACCCAATAAACACCAAAACACAGCCAAAAATTGTTAGAGTAATTGGGCTGTTTTTATTTAATACACGGATAAACAGATTTAATCCGATCTACGGATGTCTGCGGATAAAAGATTATATCTGTAGATATCAGTAAATCAGAATTTATCCGTATATCAGAGTTAGTTGTATGAATCAAAATTATTTAAAAGAACTAATCGAGGAAGTCAACAAACGCCAAGGCGGGGTGATTTTGAATTTAGACAATTCTCCTTCAGCCGTGGTTTTGTCAATTGAAAAGTATAATCAGCTTATTAGCAAACAGCAGACAGCGAATCAGCAAACAGCAGATAGCGAATCAGCTAATCAGCAGACAGCAGTCAGTCCATCAGCGAATCAGCTTATCCATCAATCAGCCAATCAAACTATTCTCGTTACGGGTGGGGCAGGGTATATTGGCGCGCATTTAGTCAAACAACTTTTACATACTGGGTTTAAAGTTGTGGTAGTAGATAATCTGTCGACTGGCAAAAGGGAAAATATTATCCCTGAAGCAAAATTTTTAGAAGGGGATTTGGGGGAGGTAAATTTTTTGAGAGATGTGTTTACTACAAACAAGATAGATGTGGTAGTGCATTTGTCAGCGAGCATAGAAGTAGAGGAGTCTGTTAAAGAACCAGTTAAGTATTTTGAAAATAATGTCTTAAATACTGCGAAGCTGTTATTTGTTATGGAAGAAATGAATGTCAGGCAGTTAATTTTTTCATCCACTGCCGGAGTTTACGGCGAACAAACTACTCAGCCCATTCCAGAAACCGCCACACTCCAGCCTAACAATCCATATGGGCATAGTAAACTTTTAGCTGAGAATGTGCTTGAGTACTATTGTAAATACAAAAATTTTAACGCCATAGTCTTTCGGTATTTTAATGCTTGTGGCGCGGATTTTGAAGGAAATATTAAAGCTACTCACGAGTCGCACTTGCTCGCTAAAATTATGCAAGTGGTAAGCGGTAAACTTAATCAACTCTATATAAATGGCACAGACTACAGAACCAATGACGGAAGCTGTGTAAGGGATTATGTGCATGTGTTAGATATTGCTGGGGCGCACTTACTCGCTATCCATAAACTACCTGAGTTTAAAGGGTTTAATGTTTACAATGTGGGCACAGGCAGGGGCATAAGTGTTTTGGAAATGGTCAATGCCACAGCCGAGTATTTAAATAAAATGATTCCTATGGAAATTGGGCCAAGGCGAGCAGGGGATGCAGAAGAAACCATAGCTGATGTAAGTAAAATTAAAAAAGACTTTGGTTTTAGTCCTTTGTTTAGTGATTTAGAAACTATTGTAAAAACGGCTTATAAACAAACATTACAATAAGCGTTACATCAAATGGTATGTCAAAGGTGCTCTTCGGCTTAAGCCGAAGAGCACCTTTGACATTTAGTCATTAATTTTGGGCAAAAATGCTTGTATGGTATAATAATGAAACTAAAAATGAAAAAATTATCTGTAATTATTCCAGCTTATAACGAAGCGCATAGAATAGAAAAAACTTTGTTTTCTGTAAGCGAATTTTTAAAAAAACAAGCTTATGAAAGCGAGATTTTAGTAGTGAGTGATGGCTCAACAGACAATACTTCACATATCATCTCAAATCTTAAATCTCGTATCCCTAATCTGGTTTTTTTTGAAAACTTAGACAATCACGGCAAAGGGTGGGTGGTAAAACAAGGTATGCTCAAGGCCAGCGGGGATGTGAGAGTTTTTATGGATGCAGATAATTCTACAAAAATAGAAGAGATAAGCAATTTTCTACCTTTGTTTGACCAAGGTTATAGTGTGGTAATTGGTTCCCGCAGAGTGCAAGGTGCAGTGATTGCTGAGCACCAAGGAGTGTTAAGGGATTTTTTAGGCGGGGTGTTTCGTTTGATAGTTCATACACTTGTGCCAGTCGGAGTAACTGATTCCCAGTGCGGGTTTAAAGCCTTTAGTGCCAAGTCCGTAGAAGTTATTTTTTCCAGACAAAAGATTTTTCGCTGGGCTTTTGATGTAGAGCTTTTAGCGATTGCTAGGAAATTTAAGTTTAAGATTAAGGAAATGCCTATTACTTGGGTAAATGATGGTGAGAGTCATGTTAAATTTGGTGGCATGGTAAGAATGCTCTTAGAAATAATTCAAATTAGAATTAATTTGTGGACAGGAAGCTATAATGACTAATATCGAATATCTAATATCTAATAATAAAAGCGGGTTAATAATTATAATCCTGACAGTTTTTTTATTAAGTTTATTTTTTCCAATCCAGCCAGTTGAAGCGTATCCAGTTGGCATCAACCAGATTATTTTAAATGACCCGGGGTTTACTCAAAATCCACAAGATATAGATAAGTCTTGGGGCTTGGTAAATACCGGTTTTCTATATGCTTGGGAAAAAAATACGGGCTCTAAAAATGTGGTGGTGGCAATTATAGACACTGGGCTCGATGCCACACATGAGGATTTACAAAATATTTTTTTAGTTGAGGGTTTTGATTTTGTTTCCAGAAAACCCATTACCGGACGAGTTAACTCAGACGATAATGGCCACGGCACATTAATTACTGGCGTGCTGGGGGCAGCCCCCAATAATTCCGTGGGCACTTCTGGCACGAATTGGCAAATTTCCATTATGCCTCTGAAGGCTTTGGATGGAAGCGGAAAAGGTGATACCGCAAAAATTTCAGAAGCCATAATTTGGGCAGTTGACCATGGAGCGCAAATAATTAATTTATCAATTGGGGGAATTGGATTTGCCAGAGATAGAGTTTTGTCTGAAGCGATTGCCTATGCTTTTAAAAAAAATGTGGTATTGGTAGCGGCAGCTGGGAATGACTCCACAACCGTGGCTGTGAATTTAGACGAACAGCCAGTGTATCCGGTCTGCGAAGATAATGGTGCCAATATGATAATTGGTGTGGCAGCGGTGGACCAAAATAATTTTAAACCAGAATTTTCCAATTATGGAAAAAATTGTATAGATGTGGTGGCTCCGGGCAAGAGAATTCTCTCTACCATTAATCACGACCCAGTAAGCGGAAAACTTTCCCCGAATGCATATGCTTATGCCTCAGGCTCCTCTTTGGCAACTCCGTTTGTAACTGGGCAGGTAGCGTTGCTTAAATCGGTTTTCCCTTTGGCTTCTAATGTGCAAATCCGCGACAGAATTTTGAGCACGGCTGACCAAATTGATTATTTAAATTTGTTTCAATGCGGAAACAAACCGTGTAAAGGTTTATTGGGTTTGGGATTAATAAATGTTAAGCGGAGTCTAGAAAATGCGATTTTTGAACAAACCCTCTTAGACGGCGATTTGCTTAGAGAAGTGGAGAGCGGAGTAGTTTATTTTTATTCTAACGGAAAAAGAATGCTGGTTTCTAGTTTTGTCTTTAACCAAAGATTCTTAGGCTCCACGGTAAAAAATTTATCCAAAGATCAAATTAATGAATTTCCAGAAGGGACTTATGCCCTACCAGCGGAAAATACTTTGGTAAAAGTGGAAAATGGGAAAACCGTGTATTTAATTCATAATAATGCCAAACAGCCCATTAGCGCTAAAGTCTTTAAACAGAGAGGTTATAAATTTTCAAATATTTTTACAGTAAGTGTCCCGGAAATGAGCTCCTGGATTTCTGGTAATTTTTTATCGCCCAACGAAGGCACTATAGTAAAAAACCTGTCTGGTAAGCAAATGTTTTGGGTGCTAAATGAAACTCTCAGACCCATTAATAAACAATTTATTAAGGAAAAGGGTTTAGGCGGTTTTCCTCAATTAATTATGACGGATAAGGAAATAGTCGGATTTGCTAAGGGAGAGTCGTTAGTAAAATAATTTTTAATGTCTAATTTTTAATGTATGTTAAAACAAAAAATCAATAAAGTTATTTTTGTATTTTTAATCGCAATTTTGCCTTTATCTGCATTTGCTCAAATAGACCCCGGGTTTAACCCGAACCGGTTAATTGATGATGCGGTTTTTGCAGACACTCAGACTTTTGGCGGAGCCGAGGGTATTCAAAAATTTTTGGAAATTAAAAATTCAGTTTTAGCTAATATTAGTCCCAGTTTTTTAGCTATGCTTAAAGAGCCCGATTCTGCTCTGCTTAAAACTGCGCTGGAAGATCCCAGTCCCAATTTGGGGAGACTCAGAACAGCTTCGGAACTGATTTGGGATGCAAGCAGGCATAGCGGTTTGAACCCCCAAGTAATTATTGTTACTTTGCAAAAGGAGCAGGGGTTGATTACAAATCACCAAAATTCTAGTCCAGATAAACTTCAAAAAGTTTTAGACAAAGCTATGGGTTTTAATTGCCCCGATGGTGGGGGCTGTGGTAATTTATTTCCTGGGTTCTACTATCAGTTGTTTGGTAATTTTGATTCCGCGGGTAATCGTTATTTGGGCGCCACTAAATCTTTAATTAAATCTTACTCTTATTTAGAAGGGCGGGGGCCATCTGTAAACGGGAACATAGCTAGGGTAGGGCAAAATATTAATTTGGAAAATATTACCAATAATCCCGAGGCACCTAAGGAGCAAACGGTTAACTTAGGTAACCGAGCCACAGCTGCACTGTATAGATACACCCCCCATGTCTTTAATGGCAACTATAATTTTTGGCGATATTTTCAGGAGTGGTTTCGGTATCCGAACGGCACGCTTTTATCCTTAAGCGGGGATAATCGATTGTATATTATTCAAAATGGGACTAAGCAAGTGGTGCCAGAGTTTGTGGTCAAGGCTCGGAATTTAGATTTAAGTAAAAAACTTACAGCCTCGCCCAATGAACTGTCCACTTACCCAGATGATAAAATTTTTGGTCCAACAGACAACACTGTAGTAAAGGCCGAAGGGGATAATAAGATTTATGTGTTTATAAAAAATATTAAACACCCAGTCTCGGAATTTGTTTTGAGCCAAAGAAATTTACAAACAGCTATGGCTTTGAATATTAGTGTCAGTGAGAGTCAGCTGTTTGAACAAGGTTCGGTTTTACCCCCTTCGGACGGAACTATTTTACGGGGAGAAGTGGACAAAAGCGTCTATGTGGTGGAAAACAGCGTGTTAAAATTGTTTTCAGATTTTACTTTCAAGCAAAGGAAAATTGTAGGCAAAAATGTAATCGTGGTACCTGACTTAGAAATTGCCACGTATCAGAAATTAGGTTTTGTAGCTCCCCTAGATGGCACGCTTATAAAGGCAACTGGGAGTCAGACTGTGTATTTAATAGAGCAGGGTCTCAAACATCCAATTTCTGCCGAGCTGTTTAAAAATCGAGCGTTCAAAGCTAAAGACATAGCTATTATTTCTTCTGATGAAGTAAGTTCTTTGATAATCGGTGCTTTTGCTCATCCTAAAAATATGACTTGGCTAAAAAATAGTCAAACTGGGGAATTGTATTTGTTTAAAGAAGGTGCGCTTCATGCCATTTCTAAGTATGTGGCTAAGCAAAGAGGGATTACACCTGACTTTGCATTTTCTCAAAGTGAAATTCAAGAATGGCCAGTGGGCATAAGTATTCCGCCAAAAGATGGCACGCTTATTACGGGCAGTGAATCTAAAACGGTTTATTTAGTTGCTAAGTCCCAGTTAAGGCCCCTTACTGCCACGGCTTTTAAAAAACGAAAATATAGTTTTAAGAATGTCGTTAAATTACTCCAAGACGAAGTGGATGCTTATGCTAAGGGTGAAGTGTTAAGTAAATAGAATTGACCAATTAATTTATTGTTGATAATATAAATTTATAAATCAAATATATGTCAAATGTTACATTGGAAGCAATTGAGGAATTGGTAGACAATTTATTGGAGAAAAGGTTAGAACCTATTAAAAAAGTTCAAGCTCAACATACTGCGAGTTTAGAGTTGCTAATTTCTGAAAGAAGTAAAAAAGACGATAAACACATAGTAGTAAGTCATCGCTTGGATAGATTAGAGAAATGGGGAAAAAAAGTTGGCGAGAAAGTAGATTTAAAGCTAGATTTTTAAATGGGTTTAGTATTTCAAAATATTTTTTGGCTCACAGCTTCAAGGGCAATTGCCCTTGTTTTGCTATTTTTGGCTTATACCCAACTGTTTCGGTATTTGGGCCCTTTTGGGAATGGACAATACCAGTTTGTGTTGTCTTTTGTGTTAATTTTTTCTACGATTGTAGACTTTGGCGTTCAGCAATTTATTACTAAAAAAATTACCGAAGAGCCAGACAAGACTCGAGAGTATTTTAAAACCTTCTTTAAATTTGAAGTTTTTGCCTCCGGTTTTTTATTTGTTTTACTCATAGCTATCGCGCTATTAAAAGGTTTTGAAACCATTTTAATTCAAGCCATAGTTATTACTGGTTTAGGTATGGTGGTTAATGCTTTGTGCTACCCGTATTTAGCAGTCTTAACGGCTAAGCAAGATTTAAAAAAAGTTGCCATAATAAACTTTTTAAATTCTTTGGTTAATTTGAGTATTATTTTTTTAGCCATTTGGCTAAAAAAATATATTGTGTTTTTAGCTAGTATTCAATTAGTTTTTGGGTTGGTGGATTTAGTATTATATCGGATTTTTACTAGAAAATATCTTAAGGGTCAGATTGCTTCGTCAGCACTCGCAATAACAGAGGGACAATCAGTTATTTTAGGCATCCTTAAATCGGCTTGGCCGTTTGCTTTACTGGTAGGTTTTAGTGCGATTTACAATCGCATAGATGTTTTAATAATTACGCAAATTTTGGGTTTTGCTCAAACGGGAATTTACACTTCGGCTTATAAATTTTTTGATTTGCTGAATTTTTTTCCCGCTTCGGTTTCTCATGCTTTGTTTCCCGCTTTAGCTGGCTTTATGGCACAGGGGAAAATTCAAGAAGTTAAAGGAACTTTAGAGAAATATTTAAGACTAATGGTAGCTATTGCTTTACCCATGGCAGTGGGCGGAACTATTTTATCAAAGCAGTTAATTCTTTTGGTAGCGGGTGAGCAGTTTATTGAGGCTTCGCATGTTTTGTCCGTGTTAATTTGGGCCATTGCGATATTATTCATTTATATTCCGGTTAATTCTTTAGTTATTTCCCAGCTCACTAAAAAGGCTGTAATTGTTACGGGAATTAATGTTATAATTAATATAGGGGGTAATATAATCTTACTCCCCATTTATGGCATTATTGCTTCGGCTATAATGACTGTGGTAAGCGAACTTATACAAGGGGTGTTTTATTTTTATTTTGTGCGGAAAAATATTACCAATTTTGCATTTTTTTCAATTCTTTGGAAACCCGCAGTTGCATCATTTATAATGGGTTTAGCCCTTTGGCAAGTTAGAGAGTTAAACTTATTCATTTCAGCATTAATTGGGTTTTTTGTTTACGGATTGTGTTTGTTTTTAGTTGGTTTTATCAAAAAAACTGATGTAGTGTTTTAAGAGGAATTACTCATAATTCATAACTTCCACCAGAGGTGGATCCCGCTTTGCGGGACATAACTCATAACTTATGCTTCTTAAATCCAAAGTCCGTATTATGGTTTTTGGGACATTTGATATTTTACACAAAGGCCATTTAAATTTTTTTAAGCAAGCTCGCTTACTATCTCAAAACCCATTTTTAATTGTAAGTGTGGCGCGGGATGTGAATGTGGAAAAAATTAAAAAACATAAGCCCAAAAATAATGAAAGCAACCGCTTAAAATCAGTTGCATCATTAAAACAAGTAAATAGAGCTGTTTTAGGTGGTATAAACAACTATTTAAAGCATATTATTAAGGAAAAGCCGGAGATTATTGCTTTGGGCTATGACCAAATAGCTTACACCAATTCTTTAAAAAAGAGTTTAACAAAGCTAGGGTTAAATGTTAAAATAGTGAGGCTAAAAGCCTTTAAATCCAATATTTATAAATCCTCTAAATTAAAGAACTATGCAGATTATTGAAAAACCAATTAAAAAAGTAGAAATCTTTACTAATTCAATTATTATTGATGATTTATACATTAAAGCTGTGGTAGATGTGGAAAGAGAAATTATTGCTATCAATGCTGGTATGCATTTAGATTTGGAGCAATTGTTGTTAGATAATGGGAGCTTGCAGTCAGACTTATGGGGCATTAATTTGTATAAAAATTCAGAAGGTGGTGAATTTATAGAATTTGATAGTATGATAAATATTCGTCCAAAACAAAATAACAGAAGCAGGGGAGTTGAGAGTGAAGAAATTAGAAATAAAATAATTAAAGCAATAAATAAACTTTTAGTTTAATATTTGGTCTGTTGTATAATAATGCATAATGGTTTAATTACAAAAGTGCAGTGGAAAAATTTGGACACTTACACTCAACTAGCAAATATAGGTAGTGAGGTAGGGAGAGCTTTTAAATGGAAAAAAGCTAAAATTAAAGACCGGGCAGATACTGCTTTTTTTCGGGCTTGGGAATTATTTGATGCAACAGTCAATGATACAAAGAATGCAAGAAAAAGAAAAGAAATAGATATCGCTAAAGAATTATTTGCAGATTTATACTTTGACAGAAATGAATATAAAGAAACTGAAAGTGGTTTGGAAAAGTATTTCACAGATTTTGCAATATTAGCTAGACAATTTAGAGATGATAATAGGCATTGAAGCAGAGCGGGCAAATGCTCAAAAAAAAACTGGAGTAGAGCATTATGCCAAACAATTAATTCTTCATTTGGCAAAAATTGATCCTGTAAATACCTATATTTTGTATTTAAGAACCGAGCCCGAAGAATGGTTTTTAAATTTGCCTAAAAATTTTAGGGTTAAAGTTATGCCGTTTCCTGTTTTTTGGACGCAAATTCGGCTTTCGTTAGAAATGCTTTTTAGCCCCCCCGATGTGTTATTTGTGCCAGCTTCGGCTTTGCCTTTTTTTCACCCAAAAAATTCCATTATCACTATCCACGACATTGGTTGGCGATATTTTCCAAAAAGTTTTACGTGGTTCATGAGAGTTTTTTTAGAGTGGTCAACACAGTTTGCAGTAAAGCAGGCGAGGAAAATTATTGCAGTGTCAGAAAGCACTAAGCGCGACATTTGTAAATTTTATAGAGTTGATGATAGAAAAATTCAAGTAATTTATCACGGCTATCAAGCAGAAATTTTCAATTTTCAATTTTCAATTTTCAATCAAAACATCAAACTTCCCCAAAAATACATCTTATTTCTATCCACTCTTCAGCCGAGGAAAAATTTGGAAAGCTTGATTGATGCCTTTAGGTTGTTAAAAAATGATCACCTTGAAATTCCTCATAAGTTAGTAGTCGTAGGTAAGCCAGGCTGGAAGTATGGGAGCATTATACAGAAAATTCAAGCTCATGAAGACATGGTGATTTACTTAAATTATGTTAGTGATGAAGAGCGGTTTGAGGTCTTATCCCGAGCAGACTTGTTAGTTTTGCCTTCTTTTTATGAAGGTTTTGGTATGCAAGTTTTAGAAGGGTTTGCTTTAAATGTTCCTGTGGCTCTATCTAGCACGTCTAGTTTGCCAGAAGTAGCCGGAGACGCCGGAGTGTATTTTGACCCAAAAAATCTTCAAGATATTAAACAAGCCATAGCTTCTGTGCTTTTTGACCAGTCTTTAGCTGAAAACTTAAAGCAAAAGGGCAGGGACAGACTTAAGTTATTTAGTTGGGAGAAGTGCGCTAGGGAAATTTTAGAAGTAATTTCTAATTGTTCTAATTAACCTAATTATTCTATTCAGGATTTTCCTTTGCTATATTCCGCACTTGATGCGGAATCCACGCTTTATAATAAATTAAGTATTGATCCTGAAATAAGTTTAGGATGACAAATAGGAACGAAGGAATTATGAAAGAAGAATTATTTCAAAAAATTAAAAGTTTACCTAGACTTCGGTTGTTAATTATTTTGTTTGCGATTTGGCAATATGTTTGTATAGTCTGGATAGCTCTTTTTAACTTGCCCAAGGAATTTATTTGGTTAAACTTAGGCCTGTTGTCCGGGTTTATTGTACTTGCTCCGGTATTTGAATCACTTTTGTTGTTAACTATCTCCATTCCTTTTTATGTAGTTTTGCCCCAAAATAATTTTGACACCCTCGCTATGTGGCGACCGTTATTTATTTTAATCTTTTTAGTTTGGTTGGTTAGAGAAAAAAAATTTAAATATAAGGAAATTATTTTTTTACCTTGGGACAAACTACTGGGGATTTTCTTATTGGTTGGGTTAGGGGTAACTCTCTTGTTGGCCGAGTTTCCGAAGCAGGGGATAAAACAAGTTGTGTTTTGGTTAAATATTTATATATTTTATGTAACTTTAATTAATGTTTTAAAAAGCAAACAACAAATTTTTGAATATATTCGTTATTTAATTTGGTCTTTAACAATTATAGTGGCTTTAGGGTTTACTCAATTGATCGGCACATTTTTGACTACTTTAGATACTTTTTGGGTCTATTGGGCCAGCAATATTACTAGCTTGTATTATGGCAAAAATTTTGCTCTGGTGGCGATGTATTCCAATTCTTGGTTTTCCTATGCGGGCGGGAGGGAACTGCGAATGTTTTCTATAATGCCAGATTCTCAAAGTTTTGCTTATGTGTGTATGTTTGGGCTGTGTATGGCCACGGCTTTAACTAACCACGTGTTTATTAATGTCAGAAAATGGTTGTGGTCTGGGATTCGCTTTGTGGGTCTCGGACTGATTTTATCTGGCACTCGGGCCGTCTGGGTTGGGATGTTAATTCCGTTTTTGGTGGTCCTGTGGGGCTATGTAAAGAATTTTCAAAAGCATTTGGCCAAAAAATTTATTATTCCGTTTGTGATTATTTTTATATTTTTTGTCATTTCCCCTTTAATTAATAAAGGTTTTAGTTTACTTAGAGTGGGTTTTAAAGAGAATTTTATTACCAGAGCAAAAAGTATTTACGATTTAAACGAGCCATCTAATGCTGGCAGAATAAAAATTTGGAAAGAAACTTTAGTTTTTTCAGCCTCTCACCCGCTGGGCGCGGGTTTTGGAAATTTTATTTCTATTTTTGGGTTGGCTGATAATAAAGAATATGAAATGTTAGCCGGAGAAATTAATGAAAGATATAATTTGCCCAAAAGATTCGTCAGCGCCCATAATTTATATTTGCAAATTTTAGTGGAGGCTGGCTTAGTGGGCTTGTTGGTCTTGGTATGGTATTTCGGGACGATAATTAAATATTTATGGAGATTTGTTAAATTTTATAAAAAACAAGAAGATTTTTTGGTGTACTTTGTCGCTGGGGCTTTAGTTATGGTATTATGGGTTTTAGGCTCAGCGTTTTTTGATGTAACTCTATTTAATGACAAAGTGCTAATTTATTTTCTGACTTATATTGGCTTGGCTGGTTTGATTGCTAAGAAGTATCATGAGTACGAGGGTTAACTTAAAATTAATAATTAATAACTTTAAAAAGTAAAAAATGCCAAAGATTATTAGTTATGAGTTATTAATTATCAGTTATTATCACTATGTCCAAAGTAATTGTTGTTCAAGTTATTTATAATAATCGCCAGTGGATTGAACCGGTTTTTACCGCAATTTTTAACCAAACCTTTAAAGATTTTAAAGTGGTAGTGGTTATTGCAGGCAATGAAGATGGTAGTAAAGAGTTATTATTGGAAAAATTCCCGAACGTGGAAGTAATTGACCCAGGATATAATATTGGTTTTGCTAAGGGGCATAATTTGGTATTTCAGAAATATCCGGCTGATTGCTATCAGCTTGTAAATCCGGATATGATAATGGAGCCAAACTATATAGAAGAAATGTTAAAGGCTTTTGAAGATGAAAAAGTTGGGGGAGCAACGGGAAAACTTTATAGAATAGCGAATAGCGAAAAGAGAATAGAGAGTAGAGAAGAAAAGATTTTAGATACTACTGGAGTGGTCATAAAAAAATCTGGGAGGGCTTTTGACCGAGGACAGAACGAAGTTGATAAAGGACAATATGACACATTGCTTAGTGTTGACGCGGTGTCTGGCGCTGGGGCAATGTATAGGCGAATTGCGTTAGAGGCCGTAAGTCATAGAAAAAATTTAGTGCCTGAGCCTGTCGAAGGCCTAAATTTTGACCCGTTCGACCTCAGTAGCAGAGCCGATAAATCGGCACGCTACGGGGCAGGCAAGCTCAGTGATCAAAATTTTGAATTCTTTGACGAAGACTTCCATAGCTACTGGGAAGATGTGGATTTAAGTTGGCGAATGAACAACAAGGGTTTTAAAAATGTCTTTGTGCCAAAGGCGGTTGGCTATCATGCCCGCACGGCTGGATCATCTAAAAATGGATATTTAGATGTGGTAGGGTTTATTAAACACCACCGAGCCTTGCCTTTACGGATTCGCCAACTTAATTACAAAAATCATATTTTAATGTATATTAAAAACAGTAAATGGTTTTACCCGCAGTTTTTTATTCGCGAATTTTTTATGTTTTTGTATATTTTATTGTTTGAAACTACAACTTTAAAAATTTTACCTATTTTATTTAAGCAAATTCCCATAATCTGGGAAAAGAGAAAATATTTTTATGAAACAAGGTAAATATTCAAATGACAATCCCTTTCATAACTATGAAGCAGCTTCTTTTGCAGAAAGCTACCAGCAGGTATTAAAATTAATACATTTATCTTCAAATCCAAATATTTTAGATTTAGCTTCGGGTAAGGGTGATGAAGCTCAAGCATTAAGGGGAATGTTTGGAGGAACAGTATACGAATTGGATATAAATGATGAACCTGGAAAACTATCAAATAATCAACGGTTAAAAGTTTTGGCAAATCTTGAGCAGTTACCTTTTGCTGGAGAAAGTTTTGATTTTTTACATATTAAGGATTCAATAGTCCATATTCCTAATTTAGACAAATTTTTTTCTGAGTCAGTGAGAATTTTAAAGCCTGGCGGGCAATTATTAGTTGTTGTTGAAATTTTGGGAGATGATGAACAAAAAAATGATCCGTATTTTATTGTTTATAAAAATAATAATAATGTAACTCAACCCGAAGTTGTTAGGTTTGGTAGTAATGATGATTATAATGAAGCGGTTAGCAAGTATTTAGAGGCAAAACAGAATGCTGAAGAAATATTAGAAATTTCCCCTCCCTATTTTCATCGTCATAGCCGAGAGATTGTTGGTGAGGCAAGCACTGCTGGGCTATCATTTAGTTTCCTATTTAATAGTCCTGATACATGGACACCGGAAGCGAATGAAAAAAATTGGGGTCACTACCAAAGAAAAATTTTTTTGTTTAAGAAATGAATTTAGATTTATCTATAATAATTTTATCCCACAATTCCAAAGAAGATTTGGAAAGACTGCTTCCGAGTGTTTTTGGGAGTGAGGGGGTATTTTTTCACCCTCCACTAACCCCTCCCCTCAAGGGAGGGGAAATAACAGAAGTTGGTGCTGTCTTTCCCTCCCCTGGAGGGGGAGGGTATGGGAGGGGTGATGCTTATAGCGTTGAAGTCATTGTGGTGGATAATGGCTCAACCGACGGCACAGCGGAGTATCTAAAGACTAAAGACTATAGACTAAAGGCTATAGTAAATACAAATACTGGTTTTTCGCATGGGAATAATTTGGGCATAAGGCAAGCCAAGGGGGATTATATTTTGCTTTTAAACCCTGACACTA
>SXGR01452023.1_pt1 | contig 23379 bp, 21 predicted proteins | sample 3174711 | NCBI WGS metagenome assembly SXGR01 (sample SAMN11356860, study PRJNA531348) | freshwater metagenome | isolation source: freshwater sample F1-60 | place: China: Fuxian Lake, Yuxi | collected 2017-12-25 | reverse complement strand
GATGACGCTGCCCGGCACTCCGGCGCGCTGGAGTACCCACACGATGGCGATGTTGCTGACGATGACGAAGGGATAAAATCCCCATTCAAAGCAAGAACGTACGAAGTTCATTGGTCCCCCTCAACGTCGTCGAGGTATTCGTCGGCAGCTCCCTGCGTTTTGTCGAGACCCACCATGGTGGTGGTGAGCTGCAGATCCTCGGAAGCATTGACGGAAAGCACCGTTTCACTCCAGAGGGCCCCGACTCTCATCGTCCGATTGCCGCGAGGAGCCCAGATGTCAACGGTAAAAGATTGGAGGATCGCATCGTTTTCGCCTTCGTCCCAGATCTCTTCCTGCGTCCACGACCAGGCGATGTAGCCTTCCCCCTCGTTGAACGTTCGAAAGTCCTTGCGGGTCTTGTAGGCCATGGTCATCAGGAGGTTTTCCTTGATGATGTCATTGATTGTTTCCATGGTATCGCAGTTATCAAGCCAGCAATCACCGCCGGAAAGAAACTCCCGCGAGAACAGATCGGGGGAGTAGGGCTCAACGGGGCGTTGATCCTCCCACAATTGAATCGGCCAATGCGACTCGATGGGGTGCTCGGAGATGCGGCCCACTACAATGCCCATCAAATCGTCTGGATCCCGCCCGGGATGGTCGAAGGAGTCGACGTCGGACGCCGACGGATTGTCGGGCAACGCCGATCGTTCCTTTAGGCCCTCTTCGAAATTTAGTGTTCCATCGACCGTATCGAGAAAGTCGTTTGCTGCCTGATCGAGCACGTCCTGGTCTGCGGGATGTGCCGCGAGCAACAGCCGAATCGCCTCGTTGAACTCGGGCTTGGCCTCATCGGGCGGTTGGCGGCATGCAAATAAAAACAGGATGGAAAAAGTGAGCATAAAGGCTCCAAAGGACAGCTATTGAGAAAGTTTGGTGTCTGCGATCTCGGAAAAGCGACGGAGAGAACCCCTTAATTCTGAGGAGCCTAGCCCGGCCAAGCTGGACGGGACCTGGAAGTTCAAATCCGACGAAACCCGTACTTCAACGAAGGTACCCAAGGAGGAGGGGGTGAGCGTCCAGGTGGTGTCGTAGTGTCGAACGTTGCCGGCGAGGCCCTCAATTTTCAGAGTGAATTTCGAGGCATCGGTGGCGTCTAAGGTTTCTTTTGCGAGGACCCACCGATCGCCAACAAAGGGAACGGGAATGTCCATTTTACGCAAGACGTAGCGCGTGGACTTTTCGCCGATCCGCGCAATCGCGGGGGTTTTCGAGCCCACTTTACGAAAGGACTCAAAGGCGGCTGCTTCTTGCGCGTCCGGAAGCGGAAGGCGTTCGGCGGGTAACCCTCCTAACCGGCTTCGAACGTCGGATTCGGACAGTGAAACGCAGACGGTAGTGTTCGCGTTGAGTTGGCCGTGGATTGCATCCGCAAGCACCGGCCAGAGCCTTTCCATGGATTGAACGAGCGTTCCTTTTGCATTTCCGATCACCCAGCCGGTGGAAGCGTCTTTGTGAACGGAGCCCTCAATTTTCGGAGCCGCTTGAGTCGGCAGCGAAAAGCTAAGTCCGAATGCGATTGCCCAGAGGGGGTTCCAAAACAATGAGTGCCTCACGCTTCACCTCCGGCGGTTTGTTGGGGCAAAGGGGGAACGGCATCGGTGTCTCTGAAAACAAAGCGCCGAAAAAAGAGCTCCACTGCCCATACATACATGAATCGTGGGAATATCCAGTGTGAAAGTGCGATAGCGATGCCGTCGATGCCAATGGGACGCCGCAACGGAACCGATCGCGCGTCCACATATTGGCATAGGATTCGCGCCACGATCGAGGGGTCAGCAAGATTTTTCGTCGTGTTCGCGATGAATTCGTCGAATCGCTCGGTTCGGCGTTGGTAGGCGGGATGTTCACGCCAACGGGCGGTATCTCGGACCGCGGTTTTCATGAAGTTGGTTTTGAATCCTCCGGGTTCGAGGAGGCAGACTTCAATGCCAAACGGTCTTAATTCATAGTGAAGCGATTCGGTCAGTCCTTCTAAAGCATATTTGCTGGCGGTATACGACCCATAGAACGGAAGTGTGTTGTAACCCAGGGCGCTGGACACATTGAGAATTCGGCCGCCGCGACGCCGCAAAAACGGCAAACACGCTTGGGTCAAAAGGGTTGGGCCCATGAAGTTAACTTCCATTTGTCCGCGAAGATCGGCCTCGGTCATGGGCTCCAGTGGTCCCAATTGCGCGGATCCGGCATTGTTGATGAGGACGTCCAGTTGCCCATCAAAATGTTCGGCGATCAAAGGGGCGATGGCTCGAAGGGTGTCGGGCCGATCGAGATGTACATCGGCGATCACCAATTGTCCTGAATCCAGGGAAGCGCCGATCCAGGGTTCGCCCATGGTTTCCATTCGTGTGCGTCCACCGCGAACGCCTGCGATCACCCGGTGGCCTTTTTCGAGAAGCAGTTGGAGAGCCTGCTTTCCGAATCCGCTGGATACGCCTGTGATAATTACATTTTTCATAAAACCGTCCAGAAATCGATGAGCAGCCCCGCTCCTGCCTCCCAACGAAGTGACGCCCGACCTAAAGAGGCCGAGCGTCAGTCACTTTGGTTGGTTGGAACATCGATCACCCGCTGCAAGAAGAGGTGATACGGTGTACCGCATTTCGCTGGCCGTCGCGCTTAGTAATGCCTTACATACGCGCGGTGCGGCTTACGGGCAGTCGACTTCCGGCTCGTCGACCAGGCCGTCGCAGTCGTTGTCGACGCCGTCCGTCGATTCAGGGGCGCCGGGGTATACACCTGCATTTTGGTCGGCGCAATCGCCCTCAGCGGTCGAAAACCCATCGCTGTCGACGTCCATGTTGGCGCTGAATTCGTCCACAAGACCGTCGCAGTCGTCATCCACGCTGTTGTCGAGCTCGTTGGCGTTCGGGTGGACGTTGGCGTCCTCGTCGTTGCAGTCGCCCTCGGACTCCGTGTAACCATCGGCGTCGAAATCCACTGTTAGCCCCTCATCAATTAGGCCATCGCAGTCGTTGTCGATGTCGTCCTCGATTTCGGAAGCCCCCGGGAAGGCGCTGGAGTCGTCGTCATCACAGTCGACATCTTCGCCCCAACCGTCGTTATCGTAGTCCACCGCGCTGGTGTCGTAGACTTCGGTATCCTCGTAGTAAGTGTCTTCGCCCTCTTCGGACCACTCCTCGGGTGGCACCTCCACTCTGAAGATACATCCCATACAAAGCGCGGACAGCCACACCAGATTTTTCATTGTCTCTCCATCTCTCACCAGGTTCGCCTTCCCAGTCCCAACACCTGGGAAAAACGATCACTCCGTCGGTGCACAAAGCGCGAGATCCTGAAGTACCTGTTTGGTGGCTTCCTGATCATTGAGGAAAGTGCGGTGCAGAAGCGCGGCTTCGCAATCGCCCGCTTCGACGGCCGCATGGATCGCCAGTCGGCGGGCTTCGGTCCGACGAACCGGAGGAGAGCTGGCAATGAACGACTCGATCGCGGTGCGGGCGTCGGGGCTCGACGAGGCCAACAATACTTCGGCGCGGAGGTACAACAGCTCCGCCTCGATCGATGACCCCCTTGGCGCACGCGTTAGCGCGAGATCGATGTTAGAAAGCACTTCTTCTGCAGGAGCGGGTTGGTGGTACAGGGCGCGCGCCCGGGCCAACAATCCGGCCGCGGAATTGGGCAGGCACTCCAGGGATTCGCCCTTCCCTAAGCTCGCTTTCTGGCCATCCACGCAATCCACGGCAACCCTTCCATGGCGAACGTGAACGATGGTACCGAGATCGTTGCGGGTGACCTCAAATCCGGTGCCGACCACGCGAACCGTGGCTTCGCGCGTTTGAACGCGGAGATCGATGCCTTGGTTTGGCTCCACCTCGACGCCGAGGGTGCCTGTACCCCAATCGATTCGTGGCGCTGCATCGGATCCGCCGAGATGCCCGTCCCCTCGAAACTGGAATTCCACGTGTTCGGTCGCTTCCAACCGCGTCCAGGTATTGGACGCCAGGGCTTGGTTGAGAGGGCCGGAAACCGCCGAAGGAGGTGGCAAAGTCTCAACCGATGGTGCGTTTTCGGGCTGTGGCTCCGGGGCCACCACTTCCGCCACCTCGGGAGGATCGACCTGAACCTTCTTTTTCGGTGAGGGCACTGGCGTAGGAAGGATAGTGTCTTCCTCGGAAGCCATCGATTCGATCGGCTTTGGAGCCGTTGGCTCCTCCTGAAGGAACCACACCGCCCCAGCGGCAGCGGCCAACGACAATGCAGCAACCACGGGCCATCGCGGCGTGCGGGCGACCCGAATCTCCATGCCCAATCGATGTTCGACACGCTCCGCTGCGCCCTCAGCGGGCGAGAGCGCCTCACGCAAGACTTCGGGAGCCATGGGAGGACCGACTCTATCCTGCAGGTCCTGATGGAGTCGCGCGATCGCATCGGGACGGCCGGCCGTGTCCCGCGCAAACTGGCGTAGCGCTCGCTGGTATTCGGTCATTGGCTTTGGCTCGCCACTTCAACGAGGTCTGGGGCGATGTCCAACCGACGGGCGGCTTCGCGAAAACGTTCGCGCGCCAAACGCAGCCGGCTTTTTACCGTTCCAATTGGGATTTCGAGGAGTTCGGCGGCTTCCAAATCGGTGTGCTCTTCGATGTCGCAGAGCACGAATACTTCGCGTTGGGCGGAGGGCATTTCTTCGAGGGCGAGTTTTACTTTGCGGGAAAGGTCGCTTCGCAGCGTGAGTTCGGCGGGACTTGGCTCATTGGAAGCGCGTTCGATGCTCGCGCCTGGCAGCCAACGGGTGAACCACGCCCGGCGCCGTTGCCGCGCCAATACCTTTCTCGTCACTTGAAATAACCAAGCTCCAAAGCGATGAGGATCGCGGATCGAATGGACGCGGTCGATCAGCACCAACATCACCTCGTGCGCGGCATCCTCGGGATCGACTGTTGGACCGCCTAAACGCGCGGCCCAGCCGAGAACGATGGGAATCGAGGTGCGCGCAATCATCGAAAGCGCCTGTTCGTCGCCCCGTCGGGCGGCGTCAACCAAATCTGGATCAAAGTCTTGTGGGTGCATCAATCGCTCAGTGCCGGCTGCGGCGGAAAACGATCACCGCGGCGATCTTCTTTGCGGAGGCAATCCGATTCGGGCCGCGATCCCGAACGAAAACTGAAGAGGAGATAAGGTTTTAGAATTCGTGCCGTTGCTCACGACCGTGCCAAACAGGTCGAGGTCGACCCTAAAAGTGGGTTCCAGCTGAACCCAAGGAAGCTCCCAATGGGCGAACACTTGAGCGCTCAGAACCGGCCCGACCATGCGCAAGTCGACGCTGGAGGTGTCTGTGGTGATCCGGCGCCCGGAAAGTCCAGGACCGAACGCAATCCCCGCTTTCAGCGCCCGCTGACCGTACAGTCGACTCGCAAGCACCGAAAATGTGGATTCTCGGCTTTCTCCAGAGGAGATACGAGTGATGCCGCTCGGTGTCTGTGGCCGAAACGCAAGGGAGAGGTTCCATACATCGAAGACCTGGCCTCCCACCTCCATCGAGAACGAGGCCGATGGCCCGATCCCCGGCCGTAGCGCTAGTGCTGGATTGAAGCGAAACCAGAAGTGTCGCGGCCACTCTGGGACGATCGACCTTCCGCGTTTGGGGATGGGCAGTTGAAGCGGGTCCTTCGTGAGCGGGTCGGTGGTAAGCTCGGGTTGGAGGAGACTTTTTGCTAACCAAACGATGTCTTCGCGTTCGTCGGTGTTGAGCGGCGCTTCGACGGGGGCGCTGCGTTCGTGCCCGAGATCGTCTCGAACCCGCAACATCCAGGGTTCGCCCGAGTCCAAGGCGACCGCGGGCCCGGCCTCCGGGTATTCGCCGGGCTCGAAGCCGCCGAGCTCCAACACGGGGGTCCAGGCGCTTGAATCCTCCGTTTCGGGGATGTCAAACGGGATGGCCCAGGCGATTGCAATCCATCCTTGCCACACAGGAACCTCGACGACGGCGCTTGGACGCACCGCGGGCTCCGCATATTCGATGGAGGTCGGCTAGGCCCGCGGATACCGAGCGCGCGCGGCCTGCTCGAAGGAAAGTACATTTCCCGGCGTGGTCACCGATACTGTGGAACCGGGTGCCGCAGCACTGGCGTCCTTACGATGTCGGGTTTGAATCTGAAGGATCGCGTTTCGGGCGGCGGATTTTACTTCGGGCGATTTTTGTTGGCCGGTGGTGAGCAACAACAGTTTGTCCACCGATTGTGGGCCTCCGGTGCGGGCCAATCCATTGGCGGCGGAGACGATCACGGCGGGGTCCGCGGACGTTAGCAGCTCCAAAAGCGTCTTTTCATCAGCGCGGTCGCTCAGGGCGTCTGCGGCTGCGGCGGCCATCTGCGGGTCCTTGCCGCGGGCTTCTTTTACGAGAATGGAGGTAGGATCGGCGTCTGGGAACGCCAGAGTGGCCCTGAGTGCGGCGACCTTAATGTTGGGGCGCTTTGATTCGCGCAGCGTCGGAAGAATGGCTTGAAGCGCCGGAAACTGCCGCGTTTGAACGAGGGCGTCCAGCCCGGCCACCACGGCGGCTTCGGGAAGATCGTCGCTTTTCAGCATGACAATCAATTGTTCGATGCCTTTGGGGCCGCTCGCGGCGGCGGCACAAAAACGCACTTGCGGATCATTGTCGAGAAGGGCTTTTTTGGCGGTTTGGTCGGCGAGGGGGCCTCCCGCGGTGATCAACGCCCTCAAAATGCCCAACCGCGCCACCGGAGCGGTCTCGGAGGTAAACCGGCGCACCAACCAAGCGGTCATTTCGTCAGGTTCAATGTCCATCGAGCGCGCGACGCGGATGGCGTCCTTCAGGCATGTCTGTACGTGCCGAAACCCGCTGACCATGGAGAGGGTGCCCCCTTCCAAATGCAGGCCAGGAAGGGCCATCAACTGCGCGCGGTGGGTTGCTTCGAGCACCACCGCCAACCTCGCGGGGTTGCCCCGCACCCACCAATGGGTATCAAAGACCGGATCTCCGGTTACGAAGTCGCTTTGTGAAAAGCCGGGGTCGGACATCCGTCGAATGGTGATGTCATCGGGCAGGCCAAGCACGCGGACGTAAGCGTCGCTTTCGCCGAATTGGATTCGAACTTTGTAACCACCAATGTTGCCTTCGTATGTACGATCTCCGGTGAGCACCAAGTCCAGATCGACCAGGGTGTCAGGGTCGTCAGAGCGCTGGCGTGGCAAGGGATTGGGGCGAGGGGAGTCGCTTTTCTCCGGAGCGTCGGGTTCATTCGAGCCCATGAACAGGGCTGCGCCGACGACTCCCAGCGCTCCCAACGTGGCCAGAATCGCGAACATCCGCGCCCCCGATCTCCAATGTATCGGAGTGGACCATCCCGGTCCATCGAATTCGCGGACCGGTGCCGGTTGTCAAGTTGTAAATGTGCTTTGAAACTGAATGCGCTCACCGTACAACGTCTTCACCTGTTTTTGGGGGTTGTATGTTTGCCTCGCGATGGGTCGCTTTTGCGGCTATTTTTTCGGGTTGTTCGGAATACGACATTGTGGGAGCCTCCACCGACGAGGAGGCGCCGCAGGAGGCCACGGACTCCGCGATGCCCGAAGAGGAAGTCGAACAGGAGTTCGAGGGATATGGTGCGGTCTCCGGTCGGATTTGCGCTCCGGGTGAGGATTCTTGGGTGTTTGGGGCCGACGTGTGGGTCGAAGTGAACGGCGAAAGGTTTGCCACGACCACCGACCAAGACGGGGCGTTCGTTCTGGATAATGTCCCGGCGGGCGATCGCACCGTACAGGTGCAGAAAGGTTCGTTTTCGACGAGTTTCGACGTTCACATCGACGTGGATGAATGGGTGGAGTTGGCCACGGAAGAGTGTTTGCAGGAGGACAGCGCGCGCATTGGAATTGTGGTCGGCAGCTTTGACACCATTCAGCAGATGGTGGGCGATCTGGGATTTGAGTATGACCTGATCAGCGATCCAACGGACTTATTGAGGGATCCTGCTCGGATGGCCGAGTATGACATCCTGTTTTTCAACTGCGGAATGGACACGGGTTGGTCGTTCTACTCGGACGAAGTCACGGCGAACGTTCGGGATTATGTGTCGGCCGGTGGCTCGCTGTACGCTTCGGATTGGGCGTACGACCTGGTGGAGCGTTCGTACCCCAACATGCTGGAGTTTGTCGGCGAGGATGGGGTGCTCGGCTCTGCCCGAGTCGGGGCGTCGGGAACCGTCGCGGCGCAGATCAATGATCCAGCGATGATGGCTAGCTTGGGCTCCTCCAACGCCGAGATTCAATACGATCTGTCGAGTTGGGTGGTTCCAACCGACGTTGGCGACGGAGTAGAATTAATGTCCGGAACGACTCCACTTTACTTTGGTGGGACGACGGGCGCGGTACTGGCGGCCCGCAGCCAGCAAGGGGACGGGCAGGTGTTGTTTACGACCTTCCACCACGAACCGCAGATGAACTGGCATATGGATGTGCTGTTGAGAGAGATCGTGCTGTCTCTGTGATGGTAAAGGGCTTGACGATGTGGGCCGATTGCACTTCGGTGACCCCGAACGAGGAGGGATAAGGAAAGCTCCAACGAACCTGCCATTGGGTGGCCTTTGCTCCGGTGGGTTTGTTTTCGTGGTAGCGTCCCCCGTGGAGAGGCTGTGACCACAGATCGCGAGCGCTTGCTGCGGCGGGGCGACTACATCGGGGGATCCTTTGTTACTCCCGAGAGGGTGGACGGCTACGTCGTCGGGGTCAACCCTGGGGATCGCTCGGATGTCCTGGGGCGGTTTCCGTTCTCGGAGACGTCGGTCGACGAGGCGATGTCTGCCGCCGGAAAAGGCGCGCTGATCTGGCGGAAAATCCCGATGACGGATCGCGCCAATGCGGTGCGGCGGTATCGGGAGGCGTTGGGTCGGTTTCAGGAGCGATTTGCAGAGCTTCTGACTCGAGAGACGGGCAAACCGTTGTGGGAGAGCCGCCAGGAAGTGGTCGCTGCGATTCGCGCGGTGGACCTGCTGTTGGAAGATGGTTTGGTGCTGTTGCAACCTCGGGTTCTCGACGAACGCGAAGCGCGCAGCGACTATCGGCCGCGCGGTGTGGTTGCGGTGATCGCACCCTACAATTTCCCGTTGTTGATTCCGACGCTGCAAATCGCCGCGGCGTTGTTGTCCGGAAATACAGTGGTGTTCAAGCCGTCGAAGTTCACCCCGGGTTGCGGCCAAATGATCGGCGAAATGATGGATCGATGCCGGCTTCCGCGGGGTGTGTTCAACTTCGTTCAGGGCTCCGGAAGCGGGATCGGTAGTAAACTGGTTGTCCATCCCGGGTTGGATGCGCTGCTGTTTTCGGGATCCTTCGCGACCGCGATGGCGATCCGCAGAGCAACCTTTGAACGCCCAGAACTTCCCACGTTGTACCAATGCGGTGGCAAAGGCTGCGCCATCGTTTTGGACGATGCGGACATCAACCGTTCGGTCTACGAGGTGCTCGTCGGCGCGTTTTTGACGGCGGGTCAACGGCACAACAGCACCGGTCGCGTGATCGTCACCCGCGGGATTTTTGACGCCTTCATTGAGCGCTTAGTGCGCCAAGCCGGGCATTTGAACATCGGTTACGGCTTTGACGACGACACCTTCCTGGGACCCGTGATTTCGGAGAACTTCCGTGGTCGGGTGCGGCGTTTCGGGCGGCAGCTCGTTCAGGCCGGACACCCGGTTCTGCTCGCCGGCGGAAATCGCGAGGTGGAAGGGCACAAGGGCTTTTACGTAGCGCCGGCGATTTACCAGATTCAGTGGTCTAAGGGGCAGGCAGTGCTCGAAGACGAGCCTCCAGGGCCGACTTTAATGGTGTACAAGGTGGACGCTTGGGACGAAGCGGTCCTCCTGCACAATCAGCTGGTTTATCGTGCTTCGACGTCGCTTTTCACTGATCCGGAGAGCCCGGAACTGGACGAGGTGGCGAGCCGGCTGAAGACGGGATCGCTTAATGTGAATCGAGGAACGATTGGGGCTTCCTTGCGCTTGCCGGCGGTCGGCCTCGGACGGTCGAGCAACGGCATTCCGGCGGGAATCGACTTGTTGCGGTTCTTGTCGACGCCAAGATCGACCCTGGTGGAACGACGACCCTTTGATCCGGCACAATCCGTCCCGGGAACCAATTGGGATCGCGGAGAATTTCCAGACCTGTCGGGGTCGTTGATGCCGGAGAAGCTATGAAGGCGCTTGGATGGGGACTTCTGCTTCTGGCAACCGGGTGTCCAAAACACCACAATACCGCGATGGCCAACCTTCAGACGGTCGCGCCGGCCCCTCGAGCGGTGGAATGGCGGGAGCAGGTCACGATCAACGATGCCGTGATGCTCAGCATTAAAGTGTGGCAAACCTGGGAAGGACCTCGGTTTGAGGACGGTCGCGAAGTGTATACCGTCGTGGAAAAGCAGGACGACGGTCGCGGAGTGCAGGTTCGTCAGCAGTTTGACGTGTTTTATGGTCCGGAGGGGTACGGCTATCTGGGGACCCGTCCCGAGGGAGGGCCGTTAGACCCGTATAAACCGCCAGAGGTGGTGCTGCCGTTGGAGCCGGTGGTTGGCGCCACCTGGTCTTCCGTGCATCGAAAGGGGGTCACGGATTCCGATCGCTCGTGTGAGCTGATTGAGTCGGATCTGTGCAAAGGAGGCATGGTTTCGGTGTGCGATACGGTTCGCCCGGACACGCGGGTGGTCACGCGGGATCACTTTTGTCCAGTGATCGGCTGGGCGGGGTATGAATCGCTGTTTGTCCGGGAAGGACAACGGGAACGGCGGTGGACTGAGGCGCTCACGAAGGATGGCATCGACTTTGGGCCCCGCTAGCTAGAAATCGCTGGTAAGCCCGATCACTTCGTCACTTGTTGCGGGTTCGTGGTCGCGGCCGATGAGGCCAGCAGCCGGGGGGCCGTTCTGTGCGGCGATTCGTGAACGAATTTTGGGAACCTCCCCGGAATGGGCATGTCGTGTGGTAAAACTTCGGCGTCCCGAGGTGCCCCCTGTATTCGCTCCTGTTTGTATTGTCGGCTTGGGCCGCCCCTTCGCCGGATTCGGCTATCGACTTTCCGAGCAGCGCCACGCTGACGGAGGAGCAGCGCCAGACCCGCCTTGACCCGGAAAAAATGCGACCAACGGGCCGAATCGAATCCGTCGTGGTCTATCCCGACCGTGCTGCGATCACGCGCGTGGTGGAAGTGGACGTTCTGCCTGGCGTAAATTCGGTGGCGTTTCTGGATTTGCCGCCGGCGCTCGATGAACGGACACTGCAGGCAGAGGGTTCGGGCGTTGAAGGCGCGAAATTACTCGGGCTGGATGTGGTTTCGCGCGAGTTGGCCGAGGATCGACGCCGTCGCGTGTCGGAGCTGGAACAGCTGATTCAAGAAGTGCGGGATCAGATCCGCGCCGACAACGACCTTGAAGCGGCCGCGAATGTGGAGCTCGGCTTCTTAAAGGCCCTTCAAACTTCCGCCGCGGCGCAGATCTCCAAGGAGTTGATGTTCGCCCCGGATACGCCGGCGCACGCTCGAGATCTCTCGGAATTGCTTGAGAAAAGGGTTCCGGAGGTGCTCGACCGGATTCGGATGGCGCAGATTGCGGCTCGGGACAAAGGTGCGCGGTTATCTGCGTTAGAACGTGACTTGGAGACGGTCCGGGGCGCGGCACAGTGGGCTCGGCGAGATGTGCAGGTGCAGATTGAAAGTCCGGCCGCCGGGAAAGTCAGAGTTCAACTCACCTACGTCCTGCCCGGCGCGTCTTGGTCTCCGGCCTACGATGTTCGGGGGCGGCCCGATGCAGACCGCGCCGATCTGACGATGAATGCGCTGGTGGTGCAGACTTCCGGTGAAGATTGGTCCGGTGTGAAGCTGACGTTATCCACGGCCCGTCCTTCGGGTGGGGTGACGCCGCCGATCCTGTCGCCGTACTGGATGGAGCGGGCGGCGGTCTATTCTTACGACGAGTACCCCGCCGCGGGTGGCGGTCGATACGATGCCGAGAAGGAGGACGCTGGTTTTGCGAAGCAAGCGGATGCGCCCGCCGAGCCGATGGCAGTGGTCAGTGCCGTTGTCCATGAACAGGTCGTCGCCAGTTCGTTTGAAATTGTCGGTGAAACGACTATTGTAGGAGACGGAACTCGACGAAAAGTGCGGGTTACCGATGTTGAGCTGGCGGCCGAGTACCGGGATGTGGCTGTACCTCGGATCGAAGAAGCGGCTTTTCTCGTGGCGCATTCCAAGTGGGAACAAGGATGGCCGTTACTTCCCGGCGAGGTGTCCGTATTTTTGGGCGATTCCTTTATTGGAAGTTCGCACATCCCGCTGGCGGGCCGCGGCAGTGAACTGGAATTAGGCTTTGGACGGGACGAAGCGGTTCAGATCAAACGGGAGATTGTGCAGGACATGACGTCCCGTCCGAATTGGTTGGGGGCGATCACCACCACCCGAGAGTGGAAGTTCACCGTGACCAACGGACGAAAAGCGCCGATGTTGGTGGAGATCCGCGATCGGATTCCTCAAACCGCGATGGCGCGGGTCAAGGTGAAGGCGATCGGCGATCCTCCTACCGAAATCGAACCTGAAGGATTGGTGAGCTTCGAGCTGGATATGGAGCCGGCTCGCGAGGTGTCACGATTGTTCGGCTACACCGTACAATACTCGAAGAAACATTCGCCTGGAGTGATCGAATGAGCGCCTTGTTGTGGGCGGCCCTGGCTTGGGCCGATGTTCACTCAGTGGATGCCGAGCCGCGTTCGGTGGTGGTTTTCGCGGATCGGGCGCGGGTAACGCGCACGGCGACCTTGGATTTGCCGGCGGGCGAGCAGGAGATCGTATTTGTGGGCCTGCCATCGCAAGCGCTCACCGAAGGAATCACCGCGGACGCCCGAGGAAATGGGGTGTTGAGGGGGATCGACCTCAAACGGATCGCAGCCTCCCAGATCGCCGACGAACGGGTGGCGGCCATTCAACAGGAGCTTGAAAAGCTCTATATCGAACGCCAGACCGCGAACGATGAGATGACCGCCGCCAACGCATGGTTGACCTCCACTACCTCCGCGCGAACCCAGGCGGCAAAAGCCCTTTCCGCTCAGATGCTCTACGGAAGCGGTGCGGCGGAGCTGACCTCCTCCATTCGATCCAGCCTGTCTGCCGATGAGGTAGCGGCGCGAAAGGCATGGCGCGCGGCGGCGATTCGCACGAGGGACATTGGGGACAAGGTGTCCGCCCTGGAGCGGGAACGCGACACCTTGGGGTCCTCGGCGACCGACACCTTGAATGCGGTGGTTCACCTGGACCTAAGTCGCGCTGGCCGGGTGGAGGTCGATCTTTCCTATTTGGTGATGGGAGCCTCTTGGGTGCCGCGGTACGATCTCCGAGGTAATGCTGAAACAGGTAAGGTAGAACTTGCACTTTCCGCGATGGTGAGCCAAACCAGCGGGGAGGACTGGGGGGCAGTCAAGCTGACCGTCTCTTCGGCGAAACCGGGTTTGGGTACCTCGATTCCGATGTTGGACCCGTTTTGGCTGGAGCGCCCTCGACAATACTACGACGATGCCCCTCGAACGATGTCGGTCGAGACCCGCCGCCCTTCCAAGAAGGCGGAATCGGTGGCCGCGGCGCCGATGGCGGAACCTGAGTACAAACCTATGGAAGTGGCGCAAGCTGCCGTGTCCATAGAGCTCGCGGCGACGGCGTTTACGGTGTCGCGACCGGAGGATGTGGATGCCGACGGCACCGAACGAAAGGTCCTGCTTACCACCGAAAACCTAGATGCAAAGCTGGAGTACGTGATCGTGCCGCGGCTGGACCCGCGCGCATACCTCGTCGGTAAGGTGAAAAATACGGCCTCGTTCCCGTTGTTGCCGGGAACGGCGGGGGTATTCCTTTCGGGCGCCTACCTGGGGGACATGCAGTTGGCGACCGTTGCCCCCGGAGAGTCGTTTGATGTGGCCTTTGGGGCCGATGATCGCGTAAGTGTGCGCCGAACGCCGAAAAAGATCCAGGAAGGAAAGAACGCGTTGATCGGCAAGCGAGCGACCTCCACTTGGGAGTGGGACATTCGCGTTCGAAACGGACATAAGCGTGCGATCGAGGCGCGCGTTTCTGAGCAGATTCCGATCAGCACCCGCGAAGATGTGAAGGTGGAACGTCTGACTTCGGTTCCCGAGCCCAAAGCCGAAGACAACGGCGTCTTTCAGTTTCCGTTGTCGTTGGCCGCTGGCGCAGAAAGCACGATTCATTGGGGTTATTCGGTGACTTATCCGACGGAACTGAATTTGGGGTGGATGGAATGAGCCTCATCGCATGGGTATTTGCGGCGTACGCGGCGGACTTGGATGTGACGTCCAAGGTGTCCGAGGTCACGGTGTATGTCGATCGGGCGCGGATTACGCGGTCGGTGACGGTCGATGTGCCCGCTGGGCGCACCGATCTGGTGTTCGACGATCTTCCGATTCAGCTTCTTCCAGCCTCTCTCGCGGCCGAAGGGGAGGGCTCAGCCGGGGCGACCTTGACCGGGATCGACCTTCGCCCCGAACGCGGAATCGAAGATCGGGACGCGCGTGTGGCGAAGCTCCGATCGGAGCGGCGGGTGTTTGAGGATCGCGTGGCCCAAAACAGCGATGTGGTTTCGCGCCTGCATGCTGAGATTGCGTTTTTGGGGTCATTGAGCCCGGTTGCGCCCCCTGCGTTGGAGCCTGGTGTGTTTCTGGCCAAGGACGTTGGCGCGCAGATGGCGGGTTTGTCCTCGCGTGTGGGTGCCGATCTTCGCACGTTGTATGCGGAGTTACGTGCGGTGGAGCAGGCCACGGCATCGGACAACAAGGAGATTGCCCGGATCGATCGGGAGATTGCACAGCTCGCGAGCGATGGTTCATCGGACGCGATGCGGGTTGCAGTGGGCCTGGATGCCGCGAAAGCGGGGAAAGTGACTATTCGATTGGCGTATGTGGTGACCGGTGCCGGTTGGGTACCGCACTATGACGCGCGCTTCCAGCTTGCAGACGCTTCGGTCAAACTCGATCTCTCCGGAGAGGTGCACCAGAGTACCGGTGAAGATTGGACGGACGTGCGTTTGATCCTGTCCACGGCGGCACCGCAACAGGGAACCGCGCCGCCGCGGCTCGATCCATTTTGGTTGCAAGAGCAGTACTACCGAGAACGGGATGGCTACGCCGAAGAGGAGGGGATGTACGATTCGGACGACGCGGGAATGGCGTTGGGTTCGACCGCGATCGCGGATCGGGTCACCGCCTTCGAATTTACCGCTACTCGTGCGGAAGATGTGCCGGCGGATGGCACCGTTCGTCGGGTGTTTTTAACCAGCCTCGCCATGAATGGCGATGTGATCCATGAGGTCGTCGCGCGCAAAGTGGAGTCTGCTTACCTGACCTCAAAGGTGACGAATACCGCTGAATGTGCGTTGATGGCGGGCTCGGTTTCCTCGTATTTGGGCACCGCCTACGTGGGCGAAGGCCGAATGGGTGTGGTGGCCCCCGGCGAAAAGACCAATTTCTCCTTTGGTGTTGACGACCGTGTGAAAGTGGAGCGCCGCCGTGTGGACCAGACCGAGGCTGCGGCGAAGCCTCTGGGCAACCGGGAACGTAAAAAGTACGCCTGGAAAACCAAGATCACCAATCGGACCGGCAAGGCGATTCAGGTGAAAGTATCGGACCAAATTCCAGCAACTCGGGATGCTGCGTTCAAGGTGGAACCTGCGTTGGTGCCCGACCTGACGATCGGTGCGTCCGGGGTGTTTTGGTGGGACGCGAAGATCGCCGATGGCAAGGATCAGGAGTTTGTGACTGCCTACGAGGTGAGTTGGCCCGAGGGCGATCGACCAAACCTCATGGAATAGGCCTTATAGGGCTACAAAAGCGACGTACAAGCCGGAGATCAATCCGACCACCAACAACGCACCATGGGCGGCCTTCCACCACAGGGGATTGTCGGGGGTCTGGTAACTTCGGCCGGTGGCGAGAAACCATTCTCCCAACGGAATGGCGACGAAGCCCATGGTCAGCGCTGAGGGGAAGAACCTTTCGGCCGTCTGCAGAAGGAGGGCATTGATCCCCAGCAACAGGAGCCCGGCACCGATCAACACTGCGCCGGCGATCCGCGCTTGCATGGTTTCTTTAGGATTCATGGGCACTCCCTCCGCACGATGCCACAAGTCGCGTTGCGGGGCAACTTCGGTAGTTAGTCAACGCGCGTGACTGTCAATTGATTTACTAATGAAATCGAGGGGCGGTTGACAAAGTGCCCGTCCACGGCCACGGTACAGCGTGGGGGATGTATGTGGTGGATCGGCTTGGCGTTCGGCGGGGACCTACCGGAAGGCATCATTGCCGTGGAGGAGGTCGCCTGGAAAAGTGTGGTTGCGGCCGAGTATCTCCTTACGGATGAGACGATGGCGTTGGAGTCGGTGAGCTGCCTCGCGGAAACAACCTTTTTGGTGGACGGTTCGGTCAAGGTCGCTGCGGTGGGGGGATGCCCGGAACCGATTGCAGGTGCCGTGCATACGGCATTGGAAGCATCGATCGCCAAGAAAGCGTACGCCGCGGTCACGCCCAGTGCGGTGGTGTTGGTGAAGCTGATGCGGCCGGCGATCTGGCGCAATGCGAAGGAGGAAACCTCGCTGGGGGCCGCCATCCACGTTGAAAAGCCAGAAAAATACTATGATAAACCACCTTTTCGGCCCCCCGAAGTGAAACCTGGCAGCTGCGACGTTGAGCTGTGGGTGAACGCCGAGGGCGAGCCGTACGCCATCGATATGCGGCGTTGTCGGGCCAATTTGGTCCTGGGGATTCAGGGAGCCGTGAGCCAATGGCGGTACACACCGGTGGTGCAGGACGGTGTAGCGGTGCCGGTGCGGTTTATGGATTCCGTAGCGGTGACGGCGACCTTTGGACGATAGGATAGTAAAGCACTTGACGATCTACGCGTCGATCGGGCCGGGGTAGCTCGGTCGCTCGTCCAGTTCCAAGGGCAGCGGTAGCCGGATCACGAAGGTGGACCCCTGACCAACGCTCGATGTCACGTCCACATTGCCGCCGTGGGCTTGGACGATCCGCTGGCAGATCGCCAAACCGAGCCCGGTTCCTTGATCTTTGGTCGTAAAAAACGGGACAAACAGATTGGCCATGTGCTCCGGGGCGATGCCCACACCGGTGTCGGTGACGGCGATTTCAAGCGCGGGACGCTGGTTTCGGTCCACGCTTCGCCGGGTGTTGACGTACAGGGTGCCCCCGTCCGGCATGGCCTGAAGCGCGTTTTGAAGCAGGTTTAGCAGAACCTGCGTCAGTCGGGCGCGATCGAGTGGAAGGGACGGGAGATCTCCGGCGAGTTCCTCGATCATTTCGATGTTCGGCGGCAATCCTTGGGCGCGAACGAGGGTCAGCGTGTGGCTCACCAACGCATTGATGTGATCGGGGGAACGTTTGAGCTCAAAGGGGCGCGCATAATCCAGGAATTGGCTGACCACGATGTTGAGGCGATCCGTCTCGTCGAGCACCACCTGCAACATTTCAGCGGCGTCTTCAGGAAGGGCTTCCGATTGCAAATATTGAGCTGCCCCCTTGATCCCCGCGAGGGGGTTGCGGATCTCGTGGGCGAGGCCTGCGGCCATGGCACCAAGAACGGCCAAGCGATGTTCCTGTTCTAACGCTTGGAAATCTTCGATGTTCAGCAGCATCACGCTGACGAGGTCGGCGAGATCCAACAGCCGATCGATCTCCTCACTGGAAAAACCATCGGACCATTCGTCATCCCGGAGCAGCATCCATCCAAACACCACCCCTCGCGCGACGAAGGGAACGGCCAGATCTGCGCGCATTTCGTCGAGCAGAGCGAGGATTTCGTTGACTTCGGGGGCGGTCCGTCGTTCGGCAAGCAGGGTAGGTCGAAAGTACCAATCGCGATCGCCGAGAAATCCGTCGGCAAAAGGGTGAGGAGCAACCGCGGTGAGAGGAGGTTCATCCGAGAATCCGCGATGTCCGGTGCACGTAAACGCCTGCACTTTGGCGTCCCAGAGGTACACCGAGCAGATCGGCACGCGACCTGAGGCGTGGAGCCGCGACAACAGAAGATCGGACAGGCTTTCCTGCGAGGTGATCGTGCGCAGCGTCTTGCGCAACGAGATCATGGCTTCGGCCAATTGTTGGCCGCGTTGGTTGAACAATCGGTTCGACCACCAGGTGATGGAACGCTTGGATGGCTCGTATGCGGCCAAAAACGCCAACGAACCGAGGAAAATCTGAAAAGTCCCGTGGAGCGGATGGTCGGTGAAGGTACCAAACCAGACCACGGTGATGCCGTCGACCAAAACCAGCATCAGAGCCGAAAAAACCAGCGACGCGCCTCGACTGAACAGCTCGTGCATGTCGAGCAGGCGGGACATGACGAGCGTATGGTGCAAAAAGTAGATCGCAAGCCCAGTGAGCAGCACCGAGATCGGCGGAACGCTGCCCTGGAGGATCACCCCCCGCATGGCCAGAGGGACGCTTTCAGTGACGAATGGCGCTTCGACGGTGCGCACGATCTGTTCGACCGCGGTCATGCCTACCGCACCGATGGTCATTCCGAGAAGATAGCGCATTCGAAGCCGATCCACGCGGAGATCGGTCTGATCGTACACCACCCAGAGCCGGTAGATCGCGAACAAGAAGGCTGCACAGGTAAAGATGCCGGCTGCAATCCCGGGAGGTGAGCGTTTATCAAGGTCGAAATACGCGATCGCGTGCCACGCAAGACTGGGCGGGAGAACGATGGCGCTGGCCAGGAACAGCCGGCCGACGTACACCGAAGGCGGAGAGTCGGGGCGAAATAGTCGGTCTACACACCATAATGCGAAGGCTGGCACAAAGCCGCCGGCGGCCATGTACAGGATTCGAAAGCCGATCAAGCCGGGGATCAGCGACAACGCAAACGAAAAGTAAGCGATGGATACCGTGCAGCCGACGCCGAGGAACGCCAAACGCGCCGGCTCTTGGCGATCGGACCACCACGCACGCAGCGAAAACACGGCGGTGAGCAGGGCAACGGTAAAGTACAGAAGCGTGGTCACGGATTGCTGTAACCTTGGGCTGGCACGCTTGGACGCGGACGGGTAGGAATCGATCGATGACGCAGGGATTTTACGAGCAACTTCACGTGGATCCGACCGCCTCGCCGCGGGAGATCCGCACGGCCTATACCCGGGTGGTGGCGCAATTGCTCAAGCGCCGTAAGGCGGTCTTGGAAAGAGGCGGAGATCCGTCTCCTTTGGAGCTTGCACGCGGTCAGGCCGAGGAGGCGTGGCGGGTGCTTTCCGATCCGGTTCGTCGTCGCCGGTATGACGCGATGCGTGCGGTGGCCCTCGATGGATTTAGCGCGGATGGGGCCGAGCTTTGGCGCAGGGTTGCCGGAGCTCTCGTACATCCTGCCGCTTCCGCTGCGGCGGAATTGCTTCGGGTGAGCACGAATTTGAAGGTGGGGGCGCTGCCGCCGGCGCCGCGGTCGGACCGAAAATACACACACGATGACGAGATCACCGTGATCGCGACCACCCCCAAGCGGCGCCCAGAGCCGGTACCTTTTCAGCGGGCGGACGGTGGAGAATCCACCGCAAACCTTCGTCGTCCGGAGGTCAGCGAGCCCAAGGTGGTGTCGTTGCCGTCGAGAGGATCAGCACCGGAGCCCGTTTCTCTGCATGCAACGCCAGAGCCGGCCTTGCGGGTGGTGGATGGTTCGCGCGCTTCGGCGCCCGTGGTGATGATGCCTTCGCGCAAGAAGCCGGTTTCTTCTGAAGACATTGCGCAGATGGTGGACAAGAACGGGTATAGCGGGGCTCTGTTGAAAGCGGTCCGCGAAGCTCGGGGGCTGACGCTGCAAGAGATGTCCGATACGACCCGCATTTCGGTGAAGTACTTGGAAGCGATCGAGGGCGATCACTTTGATCATCTTCCATCCGCCACTTTCGTTCGAGGGTATGTGCGCGAAATGTCGCGGCTGCTTGAGCTGGACGACGAATCGGTGGTTGCGGGCTATATGCGCCGCTTGCGCTAATGCCGAAGGTTCTTCAGGAAGATCGCCTCGATCGCGCGATTGTCGTCTTGTTCCCGGACGTCTCCCGATCGCGCGCCGCGGCGCTGATCCGCGAGGGGGCCGTCCGTGTGAACGGAAAAGTGGTCGAGAAACCAGCCGAATCGGTGGTTCCGGGCCAGGACGTGGAAGTGACGATGCCGGACGCGGCGCCTGATACGGCGATCGCCCAAGAGCTTCCGTTGCGTATTGTGTACGAAGACTCGGATCTGTTGGTGATCGACAAGGATGCGGGGATGGTGGTGCATCCGGCGCCCGGCCACGCGGACGGCACGCTGGTGAATGCTCTGCTCCATCATGTGGACGATTTATCGGGGATCGGCGGAGTACTTCGGCCTGGGATCGTGCATCGGCTCGATCGCGGAACCTCCGGGCTGTTGGTGGTGGCCAAGCACGACAAGGCGCACCGATGGTTGGCCGAGCAGTTTGCCGAACACACGGCCGGCCGGCGATACTTGGCCTTGTGCCTAGGGAGTCCAAAGGAGAATCAGGGTACCGTTCGCAGCCTGTTGGCGCGGCACCCGACGGATCGCCTGCGGTTTGCGTCCGGGGAGCGCGGGAAAACAGCCGTGACCCACTGGACCTGCGTGTCTCGGGCGGGGACGGTCAGCCTGATCGAATGCCGTTTGGAGACCGGTCGAACCCACCAAGTGCGGGTTCACCTTTCCGAGCAGGGGTGGCCGATCATCGGGGATCCGTTGTATGGTCGGCGTTCAACGAAGCTTCCGGCGACCCTGCGAGGGCTAGTCGACCCCGAACGTCCGCTCTTGCACGCCTGGCAGCTTCGTTTGGTGCATCCCGACGGGAGCGAACGCCTGTTTACGGCGCCGCTACCCGCAGATTTCGTGGCCGCCCTTGCCGCCCTGGAAGTACCGGTGCCGGAGTTCGCTTAGACGCCTCTCTTGGCGCGGCATTCAGGCGTCGGTGTCGGGTGTGCACTCATCGGGGTTTTCGTTTTCGACGAGGGTCAAGCCGCCGATCCGCACACCGGTGACGTCCACCGCTTCGACGACGAGACAGTACTCTTCGCCGTCGGAGGTGCATGGAGCGCAGGGGGTACCCAGAAATTGCTCCAATTGCGCGCAATCGATCCCGAATTCGGAATATTCACGGAGATCCGCTTCCCCTTGGAAACGACCATCGACCAGGGTATCGGCGGTCAGCCCGCCGCTGATGCTCACATTGTGGACCACGACGGCGATCGTCTGGACTTCGAACTCCATTTGCTCCGCCTGCACCGAAATGTAGGGGTTTCCACTGAAGTCGACGTCTTCGAAAGTGACGGTGGGGTAGCACGGATCTTGCTGGTAGGAGTCGCCGCTGGTCTCTTCCCCGACGCCGAGAAGGCAGCTTAGATCTTCGCCTTCCACGTCGGTGACTCCAAGCAGGAACACCCCTTGGAAGAACTGACCGATCAGCACCCCCGCGCCGGGAGGAGAAACCCAGGTTGCGGAGGTCAAATCCACCGTGTAGGTGTCGCCTTCGAGGGTGGTGGGGTCGAGCGCTTCATCGAGCGTGCCAACGACGAATGATCCCGAAGCTTCACTTTCGCACGCTTGAACGCTCCATTCGATGGTGGCGCCCGCGGGCCAGCCGCCGTCGGGGGTGAAGGTGGCGGTATTGTCGGACACCGTGGTCGTACCAGCGATCGCTTCGTCGGCGTCAGTGGCCACCGTGAACGTGGCTTCGGTCACGGTGCCGTCGAGGGTGACCACCAAAGCGGTGCTCGCCCCCACTGGGCCCGCACCGTCCGCTGGCGTCACGCTCGCGAATTCCGCGGTGCACTCTTCAATCTTGTTTCCGTCACAGGCGGAAAGGAGCGCAGCTCCCAGGAGAGCGCGCTGGATCACATGCCACCACAGTCAGGGTAGAATTCTTCATCGATGTGGAGCGACTCGTCGTAGTCGGCTTCCTCTGCGGTGATCCACACCTGGATGCACTTCTCTTCCTGATCTTCGCAGGGGACGCAGTCGTCGCCGAGCAGTGCAACCAAGTCGCAAGCGTCACCGGCTTCGGGCGGAAGCTGGCTTTCGACCGAACGCAAGTCCAACAGGCCGGTCACGGAGACGGCTTCGATCTTGTCGGCATCTTGGTTAAACGAGCCTTGGACGTCGAGATCTTCGACGCGTACTTCAAAGGTGTCACCAGCGGGAATGATCAACTCATCGGTCTCGGCGGTGAACGTCGGATTGTCGCTGAAGTCGACGTCCGCAAATTCAAGGACGGGGTAGCAGGACTGTTCCGGCCCGTCGACGCCTTCGGAGCCAACCGATCCGGAAACGGACAGGCTCTCGTCCGTTGCATCGGTAATCTCCAAAAAGAGGTAGTCGATGGTGAGTTGGCTTTCAAACAGGCTGATCGCTTGAGGGGCCCGCCACTCGACTTCGTCAAAATCGAGAACGTAGGTGCGGCTTACCAGGTCTCCCGCTGTGATCGGCGCGCTGACGGTCTTGAAAGCGGCAACGCCGGAGTCTTCACACGCCGTGGCCAACACTTCGTAGACCACGTAATTTTCGAAGGGCTCATCCGGCGTAAAGGTAGCCGACAAGCCGTCATTGGACGCCACGGAAGTACCGGAAACGTCGCCATCCGGACCGGAAACCGAGATGGACCATTCCCCTTCGCCGACCGGGTCGCTGAAGTACACCACCACGTCAGAATCCACAGGAATCGCCGCTTGTCCGTCTTCTGGGGCGATCGCGCTGACGTTGGCTTGGCATTCGGTGGTGACGTCGGTGTCTTCGGTGTCGCCAGAATCGCCGGAGTCGCCCGTCTCGGTGCCGTCGGTGTCGACGTCGGTCTCGGTGGGCTCATCGATGGCGGTACCGTTGCAAGCGGCCAATAAGGCGGCAAAAGACACAAGTTGAATCGGAAACCGCATGAAGTCCTCCACTTCGATCGCTCTCAGTTACATCCGGCGGGTCAGGCCGCAACATGCACGATGGCGACGGGCTATGCAACACAAATTTTGTAGGGTGTATCAGATTCGATACACGCTCGGTGAGCGTGGTCACTCCGTAAAAACGAAGACAGCCGCGAGCGAATGCCCGCGGCTGTCAGGTCGACCTCGCTGGCAGATCAGCCGGCGTCGGTGTCGCAGTCTTCGTTCGCGTCGATGTCTTCCTGGGTGATTTCCTGCAGGGTGAAATCCTCGACGTCCGCATTGATCGAGTCGGCGATGATCGTGAGGCACAGCATTTCGCCGTCTGCGCACTCTTCACAGCTCACGCCCAGGCCTTCGGCCAACTGGCAGATGGTGTCTTCGGCGGCGCCTTCCTGGTAGATGTC
>SXGR01125387.1_pt1 | contig 23381 bp, 12 predicted proteins | sample 3174711 | NCBI WGS metagenome assembly SXGR01 (sample SAMN11356860, study PRJNA531348) | freshwater metagenome | isolation source: freshwater sample F1-60 | place: China: Fuxian Lake, Yuxi | collected 2017-12-25 | reverse complement strand
GACATCGACGCCCTCCGCATCGTCGCCGACGGCGTCAACACCATGCGCGGCCCCACGCTCGGCGTCCTCCTGATCACCCACTACCAACGCCTCCTCGACTACATCGTCCCCGACCACGTGCACGTCATGTATGACGGTCGTATCGTGAAGTCCGGCGATAAATCCCTCGCCCTCGAACTCGAGGCCAAGGGCTACGATTGGATCAAAAAAGAACTCGCCGCCGTCACCGCCTGAGCGTCGGACCACGCGCAATCCTCACACCCATGAAGCCACCCACCGATACTGACACCCTGACCGCTCCCGCCGACACCACCGCGGTCGAGAATCCTGCCGTCGGCATCGACCAGACCGCCGGTAATTTTTCCTACAAAGTCGACTACGCGTTCGACGCCGGCACCGGCCTCAGCGAAGACACCGTCCGCTACATCAGCTCCGTCAAAAAGGAAGCCCCGTCGATTCTCGAATTTCGCCTCGCCGCATTGAAGAAATTTTTCGCGATGCCCATGCCCACCCACTGGGCCACGAAGGATCTCGAGAATATCGATTTTCAAAAAATCCGTTACTACCTTTCCCAGGGGCAGAAGCCCAAACGCACGTGGGATGAGGTGCCCGACGACATCAAGAAAACCTTCGAGCGCCTCGGCATTCCCGAGCAGGAGCGCAAATTTCTCGCCGGTGTCGAAGCGCAGTTCGACTCCGAGGCCGCCTACTCAAACATCAAGGCGATCGTCGCCAAACAAGGTGTCATCTTCGTCAATTCCACCGAGGGCCTCCGCGAGCATCCCGAGCTCTTCAAGAAATTCTTCGGCAAAGTCATCCCCACCGGTGACAACAAATTCTCCGCGCTCAACAGCGCCGTGTTCTCCGGCGGTTCGTTCATCTACGTGCCCAAGGGCGTCAAGGTCGCCCAGCCCCTCCAAGCCTACTTTCGTATCAACGCCGAAAACTTTGGCCAGTTCGAACGCACCCTCATTATCTGCGACGAGGGTGCCGAGGTCACCTACATGGAGGGCTGCACCGCCCCGAAATTCTCTACGTCCACCCTCCACAGCGCCGTCGTCGAACTCGTCGCGCTCAAGGGTGCCAAAATCCAATACATCACCGTCCAAAATTGGTCGAACAACGTCTTCAATCTCGTCACCAAGCGCGGCATCGCGCACGAGGACGCCGAGATCAAGTGGATCGATTGCAACATCGGTAGCCGTCTCACCATGAAGTATCCCGGCGTCGTCCTGAAGGGCGAACGCGCCCGCGGCGAAGTCATCTCCATCGCCCTCGCCAACGATGGCCAACACCAAGACACCGGCGCGAAAATGATCCACGCCGCCAACTACACGACGTCCAACATCATCGCGAAATCCATCTCCGTCGGCCAAGGCCGCAGCACCTACCGCGGCGTCGTGCATATTCCCAAGCACCTCAAGGGTTGCAAAAATAACACCGAGTGCGATGCGCTGCTGATCAACACCAACAGCCGCACCGACACCTATCCCGCCATCACCGTCCGCGGTGACAAAAATTCCACGCAGCATGAAGCCTCCGTCTCCAAAGTTTCGGAAGACATGATCTTCTACATGCAGCAGCGCGGTCTCACCGAAGGTCAGGCGATGAGCCTCGCCGTCAACGGATTCATTAACGACCTCGCCCGCCAATTTCCGATGGAATACAGCGTCGAACTCAAACGCCTCATCGACCTCGAAATGGAAGGCAGCGTCGGCTAACGCCGACGAATGACCAATGTCTAATGACTGAGGTCCCTCGCCACCACTCAACGCCCACCGCACTTCGGCTCGCTCATCAGTCATTAGTCATTGGTCATTCCGCAATGTCCGCCACCACGCTCACCGCTCCCACCGCCCTCGTCGGCTCCTTCACGACTGAAGCCTTCGCCGCGCACCTCGCCAGCCTCCCGCCGTCGCTTCCCGCTTGGTGGCTCGATCGCAAACGCGCCGCTTACGCCCGCTTCGCTGCGCTCCCGATGCCGGCCCGCACCGACGAAATGTGGCGCTTCAGCAACATCGGCACGCTCACCCTCGACGGCTTCACCCTGCCGACCGTCGACACCGAGCTGGCGCGCGCTTCCATCCCCAACTCGCTCATCGGTATTCCCCAGGCCGCCAAACTCGTCTTTGCCAACGGCCGGCTCTTCTCACGCGAACTCCTCTCCGCGGAACGCGCCGCCCGTGGCGTCATCGTGGATACACTCCAAAACGCTCTCGTTAAACACGAGGCGATCGTCCGCGAGCATCTCCTCACCCAGCCGCCCAAACTCGGCTCGCCGAAGTTCGCCGCGCTCCACGAAGCCTTCCTCGCCGACGGTGCCTTCATCTTCGTGCCCCGTGACGTCCACCTCGATCTGCCCATCGGCGTGTTCTCCTACGCCCTGGGCGCCACCGCCGCTGTTTTCCCGCACACCCTCGTCGTCGCCGGTGAAAATGCCCGCGTCTCCATCGTCGAGTATTTCGGTTCCGGCAACGACACCGAGGCCCAGTTCGCCGCCGGCGCCAACGATCTCTACGCCGGCCACGGCGCGCAGATCGACTACATCGGCAAACAGGACTGGAGCCACCGCGCCCTCTCCTTCCAAGCCAACTCCACGATCGTCCGCCGCGACGCCCGGGTACAGTCCCTCAATCTCCACCTCGGCGCCCGCCAAGCCCGCCACGAATCCCTCTCGCAACTCGCCGCCCCCGGCGCGTTCTCCGAGATGCTCGCGCTCACCGTGGCAGAGGCCGGTCAGGAGTTTGATCAACGCACGCTCCAAATCCACCAGGCACCGTACACCAAGAGCGATCTCCTTTACAAGAATGCCCTCCGCGGCACCGCCAAGACCATCTTCTCGGGCCTCATTGTCGTCGATTCCGACGCACAAAAGACCGACGCCTATCAGAGCAACCGCAACCTCATGCTCAGCGACGACGCTGAAGCCTGTTCGCTCCCCGGCCTCGAAATCCAGGCCAACGACGTCCGTTGCACCCACGGCGCAACATCCTCGCGCATCGACCCGGAGCAGGAATTTTATCTTCAGTCCCGCGGCATCGCCAAAGAGCAGGCTGACCAACTCCTCACCTTCGGTTTCTTCGAAGAGGTCCTCAACCGCCTCGCCAACGATGATCTCCACGAAGCCCTTCGCACCCTGATCCAAACGAAGTTCAAAAAATAACGAGCGCGTTACCTAGCGCGGCTCCGTCGCAACCGAAGAACCACCATCCCTTTTCACCGCAGATTTCACGGATCAACACGGATCAAGGCAGTGATTGTATCCGTGCCCATCCGCCCAATCCGTGGTAAAATCCTGGAAGGAGATCCGATGAAATCTTCGCAGCGAAACCAGCACCACGAACTGTGTAATGCCGAGCACACCGAGGCAGCACCGAGACCACTCAGCCAAGCCCCCCGCTTTGCTCTGTGCCCTCTGTGCATCCCTTCCGTCCCTCTGTGTGACCCTTCCGATCCTCTCCGCTTCCTCACGTCCTCACTCCCTCGCTCCCTCGCTCCCCTTCTCCCCCTCTCTCCTTCTCTCCCATGACCAACCGTGACCGCATCCTCTCCCGCGAAGTCATCGCCACCCAGATTCCCTCCGGCGACAAGGCCGCGCTCCACGCGGGCACGACGGTGATGATTCACCAAACGCTCGGCGGCGCCTACACCGTGCAAACCGACTTTGGTCTCTTCCGTATTAACGGCGCCGATGCCGACGCCCTCGGCGAACAGGCCGCCTCCGCGCCGGCCGCCAAAGCCTCCGCTGCACCCGGGGCCGCCCCCGACCCTGAAGCCGTCTGGGCCCAACTCCGCCACGTCTTCGATCCCGAGATCCCCGTCAACATCGTCGACCTCGGCCTCGTTTACACGATGGACATCGAGGCCATCACCGACCCTGAGCCCGGCCACCGCGTCAACGTCGCGATGACGCTGACTGCCCCCGGCTGCGGGATGGGCCCTGCCATCGCCGAAGATGCGAAATCGAAAATTCTCCTCGTCGCCGGCGTCTCCGACGCCGACGTCCGCATCACCTGGGAGCCAGCCTGGAATCAATCGATGATCAGCGAAGAAGGAAAAATGAAGTTAGGTCTGATCTGATGCCAACGTCCGTTGATTTCGGGACTTTCCCGGAATGTCCCACAGCCGACCCGGCCCGTGGCTGCGAGCCTATCTTCAGTTCGAGTGGTCGGTTTCATTCCTCGGCCCCCATTCCGCAGCCCCCTTCGTGACCAGGATTCTCCGGCGAACATTTCCCCAGGCCTTGCCTGGGCTTTCAATTTTTTTCCCGGAGGCTCTCGGTCACCGGCCGCTTCCCACTGAACACAGCGAGGAACCTGAAATTCGGCTCCCACCCATGTTTACTCCGGAACGATCAATCAGCTTGTCGTCCCCCTGAAACCTCGCCCTTAGTCCTTCGTCTTCGCCCCGCCAGCCGGTCGCTCCGAATTCGCCCCAGCTCCTCCGCCTGTCTCTCCCCCCCCTCGCCAATCGCATGCAACCGCCCGTCGCCTCTCACCTCCAGCAGCCGAGTCGCCGCGAATTTCTCTACGTCGGCTTGCTCGGCACCGTCGGGATGACCATGAGCGATCTGTTTCGCTCGCAGGCCCACGCGGCCGGCGTCACCCCGCTCGCCGCACCCGGTCTCGGCCGAGCGAAGTCGGTCATCAATATTTACCTCCCGGGCGGCATGTCCCACCAGGAATCGTTCGACCCGAAGATGACGGCCCCGGTCGAATACCGCGGCCCCATGGAGGCGATTAAGACTAACGTCGACGGTCTCTTTTTTTCGGAAAACCTGAAGGAAACGGCCAAGATCGCCGACAAGATTACCGTCATCCGCTCGATGACGCACGGCGAGGCGGCCCACGAACGCGGCACGCACACGATGTTCACCGGCTACCGGCCCAGCCCCGCGATCCAATATCCCAGCATGGGCAGCGTCGTCTCCCACGAACTCGGCCCGCGCGCCGACCTCCCGCCCTACATTCTCATCCCCAATCAAACCACGCCCCACGCTGGCACGGGCTACCTCGGCGCAGCGTTCGGGGCCTTTGCCCTCGGCAGCGATCCGGCGACCGACAACTACGCCGTGCGCGACCTCACGTTGCCCAGCGGCATCGATGCGGCGCGTTTCGCCGAGCGCCGCGAAATGCGCTCCGTCGTCGATGCGCATTTTAGCGCCCTCGAAAAATCCGACGCCCTCGACGGCATGGATTCGTTCTACCAACGCGCCTACGCGATGATCAGCTCGGACAAGGCCCGCGCCGCGTTCGACATCAAGGCCGAGCCAAAGAAAATCCGCGATGACTACGGTCGCAACGCCGCCGGCCAGCGCATGCTTCTCGCGCGCCGCCTCGTCGAAGCCGGTGTCCGTTTCGTCTCCCTTACCTACGGCGGCTGGGATCACCACGACAATATCAAGCGCGCCAACGGACTCCAGATGCCCAATTTCGACAAAGCCTACGCGACGCTCATCCGCGATCTCGACGAACGCGGGCTGCTCGATTCCACACTCGTCGTGGTCAACACCGAGTTTGGTCGCACGCCCAAGATCAACGCCACCGGCGGCCGCGACCACTGGCCAAAAGTGTTCAGCATCGCCCTCGCCGGAGGCGGCATGAAGCGCGGCTACGTCCACGGTTCCTCCGACGCCACCGGCGGCGAGCCCGACAACGACCCGCTCAACGTCGAGGATTACGCAGCGACGATTTTCAACCAGATTGGCATCGACCCCGCCAAAACGCTGATGACCCCCGGCGGCCGTCCGCAAGCGATCGTCAAAGACGGTCACGTCGTCAAAGAACTGCTGGCCTGAGCCATGGTTGCCTCGCGCGCAGGAAACTTCTCCCGTCCATTGGCGACCGCCGTGGCGTGTCTCGCCGCCTTCTTTGGCGCGTCCTCCGCCCTCGCCGTCGCGCCCAACTTCACCGCCATCGCGCCCGCCGGTGGGCAACGCGGCACGTCCGTCGAAGTCACCCTGCGCGGCGACCGTCTCGCCGACGCCCAAGAAGTTTTCTTTTACACGCCAGGCATCACCCTCGAAAAAATCAGCGACGCTCAGGAAAAGGAAGTGAAGGTGGTCTTCCTGATTGCCGCCGACTGCCGCCTCGGCGAGCACGCTCTGCGCATCCGCACCGCGAGCGGAATTTCCGCCCTCCGCCTCTTTTACGTCGGACCGTTTCCCTCCGTGGAGGAAAAGGAGCCCAATAACGAAGCCGCCAAAGCCCAGCCCATCGCGCTGAACTCCACCGTGCAGGGCACGATCGGTAGCGAGGACGTGGACGTCTTCTCCGTCGAAGTAAAAAAAGACCAACGCCTCTCCGTCGAAATCGAAGGCGCGCGCCTCGGCCGCACGCTGTTTGATCCGACCGTGACCGTGCTATCGGCCGACGGTCGGGTGCTCGCCGCGTCGGACGACACCCCCCTGCTCGGCCACGACGGCTTTGTGTCGCTCCTCGCGCCCGCCGACGGGAAATATCTGATCCAGGTACGTGACATGACTTATGCCGGCACCGGGCATTTTTATCGGCTGCACCTAGGAACATTCCCCCGGCCGACCGCCGTTTTTCCGCTCGGCGGGCAGCCCGGCGAGACGCTGGAGGCAAAATTTCTCGGCGATCCCACCGGGGATTTCACGCAGCCCATCACGCTGCCCAGCGAAAAAAGCCGCTCCGCCCGATTCGGACTGGTCGCGGACCACCACGGTCTCGCGCCTTCGCCGAATTGGCTGCGCATCTCCGCACTCACAAACGCCCCGAGTATCACCCCAGGAAATACGCTCGGTAAAGCCACCGCCCTCAACACGACCGCACCTTTCGCCTTCAACGGCGTACTCGCAACCAAGGGTGACGCCGCGTTCTTCCGTTTCACCGCGAAGAAGGACCAAAACCTCGATTTCCAAGTCTACGCGCGCCGCCTCGGTTCGCCCCTCGACTCCGTGCTCACCGTGTTCGACGCCAAAGGAAAATCACTCGGCAACAACGACGATGCCGCCGGCAATCCCGACAGCGCGGTGCGCGTGAAAATCCCCGAGGAAGGCGATTACACCGTCAAGGTCGCCGACCAACTCGCCCGTGGCGGTCCGCGCTTCACCTATCGCGTGGAGATCGCCGAGGTCGCGCCCACGCTGACGCTCTCCATCCCGGACACGGCCCGCTACGACAACGAGACGCGCAAATCGATCGTCGTCCCGCGCGGCAACCGCTTCGCCGTGTTGCTGAACCTCAATCGCGACACCTTTAATGGCGACCTCGCCGTAACGTTCGACGGCCTGCCGGCGGGCATCACCGCCCTCGCCGACACCGTGCCGGGCAGCCTTTCCGCCGTGCCCGTGGTCTTCGACGCCGCTGCCGATGCCCCCATCGCCGGCACCCTCCTGACCCCCGCCGCCCAAGCGGTCGACGCCGCCACCACCAACGGAAAAAACGTCGTCAGCCGGTTCCGCCATACCGTCGATTGGGTGCGCATTCAAAACGACATCGGTTACAGCAGATCCGAGGTCAGCCAGATCGCCGCAGCCGTCGTCGAGGCGGTGCCGTTCACCGTGCGCATCGTGGAACCGAAAGTCCCCCTGGTCCAGAGCGGCGAGGCGGCGTGGAAGATTATCGCCGACCGACAGGAAGGATTCGACGAACCCATCACCGTGAAGATGCTCTGGAATCCTCCGGGCGTCACGTCGCCCCCCGACCTCGTTATTCAAAAGGGGGCCAGCTCGGTCGACTACAAACTCAACGCCTCCAACAAGGCCGAGGTGCGCAAATGGAAGACCGCGGTGGTCGCCACCGCGACCGTCAAGGGCGGCGCCGCCCACGTTTCCTCGCAACTCGCCGAACTGGAAATCGCGGCCCCGTTCCTCGCTGGGAAAATCGATCTCACCAAGGTCGAACGCGGCCAAACCGCCAAACTCGTCTGCACGTTGGAGCAAAAAAATCCGTTCGCTGGCACGGCCGTCGCCCGCCTCGTCGGCCTCCCCGCCAACACGACCGCCAGCGATGTCGAGATCACCCAAGACAGCACGGCAGCCACCTTCGAAATCGTCACCACCGATAAGAGCCCGCTGGGCAGCCACAAAAACATTTTTTGCAGCGTCACCCTTACGCGCGACGGCGAACCGATCACCCACCTCATCGCCCAGGGCAGCGTGCTGCGCATCGACGCGGCGCGCCCGAAAACCGCCGAAGAGAGTAAGCCCGTCGCTCAAGCAAAGACTGAGTAACGCCCCCCCAGCCACCCCCCACCATCTCCGTTTCAAAATGACAATCGCGACAATCGTAGGACCGGCGCTCACCTCCGCGCCGTCAAGGAACGAACGTGATACCCGCAACGGCGGGCCGACAAGACCGTTCCTGCGTTGTCTCAGAATCGCCATCGGGGCCGCCGGCCTTTTCGCCGCGCTCGCCCATCCGCTACCCGCCTTCGCCGCGAAGCCCGCCCTCACCGAGGTCAAGGTCTTCCCCGCCGACGTCAACCTCAAGACCCGCGGCGACCACCAGAGCATCGTCGTGCAGGCCATTTACGCCGACGGGGTCACGCGCGATGTCACGGCGCAGGCCAGTTTCACGCTCGGCAACAAGACCCTCGCAAAATTCGACCACTTTATACTCACCCCGGTCGCCGATGGGCAGACCGAGCTGAAGGTGAAGTTCCAAGGCAAGACGCTGGTCGTGCCGGTAAAAATCGAAGCCGCCACAGTCGCAGAGCCGATCAGCTTCATCAAGGACGTCATGCCCGTATTCACCAAAGCCGGGTGCAACACCGGCGGTTGCCACGGCACCTCCCGCGGCAAAGACGGTTTCCGGCTCTCGCTGTTCGGCTACGATCCGGACGGCGACTACCACCGCCTCACGCGCGAAGCGATCGCTCGCCGCATCAATCTCGCCCTGCCGGAGGAGAGTCTGATCTTGGAGAAGGCCACGCGCAAAGTGCCGCACACCGGCGGCGAACTCTTCAAGTCGGACAGCGAATTCTATCGGACCCTCTTGGCGTGGCTCCAAGCTGGCGCCCCCAAGGACGGCCCCGATGTCGCCACGGTCGTGCGTCTCGAAATCAACCCACGCCAATCCGTGCTCGCAGGCACCGGCGAGGCCCAGCAACTGAGCGTGCGCGCGTTTTACTCGGACGGCACCGACCGCGACGTGACGTCCCTCACCGCCTTCATGGGCAACAATGATGCCGCCATCAAGGTAGCCGCCTCCGGCAAAGCCACGGCACTCTCGCGGGGCGAAGCGTTTATCACCGCCCGTTACGAAGGTCTCGCGACCGGCGTGCAGGTGCTCGCCATTCCCACGAACCTCCAGTTCACGTGGCCGGCCGTCGCGGAAAACAACTACATCGATACCCACGTAAACGCGAAGCTGCGCAAACTGCGCATCGCGCCGTCCGATCTCTGCGACGACCCGACCTTCCTCCGCCGCGTTTACCTCGACATCACCGGGACGCTGCCGTCGCCCGATCAGGTGCGGACGTTTCTCGCCGACACGTCCGGCGGCAAACGCGACGCCGTCATCGACGACCTGCTCGGCCGGAAAGGATTCGTCGACCTTTGGGTGATGAAGTGGGCCGAGCTCCTGCAGATTCGTAGCGCAGACCAGCAGGTGCAGATGAGCACCAAGTCGGCGCTGCAATACTTCGATTGGCTCGAAGGTGAGATCACCCAAAACGTGCCGGTCGACGTCATGGTGAAAAAACTACTCACCGCCACGGGCCCGAGTTTCGAGGAGCCCGCGGCCAATTTCTATAAGATCGAGCGCGACACGCTGAAACTCTCAGAGAATGTCGCGCAGGCCTTCATGGGCGTGCGCGTCCAGTGCACCCAGTGCCACAACCACCCCTTCGACCGTTGGACGATGAACGACTATTTCGGGTTCGCAGCCTTCTTTGCCCAGGTCGGACGCAAAGCCGGAGAAGACCCGCGCGAGACGATTGTCTTCAACAGCGGCGGCGGGGCCGTGAAACATCCGGTGACCGGCAAGGACATGGCCCCGAAATTCCTGGGCGGCGCACAGCCCGAAATCGCCAAGGGCGACGACCGCCGACAGGTGCTGGCCGAGTGGCTCACCGCTCCGGGGAATCCGTATTTCTCCCGCAATCTCGCCAATATCATTTGGGCGCAATTCTTCGGCAAGGGTATCATCGACCCCGTCGACGACGTGCGCGTCAGCAATCCCGCGACCAATCCCGAACTGCTCGATAAACTCGCGTCCCAGCTCACCGCCTACCGCTACGATTTCAAGAAACTCGTCCGCGACATCTGCACGTCCCGCACCTACCAATTGTCCGCCGTGCCCAACGCCACCAACGCCGGCGACGAGGCCAACTTCGCCAAAGCCGGTGTGCGCCGCATCCGCGCCGAGGTGTTACTCGACGCATTAGGCTCCGTCACCGGCAGCGCAGAAAAACTCCGCGGCCTGCCGCAAGGCGGCCGCGCCATTGAAATCGCCGACGGCCGCACGAGCACGTATTTCCTCACGACGTTCGGTCGCGCCACGCGCGAGACGCCGTGCTCCTGCGAGGTAAAAATGGAGCCGAATCTCTCGCAGGCGTTGCACCTTCTCAACGGCGACGCGGTGAACGCAAAAGTCCTTAACGGCGGCCTCGTGAAAAAACTGCTGAAAGAGGGCAAGCAGCCGTCAGACATCATCGAAGAGCTCTACCTCCGCGCGTTGGGCCGACCGCCCACCGGGGCCGAGACGACGAAGCTCCAGACATTTTTCACCGAGGGAAAAAAGCCCGATGTCGTCCTGAACGATCTCTTCTGGGCGCTGCTCAATGCGAAGGAGTTCGTCTTCAATCACTGAGCGACGCCGATGCTACCCCTGTCCCATTTGGCACTTGGAAAGCGCCGCTGCGTTCGGAACGGCGGTTTCCCAGCCGCCGCCTCGCTACTCGCCTCGTCGCTCGTCTTCGCTGCCGAGCCGAAAAAGGTCACCTACGAGGACGACGTTCTGCCGATCTTCCGCGATAACTGCCTGAAGTGCCACAACCCCGACAAACTCAAAGGCGACCTCGACCTGTCGTCATTCAGCAGCGCCATCAAAGGCGGCGGCAGTGGCACCACCCTCAATGCCGGTGATCCCGACAGCAGCCAACTTTTCAAGTCGGTCACCCACACCGAGGACCCCGCGATGCCGCCGAAGTCCAAACTCTCCGACAAAGAGATCGGCACGATCCGCCAATGGATCACGGGCGGCCTGTTGCAGGGCGCGGGCAGCAAGGCACTCGCCACCAACAAACCGGCCGTGGACCTGACCCTCAAAGGCGCGGCGATCGGCAAACCCGAGGGCCCCCCCCCGATGCCCGGCCCCCTGTCCGTTGAGCCTTTCGTGCGCGCCACGCACGGCACGCCGCTCAGCGCGATCGCCAGCAGTCCGTGGGCTCCCGTCGTCGCGCTCGCCGGTGCGCGCCAAGTCGTGCTCTACCACTCAGGCGATTTAGAATTTCTCGGCGTGCTCCCGTTTTCGGAAGGCACGCTGTGCGATCTCAAGTTCAGCCGTAACGGCAAACTTCTCCTCGCGAGCGGCGGTCGCGGAGGACACTCGGGCCTCGTGGCCGTGTGGGACCTCGCAAAGGGCGAGCGCGTCATCACCGTAGGCGACCAATATGATTCCGTCCTCGCGGCCGACATCAGCTCGGACCAGCAGTGGATCGCCCTCGGCGGACCGGACCGCGTCCTCAAGATCTACAACACCAAAGACGGCTCACTCGAACATCGCATCAAGAGGCACACGGAGTGGGTCACAGCCGTCGAGTTTTCGCCTGACAGCAAGTATCTCGCCACCGGCGACCGCAACGGCGGCCTCGTGCTCTGGGAGTCGGCCACCGGCCTAGAACTGTTCAATTTACCCGGCCACAAAGGCGCCATCACCGCTCTCACGTGGCGTCGCGATTCGGAGATGGTGGTGTCCGCCAGCGAGGACGGCACCCTCAAGCACTGGAAGGCCACGGATGGCGCGGCGCTCAAAAATATCCCGGCTCACCCGGGGGGAGTCTTGTCCGCCTCCTTCGCGCCCGACGGCCGCGTCGTTTCGTGCGGTCGAGACAACAAGGTGCAAATCTGGGATCTGGCTGGAAAAAATCTCCTCTCACCCGCCTTCAAAGGCGATCTGCCCAATCGCGTGACGTTCAACGACGACGGCACTAAGGTCGTCGGGAGCGATTGGACCGGGACAGTTTTTGTGTGGAATGCCAAGAGCGGCCAGTCGCTCGGCGAGCTGGAAGCTAATCCGCCCACGCTGAACGAGCGCGTGCGACGCGAGGTGCAACGGATCGCCGCGCTCGCGACCCAATCAGCGGCAGCCCAAACGAAGCAGCTGAAACTGGAAACGGACACGGCGCTGGCCAACGAAAGTCTCGCCTGCGTCACGCAAGATCTCGCCGCCACCCAAGCCCTCGTCGCCACCCAAGCCCTCGTCGCCGCCTCCACGGTCGAGGTCCGGCCGGCGACCGAGGCACCACCCGACGCCGCGGGCTCGCCGCCACCGCCATCGCCGAATCCCGGCGAGGAAGCCCAGCGACTCAAAGCTGCGGTCGAAGAACTAAAAAAACAGCTGGCCATCCGTGCGAAACAAGCCGCCGCCCTAGCCAAAGATTCTGCGACCGCGAAGTCCGCCTGCGACGAAGCCACCACCAAACTGCAGGCCGCCGAGGCCTCTTTGGTAAAATGGCAAGCCGCGCAGCAAAATGCAAAATCAAGCACGGCCGCGGGGAAAGGGTCGAAACTGAGCCGGGGCACCGAGTGAACCGCCCGCGTCAATGGGCGCTTCTCCCGGTCATCGGCTGTCCGGGGTGGCACGCGCATCTTGCCTCTGTTTGCCGAACTCCCGATTCCACGGCCCTACGCCCGCGCCACGCTGCGACCCCTTCAGCCGCGACCGACAGCTCGGAGAGCCCACCTTCACTAAACGCAGCCTTCCTTTCTTGCGTCATTTTGTGCCTCTTAACGGCACTCTCATGACTTGGACCGAACTCGACTGGTCGGCGCTCGACCGCCTCCGCCAAAAATTTCTCAGCAGCACCCCCGGTGCCGCCGCCGGCGTCTATTGGGAGACTCCCGCCGACCTCGCCAGCTACAACTTCACCTACGGCGAACGCATCGGCTGGAAATGGGACCATGTCCTCCGCGAACTCCGTCTCCGGAATTGGCAGCCTGCTACCACCACCCGCTCCGTCTTCGATTGGGGCTGCGGCAGTGGTGTCGCCGCACGCCGCGTCATTTCCTTTTTCGGTGCCGAGAACTTCGATACGCTCACCGTCTGGGACCACTCCCGCCTCGCCTGCGATTACGCGGCCAGCGCCGCCCAAGCCGCCTTCCCGACCCTCCGCGTCTCCGTTGCTTCTCCGACTCTGAGCTCTCCGCTCTCCGCCCTCAGCCCTTCCGGCTCCATCGGCCTCCTCCTCGTCAGCCACGTCCTGAACGAACTCTCCCCCGACGCCCTCGCTACCCTCCTCACACTCGTCGCCCGCGCCGAAGCCGTTCTCTGGGTCGAGCCCGGCACCCACGCCGTCAGCCGCCACCTCGGCTCGCTTCGCGAAAAATTGCTCGCCACGGCTTCCTTCCGCCTCGTCGCCCCCTGCACTCACCAGAACGCCTGCCCGATTTTCGCCCCCGAACACACTTGCGACTGGTGCCACCACTTCGCGCCGTCACCCTCGGAAATTTTCGCCAATCCCGACTGGGTTAAGTTCGGCCAGCGCGCGGGCATTGACCTCCGCAGCCTACCCTACGCCTTCCTCGCCCTCGACCGCCTGCGCGACGCGCCTCCGCCACCGGCCGATCTCGCCCGCGTCATCGGCCGACCGGAACATTTCAAGCCTTACGTGCGTCTCCTCAATTGTGATTCCTCTGGCCTCGCCGAACTCGAACTACCGAAGCGCACCGACCTCGCGCTCTTCAAACACCTCGACCGCACCAAAGCCCCGCTCCTCTACCACTGGCGCCACGATGGCCACAAAATCCTCGCCGGCACACCCGTCGCTCCGCCGCCCGTTTGATTTCCCGATCATCGTAGCTTTGTTCCACCCGCCTCTCGCCATGTTTCGCGCCCTCCTTCGCTCCCTCTCGTTTGCCTGCGCCGTCGCCCTCGCGACAGCCCCCCTCGGCGCCACCTCCGTCACCCCACCGACATTTACTCAGCTCACCCGCCGAGCCGAAGCGATTTTCCGCGGCGAGGTCGCCACCCTGCGCACCGAACTCATCACCCGTGGGGAAAGCCGCGCCATCTTCACCTACGTCACGTTTCGCATTCAGGAAATCCTCAAGGGCACCGTACCCGCCGGCGCCAGTGCCGACCACACGGTTACGCTGGAGTTTTTGGGGGGTACCGTCGGCGAACTCACGATGGACGTCGCCGGGATGCCCCGTTTTTCTGTCGGCCAAACCGAGCTATTGTTCGTCGAGAAAAACGGCCAACACATTTGCCCGCTGGTCGCCATGATGTTCGGCCGCTATCGTATCCAGCGCCACGCCACCACCGGCGCAGAGTTCATCGCTCGCGACAACGGCGCGCCCCTCACCTCCACCGACGACATCGCACTCCCGATGGTGGCAGCCGCCTTCGCAGCCCGCGTCGCTCCGCTTCGCGCTGCCGCCTTAACCCCGGCGGCGTTCTCCGCCTTGATCCGCGACGAAGCGGCGCGCGTGCACACTCCGTAGCAACGGATCGGCCTCGAACCATGATCGCCTCCCCCCGCCAGCTGTGCACGCCTGGTCTACTCTTGATCGCGTTGCTGGCTTTCGCCGGCCCGCGCCTGCTCGCGTATACTCCCCTCGCCGGCAGCCCCGTGTGGCCCGATGGGAATATCGTCATGCACCTCCAACTCGGCCCGAGCACCCGCCTCGCCGACGGTAAAACATGGAACTCTGCCGCCATCGATATGCTCGCCGAATGGAACAAGCAGATGGTGCGGTCGCAGTTCACCACCGTGACCGATTCCTCGGCCGCTGTCGGCGACGGCAATCGCGTCAACAATGTCCTTTTTTCATCGAGCATCTTCGGCCGCACGTTTGGCACCGATACCCTCGCGGTCACCACGGTCTGGACCCAAGGCGGCCGCCGCGTTGAGAGCGACGTCCTCTTCAATAGCCGCTTCAATTGGGATTCCTACCGCGGCCCCCTGCGCACGGGAGCAAACAACGCTGAATTTTCCCGCGTCGCCCTGCATGAATTCGGCCACGTCCTCGGTCTCGATCATCCCGATACAGCCGGCCAATTTGTATCCGCGATCATGAACAGTCGGGCCGGAGCCCTCGACGCACTCACGCAGGACGACCGCGACGGCGCGGCCTTTCTCTACGCGTCCAACGCCGGCGTCAGCGCCCCCGTCCTTACCTTACCGCTCGTCGACCAGTCGCCCGTCGACGGTGACACCGTGGATTTTGCCGTAGCCGTTTCCGGCGCCGGCCCCTTCACCTACCGGTGGTCTCGCGATGGCATGGTCCAAGGTGTGAGCACCGCCCAGTGGACCTTGAGCAACGTCGCGATCGCGAGTTCCGGTCGCTGGACCGTCACCATCACCAACAGTCGCGGCACCGTCAGCAGTTCGATGACCCTCACCGTCACCGCTCGCGCCGTGGCGCCCACGATCACCCGCCAACCCTCCGCCGTGAGCGCCCGCACGGGCCAAAGCATCGCCTTCAACGTCGCAGCCAGCGGGTCTACGCCCCGCTTTTTTAAGTGGCGAAAAGACGGTCGCGATCTCGGCATCCCCACCGCCAGCGATACCCTCACCTTAACCGACGTTCAATTGACCGATATCGGGGCCTATTCGGTCGTGGTGACCAATGCCGGCGGATCCATCACCAGCGCCGACGCGAGCCTCACCGTCACGCTCCCGGATACTCCCGCCGCGATCTCCTCCGCGCCCGTCAGCACGACTGCGGCCATCGGCTTCGAGGCCACCTTCTCCGTCACCGTGACGGGCACGGCACCGACCACTTACCGCTGGTCGCGCAACGGCGTCGCCCTCCCTGGACTGACTGGCACCGTCGCCACGAACAATCCCACTGCCACCCTCACCCTACCACGCGTGGCCGCGTCCGACGCCGGCAACTACACCGTGACGGTCAGCAACGCCTTCGGCTCCGCCACGAGCTCCGCCGCGACGTTGTTCGTGGCACCCGTCTCGACCGCCGGCCATCTCTTCAACCTCGCCATCCGCAGCCTCGCCGGCACCGGTTCTGAGACGCTCATCGTCGGCTTCACCTTGGCCGGCGCGCAAGCGACCGGCACGCCGCAACGCCTCTTGCTCCGCGCGGTCGGGCCGACGCTGGCCGCATTTGGTGTCACGGGCACCTTGGCCGATCCCCGCCTCGACGTCTTCCGTGGCCAGATGCTCACCGCATCCAACGACAACTGGTCCGGCAATGCTGAGGTCTCGCTCTACGGGGCGCGCATCGGGGCCTTCGCCCTCGCTAGTCCCGCCAGCAAAGATGCGGCGCTGATTCATTCACTCACGACGGGCGGTTACTCCGCCCAAGTTACCGGTGCCGGCACCGGCGTGGCTCTCGCCGAAATCTATGACGCCTCCGACGCCTACACCGATCTCTCGCTCCGCTTCACGAACCTCTCCGCCCGCACCCGGGTCGGCACCGGCGGCGATATTCTGATCGCTGGCTTTGCCCTCGCCGGAACATCGCCCAAAACGCTCCTGATCCGCGCCATCGGCCCTTCCCTCGCGCAATTCGGAGTCGCTGGATTCCTCGCCGATCCCGTCCTCGAAATCTACCGCGGTCCCCAGCTGATCGCCGAGAACGACAACTGGCCCGGCACCTCCGACCTCCAGAATTCAGCTGCCGCCGTCGGTGCATTTTTCCTGCCGATCAACAGCACCGACGCTGCCGTGATCCTGACGCTACCCGCCGGCCCCTACACCGCCCAGGTGCGCGGTGCCAACGACACCACCGGCGTCGCCCTGATCGAAGTCTACGAGCTGCCGTGACGTATTCAGTCAGTCCGCACACGCACTCACCCGTGAGTCCGCCGTCACCACTAGGCGTAAGGCTGGCGCTTGCCGCCATGCCGCGTTTTTCCACCGCGAAACGGCACGTCGGCGCGCGACGGCCCTCCATTCCATGCCATCGTTTTTGCCTGAGCGCGGCGAACACTCGCCGCCGTGGGCCGCGAAACGGACCGATCTAGGATGAATGGCGAACGCTCGCGCGATCGCCGCCGCGATCTCCGCCGGAATGCTCACGAGATTACTTTCGATCACAGTCCTTTCATGGGCACGGGTTACCTTTTCCGCCCGCGAGCAACAAGCCGGCAAATCCTCCCAGCCCATCCCGAAGCGCGGGGTCGAAGATGTTGCCGCGCCCCGTTCTCGTTCCTCGTTCTCTTTCCTTCCCGTCGGTAAACTGGCGTGGACATCTCACCCCTGTTTGCGGACCTCTCCTGAACCGACGGTCGGCACGCCCGTGGCGCGCCCCGACCCAGCGGCTACCAAAGACCACGCGGGTCTGCACCCGCAAATACTACGGCGCCACAAACGAAACCTCACCGGAGCGCACCGTGAGTCCCGTCCGCACCTGCGCTTCGTCGAGTTGCAAGACCAGCATGTTCGCCCCTGCTCTCGCCTCGAGCGTCATCTGCGCACCGGCCTTGACCGGCACACCGTTCAACCAGGCGTCTTTCAGTCCACCCACGACCGTTAAGTTCACTTTGCCACTGCGCGCCGCTTCGAAACGCGTGGCCGCATAAAGACCGCGTGTAGTGGCGATGGCCTGGTAGGTCGACGCGATGAGTTCGCCCGGCAGCGCCCCGCTCACAAGCGAAAGCGCCGGCTCCCAGCCTGCCAGGGTGTCATCGCCGCGCACGACACGCTCGACTCCGAGGTGCTGATTTTTGCTCGTTACGGTATACAAATTCCACGCCCGCGCGACGCCACCCTTCGCCGCGTCGAACTCACCCGGCCGCCCCAACTGCGAAAGAAACTTCACCAGATCGAGCCGCTCTTCGGGCAGCAGACCGTCGATCAATCCAGCCGGCATCAGTGAACCCGCACTGGTCCGCTTCGCGATGTTCTTCACGGCAACTTGCACCTCTTGGTTCGCAGCGTTGCGCAGCATAATCTCCGTCGCCGTCTCGCGCGTAATCATGCCGCTCAACTCCTGCTGGTCCTTCGTCGTGATGATCACGGAGTGATAACCTTCTTTAATCTTCGCACTGGGATAAAGCAGCGATTCGACGAGATAGTCCGTCGGCGCACTCGCGCCGATACTCGTCATGTCCGGCCCAACCTTGCCGCCGGCGCCGCCAATCGCGTGACACACCATGCAGGCGAGTTCCGGGCGTCGGTAAATACGTTCGCCCCGCGCCGCGTCACCGACGGCCAGCGCCTGCCGGGCGAGCGTCTGCAATTCTTCCGGCGTAAGCTGCACCTCGGACAGCGTGAGTCCGGCACTCTTGATCAACGCCTGCACCAGCGGTTGGTTTTGTCCGCCCTCGCGCGCGGGGCGCAATCCCGCCTTCGCCACCGCCGGCGGCAGCTTTGCCTTGGGCAACTCCGCCGCCAGTCCCGGGCTCACGCCCTTCACCGCCAGCAGCGCGCGCCACAGCGCCTGCGCGTCCGCCTCGACCGTCGTCGCGATCAACACCCTCAGCACGTCCGACATCGCCGCCGCCAGATCCACGCCCGCCAGCGCCACGACCGCCTCGCGCTGAATCGCCGGACTCGCAGCACTGCGCGACAGCGTCCGCAGCTCCGCGATCACCGTCGCTCCGCCCAATTCCCGCAGCGCCCCCAATGCCGCCGTCCGCTCCGCAGGCGAGGTCGCCACATCACCCGCACGACGCACCACCAGCGGCGTCAGCGCCGTCAGTTTCCACGTACCCACGAGCGGCAGAGCCGCGACGCGGATCGACGCCGACTCCGCCTCCAACAAGGTCGCCAGCTTCGCCAAATCCCCTTCGGGTTTCACGCCGCGCAGCCGCGCGGCAGCAACCAGCGCGCCTAGGGCCGGTGGTACCGCCGCCTCGTCAAAGCCGTTCGCGAGCAAGGTATCGAACAATCGCCGCTGCTCGCGCGGACCGCCCGCCGAACCGATGAGTTCAATCCACGGACCTGAACCGTTCCGCGGCAGCGTGCGGTCGGTGAGCAGTTGCGCGAGCACCTCGACCGCCAGGGTCGGCTCGACTGCCTTCAGTCCAAACGCGAGCTGCGCCTCTCGTCCTTGAAAACTCCACGCGCCCGAGCGCACGGCCCCGAGCCAAGGCGCGGCGAGTTCGTTCATCGTGAGCCAGAGCGCGTAGTCGAGAAACGCATCCATCGGCTGGTCCAAAACCGTCAACGCCAACTCCGCGGCGCGGGCCGTCCCAAGTTTCCCCAACGCACGTACCGCTTCGAGCCGCACCCGGGGATTCGCGTCGGCCACCAATGTCGTTAGCGGCGCGAGCGAAGCGGCCACCGGCAACACCCGCACGCCGGCCGCCCGAATCCGCGGATCACCGATCACGACGAGTTCCGCGACGAGCGTTGCGACCGGCAGGTTGAGCGCCTGATGCGCCCACAACGCCTGCATCCGCGCCGTGGGTACGGTCTGCTTCGCCGTCCACAAGGCCAAGTCCGCCTGAACGCGCGCGGCACCGCGTTCGACGAGGATCCGCTTCGCCTGCGCCTGATCGTAGCTATTCTTCGAGAGCAGCCGGTCGAGCAACGCCGGGTTATCCAGTTTTCTGAAATCCGTCCGGGCGAGCGCCGGACGCCCCTTGGCCGCGATGCGCCAGATGCGGCCGTGCTCCTTGTCGCGCCGCGTATCGCGAAAATCCACTTCACCGTGCTGGATGATCGGGTTGCTCCAATCGGCGAGATATAACGCGCCGTCGGGCCCGAGCTTCACGTCGAGCGGACGAAACGTGCTGTCCGTGGTCCGCATCACATCCGGCATTTCCTTCGTGACGTAAGCAGACCCTTGGTCGGAAATCTTGAAACGCACCACCCGGTGCGCCCGGAAATCGGACGTAATCATGTCACCCTGCCAGTCGTCGGGGAACTGCGCGCTCCGCATGATTTCGAGACCGGAAAATTTCGGGTAAGCCCCGGGGCTCACGCTCTGCAATTCTCGCCGCGCCGGCGCCAGCGTCCGGTAGGTCGCCCCCAGCACCGCCCAGCTCACCCCGGAGCTCCCGGCTCCGTCGGTGGCAAAGGATTGCCCAAATTCATCAAACTGGTAGCCCCATGAATTGACCCAGCCGCGGTAGAGGATCTCCATTTCTTGATTACGGGGATCCATCCGGAAGATCCCGCCCGCTCGCAGCCGCACGATCCCCGTCGGCGTTTCCGTGTCCGTGCGGGTGTAGACCGACTGATTCATGTAGAGACGCCCGTCGGGGCCCCAGCGCAGCGAGTGCAAATTGTGGTGCGTGTCCTCGGTGCCGAAGCCGCTCTGCACAATGCGCCGCAAGTCCGCCTTGCCGTCGCCATTCGTATCCTTGAAGTGCAGGAGCTCCGTGCTCTGCGCACCGTAGACGCCGCCGTCGCCGGGTTCGACCCCCGTGGGGATGAGCAACCCGTCGGCAAACACCGTGGCCTTGTCCGCCCGCCCCGCGCCGGTCGTGTCCTCGAGCACGATGATTTTGTCGGTCGGCGCCTGCCCCGGTTCGATTTGTGGATACACCGCGGAGCTCGCAACCCAGAGCCGCCCCTGCGGATCGAAATTCATGTGGAGCGGTTTATTCAGCAAGGGGTTTTCCGCCCACAAGGTGACCTCCACCGCGTCATCGAGCTTGAACTGCGGATGCGGCTGCGGCGTGGACTTCGTGACGAGGTTACCCACGCGACGCGGGAGCTCGGGGACATTCAGGCCGGGCTTGAGCGCCCGGAGTTGCCCAATGCGTTTCTCCTCCGCGGTGACAAATTCGTCGAACTTCAGCACCTCGACGGCGTTGTTGCCCTGCTCCCGCTTCCGGAAGCCGAAAATGTAAGCCATGTTCGCCGGTCGCGAGCGGTGGAAAAACCACTCGTTCTTGCGCAGAATCGCCTGCCGCAGCGGGTCCACCGCCGGGCTCGTCCGCCAAGCGCCCGGCTGGCTGGCGCCAAACAACTGGTCCTCCAACGCCTCGGCCGCCGCGCGGTAGCCTCCGCTGTTGAGATGGATACCGTTGTCCGTGAGCTTGCCACCGTTGGCCGCAGTCGCCCGATCCATCGGCGCGCGCAATGCATCATACAGCGGAAAAAAAGTCGCCGACCGCTCCGCCGCAATCTCGCGCACAACCGCAGACGTACGCTCAAGTTCGGCGTTGTGGCGGGCGGGATCGGCCCACGGTGCGCCGAGCGTCTCATGGCGCATCGTCCCGACAAGCACGACCCGCGCACCGGGCGAAACCTTCGCAATCATGTCCAACAGTCGTTGATATTCCGTCCTGAATTTCTCCCGGCCGGCCTCACCCTCGAATGACGCCGCCATCCCGTAGCCCACCAACACCAGTGTTGGCTTGGTGTCCTCGATTTGCTTCACGAGTTGCGTCCAGCCTTCGTTCGCCGGCTCCTTGCCCGCCTGTAAAAGACTGAGCCCAAAGCGCGACTCGCCCACGGGCGTGTCACCACTCCAGCCGAGGTTGCGAAAGGTCACGTTCCGCTCGGGGAACCGCGACGTCAGCATGAGCTCGACCCAGCCGTGGTATTGCTCGCGCTCGATCAGCGTGTCGCCAAGGAAGACGACGCGATCGCCGTCGCGTAACTCAAACGCAGCAGGCTTTTCCGACGCAAACGCAGCGCTCACTCCCCAGCAAAGCAACAAGGCAAGACACAGGTAAAACATTATAAAGGGTATGGAAGAAAAATCACAGGACAACCGGCCAACCAAGTTCGCCAGAGAGTGCCCGCTGGATGCGAGCACGTTTTCACCACCGAGGCCCTTTCGCGCTGGCGGTACGCGGATCACTTCCCGTCGTTCCAGAGGATGTGGGTGCCACTCTTGCCGGCGACGACGATGTCCTTCCAGCCGTTGCCATCGAGATCGACGAGGCGGATCTGCAAGCCGATGCCCGGCCCATTGTCCGCGATCATGTGCTTGGTGAACGTGCGCGTCGCTCCGTTCCATTTATAGAACACGACGCAACCCGGCTCGCTGTCACCCGGGTCATTGCCACTGTGCGCCTTCACGCGGCGACCCGTGATGAGGTCAGGTTTGCCATCGTTGTCGATATCGGCCCAAACGAGGCAGTGGTTCTGCGAGATTTTGTCGTCGATCACGTTGTGCCGCCAATTGGTGCTGCCGTCCTTGTTGTCGTCCATCCGCTGTTCCCAATAGAGGCCGTAGTTGTGACCGTGACCCCAGATAAAATCGTTGCGGCCATCCCCACTCAGATCGACGACGATCATCGGCGTGCTGGCATGGGGCAAGGTCCAGTCGGCGTGACGCTTCCACGGCTTCGTGAGCGCGTCCTCTTTCGGACGCTCATACCAGCCATTACCGTACAGAATGTCCTCGAGCCCGTCGCCATTGATGTCACCGAAGCCGATGCCGTGACCGTTCACGAACGGTGCGCCGGCCTGAATCATCCAAGGCATGAGAATGGGTTCACCCTTTTCTCCTTTTGCAAAACGATAAGCCATGACGGCGTTGGCGGGGCCGTAGGAGTTCACGACGTATTCCGGAATCCCATCGCCATCGAGATCGCGGAAATCGGTCCACTCGTTTTGGGCGAGGCCCGTATCGAGCAAGACATGCGGCGTCCACAGGGCACCCGATTTCAATCCTTCGGCGCCGGGGTTTGCATACCACATGATCTTCGTGTCACCGAAGGCGCCGCTGACGATATCGGGAAACCCATCGCCGTTCACGTCGTAGGCGTGCTCGCCACAATTGGACAGGTAGTCCTTGCCGAATACCTCCAGCTTCCGGAGCGGGCGCTTCGTCTTGAAATCAGGTCCGGCATACCAGAACTCGCCCGCGCTGACGTCGAGTTTACCATCGCGATCGAAGTCCGCGACGGCGCAGCCCTCGTTATTGTCGACGTGCAATGGCTGCACGCGAAACTTGAGCGCGGGCGTCGCCGCCTTTTTGGTATTTTTCTGCGCGCTCTTCGGCGTGTCAGCCGCGAACGCAATGGCGGGGAGCGTGAGCGCGAGCAGCAGGGAGACGCGGACTGCACAAGGGAGGACGGGGATGGTCATGGTTACAGGGGCAATAGCGAAGCGCCGGATAGACGCAAACAACCCCTCGTCGGTCAATCTCAGCCCGCGTCGCGTCGAAAAACGAAACGCGAAGTTTTGCGCACCTGCCCAAGGTCCAGCGCGCGGGAGGTCCAGACAGATCCTGACCCACCAGGGCGTCAAGAAAGACGGGGGGTAGCAGTAGGACTTTGGGGCTGAGATGAGGCGCGCGTTGGGCGAGAAGGTCGGCGGGTGTGTGGTTGCCCCGTGAGCGGTTTTTGCGGGCGAAGTTGAAGAAGTGTTGGTAGGTG
>SXGR01063425.1_pt1 | contig 23401 bp, 32 predicted proteins | sample 3174711 | NCBI WGS metagenome assembly SXGR01 (sample SAMN11356860, study PRJNA531348) | freshwater metagenome | isolation source: freshwater sample F1-60 | place: China: Fuxian Lake, Yuxi | collected 2017-12-25 | reverse complement strand
TGATCGGTAAACTGTTCCTGGATCGGATGGCCGATATGTCGACGCTCACGCAGCTCGCGGAGTTCAGCCGCTATTGGCAAAAAGACTCGACCCCGGTCATTTAACCTGCCGTGAATAGACCGTCCCTGTGAAAATCCTTTTACGCGTGCTGCAGTACCTCAGCCCCTACCGGTCTATGGTGGCGGGCACCTTCCTCTTTGCCGGTTTGGCGACGGCCTTCGAACTGATTCCCGCGTGGCTCATCAAGGTGCTGATCGACGAGGTCATCCACGCCCATCGCACGGAGCTGCTGGCGTGGGTGTTCGGCGGACTGGTGGCGGCCTATCTGCTCCGCAATCTCTGCAGTTCGATGCGCATCCGCTTGAACAATTCGTTGGAGCAGCAAGTCGTGCACGACCTGCACGTGCAGGTGTTTACGGCTTTGCAGCGGCTCTCGATCAGCTTCTTCGAAAATCGTCCTACGGGCGAGATCATGTCGCGGGTCTTGAACGACACCGAACATATGCAGCGGATTTTCGTCGACGGGTTGGAGCAGACCATTACGGCCAGTCTCACCCTCATCGGGATCATGACGGTTCTCTTATGGCTCAATCGGAAATTGGCCCTGTTGGCCTTGCTGCCGATCCCGCTGCTGGTGCTCGGGGCTGCGGAGTTTACCAAGCGGGTGCATGGCCATTACCAGGCGATCCGCAAGGGGGCGGCGGAACTCAACGCGCTGTTGCAGGATGCGTTGGCCGGCATTCGCGAGACGATGGGGTTCAACCGGCAATCCTATGAGCAGGAGCGGTTTGCGCGAAAAAGCGACCGCTGCCGCCACGAGACGCTGCAGGCGATGTATCTCTGGTCGTTCTATTCGCCGGGCATGGCGCTGATCGGAAGTTTTGGCGGGGCGCTGGTGCTGTGGTTTGGCGTCGCCGAAGTCCTTCAACAGCATCTGTCGGTCGGCGAACTCGTGATGTTCGTCTCGTATCTGGCGCTGTTTTACGTGCCGATCAATCAAATTCACTCCGTCAATCACATGTTGCAACATGCCTTGGCGGCCAGCGAGCGCGTGTTCGACATTCTCGATATAGTCCCGGACGTCCATGATCGGCCAGGGTTGGCGGCGTCGCCGAACCGGCTGAAGGGCGAAGTGGCCTTTCAGCATGTGAAGTTCCACTATCGGCCGGATGTGCCGATTCTGACGGATGTCTGTATTGCCGTACGGGCCGGGGAACGGGTCGCGTTGGTCGGGCCGAGCGGGGCGGGGAAGAGCACGACGCTCAAGCTGATTCCACGGTTCTACGATGTTACCGAGGGATCAGTGGCGATCGATGGATACGATATCCGCGAGCTTCCGTTGGACTTTCTGCGAAGCCAGATCGGGTTGGTGCAGCAGGAGCCGTTCTTGTTTAACGGCACGGTCCGAGAAAATATCCTCTATGGGAATCTGTCGGCGGGGCAGGATGCGGTGGAAGCCGCCGCCAAAGCCGCCCGCGCTCATGAATTTATCATGGCCCTTCCGGATGGCTATGATACCTGGATCGGGGAGCGCGGCGTCAAGCTGTCAGTCGGGCAGCGGCAGCGGGTGTCGATTGCGCGGGTCCTCCTGAAAGATCCTCCCATCGTCCTGTTCGACGAGGCCACCTCGAATATCGATACCGAAACGGAGGTGAAGATCCGGGAAGCCCTCAATGAGCTGACCAAGGGACGGACGACGATCATCATCGCCCATCGGCTGTCGACGATCCACGATGTAGACCGCATCATTGTCGTCGATCATGGCCAGGTCGTCGAAGACGGGACGCATGAGGCCTTGATCGGGCGAGGCGGAGTCTATTCGCGGTTGTATGACGCCCAGTTCCAGGTCTAGTGGCAGGATGCTGAAAAAGCCCACCAGCTTCGTTCTCGGCTCACCGAAATCCTCAACGTACCCCAAGGGTACGCCTCCGGTTTCGATTCGCCTGCGGCCTTGCTGACGGTATTTTGAGCATCCTGTTAGCTCTTTGCATGGCGCCGCTAGTTCTGGGGCGACGGCCGTTGCGGATAGATTGTACTCGTCGGTATACTAAGTTTCACGTGGGGGGAGAGAGCGATGGTGCTGATTTACGAAAGCGATCCGTTGGACAACGAAGACGCGCGCGGGCGGTTCTATCATGTTTGCCGCGGGCGAATCGATCGGACTGAAATTCAGCTTCCGGCCGGTGAAACGGTTTATGAATGTCCCGTCTGTGAGATTGATCTCGAAGCCGAAGATTTTTGGCTGGCGAGGCAGAAAGGGTCGGTGTAGTTCGCGATGGCTGGAAGTACAGGCAGGAAAACCGTATCTGTCTCTCGCGGGCTGATGATGCTCTGCGAAACGTGCTATGAACAGGTCATGGAAGAGAAATTAACTGACGCCAGGAATTTCGTGGCTGACCATGAATCGCTGTTCGACACGATCTGCATGGGCTGTACCGATATCAATCGGCCGCTTATCGACGACATGCTCGGCAGTTCTGAGTGAGGCTGTTGAAAAATCCCGTCAGCTTCGTTCTTGCTCGAAAGCATCCTCAACGTAGCCAGAGGCTACGCCTCCGGTGCTTCCATCGGCTGCGGCCTCGCTGAACGGGATTTTTGAACAGCCTCCCTAGCGGTGGATGATTCTAGCCCTACCTGCACTCTTTCCCGTTGAAGTAGATGCAGGCCGACTCCCCGGATTTCACCTTCCAGGTTTTGATCAGGGGCATCTGACCCTCTCCGCGCATTTCGACGACGAAGTCCACCAGGCTAGAAACCTGCAGCTTCTCCATATAAGGCCGCGCGGCTTCCGGCACATCGATGTAAAAGACCGATCCGAGCGTGGAAATCAGAATGCGGTGGTTTTCGGCATCGACATAAATGACGGGGCTGTAGAAGCTTTTGTCTTCGGCGACGCTTGGCGAAGCGGTCAGGGTGAAGAGGGAGAGGCTGAAGGCGGCAGCGAGAAGAGTCGTACGCATATCTGGCATGACGAGCGCTCCTTCTGTGAAGTCGATCAGGCCGGCATTATCTCATTCATGTATCGAGAAAACAAAGTAGAAATGCTGGGTCTTTTTAGTCAGTTTTGGCTAGATCGGCAGAGGGACCAAATAGACCAGAAGCCAGCCTTTAGGGCGCGGTCGTAATCTGCGCCTGCGTGACCGTTCCGCCCTTGATCCAATAGCAGCGAATATCCGGCTTCGACTTCTCCATGAGCGATACGAGTAGATAGGCCGGAATGGGTAGGTTGATTTTCGGCCAGATCTCTTCGTATTCGGTGGCGATCTTGATGTCGGTGACGGAAGGGCGAGCCGGGTCGTGCGGATGGGAATGGTAGACCACTTGGAGGTCCAGGCCCTTGTTCCGAATGTCCTTCTTGGCAGCGGAAAAGTCCGCCATATCCATCACGAAGGCGATCTCGGCCCGTTCAGCCGGCGAGAGCCGTTCCAGATGCGCCGCCTTCGCCGGGTCGAAGGAGGACAGTTTCTCTGCTCCCTCCAGCGCCACGATGTTCTTGATTCGATAGATCTGGGTGACGGCGCCGTTGGTGCCGGCCAGGAGTCCGCAACATTCGTAGGGATCGAGCTCCTTCGCATGAGCGACCATGTCGTCGAGGATTGCTTGGGAAATCTGAAGAGGGGTGCTCATTGGGCGTGACAGTCTGACGTGGCTTCCTTAGATCGTGCAGGAGACGGTGTAATCACTCTTCAAGTCCATGATAGTGGGCTTCGGCCCGCAGAGACGGCAGTCCGGATCCTTGGGGCGGCGGACCTTCCTGAACTTCATCTCCAGGGCGTCGTAAATCATCAGCCGGTCAGCCATGGTTTCGCCGATGCCGAGAATCTCCTTGATCGCTTCCGATGCTTGCAGGATACCCATAGTCCCGGCGAGGACCCCAAGAACGCCGGCCTCTTGGCAATTCGGGACCAATCCGGCAGGAGGCGGCTCCGGATAGAGGCAGCGGTAGCAGGGGTAGCCTGCATGGGGTTTAATCGTGGTCAGTTGCCCCTCGAACCGGAACATGCTGGAGGAGATCAGCGTTTTCTTGACGAAGAAGCAGGCGTCGTTCACGAGGAAACGCGTTGCAAAGTTATCGGACCCGTCCAGCACGATGTCATAGTCGGACACCAGCGCAAGAATGTTGTCGCTATCCACGTTCTGGTGATAGGTCTTGATCGTGATTTCCGGATTGATCGCCGAGAGGGTCTTGCGGCCTGACTCCACCTTCGGCATGCCCACTGTGGCGGTCGAGTGCATGATCTGCCGTTGCAAATTCGAGAGGTCGACGACATCGCCGTCGACCAACCCGATGGTGCCGATGCCGGCCGCCGCGAGATAGAGTCCGGCAGGGGAGCCAAGCCCGCCTGCGCCGATCAACAAGACTTTTGCCTTGCTCAACTTTATCTGGCCCTTGCCGCCCATCTCGTTGAGGATGATTTGGCGGCTGTATCGTTGAATCTGTTGCTCTGTCAGTTCCATGGGGCCCCGTTACACGTAAAACGTGAAAGGTGAAACGTGAAGGAGGAGGCCTCGATGCGTCCTGTCCCGTTCACGTGTTGCGTCTCGCGTTTCACGTCGCGTTATCCAGTTCGATCGGGTCGACAATGACGCCCTTCTTGCGAAGGGCTGCCACTGCTCGTTCGACTTCTCCGCTCTCTCCGGTTAGCTCGACATCCATCCAGCCGGTCGTTTCCCGCACGTCCGCTCGCCGGACGTTCGTGACCACCTTGAACTCGTGTCCGATCTGATAGATGACCGGCTCTTTGATTTTGTCTTCCGGAAACCGGATATGCACTTTCACGCTTGCCATGACTAGCCTCCTGCAATGGCTGGCACAATCGAAACTTCGTCGCCGTGTTTGAGCGAGGTCTCTTTGCCCTTAAGGAAGCGAATGTCTTCCTCGTTGACGTAAATATTCACGAAACGGCGAAGCTCACCGCTGTCGTCGCAGAGGCGATCCTTGATCCCGGGATGGGCGCTGTTCAAGGTATCGATCATTGCCGTGATGCTTGCGGCGTCTGTCTCGACCTCTCCGAGTCCCTTCGTGAGGGGCCGGAGCGGGGTTGGAATGCGAACTTTAATCATGCGTCACCACCACCATTTTTCCCCATCTTAAAGGTTTTCTCGAAGCTCGCGAGGCTCGGCTGAATGCGGTGCGGCCTGCCGACCGCATCGAGCACCGCTTCCTGCGTCTTCAATCCGTTGCCGGTGATATAGGCGACCGTGACGTCGCCTTTCTTGATCGTGCCCTGCTTGACCAGTTTCTGCAGCACGCCGATCGTGACCCCGCCGGCCGTTTCCGCGAAGATGCCTTCTGTTTGCGCCAGCAGTTTGATCCCTTCGACCACTTCCTCGTCCGTCACCATGTCCATGGCGCCCTTGCTCTCGGCGGTGGCTTTGAGCGCGTAGTAGCCGTCGGCCGGGTTGCCGATGGCCAGGGACTTGGCGATGGTCTTCGGTTTCACCGGCTTGAAGAAGTCCCGTCCCGCTTTGAAGGCCGTGGAAATGGGGGAGCAGCCTTCGGCCTGCGCGCCGTTGATCCTGGTGCGCACCTCGTCGACCAGGCCCAGGGTCTTCATTTCATGGAGGCCCTTCCAGATCTTGGTCAGGAGCGAGCCGGAGGCCATCGGAATGACCACTTGATCCGGCGTGCGCCAGCCGAGTTGCTCCACGGTTTCGTAGGCGAGGGTCTTGGAGCCTTCCGCGTAGTAGGGGCGCACGTTGATGTTGACGAAGGCCCAGGGATATTCGCCGGCGATCTCGCTGCAGAGGCGGTTGACGTCGTCGTAGTTGCCTTCGACCTCGACCACGTTCGGCTTGTAGATCAAGTTGCCGAGCACCTTGGCCGCTTCAAGGTCGCCGGGAATGAACACGTAGGCGCGCATGCCGGCGGCAGCCGCATGGGCTGCGACGGAATTGGCCAGGTTGCCGGTCGAGGCGCAGGCGATGGTTTCAAATCCCAGTTCGCGCGCCCTGGTGATGGCGACCGCGACCACACGGTCTTTGAACGAGAGGGTCGGGTGGTTCACCGTATCATTCTTGATATAGAGCTCGTCCAGTCCAAGAAAGGCGCCAAGATTTTTGGCGCGCACCAGCGGCGTCATCCCGGCATGGGAACCGAGAAAGTTCGGCCCCTCCACGGGCAGGAGATCGGCGTAGCGCCAGATGCTCAGCGGCCCGTCCTGGATCTTCTTGCGGGAAATGCTCTTTTTGATTTCCTCGTAGTTGTACTTCACTTCGAGGGGGCCAAAGCACATCTCGCAGACGTGGATCGCCTTTGTCGGATATTCTTTTGCGCACTCGCGACAAACTAGCGCTTTCATCTTCGCCATGGTGCCTCCACCTTACGTCACAACGTCATAGGGTTATGGCCGGACAGTACAGCCAGCAAACGGATCGCCGTCGTCGAACAGCTCGGTAATCGTCGGGTGCGCGCCGCAGAGCGCGCAATCGGGATTCCGTTTCACTTTGATTTCTCTAAACTGCGTCTTGCGCGCATCGAAATCCAGGAGCCGGTTCGTGAGCGGCTGCCCGATGTCCAGGATCAGCTTCAAGGCTTCCGTCGCTTGAATCGTGCCGATGATGCCGGCCAACACGCCGATTACACCGGCCTCCTGGCAGGAGGCGACCAGGCCTGCTGGCGGCGGAGTCTTGAAGACGCAACGATAACAGGCGGACTGCTTCGGCACAATGGTCGTCACCCGCCCGTCGAAACGCAGGATGCCGCCATGGACCAGCGGCTTCCCGGCAAAGAAACAGGCGTCGTTGATCAGGAACTTGGCCGTGAAGTTATCGACCCCGTCGATGACGACGTCGTAGTCGCCGATGATCTTCAGCGCATTGCCGGCTGTCAGCCGCTCTTCGTACATCGAGACCTGGACGTCGGGGTTCAAGCCCTGGATCTTTTCTTTGCCCGAGAGGACCTTGGGCCGCCCGACATCCGACGTATGGTGCAGGATCTGGCGTTGGAGATTGGTCAGGTCCACCACATCGCTGTCGATGAGGCCGATGTGCCCGATCCCGGCCGCAGCCAAATAGAGGGCGGCCGGCGAGCCGAGGCCTCCCGCTCCGACCAGGAGGATCTTGGCCTTGGCGATCTTCTTCTGTCCCTTGCCGCCGACCTCGGGCAACAGGATATGCCGGCTGTAGCGGGATATTTGATCTTCGGTAAATTCCATACTGGCCCCGTTAAACGTGAAAGGGAGCTTTCTGCTCGAAGGCGCCCCGCACCTTTTACGTCTTACGTTTTGCGTCTCACGCTAAATGTTAAAATACTTTTCGATGCTGATATACCGTTCGCCTGTATCGCAGAGGATGGTGACGACGTTCTTGCCCGGCCCGAGTTCCTGGGCCACTTTCTGCGAGGCATACATGTTGGCTCCGGCGGAGATGCCCACCAGGAGGCCTTCCTTCTTCGACAGCTGCTTGGCCGTTTGATAGGCCTCGTCGTCGGTCACCGTGATCACGCGATTCAGAATGGCCCGGTTCAAGACTTTCGGGATGAACCCCGCGCCGATGCCCTGAATCTTGTGGGGCCCCGGCTCTCCGCCCGATAAGACCGGCGAGCCGGCCGGCTCCACCGCAATGATCTTCACGTTGGGATTCCGTTCCTTGAACAGTTCCCCGCAGCCGGTGATGGTGCCGCCCGTGCCCACAGCCGCCACGAAGGCATCGACCTTTCCCTCCAGCGCTTCCAGAATCTCGAGCGCCGTGGTCTTCTTGTGCATGGCCGGATTAGCCGGATTCGAAAACTGATCTGGCATGAAGTACGAGGGATTCTGCGAGATGATGCTTTCCGCCTCGCGAATCGAGCCCTTCATCCCTTCCCAGGCCGGGGTCAAGACGAGCTGCGCGCCATAGGACGATAAGAGACTGGCCCGCTCCATACTCATGCTCTCCGGCATCACGAGGATCAGCTTATAGCCACGGACCGCTGCGACCAAGGCCAGTCCGATCCCGGTGTTGCCGCTGGTCGGCTCGACGATCGTGCCGCCCGGCTTCAAGTGGCCCAGTCGTTCCGCCTCGTTGATCATGTTGAGGCAGATCCGGTCCTTGATGCTTCCGCCAGGATTGAAGAATTCGACCTTCCCGTAGATCGAAGCTCCGCCCGCCGGGGACAGCCGGTTCAGACGCACGAGGGGAGTCCGTCCGATCAGTTCCGTAATGTCTTTGTGCAGCGGCATCGTCACCGGCCACCTCCCATATAGAACAAGAACTCGACCCGGTCGCCGTCATTCAGGCTGGTGGTGGCGAGGTGCTCACGGTCTAACATCGTGTCGTTGACTTCGACCGCAACCATTTGTGGTTCGATCTTTTTGGCCTGGAGGAGGTCAAGGACGGTTCCTCCAGGAATCTCTTCTGCTTTGCCATTGATTTTGACCTGCATGAAGACTCCTAAGATGGCCCAGAGATTAAACAATTTCAACACGTTATCAAAGCAACTTTACCATTGTCAAGGCAACGAAACCAGCCGCCTCGCGGCTTGACTTTGTCCGCCCCAGGCCGCCACTATGCCGTCTTTTGGAGGAACGATTGCATGTGGAAACGCAATTTCATGTTCCGGTCCGCTGAGGCCACTCCGCTCAAAGAATCGGAAAACGAGCTGTTTCACGATACAGATCCCGCCATGGACAGCGCCGGACTCAAATTAGAGAAGTTTTTATCGGTTTGGATTCAAGGCGACGGGGAGGACGAGACGCCGACGGCATTTACCAATATGTATGTCCGCACGGCGACCCTGGACTTTGCCAAGCGGGTGGGGTTTCTCCAGCCCCTCCAAGGCCGTTCACACCAGATTAAACAATTGCTCACGCCAGGCCAAAAGCAGTTCTTGCAGAACTGGCTCGCCACTGCTGCGCCCCAGGCCTGGGAGGCCACGGACGAGCATTTCAAGATGTTGTTCGAGCTCGACTGATATTCTATGCGAGCCTTCTGCTCCCATCCCATCCTGCGATCCCTCTGTCTCGCCCTTGTGCTGCTCACGGTTCAGGCCGGGGCAGGCTGGAGCGCGACGGTGGAGGTCTACTATGCCCCGGAGGATGCGCCGCTGGATCGACTGGCGACGCTCTACGGCCATGCGAAACGGTACCTCTATGTGTCGGTCTATGGGCTGACCTCGCCCCGCGCCGTGGAAGCGATGGTCGCGGCGAAGAAGCGGGGCGTCGATGTGCGATTGATTACAGACCGGCAACGTACCGAGGACATGAAGCAGCGGGCGGCGCTCCATACCCTGCACCTGGCCGGCATTCCCATTTTGATCAACGAGCACGACGGGCTGATGCATTTAAAACAGGTGGTGATCGACGACGAGGTCAATACTTCCGGCTCGATGAACCATACGACGAGCGGCAACCATTATAACGATGAGCGGCTGGACGTCATGACCGATCACGCGATCAGCGTCAAAGCCCGTGAGAAGTTTCTGGCAATGTGGAACGATCACAGCCGCTATCGAGCCTGGGATGCGCATTGAATAGCATGGCAGATGTACGGGAAGAAACAGATGTCGCAGTGGTGGGGGCTGGGGGAGGCGGAGCCGTCCTGGCCCTGGCCTTGGCCAAGCAAGGGATCAGCACGGTCGTCCTGGATCAGGCTGCCGGCCCGCCCCAAGGCTTGCGGGGAGAAATCCTCCAGCCGAACGGACAACGAGTGCTCGACCGTCTGGGCATCTTGCAATCCTTGCCGGCCGAAGCCACGAGATCCGTGCGGCACTTTCATTTCTGCCGGGCCGGAGGCACGCGCCTCTGTAGCATCGATTATGGCGATCTGCCCGCTCCCTACAATCGCGCCATCGTGACCCTGCCGAACGTGGCCCACCAGGCCATCGTTGCGGCGGTGCAACAACAGCAAAGCGTGACTCTCCAGTACGGCACGTCGTTCACTGGCTTGTTGTACGAGGGCAATCAGGTGGTGGGGCTCTCCACGACAGGTCCGGAAGGGACGAGGCAAATCCGCGCCAAGATCGTGGTCGGCGCGGATGGAGCTTTTTCGAAAGTGCGAGAGGCCCTGAAGATCCCCGCCGATCTGCATCTCTATCCGGACGGCTACCTCATTGCGATTCTCGAATCGGATGAGCCGGTCTCGGAATCCTTCTACTATGTCGGGCACAAAACGATTCTGGGCCTGTTTCCCGCGACCGGGAACAAGGTCTATCTCTTCTACATGATCCCCAGCGGCTCGATGGAGGCAGTGAAGCAGCGGGGCATTCCCGCGTTGCAGCAAGTGTGGACGAAGATCGCGCCGCAGTTTGCCGACCTGTTCCGTCGTTTGAGCGATTGGAGCCAGACCGCTTATATGCCGACCGGGCGGGTGAGGACTCCGACCTGGGTGGCGGACGGAGCAGTCCTGATCGGAGATGCAGCCCATGCGATGAATCCCCATGCCTCGCAGGGGCGGATGCAGGCGATGGTCGATGCCATGGCCCTCGCCGATCTCTTGCCAGGCTGTCTGGCCGAGCGGGACTATTCAACCTCCAGGCTGAAAGAGTTCGAGTTGATCAGGCGGCCCCATGTCACGATGTTGCAGCGATTGGCAGACCAGCAAGTCTTCTATTGGAATACGGGCAATCCGCTGGTGGCCTTTCTGCGTGATCGCGTCTTCCAGACCTTGGACCGGAACGAGCGGCTGCGTTATCAGGTCCTCTCCACCACGGCGGGATTGCGGACCAGGGCTCCGTTCGATCTGATCGACCGAGTTATTGCCGCAGGGTTCCTGCCGGATTTCCGCACCAACGAAAAAACTCCACATCCGAAGTCTTCGTGAGGAATAGTTCATGACTGAACGAGTGATCGAGGGATTGCCTGGCGAAACCCAGAAGCTGTTGCAAGCCTATACGAAGGTCGTCAAAGGAATCTTCGGGGACCAGTTGGAAGGGCTGCTGCTCTATGGGAGTGCGGTTCGAGGGGAATTTCTTCCCGGCCGGTCCAATGTGAATATCCTGCTCCTCGTGACCTCCTACGACAGCGCTCTTCTCAAACAGTACAGCGCCTTACATCGTAAATGGAGTAAGGAGCAGATTCTGGTGCCGCTCTTTTTGACGGAAGAAGAACTGCGCGTTTCGGCAGCGGTCTTCCCCTTGGAGTTTCTGGAAATCCAGGAGCAACATCAAGTCCTGGGAGGGCGCGATCCCTTCGTCGGGTTTCAGGTGCCGACCGACCGGTTGAGGGAAGCAGTGGTGCAGGGCCTCACGAGCAATCTGCTCCGCCTGCGCCAGCGCTACGTCGAAGGGGGAGGGACCGACGATGCCACGACGATTCTGCTGCCCCTCTCAATCACGTCGACTCTGCCATTGTTGCGCGGTCTGCAACGGCTCCTCGGCCGCCAGGTTCTGGTTCAGTCCGATACCGTCATCACAGATATCGCCGAACAGCTGAAGCTGGATCTGCAAGGACTGAGGGACGCCTGGCTGCTCAAGCGGGGCCAGATTTCACCAGGCCCAAGCGAAGTGCCCCGTCTCTTCGACCGGTATCTGCAGACTATGACGTCGCTCACCCGCACAGTCCAACAATTGCCTCAGACGGGGCCGCAATGACGAAGATCGTTGGCCTGGTAACGGCCCTCTGCCTCGTCCTCCTTGCTGGGCTTGCCCAGGCGATTCCCTACGACCGGCCCAAGATCCAGTTGCCGGAGCCGCGAGGCTATGTGAGCGACCATGGACAGGTGGTCGATGGAGAATGGAGGGAACGGATCCGGTCCGTCTGCCAGGATCTGGAACGGAAGACCGGAGTGGAGATGGTGGTGGTGACGGTCCCGAACATCAAACCTTTCGGGACGGTCAACGAATATGCCACGGCCCTCTATGCCAAGTGGGGCATCGGGTCCACGCAACAGGAACATGGGGTGCTGGTGCTGGTGGCAATGGAGGAACGGCAGGCGGCCATTACGCTGGGCCGGCAGATGCTCCCGGTGATTACCCCCACGGTGATGAATCAAGCCGGGCACGAACATCTGCAGCCCTTGATCGATACAGGCCATTTCGGTGAAGCCCTCTATCGCACAGTCGTTTCCTTGGCAGCCCCGGCGCAGGACATCAGGGTCGGGACCCTCTCGAAGACCCATTTCAAAGGGGTGGGGTTCTGGATTACCCTCTTTACCAGCATCGGGGCCATCTCCTTCTTCTGGTGGATCAGCCGCCCGGACCTTCGGCATCCATACAGGCGAATTCAAAAAGGGGAATATTGGGGGACAGGGCAGGGGGGATTTGGGGGGAATTTTGGAGGATTCGGAGGAGGGACGGGAAGCGACGGGTGGAGATAAGGGATAGCGAGGCAGGCAGCTGGTATGGTCTCTGTGCTTGCGGAACGCGCACGATATATCAGGCTATCGTTTTGGAACGGGTCTGCCTTCTTCGAGATCTTGGAGGTCAGCCCAGGCTGTGAGGTCGGTGCGGGAGGGGTCGATGGAGTCCCTCAGCTTATTGAAGGAGGCCTGTTTCTCCGGCGTGCTGGGCCCGCGAGTCAGCATCGCCTGGTTCCATGATGCCAGCTCGGCCGGAAGATAGGCCTTGGCCGTCCGGATGAACCAGCTCGCCACGGCTTCGTCTGAGGAATTGGCTTTGACCGCGGCGGTGAACTGCTCGGATGTGATGCCGGCGAATTCCAGGAGCCGGTCATCCATGGGGCAGGGGTAGATGTATTCGCCTTCGGTGCCGGCCAGCGTGGCGCGGCACTTGTCAATCATCCGCGCCAGATGGACGTAGCCTTCCAGTTTGAAGTTCATGCTGCAGGGGAATGAGGTTCGAAGGTCCATGTTCGTTGTCCGTTCGCTGCGCCCTCGCTGGACGGCCTGTTTGACCATCCAGCGGGCAGCGATCTGTGGGACAGGCTTTCGCGCCTTTCGGAACTACACCAATTTGTGATTCTTGAAGGTCAGGTTCTTCACGACGACTTCGCCGTTTTCGTAGGAGATATTCCGGCGAGTGGCCGGAAGATCCGCTGTTCCGATGCGCACGTAGGTGTCGGTGATGCTTTCCGCGTTGGTCAGCTTTCCGTCGGTGGGGGAGTAGTAGTACACGCTGTACTTGGTCGTCAGGTTCTTCTGGTCCGGGGTGACGGCGCTTTCTTCCACGTTGATCGTGAAGGCGAAGGGGGTCATGCCCGGATGGGCCATCTTGCGGTTGATCTGGGTGATGCGGTTGTCCTTGAGGCGGTAGAACGAGTTTGAGCCATGGATGATCAGTTTCGTGCCGAAGGGATGGCCGTCCTCTTCCATCGTCAGGGAGTACTTGCCGTCCGACTCTTCGAAGCTTCGCGGGCCGCGGTGCACGGCGATCATCCCGAGCTGTTCCTGCGCCCACTTCTGCACGTCGGCATCGGTCAGTTGGGCCGAGACTTCACGAGGGCCCTTTACCATGATCGGTCCGCTGGTTTCCTTCCCGTTCACATTGACGGTCAGGTCGGCCGTGAATCCCTTGAAGTCTTTCTCCCAGCGCGCGGTCTTCTCGAAGGCTTGGCGCAGCATTTCGCGGGCTTTGGGGTTATCGGCGACAGTCGGAGCATTCGGCTTCTGATGTTCCATGGGGTCTCCTTAGTGATTCAAAAATAAGATGTCTATTATACGCTTGAGGGAAAACCAGCCACAAGCGCTCTCAGGCGTCGATAGGCGGCCTGGCGCGAGGCGCGAGCCCAGGTTTATGGGCCACGCTGCTTCTGCGCCTCGTTCCGTTCAGGGCGGAAAATCTGGAGGAAATTGAGCAATTCCGCTATACTGCGCTGCGCGGGGGCTTTATTGCCACGTAGAACGAAAGGATGATTATGGAACGACGGGCTGCTTCCCATACCGAAGAAGAAGAGATGAACCATCGCCGTAAGCTGCTGAATGCCGCGAAACGAGGCGATCAGAAGGCCATTGCCAAGCTCCTTGAGCTCTATCAAGTGCGGATCCATAGTGGCGATATGGTGCAGAAGTTGAATAAAACCTCTGCCACACACAAACTTCAGGCACAACTCGCTGAAGGGAAGCCAGTGAAGGGCGGGGGTGGAAACCACGGCAAGAAGACGGCGCCTGCGAAGCCGGCTCCAGCGAAAGCCGCCTCGGCGAAGGCGACAGCGAAACCGAAGGCCAAGCCGAAAGTCGGGCCGAAGGCGAAAGTGAAAGCGAAGCCAGCGAAGGCCGCAGCAAAGAAGCACAAGAGGTAGCAGCCGCGACTATTGGACGGCGACTCGGAGCCCCCCTCCCGCTAGTTTGGTGGCGATTTCTTCCGCTTGTTCCAACGCCCCGGAAAACACGATGGCTTCCCCATTATGGTCGATCTTCCAGGCCAGCTCGAAAGCTTTCGAGCTGGTCATGCCTGGAATGTGTTGGCAAAAGAGGGCAATCACTTGCTGGTAGGTATGGCACTCGCAGTTGAACACGATCACACGCGCGTCCAGCCCAATATCGGTGCCGATGCTGGCGATCTCTGTCGTGACGGGGGGTGCGAGGGGAGTCTTAATGCCTGCCATGGGGGGGAATTCTAGCAGAATCGCCCACGATTTTAATATCCGGTGCGCAGGAGCAAATGGTTGCTGTTCGGCCAGTCCTCGCGAGCGCAGGATTGCGCATAGAGCGCGAAGTGGGCGGGAGAGTCTGTAACCGGTTCAAGCTGCTGGACCAATGCCAGGGTTTGCGTGTAGACCAGCGAGGCGGAGGTCTTCACTAGGGCCAATCCATATTCGAAGCGGTATCCCTCCTCACGCGTCACGTTATTCCTGCATAAGCCCCTGACCTTTGCGAGATCATAGTCCTCCTGTCTGAACGAGTCGTCCATGAGGTGGAGGAGCGCGGCAGGGCCTGGCACGAGACTGTCGCCGATACGAAGGCTGTGGGACGGTTCGAAGAGTCCCCGTTGCAGCCGACGGTCTTGGCGGAAGGCGCGGTGAAAGCAGGAGCGCCAGAGGGGATCGCGAAGGTCGCGATCGACGGCTGCTGCGACGGTCAGTGAGAGAGGCCCGCTTACATCGTGGCCTTGCCGGAGCCGGCCCGATGCGACAAGGTCCGGAAAGCTCATGCCCATGCGGTCTTGGAACGCCGTCATTCCGGACAGGGGGGTTAATTGAAGCGCCATGAAGTCGCGAAAGTGGACAGTCGCAAAGCGAGTCAGGAGCCGGGCCAGGGTTTCGGGATGGCAGAGATGAAAGGGGTAGAAGAGGGCCTGGGGTATTGCTAGTCGTTTCATCGGGAGCCGGTCACTTGCTGGGGGAGGCTGTGCGCGTCTCGCAGGGGATGGAAAGTCTGTTGCCGGTCTGGGCTCTCCGATCGGCGAGGATCAGACTTTGTCCATGTCGATGACTTCTGTGGCTTCCCACAGGTTCTTGAGTTCCGCATCAGCCAGATCTTTTACTCGATCCTCTTCCGTCTCTTCGCCGAAAGGAACTGCGTTCGCCTGCAGGGCCGTCTCCTTTTCAGGGGCAGCAGTTGGCAGCGGCTGTCTCTTTCGCTTCTTGGCAGGATCCATATTAACTGGCATGGCACCTCCGATGTGATCTGGCTTTAGTTTCCATCCGGCCCAGGGATAAAGTCAATGGTGGCTAGAGGGAAGTTCGTTTCCCGCAGCAGGCTGTTTAAAAAGGCTGTCCAGCGAGGCCGCAGTGAGTGAAGGGCCGAGGCGTACCCGTAGGGTATGTTGAGGGTCTGAACGATGCGAGAACGAAGCTGGCAGAGTTTTTCAACAGCCTGTTAGTACAACTGCCGGGCGATGGTGTCCGCCTGCAGCTGGCCCTTTGCCGAAAGTCTGCTCCGCTCTCCGTCCTCTTCGATCATCTGCTGCGCCACCAACTGGGCTGTAACCGTCTCGTGCCCGTAGTTTGTTGCGTGTTGATGCAGATGGCGCGAGGGAATGCCTTGAATGAGCCGTAACCCGAAAATCACGGCATCGCGGAGCTGTTCCTCTTCCGAAAGTGTGGCGCGGTCCTCGATGGGAAGGGTGTCTGCCGCGAGGGCCGCGTCGTAGGCCGTGAGGTCTGCGACATTGCCAAATCTGGTCCCGCCCAGATAGGACTGGGCGCTTGGACCAAAGCCCAGGTATTCGCCGTTGGTCCAGTAGAGGAGGTTGTGCCGGCAGGCATAGCCGGGCCTGGCATAGTTCGACACTTCGTACCGCTCATAGCCTGCCTCAGCCAAGATCCGCTGCGCTGCCTCGTCCATCTCAACTTGAAGCCCTTCGTCCAGTTCCGGGCTGCGGTGGCGTTGGATATTGGAGGCGAGTTTGGTTTCCTGTTCGACTGTGAGGGCATAGCAGGACAGGTGTGTTGGATGCAGTGCGAGACAGTTAGTTAGTGTTCGTTTCCAACTCTCCAGGCTTTGACTTGGTAGTCCATACATCAAGTCAAGGTTAATGTTGGTGAAGCCGGCTGCTCGGGCCTGATTCATCGCGGTGACGGTTTCATGGACCGCACCTGGTCTGCCGATTTTGGTCAGGTCTCCATCCTCCATCGATTCTGCTCCGAAGCTCATGCGGGTGATGCCGGCCTGGCGGAGTTGCGCGAGATCCTGTTCGGAGATCGTGGAGGGGTGGGCCTCTACGGTGATTTCACAGTCCTGGGCGAGGGTGAGTTGGCGACGAATCTCGGACAGAATGGCGGTCAGTTGCGTTGCGGCCAGGACTGTCGGCGTGCCGCCGCCAAGATAGACGGACTGGATGAGGCGGCCGGTGGTGATATGTTGCCGGGCCGATAGCTCAAGCTCATGGATGAGGGACTCGACAAAGGTTTCTGCGCGGCCTTCTCGATGGATTTCTAGATAGAAGGAGCAGAAGTCGCACCGTTGCAGGCAGAAGGGGATATGGAGATAGAGACCGAGGGGAGGCGTGCTCACGGCAGCGTGAACCCTTGCGGTTTGGGGATGTCCTGCGAGAAGTCCCGCGCGAGGACGATTTCAATCTCATAGGAAGGGGATTTTCCGCGATTGCGCACGTGCGTCTTCCAGGACTGGTGCCGGCGCAACGAGTCGAAGACCACTTTGAGCAGATCCGCCTTGATCGCCGTTTCCCATTCCCGTACCCAAGCCTGGTTCTCCTCTTCTCCCTCATAGTCGTCGGGGAAGGAAGCTTCCAGGCTGAATCGCAACGTGAAGCTTTTTTCTTCTTGGTACATAAGGCGCTCCATGGATTGCGAACTGGCCGGTCCGATCTTATAATGCTCGATACAATAAGGAGTACGAGCCATGCCTATCTTCGAATATGTCTGTGGAGAATGTAAACATCGTTTTGAGCTGTTGGTCTATGGCTCTACGCAAGCAGTCTGTCCGAAATGCCAGGCCACAAAGCTGGAGAAACAAATCTCCGGGTTCGGAGTGGGCGGCACGGATGCGTGGGTGCTGTCTGGCAGCGGGGGCGGCTCCTGCGGCAGTTGCGGCGACCCGCGCGGCCCCGGTTCTTGTTCCACCAATTGATCATGGAATCAGGCGAACAGACTCTCCAGCGCGCGATTGCTACGATCTCCCAGTCCGATCCGATCACCAAACTGCTTGAACAGGTGAAGCTGGGCCGGATGAAACCGACCGATGCGGGGCTGAAAGCCGTGACCGGCTCCTGGCTCGGCACCTATCGGAAAATTCTCGAGTCTGTCGGCCTCACCAAACAGGCCCTGCGCCGTCTCGATCCCAATCCTCGTCTGGCATTGTTGATCGAATGTGGCGTGTTGACGGAGGATCAATCGGACGTTGCGACCCTGCGCGCGAGTTTCGACCGGGCTTTCGCAACCGCACCGGAGTGATCTCTTTCCCTGCCGGTTTTTTCAGCAATCTGCTAGAAGGCATCCTTCGCGCAGCGGATGCCGGTCCCGCTGGGGCGGCTGTCCATGAGGCCCCAATCCCGGTCGTTCATGCGAAGGCTGATGACAGGCTTGAGCCAGGATCCTCCGCGCATCCCCTTGATGGCCCCGCGAGGGGGTCCTTGCGGGGCTGAGAGCGGAGCCTCTTTATGGTAGTTCGGGTTGTACCAGTCCTGGACCCATTCCGTGACGTTGCCTGCCATGTCATGGAGTCCGTAGGGGCTGATGCCTTCCGGGAAACTGCCGACGGGCAGGGTGAGCACTTCTCCCTTCAGACCCTTCGTTTTCGCACTCTGCGCCCCTTCGCCTTTCATCCAGAAGGATTCCCAGTCCGCTCCGCTCTGAAAGTCGATGGTGCGTCCCGCCCAATAGCTGGCGCTGTTGGCTTTCGTGAGGTCCCAGTCGTTGCCCCAGGGATAGAGACGGCCATCGGTGCCGCGGGCGGCTTTTTCCCATTCCGCTTCGGTCGGCAACCGTTTGCCGGTCCAGGAACAATAGGCGACGGCATCGTCCCAGCTCACGTTCACCACAGGATGGGTATCGATGCCGGAGATCGGTCTGTTGTTTTCCCAGAGGGTCGAGGCGGGGTTGGCGTTTTCCGGCGCGCGATGGCCGGTTGCCAGGACGAATCGTGCGTAGGCCTCGTTCGTGACTTCGTACCGGTCGATCCAGAATGGGGAGAGGGAGATGAGGCGCTGCGGCTGTTCGTCTGGAAGGCCATCGCTGCCTGCCGGATTCCCCATCAGGAATTCTCCGGCAGGAATCAGCGTCATGCCGTCGGAGGCGGGGAGGCTGAGGGCCAAGGGTGGCTGGCCGATTGTCAGCAGGCCGAACAGGAGCGCGAGAGCGATCGGCCGGCTCACAGGGCGGTCTTGGTCACTCCACAGGCCTTGGCGACGGCGTCGCGATAGGCCTGCCAGAGGGTCAGACATTTCTTGAGGCAGCCCAGGACGGCCTGTTGCTGCGGACGGGTCGTGGCGTAGTTCACCACCATCGCATAGGCATCGTGGCGGTGCCCCGCTTCGACCAGCTGGTGCGCGCGAATCAGATCCATCGCATCGGGGGAGAGCCCGTGGTATTTCACCAGCGGGTGACATTGAACGATCGCTTCGATTTCTTCGGCGGTCTTGGGCTTGGAGGGATCGGCAATTTCCGCGCGATCCTTGATGCTGCCTTCGACGAAGATGGTCAGGGCCGCGGCTCCGACCACCCAGTCCCGATGGTTCGAGACCTTGTCGAGCCAGGCGCGGTAGCGTTTGCTGGCGGGCAGGAGGCGCACCTTGTCAAAATCGCGCGCCGGCAATCCGAGTCCCGCCATCATGGTCAGGAACAGTTCCGGGTGCGATTTGCCCAGCGAGAGTCCGCCTGTGTCTTCTTCGTAAATGTTATCGGCCAACATCCGGCGGACCGGAGCCGGAGGATTCTGTCCGTGAATGCGTGCCAGGAACACGGGGAAGTCTCGCACATAGACGCCGTATTCCTGTTGAAAGTGGCGTTTGAGTTGGTCGACGGTAACCGTGCCATCGGTGAATGCCGGCCAGGCCCAATGGTGTTTGCGATCCATGAGGCGCAAGATTTCTTCTCGGAGTCGGCTTTTCGTCAAGGGGCGAGTCATGTCTGTTGCCTTCCTGCTGAGGGGCTCGTTACAATTCGATGACGCGGAGGTCCTTCAATGCAACACGTGACGATCCAAAATCCTGAAGATATTCTGACGATGCTGGCCGAGGTGGCCCTGCAAGGGTCCGGCTTCGTCACGGACTGCCTCCTCGACTATGTGTTGGAAGAAGGCTTCACGGAGCCGATTTTTCTCAACGCCAGCGGGGAAGATCCTGATGCCTCGTACAAAGGCGAATCGCCTGCCTGGGCAGTGTACCAGATCCGGGAATGGAAACGGGTGTTAACCATCTCGGGCGGCCCTGGAAAATTGCGCCGCGTGCAAATTACGGAAACTCCGTAACCCGCCGTCTTTCTCCTTTAGCGTTGCGGCTTCGGATTGTGCGGATTGGACGGGGTCTGGGTAGGCAGCCGTTCGCCGGACCCTTGGAACCATCCGCCAATGAGGCGGCCTTCTTCAAAGTACAGGTAGCGGTGCTTGAGGACTGCCGCGTTTTCCCAATCTTCAAAAATCCATTCCTCGCGACGGAGGCCTTCTTTGGTGAAGGTCGTGTTGATCGTTTGCGGTCCGCCCCAGGCCTGTAACACCTGCTCCTTCGACATGCCGACCATGACACGATGTTCCGCGATATGTTTCTGAAAGTCCGGGTCTTTGAGCTGCGCGACCAGCGGCCAGATGACGATGAGGAGCAGGAAGAGCCCCAGCCCTGCGTAGATGATGAGCCGGACCGAGCGCCGGCAAAGAAAGGGGGTTGGTTCCGTAAGATCAGCCGAAACAGTGTTCATGGGTTCTTGAGCCGCAACGGTGGATGGATATGTGACGGAGGTATCGTAGCAATGTGACTCGAAGAGAGTCAAGAAAACGAGGTGGTGTGCGCTGTCGAATCGATGCGATGGCAGTGGCACGCTTCGCGAGTGGGTTATTCGGCGTATTGAGGCAGAGGAATCTTTTTCGCAGAGGGCCGGGGCTGCGCCAGGGGGCGCTGGGAGAATTCCCGGGAGTAGGGATTGAGGATCGGGTCATGGGTATGTTTTTGGCGCTGTGTCACCAGATCGATGCTTTGGGCGCTGATTTCCATCCGATCGATGAGCGACTTGACCGTGAGCGGATCCGGCAATCCTTGCAGCGAAAAGAGCTGGTAGGCCAGGGTCCAGGCCAGCTTGTCCTTGGTGGCCTCTTTCACGATAAAGCGAGCCTGCGGAGACGGGGCGCCTTTAAAGAGAAGCACCCAGATGTTCGACCGGAATGAGGGGGCGGTCGGATCTTCTGAGGGATGGAACTCCGGAACGAGAGAGGGGATTTGGGAGAGGGGAACGGAGGGAGAGAATTCAATGTCGAGGAGGCGCACGAATAACGGGCGATTCTCGCTGGCATCGTTGGGATCGGCTGTGTACCCGAACGAGTAGCGGATCTCGATGCCGTCGCGTTTGAAGGTATAGACGTCTTCGCCGTTCTCCGGCGAGACGAGCTTGCGGAAATACTTTTCCCAATCGGTGATGGCGTAGTACGTGAAGACGCGCAGGGCGGACTTTCTGTCGCGCACCGCCTGGGGCATTCCGAGTGTCTGATGGAGCTCTGTCTGGGTCACCCCGAGGTACCCGTCCTCGAAATAGGGGGCTGCGAGGACTGTTTCAGGATGGAGCCAGGTGGCAGTCGAGAGGGCAAGGAGCAGCGAGCAGATGATCGTGGGGGTAGAAAGATGCAGGAGCACGGGTTCTCTCCAGCTGGTGCCGACATGGTATCGGCGGCTCTTTACCCTGTCAAGGTCCGGAGGTCGGATTGCTTGCCGGTGCAAGACTCGTCAGTTATGATGGCCTGACTTTCCTTGCCATCAAGTACATTCGATTGCGGAGACTAGACCCATGAGCGGTTCGTTAGAGACATTATTGCAGCAACGGATTCTCGTCCTCGACGGGGCCATGGGCACCATGATCCAGCGGAAGAAGCTGGACGAGGCTTCGTTTCGGGGCGAGCGGTTCAAAGACTGCAAGAAGGATCAGCAGGGGCACAACGATCTCTTGAACCTCACCCAGCCTGCCATCATCGAGGAGATTCATCGCCAGTACTTCGAAGCGGGCGCCGATATCGTGGAGACGAACACGTTCAACGCGCAAGCCATTTCCCTGGCCGATTATGGGATGGAGTCCCTGGCCTACGAACTGGCCAAAGCCGGAGGCGAATGTGCCAAACGCGCGGCACAACAGGTCATGGGGGCAGTGCCTGGCCGGTCCTGTTTTGTGGCGGGAGCGATCGGGCCGACCACGAAGACCTCGTCCATTTCCACTGATGTCAATAATTCCGGCGCGCGAGGCACCACCTACGATGAACTGGTGACGGCCTACTATGAGCAGGTCCGCGGCTTGGTGGATGGAGGTGTCGATATTCTCTTGGTCGAAACGATTTTCGATACGCTCAATGCCAAGGCGGCCTTCTTCGCCATCGATCAGTTCTTCGAAGACCGCAAGGTCAAACTTCCCATCATGGCCTCGGTCACATTCATCCAGGCTGGCAGCAATCGCGGGGTGACGGGCCAAACGATTGAAGCCTTCTGGAATTCCACTTCCCATGTGCCGCTCTTGAGCGTCGGGATCAACTGCGCATTGGGCCCCAAGGAAATGCGTCCCTTGATCGAAGAACTGTCGCGTCTGGCCCCGATCTATGTGAGTTGCCATCCGAATGCCGGACTGCCCAATCCCTTATTGCCGACGGGGTTTCCTGAAACGCCAGAAAGTCTCGCGCCGCAATTGAAAGAATGGGCGCAGAACGGCTGGCTGAACATCGTCGGCGGTTGCTGCGGAACGGCTCCTGCCCATATCAAGCTGATCGCCGAGGCGGTGAAGGGGATTGCTCCGCGCGTCCCTCCGGTCGTCGAGCCCCATACCAGGTTGAGCGGGTTGGAGGCAGTCACGATCAGGCCTGAGTCGAACTTTGTGAATATCGGTGAGAGGACCAACGTGACCGGGTCTCCGGCCTTCTCTAAATTGATTCTGGCTGGCGACTATGACGCAGCCCTCTCGGTGGCGCGCCAGCAAGTCGAGGGGGGCGCCCAGATCATCGATATCAATATGGACGAAGGCATGCTCGACTCCCAGGCTGCCATGGAGAAGTTTCTGCGATTGGTGGCGTCGGAGCCAGATATCTCCCGCGTTCCTATCATGGTGGACAGTTCGAAATGGGAGATTCTGGAGACAGGCCTGAAGAATATTCAAGGCAAGCCAGTCGTCAATAGCATCAGTCTTAAGGAGGGCGAAGCTAAGTTCCTCGAACATGCCAAGCTGGTGCATCGCTATGGGGCTGCTGTGGTGGTGATGGCCTTCGACGAACGGGGCCAGGCCGATACCTATGAGCGTAAGATTGAGGTCTGCGAGAGGGCCTATCGCCTCCTCACGGAGCGGATCGGATTTCCTGCCCAGGACATCATCTTCGATCCGAATATCCTGACTGTGGCGACTGGCATCGAGGAGCACAATAATTACGCGGTGAACTTTCTTGAGGCCACGCGCTGGATCAAAGAACATCTGCCCTTGGCGAAAGTGAGCGGAGGCGTCAGCAATATTTCCTTCTCCTTCCGCGGCAACAACCGGGTGCGGGAAGCGATGCATGCGGCCTTCCTCTATCACGCGATCAAGGCCGGTCTGGATATGGGGATCGTCAACGCAGGCCAGTTGGCGGTCTACGAGGAGATTCCCACGGATCTCTTGGAATTGGTCGAAGATGTGTTGCTGAACCGCAGGCCCGATGCGACGGAACGATTGGTGACCTTTGCCGAGACCGTGAAGCAATTGGGCAAGGTGGCGGTGAAGGATGATGAGTGGCGTTCCGGCACGGTGGAAGGGCGTCTCTCCCATGCTTTAGTGAAAGGCATGACCGATTTCATCGAGCAGGATATCGAGGAAGCGCGCCTGAAATATGCCAAGCCGCTGCATGTGATCGAGGGGCCGCTCATGGCAGGGATGAACATCGTGGGGGACCTCTTCGGGGCCGGTAAGATGTTTTTGCCGCAAGTGGTGAAGAGCGCCAGGGTCATGAAGAAGGCCGTGGCCTATCTCATGCCCTTTAT
>SXGR01441072.1_pt1 | contig 23413 bp, 26 predicted proteins | sample 3174711 | NCBI WGS metagenome assembly SXGR01 (sample SAMN11356860, study PRJNA531348) | freshwater metagenome | isolation source: freshwater sample F1-60 | place: China: Fuxian Lake, Yuxi | collected 2017-12-25 | reverse complement strand
CGTCAAAGTCAAAGATCAATGGCTTAATCCATATTTTGACAGAATTAGGTATACTATTGGGATTAGAGAGCTTTCAATTGCAAAGTATACTTTTGCTGAGAGATCAGAGATAGTATCTGTTCCTTTTGTGGCAAGCAAAGAGGTCATAAAAGTGCATTTAATGGTTGATGAGTATATACCTGCTCAGTTTGATAATTCAACAAATTGGATTTCTTACTATATAAAGGCAGAAGAGTCCGAAGAATGGATAGAAGTAGCTCCTTTGAATTTACCTACAAGGTTTAATCAAAATGGAGAGGTCTTACCAAAGATCGTAAACTTCAATATACCAAAGCCAGCAATCGTGGCTACGGAAAACAAATATAATTACACTCCTGTTCCTGTTCAGGGTTTACGTTTTAAAGCAATTTTTACAAGGCCGACCGGTGGCAGTTATGATTCTATAACTCCTCTGTTAAAATCATACAGGATGATTATGACGCCTAGAGATTAAAGGATTTAAATTATGATGAAAAAGTCAAGTTCAAAAGGTGCTAAGAGCAAGGGCAAGAAGATGGGCGGCAAGAAGACTATGTCTTCACAAGCAATGTCAAAAATGCCTAAAGGCAAGTGAGAGAAGTAATGGATCTTAATGACAAAAAGTTAAGCTCCAAAGAGCGCAAAAAACTGCGTACTTCGCAGTTTGCTGGACCTGGTAGAAGTTACCCAATACCAGATATTAAGCATGCTCGTGCAGCATTGTCAATGTTGCATAATGCTCCAGCTTCTCAGCAGGCTTCAATTAAAGCAAAGGTTTATAAAAAATTTCCAGAGCTTAAAAAAAATAAGAAATGACAATTGCAATTCGTCAATACCGGGAAATCTACAATAAATATCTTCTTATGTTTTTAAAAGAAGGTAGGGTACCTAGTTTTGACGAAGTTATTGAGAGAGCAGGCTCTGAGCTACCAAATCTAGATCAACCTGCTACTCCTTTATATGGATATATTCCACAGGCTGCTGATTCTGTTTTTGATATTCACCTATATAATAGGTCAGTAGACAATATACTTACAGACTTAAAAGTTTTATTTTCAGAGCTTACTGATATTGAAGTAAGCAATATACAAAGGATACTTCACGCTAACCTATTTCATTCTGTTCATACATATGAGCTAAGTAGAATGAATAGGCAATTAGACGCTTTACTTTTTTCTCTTCAAGGAGCTGAAGATAATTTTGTATCGGCTTTTGAAAACTTTAATGACACCTCAAAGACTAACACTAAAGAGTCTACTAAAGGAATTGTAGATACATATGAAGGTGCATTAGCTTTACCTATAGGAGGAAAAGGAACATTAAAAATAGATCTTAGCCATCTGTATGAAAAAGCAAATGTTGGAATAACAATAGAATCTTCTACTGGTAAAATTATAGGAACATTACCAGAAACAAAATTTGGCACTATCTTTAAAGATTCTCAAAAAGTTTGGGGCGTAATTATTGACTGTGAACAAGAAGAAGGAGTAAACATTAAGTTTACTTTTTCTTTAAAGCGTGAAGAATTTATAAATAGAATAACATTGCTTCATCATGGAAGCAAATCTCAAACTGCTTTTATATCTACAAGTGTTGATAATGTTAACTATAAAGACATTATAGAATATTCTGGTGGCGTACTTTTAGATAATCAGTCTAAAGTAGCATCAATGGATTTTGCTGATCGTCTCATTGAATATGTAACCGTTAAGCTTAGCAAAGTATCTGCAGATACTGTGTTAACTAATACAGATACTTCTAAGCAAATATATAGATATATATTTGCACTTAAAAACATAAGTTTATATTCTACAGGAAGAACCAATTCAGGAACTTACATATCAAAACCTGTTGATTTTAGTTCAGACATTCCTTCTTTGTCAAGAGTATCTATTTCTTGCTCTGAGAAAATACCTGAAGATACTTCTATATCTTGGTACATTGGACTTTTAGAAGAAGACGAACAGGTTGGCACATTTTTAGCGATTACTCCAGAGTCTAGAGCAACAAGTTATGGCCCATCTAAAATAGTAAATCTTCAAGATACTGTTACAGACAGTACTTATATTGTAAGTACTAGTACTACATATACAAACGTTTTTAATTATAATTCAATACCTTTTTATAGTATTGCAACATTAGACGAAAAACCAATTTTTGGCACTGCTAAATTGTATAGAGGTCAGCGCTCTTGGCTAAAAGACAATAAAGGAACAATTAATCTTTCGTCAGTAACTGATAACTTTATTCCTTTTTCAAAAGGAAATATACAAAAGGTATATAAAATACAACAAGAAGTAGCAACTTTAAAGTCAGTAAGCTCTATCTTTTCTCAAAGAGTTTTGTTTACAACTAATGCTCCATTATATACAGAGAATGGGCCTTATAGTTTAACACCTGGAGAAGGAGTTAATGTTGATAAAGACACTGCTCCAATATATGCAATTTTTAGTGCATATGTTTCAGGCGGAGCTGTTGCAAAACAAAAACTAAATGCTACGTTTACAAGTGGCAGTTTTGATATTGGTCAGCCTAATGTTTTATATTCAACGTCTTCTGATATTTCTATCGAAGAAGTTGTTACCGTTGCTTTTGGAAACTATCCTATTGGTGCTACGGTCAGAAAATTTATTTCAGGCACAGACTATATCGTTGAGCTAGACTCAAATTCTAAGCCTACTGGAAGGATCTTAACTACTCAAGGAAGCCCATTACTACAGGCTCCAGTAAATACTCCTAATAGTCATTATGTAGTTAAGTATTTTACTGATCCAGATATAACAAGATTTATTACAAATATTGTTAGCAATCAAATTGTATTTACAATAAATGCAACAAATACAAATGTACTAGTTGATGATCAGGTTATAATAAAATATAGATTTGTTCCTAATAATATAATAAAATCTTCTATAAAAGTAAAGGCTGGTTTTGGCAATCCTGCTGGGTTAATGGTATTCAAACAAGGTGCTGATTATATATTTGATGTAGAAACATCAACGATACAAAGACTTAGTACTGGAAAAATCTTACAAGATCAAGATGTTTATGTTGATTATCAATATAATGATAACGCTAATGGACTTCAGCAATATTTTTTATGGGCATTTATATCTGAGCCTGATGGCCTTAGCATAAGAACTAGTGTCACTAACACCGGTCTTAATGGAGTAGTTAATACTTTAGTTCCAGATACTGCTGCTGGTGAACAGCTTTATGCTAATATACAAGGCTTAGGTCTTATTAAATTAACAAGTGCAACAGAATGGCCTAGAATGTCTGGTTGGGTACAGTTTGTTGTAAAGTCAATATCTCCATCTTTATTGCAGACTACTTCAAAAAAAGCTCTTATTGATCAAGTAATATCAATGAAAGATAGAGAAGGAGAATATATATTTGTTGCAAATGGAAAATACTTTAAAGAAACTACAGGAATAAGAGAGCCTCTTAAGCAAACATCTTTGTCGTTCCTTAAAAATAATGTACTAAAAAATGATAGGCAGTATTTTGCAATTAGAGAGATCGTTGAAGGAACAGAACTAAAGTATCAGATTATAATTAATTTTGCTCCTAATAGCACTGATGATTTATATTCGTATACTGTAGATACAAATACTAATCAGATTGTTGGAAACTCTGAAGAGTGGAAATTAAACTGGTCTAGTAGTGAATCTGATACAGAGTTCAAAAAAATAATTGTAAAGGCAGTCTTGAATAGAGATGCTTCTGCAGATGGCAATATAACACCAAAGGTTTATAATTATTATTTAAAAGCGAGCTATTAAAATGAAAATAAAATATATTATTACTGGGTTAGCTTTAACTGCTGCATTGACTGTAGCGGCTTGCGAAAGCGTTCCTCCACAGCAGGTTATTGTTGCTAAAGCAGATCTTAAAGAAAATGTAATAACTGCACCAGGCCCTCAACAACAAGCTGCTCCTATTGTTATTGAAGCTGTTCCTAGTGAAAAAATCAGAGAAGCTTTAAAGAAAAATTTTCCTGGAGAAACTACTGTTTACGTTACTCAGATTGACTTTGTAAAGCCTAAAAAAATAGTAGACGATAACCCAGCTACTCCAGAAAATGAAGCTCTTATTGATTCGTATCAGCCTGTAATTGTTCCAATTACTCCTCCTGCTACAGAAGAAGGCAAGCCTGATTTTGGTGCATGGATTGAGCAAGCCCTTCCAGCAATAGCTACCATTTTACCAGCAGGAGCCGGTCCGTGGGTTCCTTTGGCTGGATATCTTATTGGCTTACTAGGATTTAAGCGTTCAAGAAAGCATTTAGGAAATGCAGCTAAGGCGCTTAATCCTTTTGACGGTGCTAGCATTAATCTTGGAGAGGCCACGGGCAGTCTTAAAAAGGCGCTTGGGTGGGAACACAGCATCGCTACTCCAGCAGAATTAAGAGCTATTGCAGACAAGCTAGAAGCAGAAGAACAGGCTAAAGCAAAGTTTCAAGATGCCGTAAATAAATAATAAGGACTAGGACCAATGGCCGATATTAAAATAATTACACCTACTGTTAAGCGAATACCTGCTCGTGCTAGAGGTCCTTTATCTTCTGAAGAATATAATGACTTTCAGGATCAGGTATATTTTGATATAACTAATCTATCTGAATCTGTAAACTCTTTATATGCTTCTCAGGTTAGATCAATGCGCACTTTTGAATCTGAATTGATTAACATTAAAAGACGTATTGACGCTTTAGATAATATAACAGACTATAAAGAATTTACAAATGGAAAGACTCAAAGTAATGTAGACAGGTACGTTGATTTTCATGATAGTTCTAATGTTATATATATTGATTCAATTGCAGCAAGTAAGCAAGCTGAATTAAAGTCTCAATTTGGTGAAATATATTTACCTGCTAATGGAGTTGAAAATAAATTTTTTAACTTTAGCTTAAGAACAAACCAGATAGTTATGCCTCCAGATTTTTCTGTTGATGTAACTTCTAGATTTGACAAAGGCGATGGCAGTGGAATCAAAGACTACGAATATGGTGGAACAGTAGATCCTGGTAGTCCAGAAAATGCGTTTAATGGAATCAATGAAACATATTGGCAAAGAATGGTGACTCTTCCTTTAGAGTCTACTGTTGAACAAGTAGAAGTTCAACTAACTGCTATCGTTCCAGCTGGCATTTCTGCACAAGCAAACTTACTTGAAGTTGTTCCTTTCCCAGAAGGAACTGTTGATATTACAAGTATATCAACTTCTCCAAATCTTACCAGTGCGTTTACTTCGTTAGACACTTTTGCTGAATTAAATAATGCTTCTGCTACTAGGTATCATTTTACTCCAAGAGATGTAGAACAGGTTAGAATAAGACTTCGTTGTCGTCATTGGAGAGAACTTAATGGAAAGAAGGTATTTTTATACGGGCTTCAAGAACTTGGACTTAAATTAGTTGATTACAATAAAACAATAAGCACTGATTCTGCTTTTGGAGACAGTATTACTGCTATTGTTAAATTAAGTGCCCCAGAAGGGCATACTTTTAAAAATTTATTTAGAGTAGATCCTCGTCCAAATTTTTATTTAGAAGATGCTTCTAATAGACATGTAAGACTGAGACTTTCTACTACACCAAACTTTTTGAATGTCAAGTGGGATTCAGCACAAAATGTGCTACCTCAGCAAGGCATATCTACTGGGGTTTCTCTTGGCAATTCGTCAACCTTATATGCTATATATACACTCAAATATATTGCCAGTAGTGGCGGTTATCAGTCACCATTCCCTGTAGGAACTACCCCAACAATTAAAGGATTAGGATTACTATTCTCTACGACACCTACTAACGGATTATGAGTGCTGAACTCTCAGGGCGCGTATTAGACCTTGAAAAGCAAGTTTTAGCCTTACCAGATTACTCAGACTGGCAGGCTCTTCAGGTAACTTCAAGTTCAAGGTTTAATACCGTAGAAGGAAATGTTGCTGATTTATATGTTAAGTTTAATGAGCTTAACAATAAAATAGTTAATTTGCAATTATATGGGAATACCGGCTTTACTGGTAATCATCAACATATTGGTAGCGAAGTTCCTGCGGGGACAATAGATGGGTCAAATAGAACATTTACCCTTAATTCCACTCCTTATCCTTCAACATCTTTGGCATTATATAAAAATGGCTTATTGCAAAGGATTGGTGCCGGAAATGATTACACACTGTCTGTTAATACCATAACGTTTGAATTAGGGGCTGAACCTCCAACAGGCAGCAATCTTTTGGCTTATTATCAAATCTCGTAACTAATATATTAGGAGTGGCGTGGCATGGCTCAAACAAGAATTACAAGTCAAGATATTAAAGATGGAACAATAGTTAATGCTGATATTAGCGGTGCTATTGACGCATCAAAAATACATGATGGAAGCGTTAGTAACGCTGAGTTTGGCTTTCTCAATAACGTTGGATCACAGGTAGTTGGCACTGCTGATACCAACACCTTAACTAATAAAACTTTAACTGGTACCTCTAACACTGTTACTGCTACTTATTTAAGAAATAATGATGGCACTCAGGTTTTAGTTTCTGGTGCTCCTCCATCAAATGGCTATTTATTAACAGCATCTAGTTCTACTCAAGCTTCGTGGACTGCTCCAACTACAGCCTTAGGCACTAGCAATTTTGTATTTAATGAAATACCTGGTGGATCTATTGATGGCTCAAATGGAGCATTTACGCTTGCTAATAGTGCTTCTCCTACTGGTAGCATACGGGTATTTAAAAATGGTATTAGACAGACTCCCAATGCTGGCAATGACTTTGTTATGACTAATTCTACTACTATTACATTTGAAGCTGGTAATATTCCGCAAGTTGGAGATAACCTTTTAGTTGATTACATGAAATAATCTTTAGGAGAACTGTTTGGGCCAAACAAGAGTTAAAACACAAGACCTCGGGGACGGTCAGGTAACACTGGCCGACCTCGGGGCTTTATCTACTACCGGTTCCTTAATTACATATTCTAATAGTGCTCATGTAGCTTTTCCAAGTGGTCAGTCTGGTGCTGTATTAACGTCTGATCCTTCTAATGCAACTGGTCTTCTTTGGACCAGAACTCCTGCTTTAAGCAGGATATATGATGCCAATGGAAATGTACAGTTAGACTTTTCAAGTGTTGCGAATGCTACTGAATATTTGAGAATTGGTAATACTGTAACTGGTGCAACAACGTCTATTAGTTTAGCTGTTGCTGGAACTGGTCAAGATATAAACATAAGATTTGTTCCTAAAGGCGCTGGGGACTTAAGAGTTGGATCTGCTACTGTTGTTACTACTACAAATACATTAACGTTAACAAATAAAACATTAACTGAGCCTACTATAGCCAGTTTTGTAAATAGTAACCATACACATGAGGATGCTATTGGTGGTGGACAGTTAACTATTAATGCTATTAGCGCTGGTGGAACCCCTGATAATACAACATTTTTACGCGGTGATGGCCAATGGGCAACTCCTCCAGGAAGCTCAAGTGACCATGGTACTTTAATTGGTCTTGGAGACGATGATCACACTCAGTATCTTCTTGCAAATGGAGGACGGCCATTAGCTGGCAACTTAAATGCAGCTAGTTTTAGTATAACTGGCATAAACCAAGTTTCTGCTACTGGATCTATTACTGTTAGCGGACTAACAGTAGCTACACAAACCGGTATTGAAACGTTATTAAATAAGACTCTTACAACTCCAGTAATTTCTTCTTTTGCTAGTGCTACCCATAGCCATGAAAATAGTGCTGGTGGTGGTGGCCTTATGGCAGCAGCAATAACTGGTGGAACCATTAATACTGCTAGATTAGGATCTGGTGGTGCCAGTGCTACTACATTCTTAAGAGGAGATAATACTTGGAGTTCTCCTGAAAAAGGCGTTCTTAGTGTATGCTTTAAATCAGAAAATGTTTCTGCTTGGACTAATATGCCAGCAGCGTTGACACTTTTTAATGGAAACATTGGTTATATTGCCAAGGTACAATTAGATGGGTATTCCTCTGGAAGATTATTAGTAAATAGAGGTACAGTTGCTGGAGCAGCGGGAAGCTCTTTGATGGTACGATATAGTAGATCTTATACTACTACGGCTGCTAGCTATTCTCAAATAGGTAATAGCAATACAGATATAATAACAGATGTTCAAACTGCTAGTATATATGACGACTCTGGATGGACAAGGCTTGCTACAGACCCGTCAACGGGCAATATATTTATTGCCCTTTTAGGAATTAGTGGCGATGGCGCAGCGGACCCTCAATTTGGCAACATATACGTTCATTTTATTTAGTATAACGCATTTTAGCTTATTTAATATGACACATTCTCAAGAAGTTGTTCAAACAGAATGGTACATGATAAGAGTACAAAGAAACTACTTGCTTTCTTTGTGCGACTGGACTCAGCTTTCTGATGTTAATTTATCTATTGAGGAAAAACAAGCTTGGTCTACATATAGGCAAGCGCTTAGAGATATTACTGATCAGTCTGATCCATTTAATATTACATGGCCACAAAAACCAAATTTTAACTTTAATATATGACAGCTGAGCTATCTGGTCTTTATTCTGGATTATCTGGAGATCTTCAAGATTTAGAGGATCGAGTTTTAGACATTGAAGGCAAGATAGTTGCATTCCCTACTAGTGATGATTTTGATACTTTATCTGCTTTAACTACTTCAAGATTTAACACTTTAAATTCTAGTATTAATAGCTTAACGGCCAAGCTAGCCTCTTTAGAAGTTTATATTGTTAACCTAAAACTTTCTCATACATCTTTAGAAAGGGCTTTTACAGGACATACTGGAATTATTACTCCAGCTATTTCTGGAATTACAGGAGAGTTTGGTTATTGGGGCTCCTTCTGGGATACTACAATTCAAACGAATGCTGGTCCAACTAGTGGCAATGTAATGACTTTTAATAGTAGTGACGCAGAGAATGTTGGTATTTCACTTTCTGGAAATAGCAAGATTAGAGTTGCATATGATGGTGTTTACAATATGCAGTTTTCTGCTCAGTTTGACAAGACTGACGGTGGAGACGACAGAGTTGATATTTGGTTTGCTAAAAATGGAAGCAATTTAGCTGACTCTAACACCGCTATCACCTTACATGGCGCAGATGGCAAAGAAGTAGCTGCATGGAATTATATGCTTTCTCTTAATGCCAATGATTATTTAGAGGTGTATTGGAACAGTGCAGATACAAGTATGCGCCTTTTGTATGAAACAAGTGGATCTAATCCAGATAGGCCTGCTATTCCGTCAGTTATATTGACAATGCATCAGGTTAGGTTTAATCAATAGCTTATGGCAGTATTAACTAGAACCTTTGTAATTACAAAAGGTGGTGGAGGCATTGATGATGTCTCTACATTTCTAGAAAGAGAGCTTGGTCGTGATGCCTCTTTAGTTAGGCGTATTAGTGCAGCTAGTGTTAATAATGTTTCTACTTATTTTACAATTGAGTACGTAGATAGACCTGAAGAGCCAATAGAAATTACAAGTCCTATTAATGGTCTTGTTGTATCAACAGTAACTCCACCGCTTCAGTATATTGCTCAGTATAGTTATCCAATTGAAGAAAGTACATTTACTACTGGAGATGTAAGGTTTGCAAAAAATGGAATTGCAACAGGCACTTTAGTTCAAGTTGAATCTGGAATGAGTAGCCAGATTGTTGCTATAAACTTAAGTGGATATCTTACTGGTGCGGACTCTGGGCAGTCTGGATCATATACATTATACTTTGATAAATCTGTAACAGATACATATGGATCTCAACAGCCAAATAGTTCTCTATTTGGATTTAATATAACAAAAGAAGCAGCTCCTTATATAGGATTAGAGGATCTTTATACAAGATCAATAAAGCGTGGCAAGATGCGCGCTAAATACGCCATTTTAGATACGTCAGTTCTTGCTGGCAGCAAAATAAAAACGGTGCTGTCTAGTCTTTTGTCAGGCGGCGAGCTTATTGCTCAAGCCACAAGCCAAAAAGAAAACCAAACTGAAGTATTTATAATACTACTTGAAAAGCCAGAGCCAGTTCCAGAATATGTATATCCTAGACTTGGAACTATGAGCCAAGAAGGCGTTGGCTTAGAAAAAGTTACTATTACTTATAAAAATCCAGTAAGAACTGCACAGATTGCAGATGACAATGTTTATTGCTTATTGTATAACTGGAATCAAAGAATAAACATAGCTGATACATATATTAGTCCTGTAGATGACAGAACTATAGAAATTAATATAAATCAATTGATGATATCAGAAGCTATATCATCATATGATATTAATTTAGTGTGCTTACCAGGATTCAAATCTGCTGATGAAGTTGGCGGATTAGCATCTACGCGACCTTATTTATTGCCGTATAAGCGTTTTGTATCTGAGGTTGCCGTTGGCACTGGTATCTCTGGCGTTACAGGACCAGCAGGTCCTACTGGACCTACGGGACCTACTGGGCCAACAGGTCCTACTGGACCACAAGGCCCTGCTGGAGAAGGGGGCACAGGAGTTTCTGGTATACCTCCATTTGGCGATTTAAATATTCCAAGTTGGAGTGGCACTAATGGATCTGGTATATATGGGTTTACTAACACTAAGTTGACTACTGCTGGAGCAATGACACTTGGGAGCAATATAACAGTGTCTGGCTCTACTATGACGCTTGGTAGTGCAAGTTCGGCTCTTATCAATTTTGGTACTGACCAAATATTAAGAGTGTCAACTTCTGGAGTAACACTATTAAAATGTAAGTCCTCTTTGAATATTCAATCTGGAAGTACTACTGTAATGCATGTTAGTGGCTTTGATGGGAGCATTTTCCCACCATTAGGCGGCACACCATCATTGGGTATTCCAGGGCAAGAGTTTGTAGCTGTTTATACGGATAGCATTATACATAATGGCGAAACTCAGCCAGTAGTCTCTTACAATAGTGGATCAAATGCAACAGTCTATGCTAATGGCAATTTAATGTATAGATGGGATGCAGATACAGAAGATCTATTTTATTGGGATGCTACCCGAGGAAAATTTTTAAGTCCTTCTACTATATCATTTACAGCAAGTATTACTGGTGTTAATGCCACTGATGAATATATGTCCTTAAATGGACTTAGCAATATGGCATTTGAACTTGGGTTTGGATACTGCATTCCATTTAGTGGGACAATTGTTAGTGCTTTTGCATCAACAGATGCTACTGTAACTGACGATACACCTATATACTTAGAAAATTCTGCTGGAGATCCAGCTGGAACGTTAGTAACTTTATCCAATGGTGACGCTTTTGGTTCAAATAATTCAGTTAATATTGATATGACTCCAAATAGCCAATATGCTATCAGAATAGACGCATCTGCTGGCGCAACTTTGGGTAAAACGCAAGTAACTTTACTAGTTAAAAAACTTAAATAATGGCTAAGCCAAGACCAACAGACGAAGAATTGTATAATATGCCATACCAAGATTTTGCGGTATGGTTTTTAGAATACAATAAAGTTATTATAAATAGATATATACAGCGTAGGCTTATACCTAATAGGTATGAGCCTTCTGACATTAAGGCCTATATGGCTGAGCGCATAATTGATATTTTAGAAAAGAGATCTGCTAAAGGAAAGCCAATAGCAAATCCAAGAACCTACTTTGGAAGACTTATAGACTTTTGGTGCATTGAATACCAAAGAATGCATGGATATATCTTTGGTATGCCTAAACGACCACGTAATGCATTAGCAGAAGAAGAGATATCAAAGTATGGATTTGTTTATTTTGAAACAGATGAAGCCTCAAAAGAAAGTAACTATAATCAAAATCCAGAGCTTTCTTATGTTGATGCAAATATTACAGCCAATCATGAGCATTTTGGCTTAATGGGCTATCAAAAGAAAGGAGACGACCCAGGCGAGGTATCTGCAGCATGGGACTCAATGATGAACATGGTCCTGCCTGAAGATAGAGATATCTTGCACTGCTTATTTAGAATGGGCATGTCAATTCCTGAAGCAGGTAAATATTTAGGTATTGCAGTTTGCACTGCATATGCAAGAAGAGACAGAGCATTTTGCACTATCTCTGGGTATCTAATGTCAGGAGTAGATCTTAATCAAGAAACGTGGAAGATTCTTGATGAGACTAAAGACATCAAGTCTTCTTCATCTGATATTAGTACCTTATTTGAAGATATGTAATATCAATCAAGGCTGATATAGTCCTGAGCTAATAGATAGTCAACAATTTCCTGAACCTCGGACAGCGACAGCCCGAGTTTTTTTGCTATGTCATCTTCAGATATGCCAGGACTGTCTGTTATGCAATTTAAGACTGCTAGCTCAGATCCACCAAGATCAGGCTGAATACCATCCTCGTCTGCTTGAATATCATCCTCGTCTGCTTGCATTTTATCAAAACCTATGTCTTCAAACTTCTTGTAGTACATATCAATAAAAGGCTAATTGTCTAATGTCGTCTGCTTTTTGTAAAATCATTTGAGACCATTTCTCAAACTTCTGTATATCAGATGGCTTATTTATAAACTTGTAGCCAATAATAGAATCTTCTTCTTTTACTTTTATTTCCGAGTTTTCTACTGATAATACATATACTATGCCAATATGAACTTCTCCAACTGCTGGACCTGGTTTTGACGAGTCTGCAGTTTCATCATTTGGAGTATAAACAATTCCGCATAGCTTTAGGTTAGCTTTAACAACAGCTGGATCCATATCAAGCTCTTCGCATACTTCACGAACAGCAGCTTGTCTAACTGTATCCCATCCAATTCCATAGGGATTATCCTTAAAGCCTAATCCTTTTCGTCTATCTTCCGGATTAATGTGACCACCAATTCCAATTGAAAACCTGTCAATAAGTCTTTTTTCTGAGCCTCGTCTTTGATAAGAAAATATTTTTTTATCAGGCGACATTATAACGACATATGGTATTAGCTGTAATATTGTATTATCTACTTCAGCCATCCATCTATCTACGAACGCTGCTTTTGGCATAACTTCGTCTGCCCATGAATCTAGACTATTTTTAACAAAATGAAAATAATTACCATTACTAAAATGTATACTGGCTTTATTTTCTATAACTAGTACTTGTTCTTCTTTTTTCATTTTTGAAATATAACTTTAGGAAATATAACAGTAGTAACCTTTTCTAGTCTATTCTTTATGATAAATTCATTTACAGCTTGATCTACTCCAGTCCATCCACAATTATAGTCATCGCATATCATTATTCCACCTTCTTGCATTAATTCCCAATAATTTTGAATATCTTGCAATACTTCTTTGTATTCATGAGCAGCATCTATGTGAACAAAAGTTGGATGTATATTTTTTGTTTTTAGTATTTTATATGCATTTGATGATGTTTGTGGAAATGGAATAACAATATCTTGCATGTTATATGCATATATGTTATTCATAAATCTTTCTAGCAAGTCTGGGCGTCCGCCTGATAAAAGTCCTATTAATTCGGTTTCATGATGCTCAGAAGATCCAAGAAATGTATCAATTGCTATTACTGTTCCTTTTAATTCTTGTGACTTTAAGTTATTTGCCAAAGTTAAAGTGCTTTGGCCTTTCCATACGCCAAGATCAATAATAATCTGATGATTAAAATTTTTATTAAATAGCCCTAAAGCAGATGATGTTCCATTCCATCCTTGAATGTCAACAAGTTCTTTATTTGGAATAAATCCGTCCCAGCAATTGTATTTACTGTATATCATATTTTCTAAATGTAAAGGACAGTCAGCGCAGATGCCTAGAATTTAAAAACATCATAAATAATTTTTGTTATTTTTATGTATTATTTTTTTACTTATAGCCAACTGCCATAAAAGAATTATTTAAATCAACTCCAGAAATAAAAATTTCTTTATATTTTAAATGAATTAATAAATCCTTTACATGAATTGATTCGATAATATGCCTATGCTTTTTATTGTTCCATGGTCTCCAGTAAGTTTGACTATAATGAGGTAGATATAAAAATAAAACTCCATTCTTTTTTATTTTTGTAGTCCAATACTCAATTGCTTCAATCCAAGACTCTAAGTGCTCCAGACAGTGAGAAGAGTAGATATAATCTACTTGTACATCTGGCAAATTCATAGCATGATAATTGCTATCATTTTTTAAATCGATGCCAATTGCATCTGGAAATTTCCAAGCTTCTTTGCAGTATCCAATGTCATAGCCTTTACCAATACACAGGTGCTTTGCAAAAGGTATAGCAAACTGACTAGCATTTCCTTTAGATTGAAACTCTAAATATTTATTGTTTTCATGTATTATTATTTTTTTTTGTGTTACCATAGTCTAACAATAATTCTTAATTGTGAAATTTACGAGCAGAATGATGCCCAATTTACTGTAGGCGATAATAAGTCTTTTTCGCAATGAGTAGAATATCCTGGAATACATGAAATTAAATTAGAGCCTATCTTCCATAAATCAGTAAATTTGGTATGATCATAGCCTAAATGCGTGTATTCTGGTAAACAATATTTTATATGTATGTCCCAATGTTTTCTTAGAGTACTCATTTTGCATGCATATGTGTTACATGTTGATGGCGTAGTTCTCCAGTGCACACTAGCTGTTGGCAAAATTCTAGATACAAGACTTGGATATAAAGCTGTATATTTATCAAAATGATCATATAATGTTGCATAGTCTGGGTTTAGCTCATTGAAGCATTCTTTTAGAATGTTTTCCCAGTTAGGCATATGTAAATAGTCATCTTCTACTATATAAACTATATCATTATCTTTAAAATTAAAGTTTTGTATTTGATTTAAGCAAAACAATAAACTTGCTTCGTCGCTTCCACCTTTATATTCTATCACTAAATCTTCTTTATCAAAAGAAAAATGATGATTGCTTTTTAGGCCGTCTAGCAGTATCACTAAGTCTATGTTTGCGTTTTTTACGGAACGATAACATTTTTCGTATGAAAACCAATCAGGTCTTATATTTTGTTTTCTATTTATTGCTCCATTCCAATGTCTTAAAAAAACCTTTACTTTACTCATGACAAATCCATTTATTGCTTATTAGCGTTTTTATTGGTGACAAATCTTTATCTAATGGCTTTCTTGTATATAAATGCAATGGAGATTTTTCTAAATTCAAAGCCTCAACTACAAAAAATAGCGAAGTAGAAACTGTATGAATTTCTTCAGCTTGTTCTAATACCCCACACCAGTCTAATAATGTAAATCCATCAATATAATCTTGATAAATTATTTTTAAATTAGTCTGAGGTTGAATATTTACTTTATAGTTATATTCAGGTCCAGCAAAATTATTATTAACAAATATAAATTTGTCGTTATAATGAATATTAAGATGTTTTTTTAATTCAGTTTCTTTTTCTTTGTTTCTATTAAAATTTAATGTTCTCCATAGCTCTAAATTTGCTTTTACCAGCATGTATTTAGCTTCCATGACATTCTGCGCTTGAGGAACCAAATAGCTAGCAAATTGGAATGGGATCTTATTGTAATCTTGATAAGATATAGGATTGAATTCTGATTGTTTTATAAACTGCAAATTAGAAATTTCTATGTAATTTTTAATCCAAAAATAATGATCTACAACAGGCCAAACTATTTTCTTAGCGTCAATTAGTTTGACTAACGGGCTTAAAAATAAGATATCTCCAATTCCAAAAGGCTGATCAATTAGTATTTTCATATATTTGATATAAATACTGTTTTACTTTATCGTTAAACAAATTAAAATCTAATTTGGTAGCATTATGACCTCCACCATGATGTAGTACTTTAACTTTTTTATTATTAAGGACTAGTTCACTATTTATTAAATTAATATTCATCCAGCTATCCCAATGTGTTTTATTTCCATATAAGTTAGATATTCCATAATATACATTTGAATCGATAGGGTCAATAATTTTTGTTTTCCAGCTAGTTGCCATAAGATTTAAAATAGTCTGCTCTTGAAATGGCATCTGATTGCCAAAATTAATATTATTATTCATCCATTGTTCAAGAAAATTCTTATTGGTAACAGCTACTAATCCTGCATTAAGATATTTTTGAGGGTCTAAACCTGGATTTGTAATAGGGTTATCTTTGCCAGCTCGGTTAAAATCATTATTATTTCTGACCCCTATAACATCAAATTGTAAGTTTGACTTATCTAGTAGTTCATCTAATTTTCCTACAACCATTGAATCAGCATCAAAATGAACTACTATATCATACTGATCTATTAGTTGGTAAGATACAAATGGGTGTACTGTATTCCAATTTACATTTGGATGTATACTAAATAATTTATTTAACTGTTGATCTCCAAAACAATAAAAATCAATTTCTGGATGAAAATTTTTTAATGATTGAGATAGTTTATGAGCTCCAACAGAGTAATACCAATCATTAGAGACATGAGTACAAAAAGCTACTTTCATTATCGTTTTAAGTTTACATAACAAGGACCATCATAGTTAAATACTTTATCTAAAGTTTGATTGATATTATCCATTTCAGGCCAATAAGACTTAATATTTTTAAAAGAATTTAACATCACATCTTTATCTTACTCAGCCCAATGGCTAAAACCATCATGTGAATAATCTTTATCCCTTCCAGATCCTACTAATTTAATATTTAATTTTTCTTTATTGACATAATTTCTAAGCAATTCAAATGGTCTGTATATTAAAAATGGAGTAATTGAATATGCTATTGGTTTTTTACCTTCATAAGCAGCTCCTACACATAATCCAATCATTAATTGCTCTGAAGCTCCACAGTTAATAAAATTATTTGGATATTTTTCTTTAATTGAGTCAAACATTCCATAACCTAAATCAGCTGTGATTAGTAAAATAGATGGATCTTGTTTAATTCTAGATTCTAAATAACTTACAAAAGCTCTTCTCATATAACTATGTTTTTATATATAAAGTTGACAACATCTTGTGAAAATAGTTCAGAGGGATGTGGCTTGTTTATGCCACCTCTAGCAAAGTGATATGCTTTGACTGGTTTCCCATCTAGCTCAAGTCTATCATTGTTTACTACTATCTGACCTTCTCTGCCTAGAGAAGCGCATCCGTAGTAGCAGTTAAAGTCTGGATGTGTGTATTCAAAGTGACCCTCCAGTACTTTAACGTTATATGGTAGCATATGGCATAGTAGATTGAGTACGTCATTCTCTTTATTGCCAAATAAATCAGAATAGTTCAAGCTGGCGTATTCGTATTGATCCCAGAATAGCTTTGATGTACTGGCTATTAAACCTCCCTGTATATATTTTTTATATGGGATTAAAACATTACTTGAAAATATCCCACAACTATTAGCAAATGTATTGGTACCAATTCCTGAGTTTAGCCAGACGTTGTAGTTGGTTGGAATAGCTACGTCGTAGTCCCCTTTTAGTATTTCGTCCATTCTGCCGAGAACTAAGTGATCAGCATCTATATTTACTACTAGATCATAATTGTTGTAGAGTTTCTTAGCAAATGTTGATTTTGAATTATAGAAATTTAACTTTGGGTTGGACGCGAATGTTTCATTAATCTCAGATTGTCTAAATACAACTAAATCGATATCAGGATGAAACCTCTTAAAAGATTTAATAAACTCATCTGTTCTGCACCCGTGATAATGTGTATTTCCTATTATTATGTAAAATACCGTTTTCATATCAATTTAGTTTTTATAGCAATATAATCCGTCAGGTCCAAAATGCTTTATTTTATATCCGTACTTAATGAACATCTGCTCAAAAATTGCTCTCTGTTGTGTATAGCCTACGCCATTCACTTCATGAAACTCAATTAAAATCTTTCCTACTTTATCGCTAAACGATTTTATAATAGAATCATTCAAAGCAATAACCTCAGATCCTTCGATATCTAATTTTATAAAATTAACATAGTCAAGTCTCAACTTTTCAATCAGATCCGGTATAGTTATACAGTCAACTTCAAACGATGAGCCGCCTCTATTAATTAACGAGTTCATCGTTGTGTTACTTGGAAAGGTATAGAAAGTCATCTGTCCAGTTGTATTTGATATAGCTACCTGTAACCTTTCGACATGTGAGAACTTGCTTGTTAACTGTTTATTTAATTCAAAGTGGCTAGGAGTAGGTTCAACCGTTACAATTTTACTTGCCCACGGTGTTGCATGTATTGCAAATAATCCAACGTTTCCACCTAGATCAAGAATGACTTTATCATCTTCGGTTAAGTACTCTGAGTACCATGATAGTTTGTTGAACTGGTGTAGTATTTCTACTGTACAGTTGCGGGGATTGTTGAAGTGGTCTTGTAGCTCTTTTGTAGGTAGCTCTATTACATAGGTGCTGCCATCGATGAGTTTTATTTCTCTTGTTTCCATGTTTTATTTTTGAAGGTTTAAATTATCTGTAGCCACTGTATAGTGAGCTGCTAGTGGAGTTTTGAATTGTATAACTTCGTTCACATCTGTGAAATGTATTTGAATACTTGGTAAGAAAGCTCTTAGCCGTTGTGATAGTTTGTCAACATTGACTGATTTGTATGCAGCCCATCCGTTAACATTTGCATGTACTTTAATATTTGATAATCCTTGTTCGTCAATAAACCTAAGAGCTTCCCATACAGATCCCTCAGCGCTCTCTCCGTCGGATATTAAGCAATGTATGTTTATATCTGGGTTAGCTAAAGCCATTCCCGTAGCTATTGTTATACCTAAACCTAAACTTCCTGTAGACACATCTATGAAATTTTCTAAATCACGCTCAGGATGTATGCCGTGAGTTTCTAATAGATGCTCGGCATCAATATTATAAAAATGCTCTAAAACAACATATAAAGCTAATCCAGCGTGTCCACTAGATAATACAAATTTATCTTCTGGTTTTTTATGCTGAAATATATCATATATAATAGGCAATGCTGTAAAACAGCTCCCTAAATGGGATAACTTATGCCTAATACTTATCTCTAATATTTTATTATTTAATTTACTTATATTTTCTTTCATAAATTTCTTTTAATCCAGTCTCTAAAGTATACTTAGGGTTAAATTTATATTTTGATTTAGCATATGTTATATCAGCTACCCAATTTAATGTATCATATTTATTAAATATATTGTCTATTTTTTCGTATTCCAAATTGGAGTTAAATATATTTTTAATAATATTAAAAACTTCTAAGTTAGAGTATTGCACCCCAGTACCGAAATGAACTATATCTCCTTGTATTAATTCTTTTTCAGAATATAAAACTGAGAATAATCCATCTATAAAATCATCAATATAAATAAAATCGTGGACTCCTAAGCTAATTTTAGATACAGTATTGCTTTTAAAATTCCTAAATAAAGTAGGTATTAGTCTATTCTCAGGTTCATGTATCCCATAAACACTAAATGGTCTAACTACTGCTATAGGCTTATTATACTCTTTTGCAAATCCTTGACATAATAATGAACTGGCTCCTTTTGTAGCTTCATACATTCTTCTTGGCTTTAGTATACTTTTTTCTGATATAGGTTTTTCTATTGCACCATATTCTGACGATGATCCTATGCTTACAAATGAAGTATAATTAATATCTTTGGTTATTTCTAGTAACCAGTGAGTCATTACTACATTAGACTTAAAAGTCTTATAGGAGTTTTTAATTTCTGCAGCACAATGTATTATATAATTTGGACAAAACGCTTTAATCCTAGAATTTAAATTTGCATTATTTTCCCAGTCTCTACCAATGCTTAATATGTCATGATTTTTAAGATTTTCAATTAACGATTTTCCTATGAAACCAGTAGATCCAGTTATTAAATATTTCATATATTGTATATAAACGATTTTATATTATACATTTTTAGCTTTAAATATATTATGATTTATTTCTATCGTTTTTTTTCCGTGAAATCCAAATTGACCACTATACGTTAAATTTTCAAAAGAAAATCCTAATGCTAGCCCTACTGGTGCAAATTTTATAGACGCCTGCTCTAATAGGCCTTTAATTGATCTTGCCAAATAGCAATCTTCGTATGACCCAATTTTGTTTGCTCCTATTGCTTGTGTAATTTTTTTTGCCTTATCAAGCATTTTTTTTGATCTTATTGAGAATCCACCATTTCCAACCATATTATTCTCATTTACACGTGGATATCCTGGAATATCATAAAATAAATGTCGAACCCATGGAGCACCAATATAGTCATATTTTAAGTAAAGATCAGTCCAAGCATCTTTATTTATAGGATAACCGTCTCCTTGTATTATCATTGCAAATTCTGTATCAACTTTTTCTGGCAAATCTAATACTATAAATTTACTATATTCTTCTAAGGAAGATATTTTTGGGATCGATACTGTATCAAAACTGGCGCCAGTAAAAGGCTGATCTGTAAGTAGCTTAACTGAATCAAACTCGCATATAGACAACGTTTTTTCTATTGCAAGCTTTGACTGTTCAGGATGAATGCAATCTACGCAAATTAGCGTAGTACTTGCAACTTTAATTTTACTCATATCAAGTCTATATTTTCTTTTGCTTCTTTTAATTCTGTGACTAAAATAATATCTTTTGGTATATTGTAAAGAGCTTGAATTTGTTTTTTTGCATTAGCAAAAGCATCAGGCGTTTCAGAGTAACAAAGCGCTGACCATTGACAAAACTTACATTGGAAGTCTCCAATATCAAGTTTTAGTTCACCAGCTTTTGCTCCTTTTTCAAGCCATTTTTCTACAATTGCACCATTGGTTTTATTTAACTGGTCTGACTTATACATTCCAGTTATTCGTTCTTCAGAATATTGTATCTGAAAATCTCTATCTGGAAGTGTCTTTGATTTTATTTTAGACATTAATATACGATACTGCTCGTATATCTTTTCTATTGTTATTTCAGGATACTCTTTTCTGGAACCACTCTGAGAAGTAACAGTTACGTAGCCTTTTTCTAGATCTATAGAAAACTGCCACATATACTTAAAGACGCTTCCATGCGGATACTTTTTAAGTTTCCAGCTTTCATTTCGTGCAATATAAAGTACAATCCAATCTTGAACTGGTTTGGAGTTATTTAATTTTGCTGACTTGTTATACTGATCTAGATATACAGCACACTGAAGAATATGCTGTATATCAGGCTGATCAATAACCATCCCGGCTTTATATTCACCAACGGATTTTACATCACAGCCGTGAAGAAGACCAGTCTTAAGGTCTTTCAAAAAGAGATCAATTCTTCCAGATATAAACTCAGTAGAATCAAAGAAAGCTTGCTCCTCAGACAGTACAACAATATCTGTCTCATGAACATTATTTCTTAGAAGTTCTGCAACCATTCTATGAATAGAATCGCCTAGTGTAGTTGTTAATACTCCTTCTGGATCAACTACGCTAGTCGGCTCATATCGATACCAGCGATAATACTCTTGTCTATGACAAGATCCATACTGCGTATCTTTAATTTTAATAGAAGCAGAAGCTGGATATAGCCCAGTATTAGGTCTTACTTGACTAATAGACTGAGAAGCAAAGGCTTTATATATTCTATGAGGTATATTTAACATTACTTAGACCAAGGCTCTACGAATGATTGCTTTGACTTTGTAAGGCCACCAACATCTGGGGGTCTAATAGATATTCCCGAGTCCACAGGAATTGTCTCTACCTCACGTGTCATTGTAATTCTCTTTACCTCATCTATCGAATATTCTTTGATTCTAAAGGTATCAAAATCTAAAGCATAGTACACTGGTCCTGTGCCACCTTCTTTTGACTTTCTAATGTTTACCTTAATCAGAGGCATAATCTTTTCTCTTCCATCGCGCTCTGTAATTACAATCTTTTGGTCAGACTCTCCATCTGTGTCAAAGTAATGATTGTAAACTAGACATAGAATATCAAAGTCGTATTCAATTTTTCTTGTTTCAGTAATGTGAGAAAGATCTGGCTCCATTCCACGCTGCTGACCTTTGTTGAGTTCCAAGGAAGCCATAATAGTAGTATGATGAGTAGATGCGTAAGACTTTACTTTTTCGCATAGCTTCTTTGTTTGCGAGAATGGATTTCCATCAACACCTTCAACGCCATGTATTTTGTGGAATGAGTCTATTACAGCAATAGTTGGTCTACCAAACTTATCCTGCATCATCTCTGTCCACTTGTACAAGACTGGCAGCGACGACCCATTAAGGTGATCCTTCATTAAGAACTTGCCTTTTAAGGTCATTTCTTTTAACTGCTCTACTGTACTTTCAAGAAGCTTTCTCTCTGAGTCAGTCAGCGGTTCTCTTCTTGTTACCTTAGACCATTTAAGTCCAGACATTATAGACAGCATTTTTTCTACAACCCTGTGTCTTGGGTCATCTAGACACCAATAAAGGACAGTTACATCCTCATTCTTCATTGCAAGGTTTAGAGCAATGTTTTGCATGATTGTGCTTTTGGCATGCTGGCTAGCGCCACCAATGCCCATTAGCGTTCCTGCAATTGGTATTTGGTTTTTACTCTCATCTAGGCCAACAGGCTTAGGAACTCCTGATAGCTTTACGTCTAGTAGTTCAAATCCGCTTGTCCAGCCTTGAATGCCAGGTTTACGATTTTCAAGAACTGTAAGGAATGATTCTAGAGCCTTATAAGACTCATCAACCGAGAGCATTTGGTTATGACTCTTAGTTTCAATAGACTGATCAAGAGCATTCCTTGTCTCTTCGATTGCAGATGCAATGTCATCAGCAGACTTTGCATACATAATCTTTTTAGATAGACTACTCTTAATGTCATTAACAGATGTTTTTTCTATTCTGCTAATCTCAGCTTCAATGTCAGCTTCTGGTATTCCAGTAAGCTCACTAAGCTTGGCTCTTTGACGAGATCTTTCGATTCTATTGGCAGTGTTGAAGATAACACGTACCATTTTATTGCAAAATTCTACTGGAGAAACCTTTGATGTTTCCTTTTCTTTTTCTAAGTACCAGTCAAATGCACTAATTGGCTTTAGCTTAAAAAATTCCTGTAAGCCATACTTGCTAATAAAATCTTCTGGGTCTTTGAGCTCGTTGTCATCTTCTTTAAAGGCAAGTCTGGTGCATTCGACCCGTAAACCTTCAATGCCAGAAAGTTTTTGCATTAGGTCGTCTGTTTTATTCCTTCCTGTTTCATCGTTGTCAAGCACAAGATTGATATGTGTAAACCCAATGTCAATAATAAGCTTGATCTGAGCTTCTGTAATGGAAGATCCACACAATGCTACACATGAATTATGACCGGCCCCATAGGCAGTAATCATACTTCCATTGCCTTCAAAGATGTCTAATCTACGGTGCTTTGATGCACGCATTAGGTGCATACCGTAT
>SXGR01218207.1_pt1 | contig 23424 bp, 17 predicted proteins | sample 3174711 | NCBI WGS metagenome assembly SXGR01 (sample SAMN11356860, study PRJNA531348) | freshwater metagenome | isolation source: freshwater sample F1-60 | place: China: Fuxian Lake, Yuxi | collected 2017-12-25 | reverse complement strand
GGGTTGATGACGGTCCCACAGTCGTGCGCACAAACATACTTCTGATACGTGACCTGAAATGTCTTCATGTCCACTTCAACGATGGCGGCGTGTACCCCGCTCGCCCATGTCGCGTGCGGTGGACTGTAGTATTCCCACGCCTCGAGACCGGGTGCCTGCCCGTCTGGCAACGGCGGTCCTTTCACATCACCGTAGACGGACGCGAACTGCGTCGCCACAACGGCATCCTCATCGAACGCATAACGCATGGGGTTAGATGCGGTCGCCACAGTTTTAAGCGCGACGGATCGCTCGGGTGAGCCCTTAACAAAGATACGCCCGCCTTCAATCTCGAGGTCGCCGGATGCGCATTCAAGCATGTTTGCAGCGAACTCGAAAGCTTGTTTTCGAACGGCTCTCGCCGCTTTATGGACGGCGCTGCCGGAGACCACGGCAGCGCGACTCGCAAACGTCGCAACGCCCCACTGCATGGCATCCGTATCACCCGTGACGACGTCGATCATCGATGGGTCGACACCCAGTTGGTCGGCGGCAATCTGTGCAAATACGGTGGCGTGTCCCTGCCCCTGCGACGTCAGCCCCGTTGCGACCAGTATCCGTCCAGTCGTCCCGTGAACTTGGACATGCGCACCTTCGTAGGGCCCGAGTCCAGTTCCCTCGACGTAGCAGGCGACGCCGAGCCCGAGGTAGCGACCCTCGGCACGGGCTGCTTCCTGCTGCGCCCTGAACTCCTTATAGCCAATCTCCTTGAGCACTTTGTCAAGCGCAGCCTCGTAAGACCCCGAGTCGAGCGTGACAGGCAGCCCGTCGGCGAATACCAACCCTGGGCGGTTATATGGGAATTCGTCAGGTTGGATAAAGTTGCGACGTCGAACCTCGGTCTTATCGATGCCGAGTTCGTCGGCCACCTTGTCGAGTGCTCGTTCAATCGTGAAGCACGCCTGTGGCCGCCCGCACCCGCGGTAGGGTGACACGGTGGTCGTGTTGGTATAGACGGCCTTGAATGTAACCTCGATGTTGGGGATCCGATAGGGACCCGCGATCGCAGTAGAGGCGACCTGAGCGACAGCAATACCGTAAGGAATGAACGCTCCGGTGTCGTGGACGAAGGTATCGCGCAAACCGAGCACCGTGCCGTCGTCCATAACTGCAAGTTCAATCTCGTGGACCTGAGCGCGCTCCTGATTCGATGCCACGAAGTGTTCGGAGCGATCTTCGATGTACTTCACTGCCCGATTGAGCCGCATTGCCGCAAGTGGCACGAGAATCTCGTCAGAGTGGAAAAAGAACACCTTTGTGCCGAAGCCGCCCCCTGTATCCGGTGCTACCACGCGAACCTTGTCCTCGGCGAGACCAAAGAGCGAAGCCAGACCCCCACGAATTGAAATCGATGCCTGTGTCGAATCCCACAAAGTCAGCTCCCGCCGCCGCTCGTGCCATTCGGCAAGGCAGCCGCGCGTCTCCATTGGATGACCAGCGCTGCGCGTGATCTCAAACTGACACTTGACGATCCGGTTCGCATCCTTGAACGCCTGCTCAGGGTCACCACAGGTCTGCACGAAGTGGCACGCAGTGTTGTTCGGCACATCATCGTGCACAAGTGGCACTCCGGGATCAGCCGAGGCGCGGTAGTCAACGACGACATCAAGCGGCTCGTACTCGACCTCGACGAGGTCTGCCGCGTCCTCCACGATGTAGCGGTTGTCAGCGACAATGAAGACGATGGCCTGTCCGACGTGGTAAACGCGGTCGCGTGCGAGCGGGCGATGCGTCTTCGGGTGGGTCAGTGACGGATGGGGGATAAGCAGTGGCAGCTCGATATCGAAGCGACCTAAGTCATCACACGTCCAGACGGCGTGGACACCAGGCAGCGCGCGTGCTTTGCTGACGTCGACACTCGCGATACGTGCGGCCGCGAATTGGCTACGCACGAATCCTGCGTGGTAGGCGTCTGTTGCCTCAATGTCATCGACGTACATGCCGCGCCCGCGGAGCAGGCGTTCATCCTCGTTGCGTAGAACGCTCTCGCCGAAACTGCGGGTAGCCATTAGTTCCCCTTCCCGTATAGGCGCGCCGCCGTCAACTGGACGGCATCAACAATATTGGTGTACCCGGTGCACCGGCAAAGGTTGCCGCTGATCGCCTTGCGTACCTCTTCCGCGGTCAGATCGGCGCGCTGCTCGCGCTCCAAGAACTCCGTGATTGCCATCAGAAAGCCTGGGGTGCAGAAGCCGCACTGAAGGGCGTGACACTCGTGGAATGCCTGTTGTAGCGGACTTAGCGCGTCGTCAGCATCCGTGAGGCTTTCAACTGTGTATATCTCTGCCCCATCGCATTGGACGGCGAACGCGAGGCATGAGCGCGCCGAAACACCATCAATCATCACGGTGCAGCACCCACATACGCCGTGCTCACATCCGACGTGCGTGCCCGTCAGCCCGACCTCGTGGCGGATATAATCCGACAGGAGCATCCGAGTGGGGACGGTGGAACTACGCTCCTCCCCGTTGATTGTGGTGGTGACAGCGGCGACCTGCTCTACCACCGGATCAATCTGCTTATCCATTAGACGACCCTCCTGTCTCTCGAGCGGGACGCCGCCGTGGCGAGCGCCTCAACTGTCAATTCGTATATGAGATGTTTGCGGTAACCGGTCGAGGCGGCGAGATCGTCACTCGACTCCACGACCTCGTCCGCAATCGCTCGCGCAATGCCGCGGAACGCAGCGTCATCCGCGACGTGACCGACGATTTCATTTGCAACATTTGAGCGCATCGGCGTCGCCCCAACCCCAGAACACCCAACGCGGACGGACGCGACGGTTTCGTCATCAAGACTCAGCGTCACGCACACGCCAGCCAGTGCGTAGTCGCCATGGCGACGTGCAAACTCGACGAACGCATAGCCTTCGTTAGGTGCGAGTGTCGGAAACCAGACTGCAGTGACCAGTTCGTCCGCTTCGAGCGTACTGGTGAGATGAAATGAGTAAAGGTCACCACCGGTGATCTGCCGCGAGCCTCGAGATGACGTTGCCGTTGCAACGCCATCGATCGTCGCGAACAGGGTTGGCTGTTCGGCAGAGGCATCCGCGTGAGCAATCGACCCACAGACCGTACCGCGATTACGCACGACTGCATGCGCCACAAGTTGGAGTGTCTCTCGGATCAGAGGGTTGGCGCGGTGGGCGATATCGCTGGTCTCCAACGCGCGCTGGCGCGTCATCGGCTGCACCACCACGCCCCCGTCGACCTCCGTAACCTCGCGCGAGTCGTTAGTACCTCCGAGGTCGATCACGACGCCGGGCCGTGCGAGGCGGAAGTTCATGAGCGGAATAAGGCTCTGTCCACCTGCCAAGATGGCTGAGTCATAGCCGTACTCACCGCGCAGCACCACCGCCTCCGCGATCGTCTCGGGACGTAGATAGGTGAAGGTCGCTGGCTTCATGCGACCACGTCAGGGTCTTCCGGCCACCCCTCGGGTCGCGGCACGAGACCGCTCGCAAGGAGATCTCGATAGTACGGTCCTCGGTCGAACATGCGCTCCTCCGTTCGTTCCGCTCGTAGTTCAGCACGCCGCACATCAGTCCCGGCCACATCCACTGCGCACTCCCATGTCTGCTCCAGCACAACCCCGTAATTGTCGTAGGCGCTCTCGCGCGTCACAACTTTCCGTACGACATCCGTACGAACCCGTTCCGCGTCACGATCTAATGGATCACCCCAGCCGCCACCACCGGTGGTAACGATCTCGATGACGTCCCCAGGCTCGAGGTGAATATCATCCGACAGCCCTGGGAGGCGTTCAAAGCCATCAGGGCGCTCAACGCCGACGCTGTAGTTTCCACCAGCCTGACCGCCCTTGAGTCCGTACGGGCTGATGAGTGATCGATCCGCGTTCGATAGAAGACTCGCCTCCTGCAGTACGCGGATTCGCTTGTGGTATCCGAGGCCACCGCGCATCTCACCTGCACCACCAGAGTCAACCTTTAATCCGAGGCTTTCGACAACGACCGGATAGCGCGTCTCCGAAAACTCGACGGGGAGATTCCGTGAATTAGGGACGATGTGAACCACATCGGACCCATCCGCGTACCAACGTCCACCGGAGCCACCGCCAAGCACTTCGCGGAACAGGAAAAATTGTCCATTACTCGTATCAATACCGTGAATACCCCAGATGCGAATCGATTCCTGATCGGCCGGGACCATCCCCTCAGTTGCCTTGGCAAGACAGCCGGCAAAGATGCCCAGCGCGCGCAGCATATTGAAGAACCGCATGCCAACGGGCGCAGGAAAGCGTGGGTTGAGCAGCGTTCCCTCAGGCGCAAAGACCACTTCGATTACGTCGAGGACGCCCTCGTTCATATCGATCTCGGCTGCACGCTCCGGTGTGTCGGCGAGATTGCGGAGAATCGGTGCCATCCACTTCCGAAGATACGCGCCATTGCCGTACGAGACAGCCCAGTTAATCGGGCCTTTAGCCTGTGGATCCGTGCCGTTAAAGTCGACGATAAGTTTGTCGGGCGTCTTCGTCATAGTGACACGGATCGCATGCAGGCGTGGCTCGTCGACGCCATCAGCCTCGATATAGTCTTCCCACTGGTAGACGCCGTCCTTGATCTTCGGTAGCAGTTCAGCCCGTATAGTTGCTGCGCACTTATCAAGCAATGCCTGGAAGCCAGACTCGAGCATGTCAACGCCGTAGCGGTCTGCCAACTCAGTGATGCGTCGTGAGCCCACAAGGCAAGCGCCAATTTCCGCGTCGATATCACCGCGAAGATGCTCCGGTAGCCGCGAGTTGCGGGCAATAATCTTGAACGCCGCATCATTCGGAATGCCAGCGTCGTAGAGCTTGATCGGAGGCACCATGAGGCCTTCCTGAAAAATGCTCGTAGCGTGCACGGGGAGACTGCCGGGAACCATGCCTCCGACGTCGTCGTGATGGCCGAACACCTGGGCAAACCCGATCACTCGGGTTCCATGAAAGATGGGAACGGTGGTACAGAGATCAGGCACGTGGCCGATCGAACCGGCCGACGAGTATGGGTCATTGAAGAAGAAGACGTCGCCGGGCTTCATCGTCTCGACGGACCAGTTCTCAAGGACAACCTCGACGGTAGCCGAATATGATCGTCCGGTCAGCTTTCGACCCTTGGCATCAAAAAGGGCAACGCGGTAGTCATGCTGATCGCGAATCATCGGTGAGCGCGCGGTGCGCTCAACCGCAGCCTCAATCTCCAGCTCGGCGGATCGAATACAACCTTCGATCACCTCAAGCACAATCGGACTAATACCTGCCTCGATCATCGCCATCATAAACTCCTCTCCATGATCAAATTGCCTGAGGCGTCAACGCGGGTCCGCCAGGTTGGGAACACGACGGTCGTCGAGCCGAACTCCTGCACGATCGCTGGTCCGCTGAGCTCAGATCCCTCCGCCAGCCAATCTCGCTGGTAGACCGGAGAATCGACCCAGCCGTCGCCGAACCAAACACTGCGCGATTCCGGTGCAGCGACGTCGCCCTCGTCGTTGATCTCGAGGGCGCGCACCGCCGGGTGGTATACCTCGCCGATTGCCTCCACCCGTAGGTTGACGATCTCGACCGGCTGCTCGCCGCTGTAGGCAAAACCAAAGATTCGCTCATGCTCGCCGTGGAACTCCTCGAAGACGGCATCAAGTGCATCGCGCCCGTAGACACCCTCTGCGATACGGACAGCACACTCGCTCGCCTCACCCTCGTAGCGGACGTCCGCGGTCCGTGTCAGCCGCATTTTGTCCGCCTCCACGCCCTCTCGTGCGAGGTCCTCACGCCCTGTCTGCTCAAGCACTACCCACGCATCCTCGACCTCGGTGATATCAATGTCTTGCTGGCCACGAACCAGTGTCCGCACGTAGTCTCGACGGATATCAGAGACTTGCAGTCCGAAGGCAGAAACATTGCCGGGATTCGGCGGGACAAGAACCGTCTGGATGCCGAGGGCTTCCGCAACTTGGCCGGCAAGCAGCCCACCCGAACCACCGAACGAGACAAGGCAATAATCTGACGGATCACGGCCTTTTTGTACTGAAACCTGTCGAATGCCGTTCGACTGGTTCCATGCAGCGATTTCGAGAATGCCGGCGGCGGCCTCCTCAACACCCAGGCCGAGCTCCGCCGCGATTTCTGCCACGCCGATGCGCGCCGCAGCCGCGTCGAGCGGCACCTCACCACCGAGCAATGCTGCGGGAATGCGACCAAGGACGAGGTTTACATCCGTAATCGTAGGCTTGGTGCCACCTCTGCCGTAGCAGATGGGACCGGGATCAGCACCCGCGCTCAGCGGACCGACCTTGAGTGATTTTTGCGGACCAACCCATGCGATTGAGCCACCACCTGTACCGACGGCAACCATCTCAAGCATCGGCGTCTTGACCGGGTATTGGTCAACCATTGTCTCTGTCGTCATAGATGGTTGAAGTCGCTCGATCAGGCAGACGTCCGTGGATGTCCCCCCTGCGTCGAGCGTGAGGAGGTTTTCGTAGCCCGCATTCCGGCCGATGTAGATCGCCGCAAGGACGCCGGCAGCGGGGCCAGAAAGCAGCGTAGTGATGGGGCGTTCCCCAATCTCGCGCGAGCTGACAACGCCGCCATTGGACTGCATGATCAGGAATGGCACGTCGCCAATCTCGTCGTGAATTCGCTGTTCAGCGCTCGCCAGATAGTCACGTGTGAACGGCTTGACCATCACATCGAGGATGGTTGTCATCGCGCGTTCGTACTCGCGGTACTCAGGGAGCACGACACTCGAAAGCGAAACGAACGCATTTGGCATGAGCTCCTGAAGGAGTTCCCCGACGCGTTGTTCGTGTGTCTTATTCGCATATGAGTGCAGCAGACACACTGCGACACAGTCGACGCCACGGTGAGTGAGTTCCTCCGCGGCGAGCCGAACGTCCTCCTCCGACAGCGGCTCGCTCTCCGAGCCGTCGAAGCGCACACGCCCACCGATGCCAACGACGCGCTCTAGCGTGACCGGCCGCTCAGGCTTGACCCAGAAATACGAATTCCCATAGCCGTCAGGAACGGACTGGCGAGCGATCTCGAGAACGTGCTGAAAGCCCTTCGTGACGATCAGTCCAAGGCGACCGAAGTCGCGCTGAAGGACGGCATTGGTCGCCGTAGTCGTTCCATGCACAACGGTCGAAACTTCGGACGTCGCGAGACCATTGCGCTCTGCAATCTTGCGGATGCCCTCGAGTAGCGCCTGCGAGGGATCACGGGGTGTCGACGGCGTCTTGGTTGTAAACACATGTCCACTGATCTCATCAATCGCGACGATATCGGTGAACGTGCCGCCGGTGTCAATCGAAACCCGGAGGTGTCGAGATCCTTTTGTAACGCTCATTCAGAACCCTCCGTCGAATCATCTTGCCGCTGGGCGTACGATCCTGCTGCGCCGGAATCCAACTTGACGACGAACTCGACAAGCGCATCTATCGTGGCCTCTAGGAACTGTTCGCCAGATTCGGCGGTCGCAACCGATGGATCACCGAAGATTGCCGGGTGCGAGACACTGGGAGCGGGCCAGGGCTGATAAGTGCGAGCCGGTTCACTTGGACCAACGAGATCCCAGCCCACGCGAGGCGGGCGGACTCCCTCAAGTCGATCCATCTTGACCAGCTCGGGTCGCGTGGCTAGCTGGAATGCAGTCTCGAATTCACACGCATGCCCCATGCCACCGATTTGGGAATGCCGAAGAGCATGGATGGCAGCTGCACCTGGCTCCCAGTACGACAACGCAGTGACCTGCACGTCCGTGCCGGGTGGCGCTCCGTCGACGATTCTCCTTGCAGCACAATCGATTGCGGTGCCGTTAGGTCGATGTCCGTTGAGAATCATGATCTTACGAACACCATGGACAAGCAGGCTGCTGCCAATCTCAAAGACAACCTGCTGAAATGTGTCCGAGGCGAGAGTGAACGATCCAGGGAAGTTCATCCACGTCGTTGCATAACCGTAGGGAATGGTCGGCGCGATGAGGGCATCCACACGTTTTGCAAGACGCAGTGCGACCTCACCGACCTGATGCGTATCGACATCAAGTGGGAGGTGAGGACCGTGGGCCTCTATCGAACCTACAGGAATGATCACGATCGGATCACGCGCGAACGCATCGCGAGCGTCTTCCCATGTCATGTGAGCTATTTGGAATGTCATGTATGCTTTCGCTGAGAGAATATTATGTTCGCTAGATTAGAAGATAGGTGCTTTGGTTTATCGAGTCAAGAGACTCTGCGAGTTTCATTTGACCGCGCCGGGACTCAGCAAGGCCAGGTTCGCCACCTATCGGTGATAGAAACGGAACTGGATATACACCTACACCGCACGTAGCGGCACGCAAACTTTCGATCGCAAATGCAACCCAAAGTTCTCCAGACTCGATCAGTGGCCGATGACCTCATCCATGTTGGCGCCAAGAAGCTTGGCAGTAATCCAACGAGTAGTCGGTGTCACACGCGCGGTCGCGCCGCGGTAATGCTCCGCCAAAGTATTGGCTACGAGTACTCAAGTATCGACAAAACCGACTATGCCCGCATCGATCCCATTCAGCACAGCATCAAGCACGTCAAGCACCTCAGCATTCCTGTCAGCGAACTGATGACAACTAGTTCCCTCGACCCGACAGCTTGAAACGCGTGGAGCAAAAACGAAGAGCAGAACCATCACAGCCGTTCGGCGAGCCTGCCCACGCTCGCCGAAACAATTCAAATTACAGTGACCCTCAATCCGAAAAGGCGTCCGGTTCGTGTCGCAACGCCGCGTAAGACATTCGTTCGGTAGCCCCCTCAAACACAGCAATCTGATCAGATTCGTTCACATAATAATGCTTAGAATAACCGGGAATGTAGATGGCATCCCCTACAGTCAGCGAGAAAAGCACATCATCAACCACGACTCCCGGCGTTCCTTCAATGCAGTAGATGAACTTTTCCGGAGCCTGCCTAAATCGCTCCAATCGCGATCCCGGCTCAATGCGGACTTTGAAGGATTGAGTTTTCCAGCTTGGGCTGGATAAATACCTGAGTTCTACGCCAGCAGCAGCCACGGGAAAAACCAGTCCGTCACCCGAGGGAACAAACTCGACTCCTTGGCCCATAACATCGACCAGCAGTTCGTTAATCAAAACACCGTAGGTATTTGCAAGCCGGACTAGTCGCGTAAAAGAGATATTGGAGGTCCCGTCCTCCACAATATTGATGAAACTATGAGACAGATCTGATCGGCGCCCTGCCTCCCGCAACGACAGGCCGCGCGCCAATCGCAACTCCCGCAAGCGGGATCCAATTAACTTCATCGTAATTGCGTCTGATCCCCGTTTTGAATTCGACTTCGAAACCTTCCAAGAGTCTGTAATCAACCGCTACAGATTATCCTAAAACCTGTTCAGACACGTGAACAATTGTCTTTGCACATAGCCTGAGCTGCGCTATTTCAACCCGTTCGTTTGCGCAATGACACTCGGCAACGTTACCCGGCCCAAAGGTCACCGCATCGATCTTTCCGTCATTGACAAAATTTCGCACATCACTCGAAAATGGCGTGCCGACAAAATCGTTGTCTTTTCCGAGAACTGACGATGCACTTTGCTTGACCACGTTTGCGAACCACGACTCCGCCCCAACCTCCGCTGCCTCGAACGGAAATGGGTATTCGAGTAGCGTCACCCCCACCGTAGACTCGGGATTCACCAACTGCAGGGCAGCAACGCGTTGACGAAGATCCTCAAGTTCGCCACTAACCGTCTCCCCTGGAAGCAGTCGGCGATCCACCATTACTTCACAGATATCCGGCACTGCATTGTACTGCACTCCCGAACGGATGATTGTTGGAGTACACGAACCGCCTGGTAGCAGGGGATGGGATCGCTGTAGGATTTCATCCTGATAGCCAGCGAGCATGATCAATAGGCTAGGAAGCTCCCCATTTGGGTTGACACCTAGATGTGCCCGACTCCCGTGGATCGACCGACCCTTGATGGAAAACCGAAAACAGCAAAGGCCTCGCTCTGCAATTGCGATGCTGAGTTCGGTTGGTTCGGTAATGATCGCAAAATCTCCGCCAAACCCAGCTTCGATGAGCGAGAGTGTGCCGGGTTCGCCACACTCCTCACCAGCAGCAAACTGAGCCACTAGCGTCCCAACAAGGGGAGCGGGTGCCGTTGCCAAGTAAAGAGCGGCACCTATTTGAGCTGACAGTCCACCTTTCATATCGCAAGCTCCACGCCCGTAGGCGTATCCGTCGTCACGAACATCAAGTGTGAATGGGTCACTATCCCATTCTCCGATGTCATCTATAGGGACTGTATCGACGTGACCGTTGACAGTAAGCGTCGGCCCGCCCCCGGCCCCGGTCAGCACCGCTGCAAGCGACGGCCGTCCAGCCGCGAACTCGATCACGTGACACTCGAGCCCCGCAGGCTCGAGCCATCCACGAATGACGTCTATTACCGCGGCTTCGGAATCGTCTGGGTTCACACTCCTAGCCGAAACGAGAGACCGGAGAACTTCCACTAGGAACTCCTCGCCGAGATAATCTTCGCGCGTTTCGAGGCTGGGAAGATTTGCGCTGTGAGGGAGGGTCATCCGATTATCCTTGCTTCTTAAATTCGTGTGGGTTGTCGTCCGGGCAGGTCCGTACGCGCCACCGCAGGGCCATTCTTCTGATCACGTACTCGACTGGTTCCGTCGGCGTCAACACTTCCGTCGAAGTTGACCACGACGGAGTAGAATTCGGCAGCCTGCTCAGGAGTGATGTACTCCTGATACACATCGTGTGCGACCTTTGCCGGGTCACGGTCAAGCGGATTTCCGAAGCCTCCTCCGATCGCAGTCTCGATGCGGACACAATCGCCTTTTTGGAGGGCAAAATTAGATTGCCTCGACTGCAGTGTTTCCCAATTCTCTGAACCGGCTCGCTTGACGTACATCCGGTTGCATGAGCCGTCATCCCCACCAAACAATCCGAACGGCGGAATGACGCTCCTGTCGAGGCACGTTGAAATCGTGCACGCCTCGGTCATCTCGATGTCGCGGACGAGTCCGTAACCGCCTCGATACTCCCCAGCACCCTCATGGCCGGTTTTGAGACTGAAAGCCCGAACCCTCATTGGAAAGACGTGTTCAAGCGTCTCGCACGGCTGATTACGACAGTTTGAGAGCGGATCCTGAATACACGTCCACCCATCCTTTCCTGCCATTCCCCCCCATCCACCTTTGGGATTAAGGATTGAAACCCACGGATCAACTGTGCCGTCCTCATGGGTACGCATTCCCCCGAGGGTGTACACGTTGCAGCTGCCTAACTCGCCAGCGACAACACGATCCGGGATTCCAAGCGCCAACGCAGCAATGCAGATATCAATGATGCGGTTACAGGTTTCGGTAAGACCACTCACGGTGGCAGCTGGCTTCCGTGGATTGACAACAGTACCCAACGGCGCGGAAACCGACACGGGCGCGAATGCACCCTCGCTCGGGTGAATGTTTGAGTCAGTCACCATCAGCATGGCGATCCATACCGATGCAATCGTCACGCTCTTGACACAGTTGACTGCCCCGCCGACCTGCTGATCGGACCCCGTGAAGTCAAAAGATATTTCGCTACCTTTCTTCGTGACCGTGACCTTGATCAGCACGGGCTTACCCGTCACCCCATCGGTATCCATGAAATCATGGAAGCTATACGTGCCATCCGGGATCTTCTCAATCTCGCTGCGCATATGGCGCTCTGAGTACTGGATAATCTCTTCGATGCCCTCCTCGACGATCTGGACTCCATAACGCTCGAGCAGCGAATGGAATCGCTTCATACCAGTCAGAATTCCACCTGTCTGTGCTGCGATATCGCCCTCCGTGTTGCCAGGCAGTCTCACATTGGCCAGCATGATGTTCCAGACGTCGCGACACCGCTCACCTCGATCGAAAATCTTGACGGCGGGGAGAATCAGTCCCTCTTGGAACATCTCAGTTGCATCGCCTGGCATCGATCCAGGCGCCATGCCCCCCACGTCGTTGTGGTGACCTCGGTTTCCGATGAAGCCGACCAACTTGTCATCCCAAAACACCGGGGCGAATACAGTCACGTCAGGGAGATGGGTGCCTCCCGCATATGAATCATTGATGAGAAAGACGTCACCAGCATTCATGTTCGCAACACCATATTGCGCAATTCCCGCCTTAACAGCCTGAGGCATTGCCGCGATGTGGATCGGGCAGCCCTGCAAGTCCTGTGCAATTAGTCGACCGTCACAATCGAATACCGCCGTCGACAAATCCTTCCCTTCGTTGAAAATCACGGAGTGCGCAGTCTTCAGCATCGTGATGGTGACTTCCTCACAGATCTGAATGAATCCGTTACGAAGAACCTCCAACGTGATCGCATCAATTTGCCCTTCGACGTTCTTGCCTTCAGCCATGACTCATACTCCCGTCTTAGCGGCCTTGGTGGCCTTGGTGGCCTTGGTGGCCTTGCCCCCGACGGACCCTACAACGCCGTCGGTATGGATGATCAGGTTCCCTGCACGATCAACAACGCAACGCATATCAGGCGCCACCCAGATGGTGGAACCAGCTTCCTGAATAATCACAGGCCCATCTAGCCCGTATCCAACCGGGAGGTCGTAACGGTCGTAAACATTCACAGGCACTCGTTCGTCGCCGATCAGTACATCGCGGGCGACGACTGGTGCCGGATCCTTATCGCCGCCAGCAAACTCAGACATCCTGTAGTGCGGAAGTCGACTCACCGCGCTAACACGGAGGTTCACGAACTCAACAGCTCCTTCAGCAAGGCGAATCGTATAGACCTCCATGTACATTTTCTCAAACTTGTGAACGACCTCTCCGATTTGCTCGCGTGTGAGGGGGTAGTGCTCAAGCGGCACCCGGAGCTCGTGAATCTGACCTCGATAGCGGACGTCTGCGACGTACGAGAATTCAACCTCAGACGGATCAACATCCTGCTGCACAAGCGAGGCAAGCGCCTCATCATGTAGTGCTTCCAACTGTGCGTTGATGCTATTCATGTCGACCGCATCAATTGCAACAAGATGCGCCACAACGCGGTCCTCTTGAAAGTTGGTCATGAGGGTACCCATCGCACACAGGTTTCCTGGAACCGGCGGAATCAACACCAGCGGAATCGACAGCATGCGAGCCACTTCCGCTGCAACGAGGCCACCACCACCACCGTAAGCAACGAGCGATAGGTCCCGCGGATCAAGTCCTTTCCAAATAGAAACGGATCGCACGGCATTTGCCATGTTCGTCTGTGTGATCTCAATCATTCCACTGACAACACGATCCACTGAGAGACCCAAGACAGCCGCAAACTTCTCCGTCACGATTGTGGTGACGCGCGCTGTGTCAAGGTGTAGTGTCCCATCAGCGAGAGATGAGCCCAGTATGCCTTTGAGTAGAAGAGCGTCCGATAGAGCAGGCTCCTCCCCTCCGCTTCCATAGCAGATAGGCCCCGGCGTGGACCCCGCGGAGCGGGGTCCCATCTTGAGTGCGCCGCCCTGATCGACCCAGCCAATTGATCCCCCACCAGCACCTACAGATCGAACGTCTACGATCGGAACGCGAGCAGGCAATCCCCACCCGACATACTTCTCAGACGTAATATATGGTACGCCGCCCTGAATAAGCGAGACATCAGTTGAAGTGCCGCCAACGTCGAACGTGACAATGTCCTCAAGGCCAGCCTCACGCGCAATCTTGGCTGCCGCAATAACGCCTGCAGCCGGACCAGATGAGATTGTCAAACTGGGCTGCGCACAGGCACGATTCGCGGTCATCATCCCCCCGCTGCCCTGCATCAGCAATATGCGGCCGTCGAACCCCTCACTACTCAGTTTTTCAACGAGGTGTTCGATGTAACGCACCATGATGGGCTTGATATACGCATCCACCACGACCGTATTCGAACGCTCAAATTCGCGGAATTCCGCATTGACATCGCTGGACAGTGCGAATGGCACGCTATCCCACTCTTCTTGAATAATCTCGCCTACCCGTCGCTCATGCGTTGGATTTGCGTACGAATGAAGCAGAGATACGGCGATCACCTCTACACCCTTCTCGCGTAGCTCTGTGACAGCAGCACGCACGGATTCCTCGTCGAGAGGCGCCTCCTCCTCTCCCGTGTGGAGCATTCGACCCCCAACCTCTAGCCGGAGGCGACGCGGGACAAAAGGATCTGGCTTCGACCAGTCAAGATCGTACCCAGATTCGCGATCCGTGCGCATGATTTCCAGTACATCCCGAAATCCGCGAGTTGTAATCAGACCAGTAATCGCACCCTTCCGCTCAATCAGGGCATTGAGTCCAGTTGTCGTACCGTGTCCCAAGAAGGCGATCTTTGTAACGTCGATGCCCGCAGCATGAATACTCTTGATCACTCCCTCGCCTTGATTGTGCATAGTCGTCGGGACCTTTGCCGCCCACGTTTCGCCCGTCTCCTCGTCGAACGCAAACAGATCTGTAAACGTGCCTCCAACATCAATTCCCACTCTGACCATGACAAATCTCCCTTACTTGGTATCGGGCCCTATCGCCGCAGGTCCGGACTGGACGGCGGCGAATCTGCCCGCCTTCTAATTCGAATAAGAACTCCGCGCCAGCTAAATTTCGCGCCCTCTTCGCGGCGTCGCTCAGCCACAGATGTACTAACTACAGCAAATACGAGCAGTGCCCCCAGCGCGAACAGCTGGTAGAACGAACTCACATTGAGAAGCGTTAGCGCATTTGAGATGAGCCCCAGGAGAAGTACGCCGAGGAAACTGCCCATCATCGAACCGCGGCCGCCAACGAGGGCTGCGCCGCCGATTATGGCAGCTGCAATAGCCTCGAGCTCAAGTCCGTTTCCACTAGACGCGTCGCCAGCGCCAAGCCCAGCTAGGAGGAAGATTCCGGCGACACCGACCAAGACTCCACTAAGGGCATACGCGGCCACCGTGATTCGACCGACACGAACGCCCGATAGGAACGCTGCGTCACGATTTGATCCCACGGCGTAAAGGTTTCTGCCAAGTCGGGTGTACTGGAGAATCAGAAACCCGATCACCAACGCCACCACAAAACAAACGAACGTAAGCGGAACTTCCATGACCTTCGCAGTGTCAAGCGTCCGGAATGCAGAACCCACCGGAATGGGTCTTTGACCGGTCTGCAACAGCGAGATGGCCTGAAAGACACTTAACAACCCAAGCGTAAGAATGAAGGGTTGCACTCCCGTCGCCACCACGATCAGACCGATCGCAATAGAGATACCGACAGCCACAGCGACGCCAACAATCACCGCCGTAGTCTCAGTCTGTCCCCCTACGAGAACCTTAGCTGCGACCACCGACGTGAGAGTGGCTGCTGCTCCAACGGAAAGATCCATCTGCCCGGCGATCAGAAGAATTGTCATTCCGACGGTTATCAGACCCAAGATCGCAACACTATCAAGCAGTACCTGGATGTTTGGCTTCGACAAGAATAGTGAACTGGAACTCGCCGCATAGACGGAAAGCCCTATCAACGCAATCAGGAGCGGTACCTGCGTACGGAGCTGGTCTGAAGATCGCAACCGCTCGCCAAGCCCTCGGCGAGATACCTTCACCGACGTGTTATCTCGACCAACAGTATCCGAATCATCAAGCACTTTTAACCTCCTCAAATCCGCCTGAGTACTGGATGTCAAGCAGCTCATGTGCTGTGATGTTTGGCGCAGTCGCTGTTCCCACAATCTCACCGTCACGCATCACGAGGGCTCTATCGGCCACGAGCTCAATCTCCTCTAAGTCCGAACTAAAGATCAACACTGCCGAACCATTCGACGCTAAGCGTCGTAGGAGCCCATAGATCTCAAAGCGGCTACCGATGTCAACACCCTCCGTGGGATCTTCCAGCACAAGACAATCCATCCCCATTGCGAGCCAACGACCTACGAGTACTTTCTGTTGATTCCCTCCGGAAAGGTACATAATCGGCCTAAAAAGACTTGAACAGACGACTCCCATTTCTGCGACTTGCTCCGCGGCTGCACGCTCCCGCCGCAAGGGCATATCCAAGATGCTGGAACGGCAAGCCAGCCACGCCAAGTCAACATTGTCAACAATGTCACGTGCAGACAACAGCCCCGACCGCTTGCGATCTCCGGATACAAAGGCGACGCCCATACCGGTAGCATTTGCTGGTCCTGAGATCGGACCCTTGCCCACAACATCGACTGAACCAGCGTCAATCTTGACTGCACCAATCACGCACTTCGCAAGTTCATCAACACCCGACCCGACACCACCAGTCACCGCAATGACCTCACCATTGAACACGTTGAAAGATACGTCGCGTACTTTTGACCGATACGAGACGTTCTGCACGCGCATGAACGGAGTTCGTTGCTCAGAGGCCGCCGCCACTGACCGCAATTTGGACGTGTCTGGGTTGTAACCAATCATCAGGCGGATCAACTCAGACATTTCGAGCCCTTCAACCGGGCTCGTATGGACATGGCTGCCATTGCGGAGCACGGTCACTGTGTCAGCAAGCTCAAATACCTCTTCAAGATGATGTGAAACGTAGAGAATTGATACGTTCTGTTCCTTAAGTTGTCGCATCACGCGCGCGAGCGAACGCACCTCGACCTGAGAGAGCGCTGCAGTGGGCTCGTCCATGATTACGAGCCTCGCATTCGCGGACAGCGAGCGCGCTACTTCAACGAACTGAACCTCGGAGACAGTGAGATCGCGGAGCTTAGAATAGGGATTCACATCGAGTCCTATCTCACCAAGCCGTTTGGCTGTTTCTGAAGCGGCGTCAGACCAGCGAATAGGCCCCCATTTTCCGAACATCCTCGGCATGCGACCCAGCAAGACATTGTCAATAACTGACATGTCAGAGCAGACGTGCCGCTCCTGAGGAACGACTCGGATGCCCATCGCACGGGCCACCGATGGACTGAGGTCATCCTGCGTGGCGCCATCGATTTCGATGGCGCCACCGGATACTCCCGTTACTCCAGTCAAGAGCTTGATAAGCGTAGATTTGCCTGCCCCATTCTCACCGACGAGGGCGTGGATCGAGCCAACTCCGATGTCGAACGTAACATCATCAAGCACGGTGCTTGTGGCGTACACCTTCGTCAACCCGAGGAAGCGCACTAGGGGGGGACTCGTACCCTCCTGGGTGCTGCAATCAGTAGCGCTTATCACTTTGACTGTTCCCGATCATCCGCCGACAGGGATCTTGTCGGTAAAGTCCGGGAAGCCTGACGCCGGAAGCGAATCGATGTTCGCTGCGGTGGCGATCTCCTGTCGAGACCAGATAACGACTGGGTCGGCAGTTCCCGGGTCAAGGACATACCCCTCAACGCCGATATTTTCGGTTGTCGGATCCTCGTTCTTCTCGACCTTGTTGCGAATCGCGTTAACGGCAGCGACGCCTTCCGATCCAGGAGAGAACCAACGGCATGCTTTCAGGTAGGCTCCATCATCCTTCTTGAGCCACTCAACCATCGCCGCATTCCCATCGGATGTGATGTGGCAGATATCCTTGCGCTCTTGGCGCTCTAGTTCCTGAGCAATAGCATTGCCCATCTCTGCTGCATAGTCCAGAATGATATTCGCGTCGGGATGCGCAGTAAGCATCGGCTTGAGCACCTTGACGGAGCCCTCGGCGGTGTAGAAACCCTGCTGCGAAGCCACAACCTTGAGGTCGGGATACTGCTCAAGCGCCTTTCGCAAGCCCGCTTTGTACCCTTCACTGAAGGGCTGTGCGTCAAGTCCAACGACCTCAATGATATTTCCGCTGGTAATTCCCTGATCCTTGACGATGAAATCAATCACCATCTGACCAGCCGCAACCTCATCGAGAGCCGTTGCGCCGAAATAGACGGAATCCGCCTCCGGCGTAGAGGGGAACCAAATTTGCGTGAACACAGGAATACCCGCATCCTTCGCCGCTAGGCATGCACGAGCAGCACCCTCTGCGCTGGCAGCGAGAACAATGAGACCTGCAGGCTGACGAGCGACGAGCTGCTTGATGTTATCGACTTCCTTCGTCGCATCAAACCCCGCCTCAGCGCCGATCAGCGTATAGCCAGTCCCCTCAAGCGCTTTTAGGACACCCTCAGCTGTGTTCTGATCATACGTATTGAAGCCATTGAGCGAAAGTGCAATCGTCTTGCCCTCTCCTGGCAACGCAGCCGACCCCGACGAGCCCGCCGGGGTCGAGGACGACGCACCATCACTGCCCCCACACGCAGCAAGTGCGCCCAGAGCTGTCAAACCAAGTGCCGCACCTGCACCAGCGCGGAGGGCACCCCGGCGTGTAAGTGGGGGCACTATCCACGATTTTGTCGTCGGATCAATCTCCCAAATGTTCGAATTTTCAGACATGCCAAGTACCTTTCCGATTCGCTTTAAGATATTCCTCACGAATGTGGGGTCGCAACCTAACCACACCAAAATGTGGCTGTCAAGTATTTTTTACCAAGGGGTTTTGTATTGAGAATTGATACCGGGTGTAGCCACGCAGACTTGCCCTACTGAGTACCTGCAGCGATCCGCAGCAGTGGAGAATTCGCCTCTCAGATTTCCAATGAATCAATCGAGTATGGGCGTCTCGAGTCCGCGTTATCGCAAGGCCATCTCGGTGTTCGTACCACCACAAAGAGGGATAGCCCAGTGTGCTCCCTCAACAAATCACACGCGCGATTTTCGCGCCTCGTTGAGTGGATTCGCGACCCTTGATCACACCGCGTTGGTGGTGTAATATTATTGGAAATTGTTCGCCAAAAGAATTAGACATTCGTTCAACGAATAGCTATGCGCCGAGAAAGGAAGAACCCTGTTCCTGAAGATGACTACATCTCAGCACTCCATGTGTCGCCTAAAAGAGCAAAGATGTTCAATCTCTCCTGCAGCGGGCAATGCGACATTCAATCTGGGTTGGTCGATACCCAAAAGAACGAACTCGGATTCCCCAGCCGTACCACGGTTGAGCAGGGTCGCCCGAGACAAAATGATGGCCGACTACGTCAGCAAACACGCGTCGCCGGAGGGGAAAATTATTGACGCGACCGGTGGGCCCAAGCAGGATGAAACCCTCTTAGGACATACCCAACGTGCTGGGCTCCAACACCGAGGGCTTGCCACTTGTTTTCCCAGCCTGCCCAACTTCAGTGAAGCAGATCGCGTAGGCCATCCTTTCGCACCCCAAGCAAGAGTTCGTGAGATCCGATAGCCGATGCCAGATATCCCGAACAACAAACCCAGCGCGGATCCCTCTGGCGCTTCGGCGCTTGAAACGTCCCCGCGCCACTACACGGCACTGCAGGGCGTTGGGCGAGCAATGGAAATCCTCGAAGAGGTAGCCACGACTCCCATGCGGGCAAGCGACATCGTCCAACGTATGGGTCTCAAGTGGACCACAGCCTATCGGTCTCTCACCTACCTTCTTGATAACAACTACCTCCGCCGTGACGAGCCCTCGGGCGTGTATTCAATCGGCCCCAGGCTCTACTCGCTCGGACAGGCATACCTCCTCGCACACCCACTGCTCGATGCCGGCACGCTATCGCTGCGCGCCTTGGCACATGAGACCGGTAGCACGGCTCAACTCAACGAGCGTGATGGCTTTGAGTCAACGGTACTCATGGCGGTCGATCAACGTCCAGAGCTGATCCCAAAGACGACTCCTGAGTACCACTTCCCTCTGCATGCAGGTTCCAAAGGACAGGTACTGCTTGCATTCTCCGATCCATCCATCTTCCGGGCGATGATCGAACAGCCCCTTCTTCCTCTCACCGATAGGACCATCACCGACCCTGCGGAACTCTTCGACCGGCTCGCAATGATTCGCAAACAGGGTGCAGCCACAACTCGCGAAGATGTCCAGAGTGGTACCGGCTCTACCGCCGCCCCAATTTTCGACCAGACAGGGATGATCGTAGGCGCCATCTGTGTGATCAAGAAGGTCAACGAGATGAGTGCGCAACCGAACGATCCGCTTACGTCGGATGTCACGGCCGCCGCTCGCGACATCTCCCTCAGGCTCGGATGGCGTCATACCATCGCCCCCGCCTGCCAGTCCGCTTGGAATAGTGAGCAGCGGCCGCCATCGACCAAACAGGCGCCGCGAGGTTTCACCAAGTCCCGCTCCGAGCAGTCTACGCCCACAAAAGGGTCAAATAGTCGGAAGGAAGCCTCTTCGTGAAACGGCAAACCACACTACGCGTCAGAAAAACTCTGGCTACCGCCTCCCGATGATCCGACAATCGCGCATCGAACGCCTCCGACTTCTCGTCAATCGCCCCTCCCCCGTATCGCCCGTAGTTGGCGTTCTACAGCGCGACAGCGCGAAACACCCCACTGGGCTTCGAGACCTCGCCGATCGGCTCCGAAAGCACATGATCTTTGGCACCGCCGTCGAGCGCGAGGAGTTCCGCGACGAAGATATCACGGCACTGCGCACGGCGATCGCCGCGGCCGTTACGGGCCGTGGGGGTGAGCCAATCGCCCGCGTTCGCGCCGTCGCACTCGGACGGGAGTATCTTACACTCGACACGCACGGCAGGATCGTATTCCTGGAAATCCTCTCAACCGATCACGGCATCGATTCGTCTCACGTCCTACGCGAAGCCGATCAGTACCGCGAAGCCATCAAACGGGGTGAGCCTACACCCGAAGAACCTCTCCGCCGTGCGCTGGTGGCACCCTCGACACTCCTCCTTCAGCGCTTCGGCACAATCGAGGATGGTCCGCGCTTCCTGATGACGATGCGCGAGCACGCACTTGCCGCCCTAGCCGAGCATCCGGCAATTTCCCCACTCGAGCGCCAGCTGCGCGAGATCCTGACGACTTGGTTCACCGTAACCTTCCTCGAGCTGCGTCGAGTGACTTGGGATTCTCCCGCCTCACTGCTCGAACGACTGGCACATTACGAAGCCGTGCACTCCATCAGAGGCTGGGATGACCTCAAACATCGCCTCAACGCAGATCGCCTCGTATACGGATTCTTTCACCCCTCGATGCCTCTCGAGCCCCTGATATTTGTCGAGGTCGCACTCGTTCGCGGCCTCGCACCGGCAATCCACCCACTCATCGACGAAACAGCGCCGCCCACCGATCCTGAGTACGCAGATACGGCCATCTTCTACTCGATCACAAATGCGCAGCGCGGCCTCGACGGCATCAGTCTTGGTGGACTCCTGATCAAGCAGGTCGTCGACGAACTTCGCCATCAATATTCTGGATTGCGCACGTTCTCGACGTTGTCGCCGGTGCCAGGCTTCCGCGCTTGGCTTGAAGACGAAGGAAATCTCGAAGTCACGCCGGAAGAAGAGTTGGTCCTAGCGGCTGAGTGGCCGGACTGGTCGATGGAGCAGATCATGACCGGATCATGGGTCGACGATCCGACCCGAGCAGCCGCAATACACCCCGCGCTGGAGCGCACGATGGCGAAGTACCTTCTGTCCACGCGCAGCTTCAGTGGTCGAGTGAACGATCGTGTGGAGCACTTCCATCTTTCAAACGGCGCACGCGTGGAGCGAATCAACTGGCTTGGTGATATCTCGGAACGGGGCGTCAGCCAATCACTCGGCATGATGGTGAACTATCTCTACAAACTCGACGAGATCGAAGAAAACCACGATGCCTATACGGGCGACGGACTCATCGCGGCAAACACATCGATCATCAACCTAGCCAATGCCGCTGCCGAGCTCACTGCGACGCGCTGACCTCGTGAATTGGGCGTAAATTCACGGCTGCAGCAACGATGGCGAGCAACGCAAGCCCGACGAACATCAACTCGGAGCGCCCGGCATCAAAGAGAGCACCGATAACCGGCGCAGCGATCAGGGCCATCGCCGTCGCGAACATGTTGACCATCGCGATCGCGGCGGCGGGCGCGGCAGGCTCAGCCCGTACCGCGAACACAAAGATGCCGCTGAATGGCGCGGCAAGACCGGCTCCGACCACCAGCGCTAGTGGAAGCGCCAAGAGTGGCTCAGGATGGCGCGAGAAGCCGAACATCGCACCAGCTGCGATGACCGTTGCAACCGGACCTACCAAGAGCCATGGGGCGCCTCGGTCCATCGCCTCCCCGCCGGTCCAGCGGAAGACCGCACTGACACCGAGCAATGTGAATCCAATCGCTCCCGCCATAAGTTTTGACGACCCTGATTGGTTGAGATACTCCACAATCCAGAACCCAATCACAAGGCACGTGCCGAACGTCATCGTGTGCAGAAAAGCGAGTCGCCACAGCGTTCCAGACCGAAAGACGCGTCCAAACTGCGCCATGATTCGCTCGCGCTCGGGCTCCTGCGTTTGCGGTCTGTCCGCAGGACAGGCCAAGGCAGCAGCAGCAGCAACCAACAGTGCCACCGCAAAGTTGCTCCACCACGGAGCGCCAAAGCCGTCGAGGACGGCCCCAATCAGCAGTGCTAAGCCGAGCCCGAGCATCGTCGCGCCTCCTGCGATCCCAGCGAGCCGAGCACCACCGAGTCGCCGAGCCCCATCAAGAACGCCGACGACGAGTGGTCCAGTACCGAGACCGACAATGATTCGACTGGCCGCAAGCACCCAGAAGACGGGAGCTAACATGCCAATGAAATTGGCCACAAAAATAACAAGGAGACCGATGCGCGCAACTCTCAGTGGTCCGAACCTCTGCATCGGCACGGCAGCCGGCAACTGCGACGCAGCATGCGTGATTGAGAGAAACGCCGCAAGTAGTCCTATCGCAGCGTAAGTCACGTCAAATCGCTGCTCGAGCCCACCAACGATCGGGCCAATTATCCCAAAATTATAGCCTACGACAGCCGCCGCAAGCGCTATGCGGCCAACGAGACGAATCGGCAACGGGCCGTTCGGTTGGTGGCGGGAAGCCACTGTCATCGTCTGTCTTTTTGACGTTGCTTCAAGGTGGGACGATAGCACCTGCTGCTGGGAGGGACTATCTGGATGGGGATGGTTTCGCATAAGAGTTGATGTGGTTGGGGCGTTCGTCGACCTCAGCTACGCAGATGATCAGAAGGGCACCTTGCTGGTGCATGAGACATCCCCGACACCGAACGGCCTGCCCATCACAAGCGTTGAGCGAATGAAAACGCTATGTGAAATGGTGAAAATCAAATGTCCAGATAGGGCCTGACCCCTTCTGGACATCGCAAGAGCCTGACCACAATTCGAAGTTGATCGCCCTAGTCGGCCGCGAGTTCGTGATCAGTTTTGCTTTGGCGCATGAACCCTGATCGACCTAGTCGGGCACAGGATCGCGGGCGACCCAGGCGGCAGTCACGGCGATTGCACCCATGCCGGTGAAGGCAATCCAGCCGACGTGATGGTCGAGCAGGATGCCGACGATCGGCGTGATGATCAGTGCGAAGACGCCGCCC
>SXGR01311398.1_pt1 | contig 23425 bp, 26 predicted proteins | sample 3174711 | NCBI WGS metagenome assembly SXGR01 (sample SAMN11356860, study PRJNA531348) | freshwater metagenome | isolation source: freshwater sample F1-60 | place: China: Fuxian Lake, Yuxi | collected 2017-12-25 | reverse complement strand
TTCCTGATCCTGCAGGGATTGGAGACCTTGGCACTGCGGATGGAGCGTCATTGCGAGAACGCGCTTGCCGTTGCCAAGCACCTCAAGAACCATGCTGGCGTCAACTGGGTCAACTACTCCGGCCTCGAAGACGACAAGTACCACGGGACGGCAAAGCGGATCCTCAACAAGGGTGTCGGCTTTGGTGGCATCGTGACGTTCGGCATTGATGGTGGCCGCGAAGCAGGCAAGACGTTCATCGAGAGCCTCGACCTGTTTACGCACCTCGCCAACATCGGCGATGCGCGCTCCTTGGCGATCCACAACGCCTCGACGACGCACTCGCAGCTCAACGACGAGGAACTCGACGCAGCGGGCGTTGGCCAGGACACGGTGCGCCTCTCGGTTGGCATCGAGAATATCGGCGACATTCTCGCCGACATCGATCAGGCGCTCGCAAAGGCCACGGCGTAATCCCGATGGGAGCGAGCGGCACACCAGCACGCTCCCTCGGACTGGTTGAGACGCAGCGGGTTGTCCTGTTTACGGAGGACAACCCGCTCGTGCTCGACTCGGGCGAGACCCTCGCGCCCGTCGAGGTGGCGTTCGAGACGTATGGCGAGCGATCGGCAAGCGACAGCAACGTCGTCGTGATCTGTCATGCCCTGACGGGAGATGCCAACGCGGCCGGCCATCATGGCGACCCAACCCACCCTGGCTGGTGGGACACCTTGATTGGTCCCGGTAAGCCCGTCGACACTGATCGCCTCTTTGTCGTCAGCTCGAACCTGCTGGGTGGCTGTCAGGGAACGACGGGGCCTTCGAGTATTAACCCGGCGACCGGCACGCCCTACGGTCTTCAGTTCCCGCTGTTCACGGTCTCGGATCTCGTCAAGGTGCAACGCGCGCTTCTGGCTCACCTCGGGATCACACACATCTTGGCCGCCGTCGGTGGTTCGCTCGGTGGCATGCAGGTGCTGCAGTGGGCGCTCGACTATCCCGACGAGGTCGAGCACGGCATCGTCGTCTGCGCCACGGCTCGCCTTTCGGCGCAGAACATCGCATTTAGCGCCGTCGCCCGCGCGGCGATCATGAATGACCCCGATTTTGCAGATGGCAATTACTACGCGACCGGCAAGGGGCCTGACCATGGCCTCTCCGTGGCGCGCATGATGGCGCACATCACCTACCTCTCAGAAGAGTCGATGCGGCAGAAGTTCGGGCGCCGTATCCAGGATCGCGAGGAGCCGCGCTTCGATCTCGGCGTCGACTTTCAGGTCGAGTCGTATCTCCAGCATCAGGGCAAGGTCTTCCTCGATCGCTTCGATGCCAACTCGTACCTCGATCTGACCCGAGTGATGGACTACTACGACCTCTTCGCCGACCCCGAGGTCGTGCGCACGCGCCTTGCCGAGGTGAAGACGAAGTTTCTCGTGCTGTCGTTCGACACCGACTGGCGCTTCGACACGGCGCACTCGCGTGGCATCGTGCGCACTCTGACGGCCCATCGCGTACCGGTCACCTTCCGCGAGATTACGTCACCACACGGGCATGACTCGTTTCTGCTCGACGTACCGGAGTACCACAAAACGGTTTCCGCCTACCTCAACCACGCGCTGGCGGAGACGGTCTGATGCGCGCCGATCATGACGTCATCGCCTCGCTGGTGCCCGTCGGCGCTCGCGTGTTGGACCTCGGCTGTGGTGACGGCTCGCTGCTCGGAGAGTTGATTCGACGGGGTGCCGATGGACTCGGTGTCGAGATCTCCGATGAGGGCGTGCTTGCGTGCCTTCAACACGGCGTTCCGGTGTTGCAGGACGACATTGATAAGGGCCTTGACGATCTCGAGGACGATTCTTTCGACATCGTGATCATGTCGTTGACGCTTCAGGCGGTCCACCACCCCGCGCTGGTGCTACGCGAAATGAACCGCGTGGGGCGCAAGAGCATCATCTCGTTCCCAAACTTCGCGCACTGGCGCCTGCGCACGCAGTTGGCCGCTAGCGGCCGCATGCCGGTCTCACCGCTGCTGCCGTACACGTGGTACGAGACGCCGAACATTCGCCTCTGCTCGATTAAGGACTTCGAGGCGCTTACCCATGCCGAGGGGTTCACCGTGGAAGAGCGGATTTTGATCAATGAGGGTGGTGCCCGCGAGGGTGCCGTCACCCAGCGTGCTGCCAACCTGCTTGCGGCAGGCGCTGTCTATCTGCTCAGCCGCTAGGCGATCTGAGAGCCAAGCTCTGCGCTCGGGTCGACATCGAGCAAGACGACACTGCCGTCCGCCTGGACTGCCCCGAGCAAGAGAAATTCGCTCTCGAATCCCGCAATACGTCGCGATCCAAGGTTGATGGCACCGACAACTCGACGTCCAACGAGCTCGTCTTCGCTGTAGTTCGTCACCTGTGCGCTGGTCCACTTCGGCCCGAGCGCCGGACCAAAGTCCACCTGGATCTGCCAGGCCGGCTTGCGTGCTTCGGGAAAAGCCCGCACCGCGAGCACGCACCCAACGCGCATCTCGACAGCCTCGAACTGCGAGTAGTCAATCACCGTCCGCTGCTCCATGGAGGGAGTATGACTACGCCAACGCGCGGATCAGCGACCAGCCACGACACACGACCACACGGCTTTGCAACGGACACGCGTCAACGGCGCGCAATCTAGTTTCAGCCCTTGCGGACATGATGGAACCGGGCCCATCATGTCCGGAGTGCGCAGTGAGGCCGGTTCCACTCTCGCTCAACCAAGCGGATCTTGTGTCCGTGTCGTGGCCTGATTCCGCGACGACGAACCGCCTGGGGTGCCGCCGTATAGCCTCGCTCGAAAGGGCGCTTTTGCGCATCGTGTTTCTGTGCTCACCCTTGCGCCTGACCATAGAGTCAGGATATCGTGAAGCGTATGGAAGCTCACTCCGCCATCGTCGTCGGCGCCGGGTTCTCTGGACTGGTCGCTGCCGAGGCACTCACCAACGCTGGCTGGGACGTCACGGTGCTCGAAGCCCGCGACCGCGTGGGTGGTCGTGCTTGGACCGACCATCTGCCCGACGGCACGATCATTGAGCGTGGCGCAGAGTGGGTCGAGGATGTTCAGGTCGAGATGGTCGCCCTCTGTGCTCGCCTCGGCATCCCACTGGCGCGCACCGGCATGAGTTATCACGATCGTCGTCCTGTCGGCGGTCCGCCCGTTTCGGATCACGAACTGGCCACCGGCCGTACCGCGCTGCGGGTGCTGTTCGCCGAACTCGGTGACGAGGCGTACGACATCTCGGTCGCCGACGCAATCGAGCGGCTCGACCAGCCCGAGGGAGTCAAGATCGCGTTTCGTGCTCGTATCGAGTGCACGAGTGGCGCTCCCGCGACGGAGTTGGCAGCCTGGCACTTGTTGCACCTCGCCTCGGCGCCCGAGCAGGTCGATTCGCCGCGCGTCGGCACGGGCAGCGATGCACCAGCGCGCGCACTCGCCACGATTCTCGGAGACCGCATCCGTCTTAGTGAGCCTGTGCTCGAGATTACAATCGACGACGTTGGCGTTTCGGTGCAGACCACGAAAGGTATGCATCGTGCCGCCCAAATCGTCTTGGCGCTACCCAAGCCGATACTGGTGCAGGCTCCGTTTGCTGCGCTGCTACCCGCCGAGGTGCTGGCCGCCGCAAGCACATTTGGCGTCTCTCACGCGGCCAAGCTTTTCGTTCCACTGCTGGGTGCTGCGGAGCCGAGCGCGGTGCTCGATACCCGTCATGACTATTGGGTCTGGACTGCAAATCAAGGCGACGAGGGGCTCCGTCCTGTCCTCGCTGGCTTTATGGGCTCGCAACCGATGCTCGACCTGCTCGACGTGGAGCGTGATGGCACCGCGTGGGCGCGCAGTGTCGCCGAGGTTCGCCCCGATCTCGAACTCGACTTCGACGCTGCCGGCACGCAAACCTGGCACGACGATCCGTATGCACAGGGCATCTACACCCATGTGCGTCCCGGCGATCGCCCCAACGATGAACTCCTCCGCCAACGCCATGGACGACTCGTCTTGGCTGGCGAATTTACCGACGACATCTGGTCGGGCTTTATGGAAGGCGCCATCCGTAGCGGACAACGCGCGGCCAGTTTGCTCGACGCCTCGCTACCAGGGCCTGCTCCCGGTACGCACTGATCAGTTGTCATAGGGGCGCCTGGATTTGAACCAGGGCCTGACCGGTTATGAGCCGGGTGCTCTACCGCTGAGCTACGCCCCTCTACCCGCAGAGAATACGCACCCGGCACCGTACGCTGTCGCTATGGCGCGGATCAAGCCAACCCATCTGATTGCCGGCGTGCTTGGGATTGCGATTGTGACCGGTACATTCTTGGTTGTCCTGCCCGAGGTGGCGAGCTATGGCAGTGTCATCGATCAGTTCCAGCGACTGACGTCGCGCCAAGTGATCGTGCTCGTCGGATTCGCCATCCTCAACGTGCTGACGTTCGCGCCACCACTGCAGGCTGCGCTCCCCGGACTCGGTTTTTGGCGGGCCTTGAGCTCGTCTCAGATTAGTGCCGCCTTCTCGCACGCGGTCCCCGCGGGTGATGCAATTGGTATGGGGGCACAGGTTGCGCTCTACCGTCGCTGGGGTTTCGTTGCCGAGCCGATTGCGGTGGCTTTGACACTAGTGGGAGCCGCAAACGCGATCTTCTTCGTCGCGTTACCGCCGCTCGGTCTCCTGCTGCTGCAGCTTGATGGCGAGGGCCGAACAGGTCTGCTCGTAATCGCCCTCGGAGCGTTGGCTCTCGTCGCCGTGATCATTGGGGTGATCGTGCGTTCGATCCGCCACGAGTCCGCCGCTCGGCGCGTGGGCACCACCGCTGCGCGCCTCGCGTCCCCCCTCGTACGACTCGTGCGCAGGGGGCCGGCGAACGACTGGGGTCAGCACGTGGTTGAGTTTCGGACCGAGGCGGTTGTCGTCCTACGCCGACGCTGGCCTGGACTGCTCGCAGCCATGTTGGTGTCGAACTTCACAGTGTTTGCCTGCGTCGTCGTCTCGCTTCGGGTCTGCGGTGCAGATCCTACGCAGCTCTCGTGGCAGGAAATCCTCGTCGCATGGTCGTTGACACGACTCTTGCTGCTGATTCCGATCACTCCCGGTGGAATCGGTTTCGTCGAGCTCGGGATGACAGGGTTGCTGGTGGCGTTCGGCGGCGACCATACGGCCGTCGTCGCGGGCGTCCTGCTCGAGCGAGCGTTGACATTTTTGCCGCCAATCGTGCTCGGCATCATCTTTGGCGCCATCGTCGGCGTCGATCGCCGAGGCAACGTCGCCGCAGGCAGCTAGTCGACTTCGCCGTGGCGCGCTGGCGCGCCGGCGACGTCAAGCGCACGGGTCGCCCGCGCTGTCACGAGCTGATACAGCACCAGTAGCTGGGTGATTGCAAGCGCGTCGGATCGATAAAGGTCCATGCCGCGGGTGAACTGCCCGAGCCGGTCGAGCTGCAGATGACGGGCGAAGTGCAGGCGATCCCAGATTGCCTCTTCAATTTCCTGAGCACGCCCCGGTGGCAGGATCCCCGGCACATTCAACAACTGCTCGCCGTGAGGCAACGTCGTGATCGTGAGGTCGTCCGGCCCCTCTCCAGCAAGACCTGACAGGTCTGGATGAGGCACTGTTGGTCGCAGCAGAATCTCCGCGCCGAGGTTCTTCTCCTCGGGGCGGCTGCCATGACGAAACGTGATCACGAAATCGGCATAGGCTCGCTGTGGTCGAACCCACTTGACGGAGTCGCGTTCGCGATGATCCATCTCATCGAGCACCTCGTCGGTGGTGTAGCCGCGGCGCGTCGTGTCGCGCAACAGTTTCCAGGCTCGGCGGATCTCTTCGGGCGGATCCATGTAGACCGTGCAATCAAAGCGGCGACGAAGCTCCTCTGTCTGCAGGCACAGCAATCCGTCGACCACTGTGTAGGGACCTGGCTGGAGGTATTGAGGCAGGCCGAGCGTGCCGTCTGTATGGCGATAGGTGGGCTTGAGAATCGCGCGCTGCGTCGAGAGCGTCTCGAGGTCGCGGACCATGATGTCGAGGGAGTTAGCCTCGAGGTTAAGCGGCGTAATACCCATCACCTTGCGCTGCACACGGTCGTAGCGGTGGTAGTCGTCCGTGGGGACGTGGGCGACCTGTTCCTCGCCGAGCACGCGGGCCAAACCACGCGTCAGCGTCGTCGTGCCACTCGCCGAGTCACCGACCACGGCCAGCATGGTCGAGGGGGGGCGACGCCTTGACGGATTCCTGTCATGACGAAATCGTGGCGGGTTCCGAGGCGCAGGTGTCCGCTACTGCCCGTCCGCCCAGCCGCCGACACGAAAAAGCGGTAGCATCGACGTATGGAGCCGGCTAAGGGAACTTCTCGACGAAGTGAGTTTTATGAGACACGTACGATCAGCCGTGACGTCGTCGTGCCGGAGTACCCCGAACTTGGCCTGATTGCCTTCGACAGCCCCAACGATCCGGAGCCATCGGTTCGCGTCGAGGGCGGCCGAGTCGTGGAGATAGACGGTCGAAGTGAGGCCGAATTCGACCTGATTGACGCCTTCCTTGCAGCCCATGGGATCAACCCGGCTGTCGCCGAAGAGGCGATGGCGCTTGCTGATCTTGCGTTCGCGCAGATGCTCTGTGGACACGACGTACCTCGCACGGAGATCCTGCGGCTCGTCGAGGGCATGACTCCCGCCAAGGTTGCGCGCATTCTGAGTCTCCTCAGTCCACTTGAGTTGATGCAGGCGATGGCCAAGATGCGTGCTCGTCGCACACCATCAATCCAAGCGCACGTCACCAATCGCATCGATCATCCGCTCCTAATCGCCGCCGACGCTGCGAGTGCCGTAGCGCTTGGTTTTCGCGAGCTCGAGACGACGGTGCCGGTGCTGCGTGACGCCCCACTGGTCGCGCTTGCGCTCCTCATCGGCAGCCAAGTCCCGGCCCCGGGCGCGCTCACGCAGTGCTCCATCGAAGAGAAGACAGAACTCGAGCTCGGCATGCGCGGTCTGACGACCTACGCCGAGACGGTCTCGGTCTACGGCACCGAACAGGTCTTCCTCGATGGCGACGACACCCCCTGGTCGAAGGCACTGCTGGCTTAGTCCTACGCCTCTCGTGGTCTCAAGATGCGCTTTACCTCTGGTTCGGGCGCCGAGGTATTGATGGGTGCTGCGGAGGGCAAGTCAATGCTCTACCTCGAGGCGCGCTGTGTGGCAATCACGCGTGCGGCGGGCTCACAGGGCACGCAGAACGGGGGTATCGACGGCATCAACGTGACTGGTTCCGTGCCCAACGGCATGCGCGAGATCCTCGCCGAGAACGTGATGGCGACGCTCTACGGCTTGGAGTCGTGCACCGGCAACGACACACAGATGAGCGCGTCGGACATCCGTCGCACCGCGCACACGCTGCCATTGCTGCTCGCTGGCTCGGACTTCTTGTTCAGCGGCTTTGGTTCGATCCCGAGCTACGACAACACGTTTGGTGCGTCGAACTTTAATGCCGAAGACATCGACGACTACCTGATGGTCCAACGCGATTGGGGCTTTGAGGGCGTGCTGCGGTCGCAGGGCGATGACACCCTGCTGCCGCTGCGACGTCGCGCCGCGGAGGCCTGTCGCGCAGTGCTTGACGAGTTGGATCTGATGACGTTCGACGATGCCGTGCTCGAGCGCGTCGTGACCGCCCACGGCAGCCTCGACGTGTCGGAACACCAGACCGATGAGACCGCTCGCGCCGGCGACGCGATTATCGAACGCGAGATCACCGCCGTCGATGTCGTGCGCGCGCTGTCGATTCGCGGCTTCGAGCTCGAGGCAGAACGCGTGCTCGAGATGACGCGCCAACGCCTGTTTGGCGACCATCTCCAAACTTCGGCGATCTTCGCCGAGGACATGAGCGTGTTGAGTGCCCTGACGGACCCGAACGACTATGCGGGGCCCGGCACCGGCTATCGCCCTGCACCGACTCGACTTGAGGAGATGGCGCGTGTTCGGCAAGAACGCTCGCATGTGAAGTTGCTCGCAGAGCAGGAACCACACGCTGGGTGCGTCGTACTGACAGAAACCGGCCCCGCCACCGTACGACCACGCCCGGACGAAGTTGTCGTTGGCATCTCCCCCGCCTTTGGCGTCGACGTCTGGTTGACGCTCTCTGGCCTGACGGTCGGCGAAGCCCTCCGTCAGATTCTCGCGGGCATCGAAGAAGAGGGAGTGGCCGCCCGCGTCGTGCGGGTCACTCATTCGCTGGACCTCGGCATGATCGGCTGGACGGCCGCCAACCTGTCGGGCAGCGGTGTCGCGCTCGGTATTCAGGGCAAGGGAACCGCGTTGATTCATCGCGCCGACCTGCCAACCCTCGCCAATCTCGAGCTGCTCAGCATGGCACCGTTGATCGACGCATCGCGCTATCGACTAATGGGTCGTAACGCGGCACGCCATGCCCACGGCGAGAAGCCCTCGCCCGTGCTCTTGCCCGAGTCGGGCGAACCGATGGGACCCCGCTATCACGCGAAGGTTGTGGCGCTGATTAACCGCGAGAGCCAGTGCCTTCGCCCAGGCAACCCGCAAGAGATTGAGGTGACATGGCCGAGTTGAGATATCCCCTCGGACAGCACAATCGTGCTGATGTGCGCTCGCAGACCGGAAAGTCTGCCGACGAGTTGACCGTCGCCGATATTCGTGCCGGCACGATCACGGCAGCCGACGCAGCGGTCGACCCCGACACATTGCGTCAACAAGCCGATTTTGCCGAGCAGGGTGGCAATCCGCAGTTGGCCGATAATCTGCGGCGCGGTACCGAGCTCGCACTGTTTTCCGACGACGACGTGCTGCGGTTCTACGACGCTCTGCGTCCCGGCCGTTCGTCGGTGGCCGAGCTCCAGTCGATCGCTGCCGAACTCGAGGCTGGTGGTGGTGAACGCTGCGCAGCACTCGTCCACGAGGCGATCGTGCACTACACCCGTCGTGGGCTGATAAGCTGACGTGCTCGTCGCCGGCGTCGATGTGGGCAATGCCACGACTGAGGTAGCGCTGGCCCGCCTGGTAGCGGGCCAGCCACCCGAACATCTCAGCGTCACGCGTGGTCCGACGACGGGAGCCAAGGGTACTGCTGAGTCTGCTCAAGGCGTGTTGGATCTGGTCAAACGGGCCAGCCGGCGATTGGGTGAGGCACCAACGCGGATTCTCCTGGCAGATCTCCACCCCGTCGAGACGGGTCTTCGCGAGCTAGCGGCCGACAGCGAGGAAGATCTTGGTGGTGTTGGCATCGCCCGTCCCGTCAGTGCAACGCCGTCCGGCGTTGGTGCGGCGGCGGGCCAGTTGATCGATCTGGCCGGGCTAGTTGGCGATCCCCTGCCGGAACCGGTCATTCCGATTGTCGGCTTGATCGATTTCGACGCAGCCGCGACTGCTCTCAACCTCGCCCGCACGAATGGTTGGCAAATCGTGGCGATCATCGTGGCCGGCGACGACGGTGTGTTGATCGGTAATCGCGTCGATGCCACGCTGCCGATCGTCGACGAGGTTGCGGATACCGACGAGTTGCCGCGAGGCGCCTGGGCTGCCGTGGAGGTCGCTCCACTTGGCGCAACCGTTGTGCAACTTGCGGATCCGTTGCGCCTAGCCGTCTTGCTCTCACTCGACCCGACCCGCGCTCGTGGCGCCCGCAATGCGGCCCGCGCGCTGCTTGGACATCGCGCCGGCATTGCTGTCCGCCGCGAGGCCTCGGGGGGAGCCACCGAACAGGAACAGCCGCGCCTTGCGACCCTCGCCGACGGATCGACCCGCGCCATCGATATCAGCACCAGACCCCCGGGCGTCGGAGATGTCGTCGCGATTGAAGACATCGATGCCGACCTGATTGACGCCTTCTGGGCTCCACTGCCCGAAGCGATCGACGACGCGGCGTTGTCGCTACGCCTCCGTCAACGACGTGCCGTCGGACTCGCCGTGCTCGCGCGCCGCAGCGACCGCGCACTTGAACAGGCACTTGCAGGCAGCTTTGCCGGCGAGGTTGTCGTCGTCGCAGCCGAAACTGCCGCAGCGGTCGCGGGTGCATCGACGACCCCAGGGGCCGGCCACGCGCCAATCGTGATTGACATGGGCGGCGGCACCGTCGACCTGCATGTCCAGCTCGAAAACCGCGAGGTTGCCATCGCAACGGCGGGAGCAGGCCTACTTGTCGACCGCATTTGCGGCGCGATTCTTGGGATCGATCCGCTGCGTGCCGAGCAGGCCAAGAGGCATCCGAGCGTGCACGTCGAAACGCCATTTATCCTTCGGCACGAGGATGGCAGCCGAACGTTTCTCACCTCTCCCGCTGCCCCTCAATCAGTCGCTCATCTCTGCATCACCGAACGTCAAGATGGATCTCTTGACGCCCTCGAGAGTGATCTAGCACCCGAGGTCTGGGCCCGCCTAAGACGCGCGGCGAAACGCGCGATCATCGCTGGCAACTTGCGGCGGGCAATCACCGCGGCCGGTGGACTCCCCCGTGGCGAGCTCGCCGTCTTGGTTGGTGGTTGTGCTGAGGATGCGGAGATCGTCAGTGAGGTGTCGTTGGCACTCGCCGATCTCGACCTTGCCATTGCGCGCGGCGATGTCTTGGGCCAACACGGACCGCGTGCGGCGGTGGCTGTTGGTCTGGTGTTGCTCCACGCGGAGACCCTATGAGCGCGCCGGCCGTCGTGCTGGCCAGTGCCGACGCTGAACTGATCCGACTCGTTGCGGCGGCGTTCGAAGAAGAGGCTGTGCCACTCCAGATCCTGGCCGAGTCAATCTCGGCACGGGCCGCTGCGGTGCGCTCACCACTCGGAATTGGGCTCGCAGTAGATGGTGCTGAGATTGTCGTTGCGCTCTCAACGGGAACCGACGGCGCATACCTCAAAGGGCCTGTGGGCGATGCTCGCCTGATCGGTCGTGCTGCCGCCCGGCTCGCTGCACGTCGACCATTGGGAGAATTCGCGGCATGACACCGATGCGCGCGCTCGTGACCGGCGGTACCTCGGGCATTGGTGCTGCCATCTGTCGCCGCCTTGCCCTGGACGGCTGGCACGTTGCGGTAGCGGGACGGTCGCAGGAGCGGGCGGATGCGATGGCGACCGAGATCGGCGGCGTGGCAATCGTTGGCGATGTCGGCAGCTCGACCGACGACACCGTCGCCCGCGCCGCTGAGGCTTTGGGTGGCCTTGACGCCGTGCTCCTCAACGCCGGAGTCATTCTCGATGCCGACCTGTCGCATACTCCCGATGCCGACTGGAATCTTTTGATGAGTATTAACGTCCTTGCCGTGCACCGCCAGGCACGCGCTGCCTTGCCGCACCTGCAGGCGTCGCAAGGCTCGCTCCTGATCACCGCCTCTGACGCTGGAGTTTGGGGCGAGGCCCCAATCGCTGCCTACTCGATTGCAAAGCGAATGGCCCTGACGATGATGCGCTGCCTCGCCGCCGAATGGGGTCCTGCGGGAGTGCGGGTCAACGCGATCTGCCCCGGCGATACCGCCCCGGGCATGTTGACCACCACGACTGGTCGCCGCACACCCGGCGCCACCGACGGCTGGTTGCCACCACCGCTCGGCACGATCCTCCGCGGCGAGGATGTCGCTGCCGCTGCGGCCTTCTTGGTCGGTGCCGATGCATTCCGGATCTCCGGCACTGGCTTGCTGATCGACGCGGGCATGCGCTCGTCAACAACTGCGTGGCAGGCTCACCCGGGGGTCGGTCGATGACGCGACTCGTGATCGGCACACACGGTGCGGTTGCCCAGGCCCTAGCCGGTGGTGCGCGCTTTGCCTCGTCGCCCGCCCGCGCCACTGTGCGCGAGATCGTCCGGCGCGACCGCCCGACCGAATTGGCAGTCGTCGCGTTGCCACCCACGCTTGGCCCGCTCGGTGCTATCGAGACGAGCGAGCTCGAGCGACTATTGGGCGAGACGCTGACGGCCGCGGCTGCCGCTATCCAGACGCTGAGCGAACTCGAGCTATCGACGCGTGTCGTAATCGTCTGCCCAACCGGCGGCCTGATCCCGGACCATCGCGATGGCGTGCGCTCACTGATCGCAGCAGGACTCGTGATGCTGATGGAGGTTGCCTCGACACTGCCTCGCATCGCCGTCAATGCGATCCTCGTCGCCGACGAAACTGAGCCCACCGAGGTAGCCACCGTTGCCGACCTTATGCTTGGCACCAGTGCCGAATCGATCAATGGCACAACCATACGCATGGACGGCGGGCGCGATGCTGTGCTCGCCGCCGAGACCCGTACCGAGGAGATGAGCTGATGACCGCCGAACGCCGACTCGAGGGCCGCGTCGCCCTGATTACCGGAGCCGCCAGCGGCAATGGTCGTGCCATTGCCCTGCGCTATGCCGCTGAGGGCGCAGCCGTCGTCTGTGCCGACCTCGTGCCAAACCCCATTGCTGGTGGTTGGGAAGACGCGACAACGACCCACGACCTGGTCAACGAGCAGGGTGGTCGCGCAACGTTTGTCGAATGCGATGTCACGGACGGTGCACAGGTTGCAGCCGCGGTCGCAACCGCGACCGACACCTACGGTAGTCTCGACATTTCGGTCGCCAACGCGGGTATCTCACCACTCGCCTATTCGATCGTCGATGAGCCCTTCGACGATTACAAGCAGGTCCAGGCAGTCAATCAAGATGGCGTCTGGTGGACGTGTCGCGAAAGTGCTCGCGTGATGATCGAACAGGGCCGCGGTGGTCGCATAGTCACGCTCGCCTCGATCGCGGGTATCACGGGGGTCCAGACGGGATATCACTACAACATGAGCAAGGGCGCCGTGGTCCAGATCACGCGCACCTTGGCGATCGAATTGGCCCCCCACTCCATTACGGTCAATGCAATCTGCCCCGGCTACGTCCGTACGTCGATGACACGCAACCTCTGGGACGACGCAACCAAGCTGGCTCGGCTTCAAGCAACGACGCCGCTGCCGCGACTCGGCGAGGCCGAGGACATCGCGGGTGCCGCGTTTTTCCTCGCCTCGGACGACGCTGCCTGGATGACGGGCGTGATCATGCCCGTCGACGGTGGCTTCAGCGCGATCTAATGGACGGATTTGCCGCTGTACCATCGTTCGCACAGGCCCGTGGTGCTGTCGCGTTTTGGGATCTTGGCGAGGGTCCACCCATACTCGTCTTGCACGGTTTTCCTGACGCGCCGATCGGCATGACGCCACTTGTTGAGCGCCTTGTCGCGGCCGGCTACCGTGCGATCGTGCCCGCGCTGCCGGGCTACACGCCCTCCGCAGCGGTCGACAGGTATCAGAGCGCTGCGGTCGCAGACGACATGGTTGCCGTACTGGATGCACTCGGACTCGAACGAGTCACAGCCGTTGGTCACGATTGGGGTGGCTGTGTCGCGCTCGACCTTGGCGCGAACCACGCCGACCGCGTCTCGCGGGTCGTCTCGCTCGCGATCCCCCATCCAGAGGGCTTCGCCGCTCGGCGCCGTGACCTTCAGGAGCAAAAGACTGCGGCCTATGCCTGGATCTTGGCCTATTCCAGTGGCGCCGCCGAACTCGCTGCCGATCCGGTCTGGCTCGATCAAGTTCATGAGGAGTGGTCGCCCGGCCTGCATCGATCCGAGTGGTCGGCGGTGAAGGAGATCCTGCAGCAACCGGGAGTTGGCGAAGCGGTCCACGGCTGGTACCGCGACGACTTCGGCGCATCGACCTCAACGGGCGACGTACGTGTACCGACGCTGATGCTGCATGGTGGTAACGATGGCTGTATCCGACCGGCCTGCTTTGCCGGCTTCGAGCATCGCTTCCCCGCTGGCCTCGAGCTCGAGCAGGTTGACGGCGTTGGCCATTGGCTCCACGTCGAGCAACCGGACGCCATCGCGGCGCGCATTTTGCGCTTTCTTACTGCTGTGTAAGAAAGTCCGCGAGCACGCGGGCTGCTGGGCTCGGTCGACGCACGGGCAGCAGCGCGAACCAATCCCGCGACGGCGGGCTCGGTACGACATCGAGCTGTACGATTGAGCCTGCCGCGATCTGGTGTCCAACGGCCACCAACGGAACCACGCCAACGCCAAGACCAACCATCGCGGCCGCCGCCACCGCACTGTTCGACCCGATCGTCGTCTTCGGCGGCGTGATGAGCGCACCCGCGAGGTACTCATCAACCAGGCGGCGCGTGCCAGAGGCCTCCTCGCGTACCAACCACGTCTCACTCCCAAGGTCGCGTAGGGCAATCTGCTCCAGCTTGGCGAGTGGGTGGTCAGGTGCGGCCACCACCACGTGCGCGTTGGTCGCGATGCGCAACCCCTCATACACACCGTCGTCCGGTGCGCGCCCACAAATGCCAATGTCCGCTTCGCGAGACTCAAGCAACTCGAGCACATGCTCGCGATTGCCGATCTCGAGCTGGATCGGAATCTCTGGATGCGCCTCGCGGAATGCGCGCAGCAACATCGGCAAAACAAACTCCGCTGCCGTGTAGACCGCGGCAATGCGCACGGTCGCCTGTTCCTTCGCCAACGCACTTTGCGCCATCCGGGTGCCCTGAACGAGCAGCCCGAGTGCCTCACGTGCGTGGGGCAAGAACACCTCACCGGCTGGGCTCAACTTCATCCCGCGACCATCGCGCTCGGTCAGCGCGACACCAACTTCATCACTCAAGGCGGCGATGCTTCCCGACACCGAGGGCTGCGACACGTGCAGACGCTCCGCCGCAGCGCGCACCGAGCCATCTTCCGCCACAGCAATGAACGTCTTCAGTTGCGAGAGTGTCATAGCCATTGCCTTATCAATTAGACACTATTACCTGCTAGAAGTCCATGTGTTGGTGGCGTACCGTGATGGGCATGCCGAACAACGATCGCCTCCACCGTTCCAAACTTGCCGTCCCCGCCTCGAATCTTCGCATGTTGGAGAAGGCCCCCGAAGCCGGCGCCGACATCGTCTTTCTCGACCTCGAGGATGCGGTTGCGCCCGACGACAAGGTTCAGGCGCGCAAGAACGCCATCGAAGCCCTCCAGTCTCAGGACTGGTCGAAGACCGCAACCTCGGTCCGCATCAACGGCCTCGACACCTACTGGGCCTACCGCGATGTTGTCGATATCGTCGAGGCTGTCGGCAACAAGCTCGACATGATCCTGATTCCAAAGGTCGGCCGACCATCTGACATCGAGTTCGTCGCGATGTTGCTCTCGCAGATTGAGCAGGCCTACGGCTACGACCCAATCGCTATTACCGCACTGATCGAAACCGCACCTGGGATGGCCAACGTCGAGGCAATTGCCGAGACCTGCCCGGAGCACCTTGAGGCACTCTCGTTTGGCGTGGCCGACTACGCGGCCTCGACACGCGCCCGCACAGTGGTGATCGGTGGTGTCACACCGGAGTACGCGGTCCTGACCGGCCCCGACGCGAGCGGCGCCCGCGAGCTTCACTGGGGCGACCCCTGGCACTTTGCGCTCTCGCGCATGATCGTCGCCTGCCGCGCCAACGGGCTACGCCCGATCGACGGACCGTTCGGCGACTTCAGTGATCCTGGCGGCTACAAGATGGCCGCCCGCCGTGCCGCCGCCCTCGGCTGCAAAGGTAAGTGGGCAATCCACCCGAGCCAAATCGAGTTGGCAAACGAGATCTTCTCGCCCTTACCCGACGAGGTCGATCGTGCGCAGCGCATCATGGTTGCCATGGCTGAGGCCGCCGCTGAGGGTCGCGGTGCCGTGTCGCTCGATGGTCGCCTGATTGACGCGGCGTCGATCAAAATGGCTCAGAACGTGATCGCACGCGTCGAGCGCCTAGCGGGATCCTGATGGCGGTGGTCGTCGGCGAGATCCAGCCCGGCACTCTGGCCGGCGACGACCACATCCTTGAACGCCTCCTTTTTGTCGCGATCACGCAAACCGAGGGCGTCGAGATCGGGCCGCAGGTTTGCGCCTTACGGGTCAGGACGAGCTGTACGGCCGACGCCCCGAACTGCGAGGACGCCTCGCACATCGCAATCCTTGGATTGATCCGCTAAGTGCCATCCAGACCGAGCTCCTTCGGCGCCTTGCGAACGGTGACGAGTCGATGCGCCAGCCACTCTTGACGACCATGGCTGGCATTGCGGCAGGTGTGCAGAGTGTCGGCTGAGCTAACTAATCGGATCTTTCCGATCATTTATCGCAAAAATCAATATGCAAGTTATGGAACGCACGGCGTACCATGGGCGTACTCAATCGAGGGAGTTTTTCGTGAGTGCGACCGCCCCAGAGCACGCAATCATCGAAAGCTTTCAGCCGCCAACGCGTCTGCTCGCAGGCCTAGGCCCGGCTAACGTCGATCCCCGCGTGCTCGAGGCGATGCGCAAGCCACTGATCAGCCACCTCGACCCCGTCTTTTGGGAGCGCTTGCTCGTCATGGCCGAGATGATCGGCACGGTCTACGGGCGCACCGATGGTGCCTCGTTTTGCCGCTCCCAGAGCGGCATGGAGGCAAGCACCGTCAACTTGGTCGCCCCCGGTGCCACCGTCGTCGCAGCCAGCGCTGGCTTTTTGGCAACCGTATCCTTGACATGCTGCGCCGTCGCGGCAAAAACGTGGTCGAGTTGACGGCGCCATTTGGCCAGCACGTCCCTAACGAACAGATCCTCGACGCGCTCGCTCAGAATCCCAATGCCGTGATGGTCTGCGTGGTCTACGCCGAGACCTCGACGGGTGTCGTGCATCCTCTGCAAGAACTCGGTGAGGCGACGCGAGCGTCTGGTACCGACGCGCTTCTCTACGCCGACTGCGTGACAGCGATCGGCGGCATGCCGATCGAGCTCGACGCCTGGGGCGTCGACTACGCCTACGCCTGCAGCCAGAAGTGCATCGCCGCCCCGCCGGGCCTCTCGCCCGTCTCGATTTCGTCGCGCGCGATCGAGCGCATTGGCCGCGACGGTATGTAGGTGCCGTACTCGCTCGATCTCGCCGAGCACATCAAGTACTGGTTCGACCGTCCGATGACGTATCACTACACGACGCCAAACCTGTCGTACTACGCGCTCGATGAGGCTCTCCGTCTCGCGCTCGACGAAGGCCTCGACGAGCGCTACGCGCGTCACGCCGATGCGGGCGCATACGTGCAGGCGGGTTTCCGCGAGCGTGGCTTCGATCTTCTGCCTGCCGCTTCCGATCAGCTCGCACAGCTGACTGCCGTCCGGGTTCCTGAAGGCATTGACGGTAAGGCCATTCAGGGCATCCTGCTCAACACGCATACCATCGAGGTCGGCGGCGCGCTCGGACCGTTGTCGCCACCGATTTGGCGCATCGGCATGATGGGCGTCAATGCGAACCGCGAAACGGCCGATCGCGTGTTGGCAGCGTTTGACACCGTGCTTCCCAACGGAGCTCACTGACGATGACCACCGCGCTACACGAAGGACCGCTACGCGGACTCCGTGTCATTGACCTCGCGACGGTGTTTGCGGGGCCAAGTGCTGCCCGGCGTCTCGCCGACTTTGGTGCGGATGTGATCAAGGTCAAGCGCACCGGTGGTGGTGACGGCGCTCGCCACCTTGGCGAAACCGACGGCGACGACGCCTACTACTGGCGTCTGGTCGGACGCAACAAGCGGCCAATCGAGCTCGACCTCAAGCAGGAGCAGGGCCTTGAGGTCCTACTCCGCCTCGTTCGCACCGCAGACGTGTTGATCGAGAATTTTCGCCCTGGCGCGCTCGAGCACCTCGGACTCGATCCCGAGTCCGTCTTGCTGGTCGAAAATCCCGGGCTGGTGATTCTACGCGTAACCGGCTTTGGGCAGGATGGCCCCTACTCGTCCCGTGCTGGTTTCGGCACGATCGCTGAGGCGATGTCGACGCTTGCGTATACGACAGGACAGGCCGATGGCCCCCCACGCTGCCTCCGGTCGCGCTCGCCGACGAGATTACCGGCGCGCTCTCTGCCTTCGCAATTTTGGCCGCGATTTGCCACCGCGATCTGACCGGCGAAGGTCAGGTGATCGACGCCACGCTGCTCGATTCGATGCTCGACGTAGTCGGCCCAGGCGCAGCGATTGCTCACCGCACCGGCGTCTCCGATCAGCGGATCGGCCCCCGGTTCTGGTTTCTAGCGCCACGCAACGTGTACGAGTGCTCCGATGGCTGGATCTGCATGTCTGGCTCGGCCGACTCGGTCGCCAAGCGCATCCTCAAAGTCGTCGGTGGCGACGCGCTCGAACACGATCCGCGCTTCGCCACGAACGCCGACCGGATCGCCAGTGTTGATGCCCTCGATGCGCTGATCAGCGCCTGGACGAGCATGCACACTTGGCGCGATGCTGTTCAAATTCTTGCCGACGCCGGTGCCGCTGCCGGTCCCGTCTATAGCGCCGAACAGCTGATCGCCGACGAGCACGTGATCGCCGTGGCTCCTTGGCCATGGTCAATAACCCTGACGGCGACGGCGAACTGCTGCAGTCTGCGCCGACCCCGCGCCTCTCACGCACCCCGGGTGCGGTTCGCCACGCTGGTCTCAGTCGGGGTGCGAGCACCGAGGATGTGCTGAGCGAACTCGGGTACACGGAGCGGGAAATCAGTGCGATCTCTGGCGCGGGAGCAATCGGACCGCTCGCGACACGCGCCTGGTAAGGCGAATCGATCGGCGCGCACTCCTCGGGTAGGACTCGAACCTACAACCCTCCGATTAACAGTCGGATGCTCTGCCATTGAGCTACCGAGGAACGCGGGGGGAGTATAACCGTGGCTGCCAGACCGCCGTGCCTGTACCAGGGGCTCAGCTATCGAAGCTCGAGCTGCGCAACTCGGCGCGCAGACTCTCGACCTCGCGCTGCAACACAGCGAGGCGTCGCAACTCGTCTGCCGAAGCCGATGCGTCCTCGACCCGTCCCCGGAGCGGGCCGATCTCATCGTCGGCTGCCCGCAACTGAATTTGCAGCATCAGTTCCTGCAACGCCGCCTGCGCGGCCTCGAGATCTGGGACATCACCCGCGGCAGGATCAAAACGTGCCGACAACGCGTACAACTCCGCGACGACGTCCTCTGCGCCCGAAGGCGCCTCAGCGGCGTTGCCAGCCACGCGCTCGCGCACCCACGGCACCAGCGTCAGGTGCACCGGCTCGACGAGAGCATCTGCAGTGAGATCGAGGGCGGTTGGCGCATCGGCTGGAAGCGCCAGACAGGCGGCAAGAAACTCGCGCTCGATGCGGGTGCGCTGATCGAGGCGTTTGCGTGCGCGGTTGATGGCACCATCCTCGGTCACGGGCACCCCCACTCGAGCACCTCGCGTGAGGCGCGACTCCAACTCTTTATCGAGACGCAGGACATCGGCGACGCGACGTACCTGGCGCGCGCGATCGGGCGTAGGTGGCGCGCTGGAGAGGATGCTCCTCACTTGGGCGTAGACGGCATCGACTCCCTCCTGTTCACGCTGCTCGAGCGCGCGATTGATGAGGAACGCAAGCACCGACACGCTGCCGGCGAGCGCTGCCTCGACAGCCTCCTTGCCACGCGTTGCGATCTCGGCTGGGTCTTGCCCCGCAGGGAGCGGCACGATGCGCACCTCGAAGCCCTTCTGCTCGGCAAGGCGCATGCCTCGCAACGCAGCATCCTGTCCCGCCTGATCGGCATCGAAGGCCAAGACGAGCGTGATCGCCAGCCGGCGTAGTTCGGTTAGTTGCTCTTCGGTCAGACTCGTGCCCATCGAGGCGACGGCCTCTTGCACCCCAACCTCGTGCAGGGCGATCACGTCGGTGTAGCCCTCGACAATCACTGCGCGACCGGCTTTCGCGATTGGTCCCCGTGCGTGGTGAAGGCCATAGAGCAACTTGCCCTTGTGGAAATACGGCCACTCGGGTGAGTTGATGTACTTTGGTCCCTCGACGCCAGGCAGCACTCGACCAGCAAAACCACGCACACGTCCACGCCCATCAAAGAGGGGGAAGACGATGCGGCCACGGAGGCGATCGATCGGCCCCTGACGCCCCTCGCTCGCTACGCCAGCGGCGAGCAAATCAGCCGGTGAGTAGCCCTTCTTGAGCGCGCCATTGACGACACGGCCCCAGGCGTCCGTAGCAAAGCCGATGCGCCAATGCTTAATCAGCTCGGGCCCAAGCTTGCGCTCGGCGAGATACGCACGTGCGACCTCAGCCTCGGGGCTATCGACGAGCACGCGTTCGTAGTAGGCACACGTCTCCTCGAGTAGGCGCTCGATCGTCTTCTCGCGATCGAGTTCTTCCGCTTCTTTGTGCGACAGCTCCTCATACTCAATCGGCACGCCATAGCGATCGGCAAGCCGCTCGACGGCCTCGGGAAACTCGCAGGCCTCGAGCTCCATCACAAACTTGAAGACGTCGCCACTTACACCACAGCCGAAGCAGTGGTAGAGCTTCTGGACCGGCTCGATCGAGAAGCTCGCGGTCTTCTCGTCGTGGAATGGACAGCGGGCCATCGCGCGCGGTCCAACCTGGCGCACCTGGCCGGTACGGGCGGAGACGAGCTCAACAAGGTCGGCGCGTTCGCGCACTCGCTCGACTGTTGCCCGATTGATCCGTCCCGCCACGCCAGCCCCCTAGAAGCGCCAGGCGTCCGGCTCAAACCGCGCGCGATAGGCGCGCAGGGCGTAGCGGTCCGTCATGCCGGCCACATGGTCCAAGACCCGCGTCTCGAACGAGTCCTCCGAGATCGGCACCTCTTCCGGGTGTTCAACGAACCAGACGAAGAGTGATTGCACGACGTTACGAATCCGCCCACGCTCGGTTTCGGTGGCTGGTCGCAGGTAGACCTCGTCGAACATGAAGCGCCGCAAGTCGAGCAGAGCCTCGGCGTAGGGCGTCGTCTGCTCGATGTCTTCCACGACAGCCGAGCGCTCGACGAGGTCGTGCACGAGCGCATCGATGCGTCGTGCAGCCGTCGCGCCGAGCAAGGCGGTGGCAGCAGTAGGCAGTCGCGCAGGATCGAGCACGCCAGCCCGCACGGCGTCGTCGATGTCGTGGTTGATATAGCCAAAGCGATCGACCAGCTTGACGATCCGAGCCTCGGGAGTCCGCGGCGCTGTGGCTCCGGTGTGGTTGAGGATCCCGTCGCGCACCTCGTCGGTCAGGTTGAGGCCACGCCCATCGCGCTCCAGGTGCTCGACGATGCGCAGCGAGTGCTCGTTGTGATGAAAGCGTCGCCCCGTGCGCACCTCGAGGATGTCGGACAGCGCCTCTTCGCCGGTGTGTCCAAACGGCGGATGCCCGAGATCGTGGCCAAGCGCGATCGCCTCGGTCAGATCTTCGTTGAGGCCCAAGGCACGCGCTACGGCGCGGGCAATACCCGTCACCTCAAGCGTGTGCGTCAGGCGGGTGCGGAAATGGTCGCCCTCGGGCGCGATAAAGACCTGTGTCTTGTGCTTCAGTCGGCGAAATGCTTTCGAGTGCACGATCCGGTCGCGATCGCGCTGAAACGGCGTGCGCAGGAGGCAGGCGGCCTCATCGTGCGAACGCCCCAGCAAATCCTGCGAGCGTGTCGCCCACGGAACCAACCGCACGGCTTCCGCGGCGGCCATGCGCTCGGCAAAGCCTCGTGCGACTGGACCGGCCAGCGCCTCGTCTCGATCAGCAGCAGAGGGTTCGTTCACACCGACAGCGTAGTCCACGCACTAGAGTCGGGCGGCTGGGTCAGATGATTACGGGGACGGTGCCACCGTCGACGCCCCAGGCGGAGCCCGTCACGTACGAGGCTCGAGCCGAGCACAACACCGCGATGATGTCCGCGATCTCTGCCGGCTCGGCCATCCGACCGATCGGGCGTCCCGCCCCCGCCTTCGCGAGCGCGTCTTCGCGCGAGCCTTCGCCTCGGGTCTGATCTGCGAGGCCGCCTTCAGCTAGCCACGCTGGCGTTCCGGTCGGCCCTGGGCAGATGGCGTTGACGAGCACACCATTCTTGGCCTCGAGATCCGCAACCAGTTTTGAATACGACAACAGCGCTGCCTTCATCACGCTGTAGTCCGGCATGCCACCCGACGGGCGCTTGCCGGCCGTCGACGAGACGAGCACGACGCGTGCCTGATCGCTCTGGCGCAGATGAGGCAGCGCAGCGCGGACGGCGCGGATATGGCTCATCAGGTTCAGCTGGAACGACTCTTCCCACTCAGCGTCCGTCACGTCATCGAGCTTTCGTGCGACGGCGAAGCCAACGTTCGCGACGAGCACATCGAGTGCACCAAAGCGCGAACAGGCTTTCGAGACCGCCCATTCTGGCCCACCGGGGAGCGCGAGGTCGGCCTGGATGCCAAAGGCGTCTGCAGCCCCCGCACTCTCCAGCAAGGCAACCGTCTCGTCGAGTGCATCTTGGCTGCGCGCTGCGACCGCTACGCGTGCGCCCTCACGAGCGAGCGCCTCGGCCGTAGCGCGTCCGATTCCTTGGCTACCGCCCGTAATCAGTACGGCGCGCCCTGTCAGTCCGAGATCCATACGCAAAGGGTACCGGGTGCGCAGGGAACCCAGCGCGTACCCTGTGTCAATGGCACGCGTGATCATGGTTCGACATGGCGAGACCGATTGGAGCCGCGAGGCTCGTTGGCAGGGCCATTCCGACGTACCGCTGAATGCCCTGGGCTTCGAACAGGCGGATAGGCTCGTCAAGCCCCTGGCCAAACAGCAGCCAACCCACATCGTCACGTCCGATCTGGTGCGCACCCAACAGACAATTCGACCCCTGGCAGAACTACTTGGTCTGCCAGTCACCACCGACGCCGACCTCCGCGAGATCGATGTCGGCAGCTGGGCTGGCCTGACCCACGACGAGGCCGCGGCCCGCGACCCTGAGGGGGCGCGTCGACACGACGAAGGTCGCACGGGTTGGACCGACGGCGAAACCTATGGAGACGTCGCCGAGCGCGGCACGCGGGCCCTCAATCACCATTCGGAAGGTATCGCCGAATCGGACCTGCTCGTGATCGTGGCTCACGGGGGCCTAATCGGAGCCGTGACGGGCCGCATCATCGGTCTTACCGCTGAGCAGCAACGCGTCCACCTCGGTCGCATCAGCCACGGCCACGCCACCTACCTGCGCCGGCGCGAGTCGGCCGCGGGACCAATCTGGCGTGTGCTGGCGTACAACGCGCCGCTGTTGGGCGACGCCGGGCCACCGATTGAGCTCACCAGCCACTAGCGGCGACTGGGCCGCTGGACCTGCTGGGGATTTGTGCCCTAAGTGAGTACGGAACGCCGGCCGCCGCGCGGACCTGACCCAGAACGCAAGAAAGCCACCCCTTGCGGAGTGGCTTTCTCAATAATTATTCCGGCGGCGTCCTACTCTCCCGGGCAGTTTCCCACCAAGTACCATCGGCGCTGAGGGGCTTAACGACTCTGTTCGAAAAGGGAAGAGGTGGATCCCCCTCGCCATAACCACCGGAAAGCGGTTAGGGAAGCATGCGGTACAGCGACCGCTCCCTGAAAACTACATAGTGATAATGGTGTTCGAGTTTAAAATAAGACCTCGGGCTATTAGTACG
>SXGR01172922.1_pt1 | contig 23427 bp, 16 predicted proteins | sample 3174711 | NCBI WGS metagenome assembly SXGR01 (sample SAMN11356860, study PRJNA531348) | freshwater metagenome | isolation source: freshwater sample F1-60 | place: China: Fuxian Lake, Yuxi | collected 2017-12-25 | reverse complement strand
CGGATCAGAAGGTTTGGGGTTCGAATCCCTACGGGACCGCGACAAAATCCTCGGGAAACATTACCTCGAGCATACAAACACCAAGAACACCCCAACAAGCAATGCAAGTCCACAAACATTACCTAACTCGGTTAAATCGCGAAAATGTTTGGATTATTGTTGCATTCTTTTTATTGATAAGCCCCGCTCATTACGGATTTGCTTCATGTCGTACCGCAGATCTACCTCGGCCCTATCAACACAAGAATGATTCGTCACAAAACGATACCCTATCAAAAGTAGGATTAATCTTTCAAGTTAAGGGACAGAACATCTTTGTTGCTGACAAAGATTTCCCTACCAGATTAGACTGGAAGGAAGCACAAAATCTATGCAGTCACATAGGAAACGGCTGGCGTCTGCCCTCCAATGATGAATTGGACGCTATGTATACACAATTACATCTTCAAGGGCGAGGGAATTTTTATGGTCTAGGCTATTGGAGCAATCAAGAGATTGACTCATCCAATGCCTCGGTCATGTATTTCTTAAGCGGGGAGAAGCATCCAACACGCAAACTCATGCCCATCAAGGTTAGACCCGTGCGTACCCCTTGAAGACCTTAACAACTAAGGTGACAAAAAGAGCCTTAAAAAGATTTACAATTCTTTTTGCATACCAATTCATCGCTTATATCCAAGGTATTAGTGGGCAAACACTACCCACGGTGGGGGATTCATTCGAGGGAAATGGAACCAATACCACTTGGTATGCTGACCAATGCACTCTGCAAAGACCTTTCCCCAACCCATACCCAAACGCCATAAATCCTTCTGCCAATGTACTTCGATACCATGATCAGGGAGGTCAATACGCCAACGTGCGCTTTGATATTCCAGGAAATTTTCCCTTAAATCAGCACTCTAGATTCAGACTAAAAATTTATATCCCATCCAATGGAACCACGGGTAACCAAGCACCCAGGGTTTCTCTTAAGCTCCAAAACAACGGATCAACCACTCCATGGAGTACCCAATGCGAAATTATCAAGTCTCTGGGCCTAAACCAATGGCAAGAAGTCCAATTTGACTTTCGTAGGGATCCATGGATCAATCTCAATCCAAGTTCCTGGTCACCTCTGAATCGAAATGACTTCAACCGTGTCGTTTTACAAATCAATGGAGAGAATAACAATGATCATGTCTTAGCCTACCTAGACGATTTTGTTTACGACACCCTAGGCTATACCAACGTATCAAACACCCTCGTATGGAGCGATGAATTCGAAACGAACGGAGGTATTGACACTAATAAATGGTTTGCACAAACGATACTTCCGAACGGAACGGGTTGGTACAACAACGAAATTCAGCATTACACGAATTTGCTTAGTAATGCCTATACAACCAACGGTGCCCTCAACATTGTCGCTCGAAGACAAAATCATACACAGCAGGGGGTCACCAAAACTTTTACCTCTGCAAGACTCAACTCAAAATTTAGTTTTCGGTACGGCCGAATCGAATGCAGAGCCCGTATTCCGATATCCTCAGGAACTTGGCCTGCAATATGGATGCTTGGAAGAAACGTCCAAGAGCTTGGCGCATATTGGGAGCAGCAAGGATATGCAAGCAGCGGGTGGCCTGCATGCGGCGAAATCGATATCATGGAGCATTGGGGCAGCAATCCTGAAATTATTCATAGCAGTATTCATACCCCGTCCAGCTTTGGAGCCACCAATAATACCGCAATGCGAAGAGTTCCAGGTGCAGGACAACAATTTCAAATTTACAGTTTGGATTGGCAACCAAACAGGCTCACGTTTGCCATTAATGGACAAACCCTCTACACCTACCTACCCAATCCCCGAACTACAAACAATTGGCCCTTTGATGCGCCACAATATTTGCTTTTGAATGTTGCAATGCTCAGTGGGTCTACATCCCAATTTCAAGCAGACAGTTTACAAATCGACTATATTCGTATTTACCAAGACAGCCTGGACCTGCAAGGGCCTTTACATATACGAGGCCAAATATGTTATGATAATTCAACCCTAGACCCAATGTCAAACGGCAAAATTATTCTACGTCAAAATAACCGTTGGCAAAATGATACTGCGTTAAGCAATCACGGGCGATTTGGATTTTATGGTCTATTGCCTGGAGAATACTCATTCATTCCGATCATACAACAAAGCCCCGGAGGCCTCAACGCTTCGGATGCCTTGGCTGTAGCCTTACACTTCGCACAGGTACGCTCGCTGCATGGTTTGGCATTACTTGCAGCAGATGTCAATGCGAACGGTGCTATCAATTCTAATGACGCGCTCAGCATCGCCCTACACTACTCCGGCGCCATCAATTCTTTTGTGGCAGGTGATTGGGTTTACAATTCTGCTCCGGTATCACTCAATAACGTTGGCCTTAACAGTATTATTATCAAGGTTTTGGCAACTGGTGACGTGAATGGCAATTACAATCCATAACAAAATAGCCCCTCCTTTCGGAGGGGCTACCTTGTTCATGATTAACGTAAATCAAATTTATTTTTTGGATGCCGTAATCGCCATTTGATAAACGACTAAACCAAATCCAATTTTGTTAACTGCATCACCAATGTTGTACAACAAATCAATTTTAAAAGTGCCGTTATATGCTGCCAACAAATTACCATCCATCAACATATATCCAATTGGATAAATTGACCATCCAACTAATACAAAATTACGCAGGAGACGAATTGCATTTTGGAGGTTAGCATCTCCCGACTCACGAGCCATAGAAGCGACCGAACCTGCAGTGGCTTCGTAAACAATACCAGCCCAACCCAAAGTTGAAATTACACCCCACAGTATGGTGGATTTAGGCTGAACGGCTTCGCCAATATATCCAGCAACGAGCATCAATACTGAATAACCAATCATTTTCCACAGCAAACCCTGCTTCGCACCAAAAGGCTTGAGAAGCAAATAAAATTCAACACACATCAACGGTACCGTTAGTGTCCAGTCAATATAACGGAACTGGGTGGGTGATGGTTTAATAAATCCCTCCATACCTAAGGTTAATCCCCCGGAAGCATTGTGTTCCAAGGCATTGAGGTAATAATCACGCATGTAGTAATAATGGGCAGCGGCAATCATAGTAATCAATCCTGAAACCAGAAGTGATGTTTTCCATTTGCCATCAACTTGACTTCTTTCGAAAAAGAAGAAAACCGAAGCGGCAAACATGGCCATGAGTCCAACAAAGAAGGTGAACCCGGTGACATCCCCCGGCTGGAGAGATGCCATCAAAAGAGTGTTGTTTGGTACCATAGAATTGGTTTAAAAGTTTATATGAATTTAACAACGTAATTAATAAAAAGTTCATAATGACCTCCATCAAGGCAGATAAATCACAAAAAAAACATCCAAATAGCGTTTTTTTGCTGAAAATGTGGATAAATCACCATTAGTAATCAACAAAAAACCCCGACTCCATGAGGAGCCGGGGTCGAATTTAATCTTTTTTGGGATTTCGGATTCTTTTCAACACCCGAAATCAAGGCTAATTAGCGAACAAAACGGGCATTATGCAAAACCTGTCCTGGATCACCTTGTTCGATCACACGAAGCATGTATTGACCTCTGGCCAATCCTTCCATTGAAATTTGCTGAGCAAATTCACCAACTGATGCATCAAACGCAGTGAAGAATACAACGCGTCCGGTGGCATCGAGAACTTCTACATGAACCTTGGCAGAAGACTGCAATGACAGGCGAATCCCCAAATGATTCACCACAGGATTCGGGTAAATGCTCAAGGTATTTGTATTGGCTTTCAACGACGGAATACGCAATGCCGTACCGCTGTAGGTTTCAGCCCAAACATCGGTCAATTCGGTTTCGGAACCAAGATTCCAATCGGAAGAATTCACATTCCGGTTGGTGCTGAGTACCAAGTCTAACAGATCCTGACCGGCTACCACATTCATACCTTCCGTATTGAACCATCCAAGACGAATTTGTTTTCCAGAAATCTGATAGTCCAATTGACCGCCATTGAGTTTGGAACGAATTTCACGTACTGATACCCCAACAGGAATATTCAATACCAGAGAAACAGAACCAAGTTCCAAGTTCCTGTCGGATGATATCGTTAAGATATCACCATTCACGAGACCAGCATCCACAAGAGTAACTGTGCTATTGCGGGTGTTCACATTAGGCGTGTAGGATCCATTGATATCACCGAAACAATTGGCTTGAAGGTTTTGGCTCATGTTGACAGAACCAACGGTAATGGAAGGATTGCTGTAAGCATAATTACCAACATTGAAAGAAGTCAAGGAACCGGCAAAACGACGGTTGATCAACAGCGCATCCCCAGACGTTACCGAATTGGAATTATTGACATCGCAAGCCTTGAGGCGGAGACCAGTTTGAACTACCGTACCCACTACGTGACGTGTAGTAAGAAGGGCATCCGAGGCAGTTACTCCACCCCAAGCCTTACTTGTTGCACCTGCTACCGTATAGGCACCTGCAGGAACCCCTGCTATAGAATAATCACCAAGGGCATCTGTGCTATCGCTAGCCACCACTGTAGATCCATTCATTAAAGACACCACAGAATTGGTCATGGGTGTCATTGCAGTATTGTTATAGGTAAAGCGACCGCTAACCGTAGCCAAAACTGGAGCTGGAGGATTGCATGAACCGAAGGCAACTGCAGGCAAGGTGGTCGGTAAAGCTGGTACAACATATCGACGATTATAAGATCCAAACCCGTTGGGTTGGCCGCAAGTAGAATCGGTAAGTAACTCGTCCCTACCCCATGCTGCACCATTTATGAATTTGTAAAGAACGGTTGAGCCTGTAGCCAATGGCGCGGAATAGGTCCAAATGTTAGGATCATTAGGATCCTGTGTCATACGTGTTGAAGCGGGATTCCAACCATTCAAAGTTCCGGCAATACCAACACCGGCAGAATCGATGGTTAACCCCGTCATGTTGACACGGAATGTGATAATAGGATTCGATGCTGAGCAAGAGCCGAAGCCAACTAAACCCAAAGTCGTATTGACCAAAGGAACAATCAAGTAACGATTATTACTACCTGGGAAAACACATGACCCGCTAACCAATTCGTCATCGCCCCAGGCATTACCGTTGATGAACTTATAATAAATGGTATCACCGGACATCAAACCACTATGGGTATATGACCAAACGCTTGGATTTTGAGGATCCTGAGTCAATGCCGTTACCGATGGATTCCAACCTTGGAAAGAACCTGCGACATGCACACCATTGGCGCCCACTGTTTGACCTTGCATGCTCAACATAAAGGTTACATTGACAGGAACCGGAGTGAATACAGAGCATGATCCGAACATCACCGCAGAGAGCAGGTTATTTCCAGCCACCACCGTATGGGAACGGTTACCGCCTCCTTGACCATTGATTGCACAAGCACCGGGTACAAATTCTTCTGAACCCCAGCTGTTGCCATTAATGTATTTCCACTCCACAACGTCCCCAAGCGGAAGGTTTGTGGTGTAGGTATATATATTACCATTGTGAGCCGCAGGTGTCATCGGTGTACCGGCAGGATTCCAACCTTGGAAAGAACCTGCGATGCGCACACCATTAGAACTTACCGTTATACCCGTCATATCCACTTGGAAAGTAACCGACTGCAAAGGCACCAAACCGCTTTGGCAAGAACCAAAGAAATATAGTGGAAGTGTGTCGCTTCCGCTTCCGGATACGGTGTAACCTCGGTTTCCACCAACCGCACATGCAGAAGGACTGGCCTCGTCTTGACTCCATGAATTACCATTTACAAACTTGAACTCTAGGTTGTCCCCAGGGGTTAGCTTGGTGGTGTAGGACCAAATATTGGCATTGTTAGGATCCTGCGTCATTGCCGTTGAACCAGGGCTCCAACCTTGGAAATTACCGGCAACGTGCATACCTGCACTGTTTACGGTCAAACCGGCCATATTGACACGGAAAATAACATTGGTAGCCAAATTAAGAGAGTGAACAATCCGAGGATGAATATATTGTTGGATAGTGTCAATAAATGTCAACCCTTTGACACGTGACATGCCAGGATTACCTAACAGGCCTTGCTGATGCAATGCCTGAGCATTATACGATCCACCTGTTTGGGCATTGGTTCCTGCGACAACGAAAGTGAGGGTCGTTGAATCCCACCAAGTATATGGGTCGGTTTCGTTAAAGAAAGTCGTAATTGATCCCCCTGGCCCCAACGGCAAATTCCTTACTGGTCGGATGATAGGCCATAAACCTTCGCCAGAGCCTGTGTTAATTTGATCGTTAGGTGATGGATAGATATAGGGAATAGTCTGATTATAATTGTTGCGAGCAACATTGGAGACGGGGTCTCTGAACTTGTTCGCATCCGCAAACGGAGCATTATTACCGTAGGAGTTAACCAGTGCCTGGAAAATACCTGCACCCTGAACCTCAACCACGTTTTCGTTGGTTGTTGGAACGACTACAATCCCTTGACGATACGGAGCAAATGGATCTCTTACCGATTGGAAAGAAACCATAGGAACTTCTCCGCCATCTAACCAGGAAGTATCGGCCATTGCACCACCCACATTGATTGCCATATTGACTGCTGAAGAATAGCCAGGCCAATTGTTCTGATTCAACATACCACCAAACCCATCAAGATTGCCAACGATGTTCGAATCGATTACAGAGTTACCATTAGGCAATTGGAATTTAGGCAGACTTACTTCGCCCCATTGGTTCATGGTTGCATAAGCAATGGCCACATAGCCACCTGATCCTACACCAAAAAGCGCAATTTTACTTGAGTCAATTTTGTAGGGATTACCGTCAACGGTCACGGTTTTGCGCATGTAGCGAACAGATGATTTGATATCATTGATGGCTCTGTAAACCGCGTTCAACAATTGAGCAGTACGCTCTAGTTGGGTTGCTGCCAGAGGATTCCAACCTAAACGGTATTTAGGGGCAATGACCACATAGCCGCGCTTGGCCCACTGCTTGCACAGGTTGACCGCGGATGAGTCGTCAATGCCACCAGTAATTCCCCCATTAATCACTGGGGGTAGGAAATTCCCGGTGTGGATATAAACCATAACGGGCCGAGCCTGATTTGCGGTATCGACCGATTGGGATGGTTGATATACCCGCATTGTCAAATTGGCTACTGGATAAGTTGTGGTGGGTGGAAAGAAATAGTGATTCGCACCGTACACCACATTGTTGGTCACGGTGATTTGGGCATCCGTAAAGACCTCGGAGAGGTAACGGTTGCCCTGTGCCATGACCCATTGCCCCAATCCTACAAGCAGGAATAAGGCCAAAAGAAGGGTTTTTCTCATACTGAAATTTTTAGGTTTGTCCAAAAATAGAAGAAACTATTGAAAAATCCAACGAATTCTATTTTTCTTTTAAGGAATTATTAATTTCTTTTTTTTTGGAGTATTGAGTTGGGATTTGGATATGCCCCGCAAGGCCCAGGCGATTGGCCATTTCTTGCCATGGTGCGTTGTAATAGGGGTTTTCTCGATTTTCTCTCACGACCGATGGGTTCGCACTGAATCGTTCGCTGAAACGGGTGGAGAAATACGAGAGGCTTTTGAAACCTGTCCAAGCGGAGACCTCCGAAACGTTGCCTTTCTTGGTGCTCAACAAATGAAAAGCTGCGCAGAGGCGATGTTCAGATATGTACTGCTTGGGAGTGAGTCCCTTGAGGCGCTGGAGCCGTCGATCCAATTGGGAAGCACTCATAGCCATAGCCTCGGCCAAATCCCCCACCTGCAAATCAGCTTTGGGGAGGTTTCGCCGAACAAATTCATGGATTTTGACCAGAAATCGTTCATCTTCTGAGGGTAATTGACCGAATTTGTCCTCCAAAAGGAACTTACCATAGGAATAATAATAAGCGTTTTCCAATCCCGCCTTTAGCCGATCCGCCGCCTTAAGAAAAAGATCCCGGGAACATCCTGCTTCCAGAAGCTGGTCCATGCCTGCCTCTAGGCTTCGTAATCGGGTTTCAGGATCCAACGTCTCCACGATGCCCAATACGGGTAAGTACATAAGTTGAGAATGGCTTCGAACCTGCCTGACTAAGTTCCATCGATCAGGCCCCTTTCCTCTCAAAACGTGCACAAGGAGGGCGGGGCCTGCCTTTAGCATTTTGGACCAGGCAGCCTCCGCAGAAGCAAAATCCAAAACTCGATAAGACTGATTGAGGTAGTTCTTGAATTTGAGGCGGCCCGCTGTAAGCGAGTCCACCAAGACAACGGTTATTTGGGGTATCATAAAGAAGGAGTACGGGGTTTAGCGTACACCAACAATATTTTCAAAATACCCACAACAATACCCTATCATGCCACCCTACAGCTTTATATACAAATAATTCACCAATCCATATACGCTTGTAACAAGCGACTTGCGTACAACCCCTACAGCCTATACCAAATCCCCTACACCGTTCCCGCTTTCATATCTTATCAAGAACAAGACTTCACTGATTTTTATAAAGAAGAGCCATAATATCCTTAAGCATGGGGGATCAAATTCCCCGCAAATACCTTGGTTGCTAGGTTAAGACCCATACCGGCAACAGCATTGACCGGTTGAAAACCGAGCGGCAAGGTCATAAAGGCCGCACGCGATCCGGGGCTCAAGGAACCTGTTGATTCTTGCATGCCCATCGCAGCCGCGGCCATGATGGTCATGGAGGCCAAAGCGGCCCTTGGATCCAATCCGCAATTCAAGGAGGCGAGGCTCCAAGTCAGCCATGGATTGCCTGACGGCGCTGAACCAGGATTCAAATCTGACCCTAAGGCCACGCGTTGCCCTTTTAGTACCATACGGCCCAATGAAGCGTAAGAAATACCTAAATACAACGAACACAAGGGTAAACCAACAGCAATTGGCCCATCGGGACCCAGGCAGCGCTCATCCTCTTTGGATAAGACCTCCAAATGGTCCATACTCATCAAACCAAGCTGCGTAGCAACCTTGATTCCACCAATGGAATTGAATTGGTTAAGATGCGCCTTGACAGGAAGCCCCAAACGTTGAGCCGACAAGGCCAAGTTTTCCAAATCCTCTAAATCAAAATACCCCTCCTCACAGAAAATATCCACAGCGTCCACCAAACCTTGGTCCATTAATCTTGGTAACCAATCATCCACCACCACCCTTGCATACGCTTTGGATTTGCCTTGAAATTCTGGCGGTACAGCATGCAGCCCCATAAAAGTAGTCTGAACCGGAATACCAGCCCATTGACCCAAGGACCTAGCAACGCGTAATGTTTTGGCTTCTGCCTCCAACTCAAGTCCGTAGCCACTTTTGATTTCCAGGGTTCCCACCCCAAATTCCATCAAACGCTGAAGCCTAACCACGCTCTCACTCATCAAAGCCTCTTCGGAACTTGCCCTCAATTGCCGCACAGAAGACAAAATGCCTCCGCCTTGCTCTGCAATTTGGCTGTAAGAGGCTCCTGCCAATCGCATGGCAAGCTCCGAGGACCTGTCACCGGCCCAGACCAGGTGAGTATGCGGATCCACAAAGGCCGGTATAACCACTGCTCCTTCCAAATCCGTCCGTGGGCAATGCCCGTCTTGCCATCCCAGCATGATTTGGGTAACCTCTTGTTGCCTTCCGTCTCGAACCGATTGAATGCACAGCTCTTGGGTTATTGACCCATAGCTGGTCCTACCGATAAATTGCCCTATCGCCAGGATACTGCCTTCTTCAACCAAGAACCAGGCATCCCCAAGAGGATCGCCCAATTGACCACCTTGCCTGCAAACGGTTTGGTACCCTTCGTGACCCCAAAGAGCGGAAATTCCGAAGTATAAATGCAATGCCATAGCTTTAACCGACGTTACAAAGTAATGGTTCAAGCCATGAATTGAGTCTTTAAAGCCCTGGCTTAACGCACCAATTTGTTCAGACCTGAACCCTGAAATAATTTTGCAGATAAAGCCTCAATAAAACAATCCTATGTTCACAAACATCTCCAAATTTTTTATTCAAACATTTTTTTTATTAATTATGGTGGTACTGGCCGCCTGGGGAGGAGCACACTGGGCTGTGGATCAGGTACGCTCTGAGCAATTTGCCCCTTGGTGGCAGGGAGAGATCCAAAATGGCCCACATCTCATGAGCGTAAGTGAGGGCAACACGATACCTAATTTTGTAGAGGCCAGTGAACGAAGCACGCCGGCGGTGGTTTATATCAAAACCCAGTCTACCCAGGCCATGCGTTCTTTCAACGATTGGTTTTTTGGCGATTTTTTCAATTCGGGGCCTCAAACCGTCTTAAACTCTGGCTCCGGTGTTATCGTTTCAGAAAACGGGTATATTGTGACCAACAACCATGTGGTGGATAAGGCTACCAAAATTGAAGTAGTCCTGTACAACAAGAAAACCCTGACGGCAGAGTTGGTTGGTAGCGATCCCGGGTCTGATTTGGCTTTGCTCAAAATTGATGCTGCTGGCTTGCCCGTGTTGCCTTTTGCCAATTCCTCCCAAGTAAAGGTTGGTGAATGGGTTCTTGCCGTAGGGAACCCATTCAACCTAACCTCCACAGTAACCGCAGGTATTGTGAGTGCCAAGGGCAGGAACCTGCATTTGATGAGCAACATGTTTCCCATTGAGGCCTTTATTCAAACCGACGCAGCCATCAATCCTGGCAATTCCGGGGGAGCTTTGGTAAATACATCCGGAGCACTCATTGGTATCAACACTGCCATACTTTCCAAAACCGGGTCCTACAACGGTTATGGATTTGCTATTCCTTCCAATATTGTTCACAAAATCATAGGAGACCTCAAGGAATTCGGCAAAGTTCAACGGGCTTTCTTGGGAGTTGACGTTGTGGATTTAGATGAAAAAATCTGCAAACAAACTGGCATCCAACATATGAATGGGGTTTTCATCACCTCCATCCATTCAAGCGGGGGTGCCAAAGAGGCTGGTCTTCTTTCGGGGGACGTAATTACGGCCATCAACAACGAAGCCGTTCATAACAAGTCAGCTTATGATGAGCAACTTAGCTACAGACGACCAGGAGAGACCGTCGAGATCCTTATCGAAAGAGACAGCAAAATCATCAAACGCAAAGTGCGCTTGACCAATCTTGATGGTAACACCGAAATACAAAAGAATCGTCGTGTGCATTCAACGGATTTAGGTTGCGAATTGGAACCGCTTAGCAAAATGGAATTGGATCGACTGCAGACATCCCACGGAGTACGTATCGTGGCCCTTCAAGGCGGAACTCTGAGCAGAATGGGTTTGCGCGAAGGATTTGTGATAACCCATGTCAACAAAAAGGCCATGCAATCCCCTATCGACGTGATAGATGCTCTTAGTTCTACACGAGGGCAAGTTGTGATCGAAGGTTACGACACTAACGGAAGCAAATCCGTTTATTCGTTCTACGGTTTCTGATCCGAGGTTCCCGCCGGTTTTGCAATGGATTCGCGCATGTCCGTATCGGCCTTTATGTTCTGCATACGGTAATAATCCATGACACCCAATTGTCCTTGCCTGAAGGCATCGGCAATGGCTAGTGGAATTTTGGCTTCTGCCTCAATCACTTTGGCTCTAGCTTCCTGGGTATGCGCTTTGAATTCTTGCTCCAAGGCCACGGCCATTGCGCGCTTTTCCTCCGCCCTGGCCTGGGCGATTTTCTTGTCAGCCTCGGCTTGATCAGTCTGCAAACCCGCACCAATATTCTTTCCCACATCCACGTCCGCGATATCGATGGACAATATTTCGAAGGCGGTCCCTGCATCAAGGCCTTTGTTAAGCACTGCTTTGGAAATTAGGTCAGGGTTTTCAAGAACCTGTTTGTGATTCGCTGCAGAACCTATCGAAGAAACCACCCCTTCACCGACTCTTGCCAAAACAGTTTCCTCACCTGCTCCACCGACGAGCTGTTTGATACTGGCCCGGACGGTTACCCTTGCTCTGGCAATCAATTGGATACCGTCTTTGGCCACCGCAGTCACCGGAGGCGTGTCTAAAACCTTGGGGTTAACCGACATCTGCACCGCTTCGAACACATCCCTACCTGCCAAATCAATGGCTGTCGCGGCTTTGAAGTCCAAAGGAATATTGGCTTTCTCTGCCGAAATCAACGCCCTTATTACATTATTCACGTGACCTCCAGCAAGATAATGGGTTTCGATTTCATTGGCCGATACACTTAATCCGGCTTTGGTTGAGGTGATCATTGCATTCACCACCACAGCCGGTGGAACTTTCCGAATTCTCATTAAGACCAAATCCATGATTCCGATACGGACACCTGAAAAAACTGCGGTAATCCATAAATTGACAGGGACAAAGTACAACAACGTAAAAAAGGCTAAAGCCAATCCACCTGCTATCACAAGTAAGAAAACAAGATCACTCATAGTATTGATTTAGATGGTCTATTGAAAATAAGTTTTGGTAAAGTTACATGCGTTCTGGGGCTTTGATCCCCAATAAATCCAAAGAATCACGTAACAAAAAGCGAGTTTGTTTGCATAATCCAATTCGAAAGTATCGAGTTTCCGCATTGCTTTCTTGCAGAACAGGACAATCATGGTAAAAGCGATTAAACGCTGTGGCAAGACTGTACGCAAAGTCTGCTACATGGGCAGGATTGTGATTTTCGGCAGCCAAATTCACCGCCGGGATAAATTGTGAGAATTGTCGGATTAAATCCAATTCAGCCGAGAGCCAAGACCTGTTTGGATCCAAGGTCCACGGTTCTGACTCATCCTTGACCTGAAATACCTTTTCCTGACCTTCAACCCGATCAAGCATGGAGGCAATTCTTGCGTGAGCATATTGCACGAAAGGGCCCGTATGACCCTGCATATCGATGGAATCTTCGGGATTGAAGGTCATTCTTTTGCCGGGATCCACCTTGAGGATGAAGAATTTCAAGGCCGCAAGGCCTATTTGCAAAGCCAATTCTTTGCGTTCGTCCATGCCCATAGATTGTAACTTTTCGGATTCACCCATCTTAGCTTCAGCAAGGACCTGAACCTCGTCCATGAGATCGTCGGCATCCACCACTTTCCCTTCCCTGGATTTCATACGACCACTGGGTAAATCCACCATGCCGTATGAAAGATGGTAACAACGGCTAGCCCACGCAAAGCCAAGCTTTTCGAGGGTGGCGAACAAAACTTTGAAATGATAATTCTGCTCATCAGCTACGGTATAAATCATCTGATCAAAGGGCCAATCTTTCTGCCTTTGATCGGCAGTACCCAAATCCTGCGTGATATATAACGAGGTTCCGTCACTCCGTAACAATATTTTGGAATCCAGCCCTCTATCCTGCAGATCAACCCAAACAGCGCCCTTTTCGTCCTTCCGAAATACCCCTTGAACAAGTCCTTGTTCGACTAAATTTTTACCCAATAAATAAGTTTGAGATTCGTAATAATTGCGGTCAAAACCAATCCCCAAACGCTCATAAGTTATATCAAAACCTTCATAAACCCATGCATTCATCTTCTTCCAAAGATTGACCACAGACTCATCACTATGTTCCCATTGTTGCAGCATCGTTCTCGCCTCTTGTAGAATGGGTGCCGAGGCCTCCGCCTCTTCGCGGGTCAACCCCGCTGCAACAGCCTCTTCCACCTGAGCTTGGAATGTCTTTTCATAGAGTACATAAAAATGCCCCACAAAATGATCCCCTTTGACGTTTGAGGTATTGGGTTCCGCGCCATTCCCGAATTTTTGCCAAGCTAACATGCTTTTGCAAATATGAATCCCGCGATCATTAACGACCTGAACTCTCATAACTTCATGACCAAGAGACCTCAAGATGCGGTACATGGAATCCCCTAACAAATTATTGCGAACATGGCCCAAATGCAAGGGCTTATTGGTATTGGGTGAACTGTATTCGAGAACTATCTTAGATCGTTCCCTCGTGGCCTCATGGTTTAGATTACCATGAATGGATACATGAGTAAGATCATAACCCAAGGACCAACGTTGGCGCCAATACTCATAGCTCAAACCCAAATTCAAAAATCCACCGACAAGACGTACCGATCTTATCAGGGGGCTACCATTTTCAAGAGTCAACGTAGGCCAAAAGGGCTCAAGCATCGCTGCCAATAGTTCGGGCTTGACACCGGCGCCTTTGGCGGGACCAAACAAAACCAGCGTCAATTCCCCTTCAAATTCTTTGCGAGTTTCTTGCCATGAAGGCTCCACCATACGATCTGACCACAGAGATTGTTCGACAAACCATGTACGAAGAGGGGCATCCAGCCTTTGAACCAAAACCTCGTTCCACTCGATCATAGACTAAGAATCTTTAGAAGGGATTTGTAAGTCAATGGCATTTGCCACTTTCACCAAAATTTCAAAGGCCATTTCTGCCATTAAATTTTCTTTGTCCAGGGTAGGGTTGATTTCTACCATTTCAAAACAACAGACTTTAGGGTTACGTACAAGGTTCTGAAGCAATTTCCCGGCTTCACGCTCATTAATACCTCCAGGTACCGGAGTCCCTGTTCCTTGGCTTAAGCGAGCATCCAAACTATCCACATCAAATGAAACATATATAGCATCGCAGGAGGCTAAAGCGTCCAAAGCATCCAGAGCAATTCGTTCTACGCCTTTGCGACGCAATTCGGGAACCCCAAAGACCTTGACTTTGTGCTGTCGAATAAGTTTGGATTCTTGAGACTCAAGATCCCTCAAAGCAATGTAGACCAAGTTGGAATAATTCAACATGGGAGGGGTACCCGCAACAGCCTGAAGTGCATGCCAACGCTTCACCGTGGTGGCATCCGGCTCACGCACCGAAGCGTCTTGGTGATCTTCACCCAAAGCTATGGCCAACGACATACCGTGCAAGTTCCCGGAAGGAGTTGTCCAAGGCGAGTGAAGATCTGCATGGGCATCCACCCAAATCACCCCTAATTTTTGGTCGGGCATAGCCTTTCGGATCCCGGCAATGGTTCCGACAGCGGTGCTATGATCGCCAGCCAACACAATGGGATATTCATTTCGAAGCAGACTTTCAGAGACCACATCCCGAACATTCTGTATGACTTCCGCAACCCCAGGGAGGTAACGCGCAAACGGGGAACCCTCAGACCTGTACAAAAGATCGTTGCGATCGGGCACCACGCTAGACGGTATTTTATAGAAAAACTTGCTTGCGAAGTCGTGAGCGGCGATTTTGACAGCATCAACCCCCAAACTTGCGCCACGAGTTCCCGCTCCTAATTCGGAACGAACCTCTATTAAATGCAGACGAGACATATTTTGGGCACTCTTGGGTGATGAATTCCGATAAAAAGGGGTGTAGAGTTTGTAGAAACTTGTAAATTTGCCGGCCCTAAAGCCACAAATAGCCTACATTGCAAAGTTACGCCGAATTCTTGGACCTTAGCGTGGGATTCCCCCAGGAAGGTTGGAAATTATTGGAAGACGAACTGTACTTCCATGATATCAACCTTATGGAGCTCGCCGAAACCTTCGGAACCCCTTTGCGTTTCACATATCTGCCCTTGATTTCCAAAAAAATTCAAGGCGCCAAAAAACTCTTCCACCAAGCCATGGCGGAACACCAATACCAAGGCACCTACACCTATTGTTACTGCACCAAAAGCTCCCATTTTCGCCATATCCTCGAAGAGGCCCTGGCAAACGACATCAAGCTGGAAACCTCTTCAGCCTTTGATATCCCCATCATCGAAGCCCTTGAACGAAAAGGCTTGGTAGGCAAAGACATCATGATTGTTTGCAACGGATTCAAAAAGGAATTGTACAAAGAAAATATCGTCGATTTGCTTCACGATGGTTTTCGTAATATTATTCCGGTCCTCGATAACAAAGAAGAATTCAATTACTATGACAACGAAGTCGAATCGGAAATGCAATTGGGCATTCGCCTATCTGCCGAAGAAAAACCTGATTTCCCATTCTATACCAGCCGTTTGGGAATTCGTGCCGATGAAATCGTAGATTTTTACCAACACAAAATAAAAGAAGACAATCGTTTCAAGCTCAAATTGTTACACTTCTTTGTTAGTTCTGGATTCAACGATACCCCTCACTTCTGGAATGAACTCGAGAAGTTGGTGCTCACCTACGCCAAGCTCCGTAAAGTCTGCCCTGATCTCCACATGCTTGACATTGGTGGCGGGTTACCCTTCAAGAACTCTTTGGAATTCAATTACGACTATACCTACATGATCGGGGAAATCATCGGTCGTATCAAAACGATTTGCAATGAAAACGGTGTTCCTGAACCCGATATCGTCACTGAATTTGGATCCTATACGGTCGCTGAAGCGTCTGGAATCATCTTTAAAGTCCTTGCTCGCAAACAACAAAATGACCGAGAAAAGTGGTTGATGGTGGATGGCAGCATGATCACCATGCTCCCCGATGTTTGGGCCATGAACCAGAACTTCATCATGTTGCCCCTAAACAATTGGGATGCTGAATACGAAAGGGTCAATATAGGCGGAATAACTTGCGATAGCCTGGATTATTACAAAACTGAGCCCAACAACGCCTCCACGTGGATGCCCAAAACCCGAAAGGCCCAATACCTTGCCTTCTTTCATACTGGGGCTTACCAAGAAACATTGAGCGGAACCGGTGGAATCCACCATTGTCTTATCCCCACCCCCCGACATGTATTGATTCGCAAAACCAAGGATAATCAGGTCGATTATCGCCTCTTCCAAGAGGAACAAAGCAGCAAACAAGTCCTCAAAATCCTTGGATATTAGGTTTTCGGAACCTCCCTAGGTTACCCAAAAACGATTATCTTTGTCGCCCCTTCAAAGCTGAAACCTCCAACTATGGCCGTAAGTACCCTCAAGCGCAAAGCCGCCAAGAACAAAATCAAATCCACCTTGAGAAATCAGAAGCTCAAGGGAACCACCCTAGGTTCTTACAGCAACCCCAACCGTGTTGCGAGGGTGTCCCTCTCGGATTCCATCTCAACAGAAGGGGCCGGATCTTAGCCCTGAGGTCAGACTCCTTCACCTATTCTTGGGGTTAGTCTCAATTTATTTACCCTTGTCCACAAGTTTTTGACTTAAACTTGTAAGACCCCCATATTAAAGACCTTGGTGATGGGGGCATGGTTAGCCGCTTCTATTCCCATCGAAATCACTTGTCGGGTCTTGACTGGATCGATAATTCCATCTACCCATAGACGTGCCGCCGCGTATTGCGGATGGGTTTGGGCTTTGTACTTGGCCTGAATCTCCTTCAAGAGGCCTTGTTCGGTTTCAGGATTCAAGCTTGTTCCTGAGGCTTTGGCCGCAGAAGTTTGAATCTGTAGAAGAACCTTGGATGCCTGTTCACCGCCCATAACCGCAATTTCTGCGGAAGGCCATGCTACGATTAAGCGAGGATCGAAGGCTTTGCCGCACATGGCGTAATTGCCCGCACCGTAACTATGGCCGGTAATGATGGTGAATTTGGGGACCACGGAATTCGCTACAGCATTCACCATTTTGGCTCCATCCTTGATGATGCCCCCATGCTCGGACCGAGAACCCACCATAAACCCGGTGACATCTTGCAGAAAAACCAAAGGGATGCGCCGCTGATTGCAATTGGCAATAAAGCGTGTCGCCTTGTCGGCAGAATCCGAATAAATTACCCCCCCAAATTGCATTTCGCCTTTGGCATTTTTGACGACTTTGCGCTGGTTCGCTACGATGCCTATGGCCCATCCATCGATTCGAGCATAGACACAACTTATACTTTGACCATAGAGCTCTTTGTAGGGAACCATGGAACCCTTATCCACCAAGCATTCCAATAATGGCAACACATCATAGGGCTTCGCGTTACCTGCGGGGAACACATCGAACAAATCACTTGCAGGCCTTGAGGACTCAATAGGCGTAACCCTATCAAAACCTGCGCATTGCGGCGCTGCCAACTGGCTCACCAATTGACGAATTCGATCTAAACATGCCGCATCATTGGGCATTTTGTGATCCGTCACCCCACTTATCTGACAATGGGTCGTTGCACCTCCCAATCTTTCGTTATCAACTTCTTCCCCTATAGCTGCTTTGACAAGGTATGAGCCAGCAAGGAAAATACTACCGCTTCCTTCGACAATCAAGGCTTCATCGGACATGATAGGCAAATAGGCGCCGCCTGCTACGCAAGATCCCATGATCGCTGCAATCTGTACTATTCCCATGGAAGACATGCGCGCATTGTTACGAAAAATTCTCCCGAAATGCTCTTTGTCTGCAAAGATCTCGTTTTGCATAGGCAAGTAAATCCCCGCGCTGTCCACGAGGTAGATAATCGGCAAGCGATTTTCCATCGCTATTTCTTGGGCTCTCAAATTCTTCTTTCCGGTAATAGGGAACCAAGCACCGGCTTTGACAGTGGCATCGTTGGCCACCGCCACCACCAAACGCCCATGTATATAGCCCAAAACCACCACCACCCCTCCTGACGGGCATCCACCTTCTTCCTCGTACATGTCTAAACCGGCCAAGGCTCCTATTTCAAGATGATCCGTACCGGGGTCTAACAGCACAGCGATGCGTTCTCTGGCGGACATTTTGCCTTTTTCTTGGAGCCTCGCCTTGGCCTTGGCCCCTCCGCCTTTCGCTATTTTCTCCTCCGATTCCCGGAGTTGTTGCAATAGATGGTCAAAGTAGGCTTTGCTTTCGGTGGACATATGATTTGTTTTGGGGTTAGGCGTTTGCCTTAATGAACCTCAAATTTAGACTAGAACCCCTGTTCTACCCTTCTCCTTCTTAACTGGTCCAATACCCTAGATAAAGCAAATAGGGCATGGAATAAGCTATCTTTGCCGCGAGGGTAAGTCTTGTACGACCAGCTCCTGCTTAATCCCCCAGGGTAGGAATACAGCAAGGGTAGGTGGTTGTAGCGGTGCGATGCAAGTAGCTTACCCTTTTTTTTAATTTAAATTTATGGAATTCTTTATTGATACCGCCAATTTGGATCAAATCACACAGGCCCGTTCCTTAGGAATCTTGGATGGGGTGACTACCAATCCCTCCCTAATGGCCAAAGAAGGCATCAAGGGCAATGCTGCTGTGATGGAGCATTACCGCAACATTTGTCAAATTGTAGGGCAAAATGTTAGTGCAGAGGTAATTGCTACAGACTACGAAGGCATGCTAAGAGAAGGACTAGCTTTGGCCGCCTTGCACCCCGCCATTGTCGTCAAGGTCCCCATGACTCGTGACGGTGTCCGCGCGCTTACCACCTTCAGCCGAGAAGGTATTCGCACCAATTGTACTTTGATTTTCAGTGCAGGGCAAGCTTTGCTCGCCGCCAAAGCTGGTGCAACGTATTTGTCTCCTTTCATTGGAAGATTGGACGATATTAATTCAGCGGGTATAGAACTCATTTCTCAAATCGTTCAGATCTACCGAGTTCAAGGTTATACCACCAAAATTCTTGCCGCCTCCATTCGCAGCAGCCTGCATATAGTGCAATGTGCTGAAGCCGGGGCTGATGTCGTCACATGCCCTTTATCCGCTATTGAAGGCCTACTCCACCATCCCCTCACGAACCAAGGATTAGCCCAATTTCTTGCGGATCATGCCCGCATCAATGCGGACTCCTGAGCCAACGCTATCAACTCCCCCACAAAGGGTTCCCAGCTGTACGATTCACTTAATCGTTGCATGGCCACGCGGTATGCATTGCGGTCCGTTGCCGTACAAAATCGCTGCAAAGCCCCTGCAAGGGAAACTTCGTTGGGATCGCTTAGTTCCCCAGCTCCAGACCCTTGCAAAACCTCGGCCAATCCCCCTACTTTAGTCACCACCAAAGGCAAGCCAAAATGCAGGGCAGCCTGGGTAACTCCGCTTTGAGTTGCATGCCGATAAGGTAGTACCAAAGCTTCAGCCAATGAAAAATAAGCAGCAACTTGTTCATCTGGAATAAAATGCGTCCGCAATACCACGCGATCTGCTAAACCAAGTTCTTGAATCAGGTGGAGGTAGGGCTGTGGATTTTCATAAAATTCTCCCGCAATCACCAACTTCCACCCTTGACCCTCAGAGCCTGACCAAAAAGGAAAATCTTGGGAAACTAAGGATCTTAACAACAAATCTAACCCCTTGTAGGATCGAATAAGCCCGAAGAACAAGAGGTAGCGCATACCGGGGTCTAGTTGAAGACGCCTGCAGGCTTCTTCACGATCCAACCTCGGGCCAAAATGATCATAGACCGGATGCTTGAGGACCTTGCGAAGGCCATGATAGCCAAAAGCAGCTGCCTGTTCTCCAACCGATTCCGACAAGGTCACTAGGCCATCTGTAGCACCTAAGACCCAACGGTTAAGAGGACCCGTTAATGGAAAGGACTCATGGGGCAATAAATTATCTGCTAACAAGATTCGGGGAGCATTGCAACCCATGCGGGGCAGAAGGCGCATGACCGAACCCAAGGATGTGGCCAACCACGGTGTCCAATAACGTACCAGAACAAAATCGGGTTTCCAACCTGCTATTAGGTGCGCGCTCTGCCACCAAGTCCACGGTGCCATGGTATTCAGAATTCTTTTGGAGTACAATCCCTGCGGAGCAGGATCTGAACTGTATTGGCTGGTACCAGGAAATAACCAAGATGGATACTGGAGGGTATAATTTAAAACCTTGACCTCATGACCTTGGTCTTGCCATTCCTTGATAAGCCGTTGATTAAAGCTTGTCATCCCGCCAGGCCGGTACGGCCATACGGGCCCTACCACCACAATGTTTTGGGGGAGCACGATCAATCCAAGACTTCTTTGAGCAAATAGCGATTTCGGTCTTGTCCGTTACGTGAAACCAATTCCGCTAAAAAGCCTGTACAGAATAACAAGACCCCTAACAAAGCAAGGGTCAAGGATAAATAAAACAACGGTTGATCCGTCACATCCCGATGAGGTAAACCCTTGGCGATCAAAAGCAATTTACGCCCAATCACCCAAGCTGTGGAACTGGCACCCAATCCAAAGGCTAAACTCCCCATGGTACCAAAAAAATGCATAGGTCGCCGACTAAACTTGGACATGAAATAAATCGACAAGAGATCCAGAAATCCATTCACGAAGCGATCCAAGCCGAATTTAGTATGACCGTACTTTCGGGGCCGATGCTGAACCACCTGCTCCTCAATACGCCGAAAGCCAGCCCAACGCGCAATCACTGGAATATACCGGTGCATTTCCCCATAAACTTCTATACTCCTTACAACTTCCAATCGGTATGCCTTAAGGCCGCAATTGAAATCGTGCAAATTCTTCACTCCAGATATTGCTCTAGTTGCTGCATTAAATAATTTGGTAGGAAGCGTTTTGGTCAAAGGATCATAGCGCTTCTTCTTCCATCCAGAAAGTAGATCCAAACGCTCCTCAATCATTCGACGATACATACCAGGTATTTCATCCGGTGAATCCTGTAAATCCGCATCCATCGTGAAAACGATATCGCCGCTGACACGTTCAAAACCGACTTGCAAGGCAGCCGACTTACCGTAATTACGCTGAAAACGAATACCCTTAACTGCTGGAATGGTCATACGCAAATTTTCGATCATGGGCCAGCTTTCATCCGTGCTGCCATCATCAATGAACCAAATCTCATACGAAAAACCCTCACGATTCATCACTGCATCAATCCACTCGGTTAATTCTGGCAAAGAATCTGCCTCATTCAGCAACGGAATAACTATGGAAATATTCATGTCTCAAAAGGGTTATCAGGTTTGCGACGAACAAAAATTCCAACCACTAATCCAAACAACAAATTCATCACCACCGACAACAGTGCCGAAGTGGCCAAAGCGCGAAAATCTTGTCTGAAATCTCTCTTTATAAAGGCTTCCATAGCTTTGTCGGCAGCTGCGTCATCCATACCGAAGGTATCCAATAAGGCCTGCATTTTGTCGATCATTATTTCTTTGACCAGAACATGCAGGTTGATATCAATCACATTGTAAAGAATACCGATAAAGATAATACCAAGCAGCGAACCTATCAATCCCGTACAAGCTGCGGTCACCACCGCTCTTCCATAATCATACGAGCCACCTTGGCTAAGCCTATCCTCCAAACAAGCCATAATCATCGCCGCAAATACCATAACAATGGAAAAAAAGAATTCCAACCGGAAACCATCCACGTCAGGTCTATCATGTAGGCCATCAAGAGGGAAGCTATACTCACCATTCCCAACAATAAGCCAAAACGGAAGATTATGGAAATGTTCATGGGTTATGTATTTGTAATAAATCCAAAGGTCCGATGCTATACATTATTTGCGAAAATAAATACCAACCCATAATCCGGCGACAAGGTGCCAAAGAAAACGCAAAAAGCTAATCCTCAGAGTCAAGGACCAGGGACTCTGGTCTTGAATTTCACTGCGTAGTTTATCCAAGGTACCTGCACTATAATTGGTTTTCAGAATACCTGTCGCTTGTTCCAGATTCTTGAATTGATCCGCGATGTATGATTGCCAAAAACCCGGAACCACGGAGCAAACCGTCCATGCCACCAATCCAAAAGAAATAGCTGAAACCAATCCGACACCACCACTGAACAGGAGGCCGTAGGTTACCTTGAGATCACCCGCAAAGACCTGTTTGCGCAAAACATTCATTCCTACAATCAACCAACCCAAGGTCACAACCCCAAGCAAGATTCGAAACTGACCCAGTGGATGAACCGGAGTCCACGCATAGATAACGGCCGAAAATGCAGTTGCCGTAAGGGTGTTCATTAACCCAATACGCAAGATTAACCTGTTCATTGACAAAGGCTGGCGATGGTTTGAGAAGAATCCGAGGAGGATGAATCACCTTGGCCATCATGACCGTCATAGTATGCCTGAACACAACATAGCATCGGTAACACATCGCTTAAATCATCCGGGAATTTCCACAAAATTTCAAGAAATTCTTGCGCTGAAGGATCTTGGCGCAGAAAACAGAATAAGCTGGTGAAAATAGGTTCCACCGCAGACTCCACAGCCAGCAACCTGCACTCTGTAATCATTTCGTACAATGGTGCACCCACTAAATCCCGTGATTCAAGGACTTCTTCGTAGGCAAGTAAATTATCTTGATCTTCGAGATCCGGGCTGATGACAAAGGATTCTATAAAGTCTTCCATTTCAGGATGAACTGAATCCTCAAGACACTCATCCAGGTAATGCACGAATTGGAGCATGTCTGTTCCTTTGCCCATGCATGTATCCTCAAAAGCATCCCATGCTTGATCATCGCCCACACTTTCTAAATCCTCCGCAGAAAACGAATAAAGGATCAACAAATCAACCAAAAAATCTTTGGTACTCCCTCTCAGGAAATCCCTTCGATCTGAATCTTCCAACCATTGTTCCAATTGACGTAAAGAGACTGTAGCTGCTTGAGCTCCAATT
>SXGR01409977.1_pt1 | contig 23434 bp, 11 predicted proteins | sample 3174711 | NCBI WGS metagenome assembly SXGR01 (sample SAMN11356860, study PRJNA531348) | freshwater metagenome | isolation source: freshwater sample F1-60 | place: China: Fuxian Lake, Yuxi | collected 2017-12-25 | reverse complement strand
GCGGCGCAGCCGGTATCGGGGCCGAGAACGAACGCAAGCCTGGGGCTACTTTGTAGCAGGGACATACAATCTGCTGCGGATGGCGCGACTGGAACTGGCCAGCGCGAACTGAGTTGCCAGAGCGCGGCCAAACCGCCTGCTCACCTGCGCAAAAGTGCCGCAGCGCAGTCCAGCCATGCCGCTGCGGACGGCGAGGACGAGCAGGCATCCCTGCCAAAACACACCTGAATTGTTGAAAACGAGAGATCACAATGTCGTGTTCGCCAAAATCAGTCGTAGTTCAACAGCCTGATAGCTGCCCCGCCTAGCTGGCTAGGGGAAACGCCTGGCGAGATCTTCCGGCCACCAAGTCACAACCCCGTCGTCCAGCTTGCCACTCGCCGGGCGCGGCCTTTTGGTAAACGCGCATTAGAATTGTCTCCCGCGCAATTCACGCAGCAAGAAAAGCAAAGATAACCAAGACATCGCCGGGTCGTGGCCTTAGGCTCGCCTTCCGGTCAACGAAAAGCCCGCACTGACAGAATAAAAGCTCGGATGAATTGCCATGCTGCCTCCGTGCGCAAGCCCGGACGGGCTGGGCGGCCGCATCTGCCGCTGCTGAAAGTTGCAAGTGAGTTATGACTGAAGATTTGCTACAAGTATCCCCCAGCCAACGACAGGCCGACGCGCTCAAATGGAAGGAGGTCGTGCTCGAATACCAGCAGCCCTCGCTCTGGCGGGCAATCTGGCAGATCGCCAACACGTTCGGCTCCTACGCCTTCCTCTGGTATCTGATGTTCCTCAGCCGCGAGGTGTCGTGGTGGCTCACGGTGCTGCTGGCGATGCTGGCGGGTGCGTTCTTGGTCCGCGTGTTCATCATCTTCCACGACTGCGGCCACGGCTCGTTTTTCAAGTCGAAGACCGCCAACGACGTGCTTGGGTTCATCTGCGGCGTGCTCACCCTGACGCCCTACTATCACTGGCGCTGGGAGCACTCCATCCACCACGCGGCAGCGGGCGACCTCGACCGCCGCAACGTGGGCGACATCTGGACCATGACCGTGCAGGAATACCTCGAGGCCTCGCGCTGGAAACGCTTCGCCTACCGGCTGGCGCGAAATCCCTTCGTGCTGTTCGGCCTCGCACCGCTGTTTCTCTTCGTGGTCCTGCAGCGCATTCCCGCCGCCAAGGCCAACCCGCGCGAACGCGACTCGGTGCACATCATGACGCTCGCGGTTCTGCTGATGGCCACCGGCCTGAGCTGGATCTTCGGCCTCAAGGCCTACCTCGTGATCCAGTTGACCGCGATGATGGTGGCGGGCGGCGCGGGCGTGTGGATGTTCTACATCCAGCACCAGTTTGAGGATGTTTACTGGGAGCGCGGCGAGAACTGGGACTACACGGCAGCGGCACTGCAAGGCAGCTCCTTCTACAAGCTTCCTCGCGTCCTGCAATGGTTCTCCGGAAATATTGGTTACCATCACCTCCACCATCTCAGCCCGCGCATTCCCAACTACAACCTCCAGCGCTGCCACGAGGCGGACCCGCTCTTTCAAGCTGTCAAGCCCGTTACGCTGCTCACCAGCCTGAAGTCGTTCAACCTCCGGCTCTGGGACGAGCAGATGAAGAAGCTCGTCAGCTTCCGCCACTTGCGTGATCTCAAGCGTCAACAGAAGCAGGCCGACAAACTGGCCACCGAACGCGGCGAAACGAAAACCACATGAACCCCGACGCAACAAAGCAGCCCCGCGAGGCCAACGCCACCATGGCGCTGTTCCTCGACTTGGAAAACATCGCCCTCGGCGCGCGCGACGCGAACTATCCCAGCTTCGACATCCAGAAGGTTCTCGAACGCCTCCTGCTCAAGGGCCACATCGTCGTGAAGAAGGCTTACTGCGACTTCGACCGTTACAAGGACTTCAAGCGCGGCCTGCACGAGGCCGCCTTCGAGCTGATCGAGATCCCGCACGTCCGCCAGTCCGGCAAGAACTCCGCCGACATCCGCATGGTCGTGGACGCCCTCGACCTCTGCTACACGAAGGGTCATGTGGACACCTTCGTGATCCTTAGCGGCGACTCGGACTTCTCGCCGCTCGTCAGCAAGCTGCGTGAGAACGACAAGACTGTCATCGGGTTCGGCGTCAAGAACTCCACCTCAGACCTCTTCATCAACAACTGCGACGAGTTCATCTACTACGACGACCTCGTGCGCGTGCAACCCGCGCAGCGCCGCCGCCGCACCAGCTCCAGGGCCGCTCCCGCCAAACCGGCCGCAGCCAGCTGCGAGGGACCGACTCTGGAGAAAGCATTCGACCTCGTGGGCGAAACTCTTGAGGCCCTCACGGAGGAACGGGGCGCGGACGACCCCATCTGGGGCTCCATGATCAAGCAGGCGATCAAGCGGCGGCATCCCGGCTTCAACGAACGCGCCCACGGTTTCCGCTCTTTCAACGACCTCTTGCTCGAAGCCCAGAAGCGCGGGTTGCTGAAACTTCAGGCCGACGAAAAGTCCGGCGGCTACACGGTCCGCACCGTGGACATGGTGCCCGCGTAGAGGGTTCACCAGCCCGGTCTTCTCACCGCGCCACGACGCGCCTACCATCGCGCCTGCCGTGGCTTCCACGCTCTACGATTTCCTCCCGCGCGATGCGGCCTTGAGCAACGACGCGTTGCTCGGGCGCTTCCTCGACTACGTCACGGCGCGCGGGCTGGAGCTGTATCCGGCGCAGGAGTCCGCCATCCTCGAACTCTTCGAGGAGAAGAACGTCATCCTCAACACGCCAACCGGCTCGGGCAAATCACTCGTTGCGGCCGCGCTGCACTTCAAGTCGCTGGCCCAGGGCAAACGCTCCATCTACACCTGCCCGATCAAGGCGCTGGTGAACGAGAAGTTCCTCGCCCTCTGCCGCGAGTTCGGCCCGAACAATGTCGGCCTCAGCACCGGCGACGCCACGGTGAACCGGGACGCGCCCATCCTCTGCTGCACCGCCGAGATCCTCGCCAACCGCGCGCTCCGCGAAGGCGCGAACGCCAGCGTGCGCGAGGTCGTCATGGACGAGTTCCACTACTACGCGGATCGCGAGCGCGGCGTCGCGTGGCAGGTGCCGTTGCTCACGCTGCCACAGACGCGCTTCCTCCTCATGTCCGCCACGCTGGGCGACACGACGTTCTTCGAGGGAGAACTCACCCGGCTCAATGCGCGCCCGACCGTCACCGTCGCCTCTACGGTGCGGCCCGTTCCGCTGGAGCACGCCTACTCCGAACTGCCGCTGGCCAAGACGCTCGACAGCCTGCTCGCCGACGGCAAAGGCCCGGTCTATGTCGTCCACTTCACGCAGCTTGAGGCGGCGCAGAGTGCGCAGGACTTCACGAGCATCAACGTCGCGACACGCGACGAAAAGGCGGCGATTGCCAACGAGCTCGAAGGCGTAAAGTTTACCAGCCCCTACGGCCCGGAGATCAAGAAGTGGCTGCGGCACGGCATCGGGCTGCACCACGCGGGCCTGCTGCCAAAGTATCGCGTGCTAGTCGAGCAACTCGCCCAGCGCGGCTTGCTCAAGGTGATTTGCGGCACGGACACTTTGGGTGTCGGCATCAACGTGCCGATTCGCACGGTGCTGTTCTCCAAGCTCTGCAAGTTCGACGGGCAGAAGACCGGCATCCTGAGCGCGCGGGACTTTCACCAGATCGGCGGCCGCGCCGGGCGCAAGGGCTTCGACAACCTCGGCTGGGTCGTGGCGCAGGCGCCCGAGCACGTCATCGAGAACCTCAAGCTCGCCGAGAAGTCCGCGCGCGACGGCAAGAAGGTCGTGAAGCGCCAGCCGCCCGAGCGCAACTTCGTCAACTGGGACAAGAACACTTTTGTCCGCCTCATGTCCGCGCCGCCGGAGCGGCTCACGTCGCGCTTCCAAGTGACGCACGCGATGCTGCTTAACGTCCTGAGCCGGCCGGGTGACGGCTGCCTTGCGATGCGACAGCTCATCCGTGATTGCCACGAGTCGCCGAAGCAGGAGCAGGCTCATCGAAAGCGCGCGTGGCAATTGTTCCGCGCGCTGGTGGAGCACAAGATCATCGAGTTCATCAACCCCCGTAGCCGCCGAGGTCAGGAGGCGGATTCAAACGTGGAATGCGGAATGCGGAACGCGAAATCACCGAGCCCGCCTCCTGACCTCGGCGGCTACTTGCGCTTGAACGTCGCGCTACAGGACGACTTCTCGATGGATCAGACGCTCTCGCTCTATGTGCTGGAGACGCTGCCGCAGATGGACCCGCAGGCTCCGGATTTCGCGCTGGTTGTCCTTACGCTCACCGAATCCATCGTCGAGGACCCCGACATCATCCTGCGCAAGCAGCTCGACCGCGTGAAGGACCAGAAGATGGCCGAGATGAAGGCGGAAGGCATCGCTTACGACCAGCGCATGGACGAGTTGGAGAAGCTCGAACACCCCAAACCCAACCGCGAGTTCATCTACTCGACCTTCAACGCCTTCGCCGCCCGGCACCCGTGGGTGGGGCAGGAAAACATCCGGCCCAAGTCCATTGTGCGCGAGATGTTCGAGTCCTTCCGCTCGTTCTCCGATTACATCCGCGACTACGAGCTGCAACGGGCCGAGGGCGTGTTGCTGCGCCACTTGAACAGCGTCTTCAAGGTGCTGACTCAGACCGTCCCCGACGCGGCAAAGAACGACACGTTGCGCGAGATGGAACTCTACCTCGGCACGATGCTGCGGCAGGTGGACTCCAGCCTGCTCGACGAATGGGAACGAATGCGCGACCCGGCCTTCCAGCGCACGGAGACGAAAGAGGTCCGTCCGCCCGGCGCCGAAGAAGCCGCCCGAGACGTGACGCGGGACACGAAGACCTTCACCGCCGCCATCCGCACGCGTGTCTTCAGCTTCCTGCGGGGTTGGGGCAACGGCGACGCGGACTCAGCTCTCAGCCACCTCGCTTCACCCGAAGACGCGGACGGCAAGGCGTGGATCGCGGAGCGCCTGCGCGCCGCGATGGATGCTTTCCTCGTCGGCCACCAACGCCTCTGCCTCGACCCAGAGGCGCGCAACGCCCGGCACACTTACGTCACGCCTGCCGAGGACAAGCAGTCGTGGCGCGTGCAGCAGATGCTCGTGGACCCCGACGGACACAACGACTGGGTTGCCGAGTTCACGGTGGACCTGGCCGCGTCGCGGGCGAAAGCGGAGCCGGTGATGCGGTTGGTGAGATTGGGCGCGCTGAACTAGCAGCCCGGCGCTGTAGCGGTGGTCTGTGACCGCCGACTTTACGGCCCGTTCGTGCAATGCCCGTCGCTCGCAGAGGTTCAATCCGGCCCGCCGCCAAGTTGTTCACAAGGCCGCTGCGCTCCCGCTCTTGGGGGAGTCGATCCACGCCCTTGTGGACAACATTGGGAATGATATCAGCCTCGCTACAGGCAGTCCCGACAGGCTAAATACCACTTGAAAGCGCGCCGTCCAACGCGGGCCAAAACTGGCGCGCTCAATCTGCTTGAGCGGCCCGCCGCGGTCTGTCACCACCACCGCTTCATGAACATCGTTCGTCGAATTTCCCCGGTCGCGGGATTGCTCGCGCTCCTTCTCGCCTGTCCTGCGCTGGCGGCGGACTGGCCGATGTGGCGCTTCGACGCCAACCGCTCCGCCGCCTCGCCCGAGGTCCTGCCCGCCGAGCTGCATCTCCAGTGGACCCGACAGTATGCGCCGCGCGTGCAGGTGTGGGACGATCCACTCAACCACGACCTGATGCCTTACGACCGCGTCTTCGAGCCGGTGGTCTTGGGCGAGCACGTGTTCCTCGGCTTCAACGACACGGACAAGGTCATTGCGCTCGACTTGCGCACGGGCAAGGAACTCTGGGCGTTCTACACCGATGGCCCGGTGCGATTCGCGCCGGTGGCGTGGCAGGGCAAAGTCCTTTTCTCCAGCGACGACGGTTATCTCTACTGCGTGAACGCGGCGGACGGGCAACTCGTGTGGAAGTTCCGTGGCGGGCCATCAGAGCGCAAAGTCCTCGGCAACCAGCGCGTCATCTCCGCGTGGCCGGCGCGTGGCGGGCCGGTGGTGCGCGATGGGCATGTTTATTTCGCCGCGAGCATCTGGCCCTTCATGGGCACGTTCATCTACGCGCTGGACGCCGCGACGGGCCGCGTGGTCTGGGTCAACGACAGCACCGGCGCGCAGTTCATCAAGCAGCCGCACAGCGCGCCGTCCTTCGCGGGCGTCGCACCGCAAGGCGCGCTCGTCGCCACGAAGGAAATTCTGCTCGTGCCGGGCGGGCGCTCCGTGCCGGCGGCCTTCGACCGGCTCACCGGCGCGTTCCTGCATTTCCAGATCAGCGCGGGCGGCAAGGGCAACGGCGGTTCCTTCGTCGCGGCGAGCGAGACGGAATACTTCGTCCACACGCGGCTGCTCGGCGCGCGCAACTACGACCTCAAGTCCGGCAAGGCCGGCAAGTTCACCGGCAACGAGCCAGTGCTCGACGGCCCGCAGCTCTACAGCCTCGTGACGAATGGCTCAGGCTCCGCGCTCCAATCCATCAAAGGCCCCAACGTCGTGTGGGAGACGAAGGCCGATGCCTCGGGCGATCTCATCAAGGCCGGCCAGCGGCTTTACGCGGCGGGTAGCAACGCGCTGACGGCCATCGAGATTCCGGTGGGTCCGCGTGCCGCGCGCGTGTCGTGGTCGCATCCGCTGCCGGGCGGCGCGCAGCGGCTGCTGGCGGCGAACGGCACGTTGCTGGCCGTTACTCTTGACGGGCGCATCCTCGCCTTCGGAGCTGAGAAGGCGAAGCCCGTGACTCTCTCCGACAAGCCGCTCGCGCCGAAACCCGCCGCCCCCGCTGTCGCGCAGGCGAAAGCGATCCTCTCCGCAGCGGAGGCCGGCGATGGCTACGCGCTCTGCTTCGGCGTGGAGAACGGTGACTTGCTCGAAGCACTGCTCGCGAACTCGAAGCTGCGCATCGTGGCCGTTGACCCGAACGCGCAGAAGGTGGATCAGCTCCGCCGCCGCTTCGATGCCGCCGGGCTTTATGGTCGGCGCATCACGTTGCACACCGGCGACGCGGTGAGTTTCAAGGCCCCGCCCTACTTTGCGAATCTAATCGTGATCGGCGAGTCGTTCGTGCCGCAACTGCGGAACCCGGCAGCGATGCGCGCGGCCTTCGAATCGCTCCGGCCCTACGGCGGCGCGCTCTGGCTGCCGCTGGCCGGTGATGCGCAGGCGGAGTTCACACGGCTCATCGCGGAGACCAAGCTGGAGCAGGCGAAGTTGCAGCCAGCGGCCACGCACTTGCTCCTCACCCGCGTCGGCCCGCTGCCGAACTCCGCCGACTGGACGCACCAATACGGCGACATCGGCAACACCGTGAAGTCCGACGACGCGCGTGTGAAAGCTCCGCTCGGCCTGCTGTGGTTCGGCGGCAACTCGAACATGGACGTGCTGCCGCGCCACGGCCACGGCCCACCCGAGCAGGTCGTCGGCGGACGGCTGATTCTGCAAGGCATGAACAGCTTCAGTGCGCGCGACGTTTACACGGGCCGGCTGCTGTGGAAGACCGAGTTCGCGGACCTCGGCACGTTCGGCATCTACTTCGACAAGACCTACACGAACACGCCGTTGAGCACGGCCTATAATCAGAAGCACATCCCCGGTGCGAACGGCCGCGGCGCGAACTACGTCGCCACCGAGGACTCCGTGTATGTCGCCGTGGGCAGTGCCTGCCAGGTGCTCGACGCGCGCACGGGCAAGCTGCGCCAGACCATCGCGCTGCCCGCCGCGCCCGGCGGCAAGGCTCCGGGAGAGTGGGCGTTCATCGGCATCTACGAGGATGTGCTGCTCGGCGGCGAAGGCTTCGCGAACTACACGCAGCAGTTCGGCAGCATCGTGAAGACGAACACCATCGAAGACTTCTCCGCGAGCGCGGGATTGGCCGCGTTCGACCGTCACTCGGGCAAGCTCCTCTGGCGTGCACCGGCCCGGCACAGCTTCCTTCACAACGGCATCGTCGCGGGCAACGGTCGGCTCTACGCGCTCGACAAGCTGCCCAAGAGCGCCGAGGACAAACTCAAGCGCCGCGGCTCGCCCGTGCCGGTGGACTACCGCATCGCCGCGCTCGACGTGCGCACAGGCAAGCCGCTGTGGTCGGCGGCCAAAGACATCTTCGGCACGTGGCTGAGTTACTCGAAGGAACACGATGTCCTCCTGCTCGCCGGCGCGAAGGCCAGCGACCGACTCAAGGACGAGGCCGGCGAAGGCATGATCGCGTATCGCGGCGCGGACGGCTCCGTGCGGTGGTTGGACTTGCAGCGCAAATACACCGGCCCGTGCATCCTCCACCGCGACCTGATCCTCACCAGCGCCAACTCCTATCAGGCCTCCAGCGGCGCGTTCAACCTGCTCGACGGCAAGCCGCACCTCGTCGCAAATCCGCTCACCGGGAAGCTCGAGCCGTGGCGGGTCTCCCGCACCTACGGCTGCAACAATATTGTCGCCAGCGAAAACCTCCTCACGTTCCGCTCTGGCGCGGCGGGCTACTACGACCTTCAATCCAAGAGCGGCACGGCCAGTCTCGGCGGATTCAAGTCCGGCTGCACGGCGAACCTCATCGTCGCCGACGGCGTGCTCAACGCGCCGGACTACACGCGCACCTGCACTTGCGCCTACCAGAACCAGACCTCGCTCGCGCTCGTCCACATGCCCGAGATGGAGCTGTGGACCTATAGCCAGTTCGGCATCGACGGGCTGGACGGCGACCGCGTCGAGCGCATCGGCATCAACCTCGGCGCGCCGGGCGACCGCCGCGCGGAGGACGGGACGCTGTGGCTGGAGTATCCGTCCACCGGCGGGGATTCGCCGGGCGTGCCCATCACCGTCACTGGCAAGTCAGTGACTTGGTTCCGTCGGCACGCCTCCCAGGTGGCCGGCGCGGGGTTGCCGTGGGTCGCGGCGTCGGGCGTGCGGGATTGCGAGACCATCACCATCGCGCCCGAGCTGGTGCGGCCGAAGCTCACCAAGCCGGTGCGCACAAAGGAAGACGACGAGGACGAAGGCCGCACCTCAAGCAAGATCGGCGGGACGAAGGAAACATCCGACTCGAAGGCCGTGGAGTTGATCACGCCCGCGTCCGCGAGGCCCGTCGCGCCCCGGCTCCCGCGCGCTCCCGCGCCCTACACCGTGCGGCTGCACTTCGCCGAGCCGGACGATCTGCCGGCGGGCGAGCGCGTCTTTGACGTTGCGCTGCAAGGCCGGACGGTGCTGCCGCAGTTCGACATCGCGCGCGTGGCTGGCGGGAACCGGAGCGGCGTGGTGCGGGAGTTCAAAGGCATCGTCATCCAGAAGGAATTGAAGATCACGCTCACCCGCGCGCCCGGCGCCAAGGCCGGCACGGTGCTGTGTGGGGTCGAACTCATCGCCGAGCGGCTGACTGCGGGGAAGTGAACTTCGTCTCTAGCGGCGGCCGTCGAGCACCTTTGGTTATCGAACGACCAGCGGTCACGGACCGCCGCCACAGGAAAACGAGTTCACTTCGGCGCGCCGGTGCGCAGCCAATCCTCGAAGATTTTCGCCATCGCCCGGAGGCGTTCGGGCTGACGGGCGGCGAGGTCGGTCAACTCGGTGCGGTCGGTGGCGAGATCGTAGAGTTCCCATGGGCCGCTCTTGAGCGAGACGAGTTTCCACGAGCCGACGCGCACGGCGCGCGCTCCGGACGTGGCCCAGCACAAGGAGTTGTGCCCTTCGAGCGGGCCGCCTTTGAAGACCGGCAGAAGGCTGCGGCCTGCCAGCGGCTGCACCTGCCGACCAGCGAACTGCGCCGGATACGCCGCGCCCGCGACTTGCAGGCACGTCGCCGTGATGTCGGTGAGGTGGGACAACTCCGACGAGATGCTGCCGGCTTGGGTGATGACTCCCGGCCACCACGCGATTAGCGGCGAGGCGATGCCGCCCTCGTGGTTCCCGTTCTTGTGCTGGCGGAAGGGCGTGTTCGCCACGTTCGCCCACGGCGGGCCGGCGGTGACGAAGTTGTCCGCCGGGCCGGGCTGGATGTCGGGCTTGTTCCCGGTGCGTGTCGGCGTGCCGTCCAACCGCCACGTCTGGCCGGGCTTGTCCAACTGCGAGTTCATCGGTTGGTCGGACGCGCCGTTGTCGGAGAGGAAGAGCACGAGCGTGTTCTTGTCCGCGCCGGTGCGGCGCAGCGCCTCCATCACGCGGCCCACGCTCTGGTCGAGCGAATCCACCTGCGCCGCGTAGGCGGCCATGCGCTCGGCTTCCCAGTCTTTGTTCTTCGCGTCGGCCCACGCGGGCACGCGAGCGTCGCGCGGGGAGAGCTGGCAGTTGGCCGGCAGCAGGCCCGACGCGACGAGCCGCTGGTGCCGCTGCGTGCGCGCGTCGTCCCAGCCGAGCTTGCGGTAGAGGTCGCGATACTTGGCGATGTCCGCTGGCTTTGCGTGCAGCGGCCAGTGCGGCGCGTATTGGGCCATGTAGAGGAAGAAGGGGCGTTCCTTCGCCGCCGCTTCGGTGATGAACTGCGTTGCGAAGTCTGCGATGAGGTCGGTCTTGTAGCTGCCCTCGGCGGGGAGCGAGAACGGCTGGCCGTCGCGGAAGAAATCCGAGTTGCGCACGTTCTTGAAATAGTTGCCCGGCCCCGTGTGGCCCGTGCTGCCGAGAAAGCGGTCTACGTGTCGCGCGATCTGCGCCGGGTCGTGCCAGTTCTCCGCGGTCACCATGTCGAGTCGGCCGACTGCGCCGGTGCTGTAGCCGGCGCGTTTGAGGAGCTCGAAGAGCGTCACGCAGCGGTTGTTCAGCAGGCCGGTCCACCCCGAGATGCCGACCTGATGCGGGTGCAAGCCCGTCATCAGCGACGCACGCGACGGGCCGCAGAGCGCGCAGTTGTAGAACTGGGAGAAACGCATGCCGCCCTTCGCCAGCCGGTCGAGGTGCGGCGTCTGAATCTCGCCGCCGGAGCAGCCGAGGTCGGAGAAGCCCATGTCATCGGCGAGGATGAGGACGATGTTGGGCCGTGCTGGTTGGGCGGCGTTCGACGCGAGGAGCAGCGCCGAGAAGACGAGGGTGGGGACGGCCAGAGAAAACAGTTTGCGCGGGAGGGATTGCACGGGCGCGCGAACTCCTTGGCCGGCCTAGGTCAGTTCTGAGATGGGATGGCCGCCGTCCGTGACGATGGCCACGGGCCGGCCTTGTCGGTCAATCCAGTGCGCGCCGGTGTCAATGCCCAGATGCCGATACACCGTCGCCGCCAAGTCACCCGGCAGGACCGGTCGCGTGGCGATGTCCGAGCCACGGCGGTCTGTGCTGCCGATGACTTGGCCATGTCGCAATCCGCCGCCGGCCATCACGATGGACATCACGCGTGTCCAGTGATCGCGCCCGGCGTTCTTGTTGATCACCGGGCTGCGGCCAAATTCGCCCATCATCAGGATGAGCGTGCTGTCGAGCAGGCCCCGGCTCTCCAAGTCGGTGACGATGGCGTGAAGCGTCTGATCCACGCGCGGCAGCAGCGGCTTCAGCCCCTTCTCGATGCCGCCCCAGCGGACCTCATCGCCGTGGTGATCGAAGTAACCCCACGCGCCGCTGACGAGCACGAAGGTGACGCCGGCCTCCACCAGACGCCGCGCGAGCAGGGCCTTCTCGCCCATGCTAGTGTTGCCGTAGAGCGCGCGCATGGCGGGAGTTTCCTCGTCGAGATTGAAGGCGCGTTGCGCGCGGCCCGACGTGACCACGTCGAAGGCTTGCTGCGTGTATTGGTCCGCCGCTGCGACGGCTGCGCTGTGGTCGAGCGAGCGCCGGAGCTTGTCCAGATTCTCCTGCAAGGACTGCCGGTCGCCGAGGCGCTCCAGGGAAAGTCCCTCGGGCAACGCGAGCTGGCCGGCGAGTTCCTTGCCGTTGACTGGCTCGAAGGCATTGCCCATTTCGCCCGCGCCCCACACGTCCGCCTTCCACGAATCGGCCAGCCCCACGAAGCCCGGCAGTCCCGGCGCGTTCGGCCCGCGCAGCTTCGCGGCCACCGCGCCCATGCTGGGATAGCCACCGCCGTCCTTGCCGTCGTTGGTGCGGCGCGCGAGCGGGTTGCACGCCTGCATGGTTATGGGCGTGTGATCGCTGGCCCGACAATCCACGGAGCGCAGAATCGTCAGCCGGTCCATGAGCTTCGCGGTCAGAGGCAGATGCTCGCACACATGCACGCCCGGCAGCTTCGTGGGAATGTCCATGAAGGGCCCGCGAATCTCGCTCGGCGCATCGGGCTTCGGATCCCACATATCAATGTGGCTCGGCCCGCCGGAGAGCCAGAAGAGAATGACGCTGGTCTTGCGTTGCGGCTGTCCCGCCGCCGAGGCAAGTGCCCGCTGCTGCAAAAGCGCCGGGAGGGAAAGGCCCGCGATTCCCTTCAGTCCCGTCTGGAGGAACCCGCGCCGCGAGCTGCCCACGCGCAGCAGGTCGCCGCCCGCTGGACCAAACCACGGCAAGATTCCGCTGCCGACATGTTCGGCGCGATGAACGGTGGGATTCACGGATCAATGCCGCTCTTCTCCCGGTGGAATGTCAAGCCTGTGGGCGTGCGGCCATCGGGATCTCTCAACGGCCGCGCAGCCGGGTCAGGCCGGGCCGCGACGGATCAGGCGCACGGCGTCGAGCCGCAGACGCGCGGCGCTGAAATGCTGCGCCAGCGCGGCCCGCTGCTGCACCAGGGCGGCGACTTCCTCGGGCCGCACGTTGGGATTCACCCGCTGCAACGCGGTGAGCCGCGCGATTTCATGGCCGAGGCCGGCGTCCATCTGCTGCCTCGCGCGCGTCACGAGTGCGGGCACGCGCTGGTTCGCCAGGTCTTCCGCCTGCGCCACCAATTCCGGGAGCAATTCCTCGCGCAGGCCGGGCAGGTCCAGCAGCGCGTGCAGGTCGCCGGGCTTGAGGCGGCGGGCGAATGCCTCTGCGTCCCGCGTCGCGCTCTCGTCCTTGCCGGTGTGGTCCACGAGCACGCGGACGGGCGTTGGCGGGAGGAAGCGATCCGCGTGCAACGCAGGCGGTGCGATGCACTCCAGCACGAACACCGCTTCCAGATACAGCGCACGCACCTGCGCGTCAGGCCAGTGCGCGACGCTGCTGTTGCCTTGTTCGGAGCCGAGCAGGAGGTCGAGCGCGGCCGTCACGAGCGGATGATCCCAGCTCAGAAATTGCACGTCCTCCCGCACTAGGGCACGCGAGCGGTCGGCGGTGACCGTCAATCCCTCGGCGGGCAGGCCGGGAAACGAGTCGGCAAAGACGCCCGCCGAGCCGAGCCGGTAAGTGCGCGGCCACAGCTCCTCGACGTGGAGGTTGTAGTGGTCGAACACCGCGAGCAGAAACGTGTCGATCGAACGGTCGGCATCTTGGCGGCGGATTTCCTGCACGATCGGCGCGGCAGAGGCGGGGCGGAACGAATTGAGTTCGAGCAGGCGGTCACGGCCTTCCTCCAGGCGCGTCGCGAGTTCTGCGGCAGCACCCTGCGTCTCCGCGATGAGCCGTTGCAGTTCGTCCCGAGCCGTCGCCTGCGTCTCGTGGAAGTCCTGCGCGAGATCGTGGACACGCGGCCCGAAGCGCTCCAGCAGTTCGCGTCCGCCGCGCAGGTTCCGCGCGCAGGCGTTCAGCCCCTCGTCATACCAGCGCGCGAGCACTTCCTGCGAGCTGCCCACCGTGAACGGGACGTGGACGTGTATCTCCGCCGCCTGCCCGATGCGGTCCAGCCGCCCGATGCGCTGCTCCAACAGCTCCGGGTCAAACGGCAGATCAAACAGCACGAGCTGATGCGCGAACTGGAAGTTGCGTCCCTCGCCGCCGATCTCCGAGCAGAGCAGCAGCCGCGCGCCGTCGTCCTCCGCGAACCACGCGGCGTTGCGGTCGCGCTGCACCAGCGGCAAGCCCTCGTGGAACAGCGCGACTTGCAGGCTCACCTGCTCCCGAAGCGCCGCCTCAATGGCAAGGACCTTCGCCTGCGTGCGGCAGATGAGCAGCACCTTCTCCTTCGGCTGCGAGCGCAGCAACTCCACCAGCCACGCCACGCGCGGGTCGTGGCGATAGTCCGGCTTGAACGCACTGCCCGCGCCCGTGTCAGCCGCGAACTCATCCGCCAGCGCATCGAACAGACGCGTCGCTCCCGCCGGTGCGGGCAGCGGGTGCAAGTGAACCGTCCGCAGTGGAAAGCCCTTCATCGCGGCGCGGGTATTGCGGAACATCACGCGCCCCGGCCCGTGCTGGTCAATCAAATCGCCGAGGAGTTGTTCGCGCAGCGCGGCGTCTCCGGCGGCGATGCGCCCGAGCTTCGCCTGCACGGACGGCGCGTCGGTTTTGAGAATCGCGGCGAGCAAGGCCGCTTCGCCCGAGTTGATCGGCTGTTGCCCGAGCAACTTCCCCGCGATGCCAGCGACCTCGCGATACTGCTCCGCCTCGCGGATGAAGGCCGCGAGATCGTGGTAACGATCCGGGTCCAGCAGCCGCAGCCGCGCGAAATGGCTGGCCATGCCGAGCTGTTCCGGCGTTGCTGTCAGCAGCAGCAGGCCGGGAGTCTGCCGACTTAGTGCTTCGACCAGCGCGTATTCGGGGCTGACGGATTCGACGCTCCAGCCGAGGTGATGCGCCTCGTCCACCACGACGATGTCCCAGCCTGCGGCGAGCGCCTGCGAGCGGCGACGCTCGTTGCCCGCGAGCAGTCCGACGCTGCACAGCACCAACTGGTCGTCCAGAAACGGATTGGCGTCCGGTTGATGCGCCTCGATGGACGCGCAACGCTCCTCATCGAAGAGATGAAACCACAGGTTGAAGCGCCGCAGCAGCTCGACGAACCACTGGTGAATGAGCGGCTCCGGCACGAGGATCAATGCGCGCCGCACGCTTCCAGTCTGAAGCAGACGATGCACAATCAGGCACGCCTCGATGGTCTTGCCCAAGCCGACTTCATCGGCGAGCAGGACGCGCGGCGCGAGGCGTCCGGCAATTTCCGAGGCGAGGTATAGCTGATGCGGAAGCAGATCAATGCGTCCACCCGCGAAGCCGCGCACGGGCGATTGCCGGCGACGATGCTGGTGACGCAATGCGGCACAGCGAAGGTCGAAGACGGTCGAGGCATCTGCGACGCCATTGACCAGCCGCTCCTCGGGCCGGTTGAACGTGAGCGTGTCGCTCAACTCCGTCTCGCAGACTCGGCCCTCCGCGCCGTGGTAGCTGATCAAGCAAGCTTGCTCCGTGAGCGACTGCACCACGAAGGCCGGATGCGCGCGGCATTGGATGCGGTCACCCGGACGGAAGCGCACGCGCCGCAGCGGGGCGTTGTCCAGCGCGTAGGCCCGCGTCTCGCCCGTGGCGGCGAAGGCCAGCGTGACCACGCGGTTCGTGACCGACTGCACCGCGCCCAGACCCAGCTCTGGCTCCGTTTCGCTCATCCATCGTTGACCCGCCTGAAACTGTGATGACATACGTTTGGTCCCGCCGACCTTGGACCCGAACGGGTCTGCCAGATCGGCGACACATGGTGGAGAGATGGAATCGCTTTGGCTATCCCAAGCCCGCTGCGGAAACTCTCCGCCGCGATGGTGCCAGTCCCGGTGACGCTGATGGAAGCGCGCCGAGGTTAAGCCCGAACTTCGAAGGCGAGGCTGAAAGCCTCAGACATGACAGCCCGGGGCAACGCCCCGGATAGCAGAACGGAAGCAGCATAGCGCTGAAGGGGCGAAACATATTGTGCCGCCCTTTCAGGGCTCCGCGCTTCGTCCCCGCGCAACCCGGGGCGTTTCCCCAGGCTGGTTTGTAATGCTCCTTCAGAGCGCCAGCTTCTGAATTCGGGTCAAGCAGGGAGCCTTCTCTCTTCCTCGGAGGAGGGGAAGGTGGCCGAAGGCTGGATGAGGGGTGTGCCGCTTGCGACGACCTCTCAACCAAGCATGGCGCGGCCTCAGTGCAGCACCCTGATGCAGGACGGGCTGTTGACAGCGATAGGGTCTCCCACCGACTTCAGGCCGCCGGTCGTCGCGTCGATGCGGAAGACCGCGACGTTCTTGCCAGGCATGTTGGCGCACAGCAGAAACCTCCCATCCACCGCGATCGCTAGATTCTGCGGGCCTTTGCCGAGGCTCGGCTCGATCCCGAGCAGTGTCAGGCGGCCGTCATCACTGAGGCGATACCGAGCGATGCTGTCGTGGCCGCGATTGGTGCCGAAGAGGAACCTGCCGTTCGGCGTGATCTTCAAGTCCGCGCAATAGCTCTTGCCGGCGAAGCCGTCGGGCAGAGTCGAGATCGTCTGGCGCTCGGTCAGGGTTCCAGATGTCGTGGCGTAATCGAAGAGCGTGACCGAGTTCTTCAGCTCGTTGATGACGTAAATGTGTTTGCCGTTGGGATGGAAAGTGAGATGGCGCGGGCCGGCTCCGGGCGGGGTTTTGGCGAACGGCGGCTGGTTCGGCGTGAGTTTGGCGGTCGCGGCATCGAGTCGGTAGCCCAGCACTTGATCAATCCCGAGATCGGCGGCGAAGGCGAATCGGTTGTCGGGGCTCACAACGAAGCTGTGGGCGTTCGGCCCTTTCTGTCGCGGGAGGTCCACGCTCGATCCGGCGTGCTGGAAGAAGGAGACCATCTCACCGAGCGAGCCGTCGTCACGCACCGGGAGTGAGCCGACATTGCCCGTGGTGTAATTGGCCACGAGCACCGTCTTGCCCGTGGCATCCAAATCCAGATAGCAGCTCGCCGTGCCGCGCGTGGACTGGCGGTTCAGCAGCTTCAACTTCCCGGTGCGCCCCTCGATAACATAGGCGGCAACTTGCTCGGGTTCCTTGCCGCCGAAGGTCTTCGCGTGGATCGAATACAGAAACTTATGGTCGCGCGTCACGGCCACGAAGAAGGAATTCTCCACGCCATCGTTGCGATGAGCCGGTTGCAGGCGGCCGGTCTCCGCGTCGAGATGAAAGGCATGAATCGCGCCGTTGGTGCCAGCGGCGAATGCCGAGATGAACACCAGCGGCGCTGCAGCGTGCGTGCGTTGCGCAGCGCTGGCGAGGAGGGTGCAGGCCATGAGGAGGATGAGGTTTCGCATAAAGTGTCGCGGCAGTTTATCGACGGCGCACTGGCTCAGGCGATGATCGCCTTGATCGGCTCGCCGTGGTCCATCTCCAAACGCTTCCGGCTGGGGATCTCCAGTTTGTGCGAATCCAGCCCAAGCTGGTGCAGCGCCGTCGCGTGGATGTCGGTGACGTAGTGGCGGTCCTCGACGGCGTGGAAGCCCAACTCGTCCGTGGCCCCGTGCTGGACGCCGGGCTTGATGCCGCCGCCCGCCAGCCAAGCACAAAAGCCCTGCGGGTGATGATCGCGCCCATCGCCTTGAGCGCCGGGCGTGCGGCCAAACTCCGTGCCGAAGACGACGAGCGTGTCGTTGAGCAGGCCGCGTTGCTTGAGGTCTTTCAACAAGCCGGCGATGGGCTGGTCCACCTGTGTCGAGAGACTGGTGTGGTTGGACTTGATGGCGGAATGCGCGTCCCACGCGCCGCCGCCGCCGCCGCCGTGGAAGACTTGCACGAACCGCACGCCGCGCTCGACGAGCCGCCGCGCCACGAGGCATTGCTCGCCGAAGGTCTTCGTCTCGCTGCGGTCCATGCCGTAGAGCTGGCGCGTGGCCTCAGTCTCCCGTTCGAGCTGCATCGTCTCCGGCACGCTGGCCTGCATCTGGTAGGCCAGCTCGTAGGACTTGATGCGGGCGCGGAGGTTTTGGTCGTCGGGGTAATCAATGCCGGCGAGCTGGTTCAACTTGCCGAGCAAGCTCAGGTTCCGCACCTGCTCCTCCTGCGTGATGCTGCCCGCCGGTGGTGCGATGAACGGCAGCGGCTTTTTCGGGTCGGTGCTGAAACGCACGCCGCCGTGCTCCGGGCCGAGATACGCCGAGCCATAGGTGAACGTGCCGCCGCAGCAATCGCCCGTGGGCGTGCCCAGGACGACATACTCGGGCAGGTTCTCGTTCAGCGAGCCGAGGCCGTAGCTCACCCAGCCGCCGAGCGTCGGGTGCTCCAGTTCGCGCGGGTGCCGGCCCGTCTGCCAGGTGAGCTGCGCGCCGTGGTCGTTGTGAATCGTCCAGAGCGAGCGCACCACCGCGAGGTCGTCCGCGCACTCGCCGATGTGCTTGAACCAGTCGCCCACCACCAGCCCGCTCTGTCCGTAAGTCTGGTAGCCGGTCTGGAGCGGCATGATGACCTTGCGGTTCCCGTGGCTGGGATTGCCGCCGATGATGTTCTTGCCCTCGCTCTCCAGCACCTTCGCGTAAGGCGTCTCGGCGATAGACTTGCCCGCGTATTTGTTCAGCTCCGGTTTGACATCAAAGCTCTCCAAGTGGCTGACGCCGCCGCAGAGGAAAATCCAGATGACCGACTTCGCGCGCGGCGCGAAGTGCGGCAGGCCGCTCGGCTGTCCGGCGGCTGGCGCGGCTGCGTGGGCATCACGGAAGAGCATCGCGCTCAAGGCGAGGCCGGTGAAGCCCATGCCGGTGTCGGCGAGGAAGGAACGGCGGGTGACGCCGGGACAAGAGGAAGGAGAATGGTTCATCGCACGGTAACGAAGTCATTGTGGTTGAGCAGCACGAGCACAAAATTTTCCCGGGCGCGGTCCTTGGCCGTGGTCGCGAGGAAGTCCCGGCTCAGCCGCGTCTCCTCCGCCGTCGGGCGGCGCGCCAGAACTTGCGCGAAGGCCGCACGCACAAACCCTTCGTCATCGTCCGTCGCCAACTGCTTCGCCAGCCGCCGCGCCTCGGTGTGCGCCAACTCGCTGTTCGCCAACGCCAGCGCCTGCTGCGGCATCACGCTCGGGCGGCGTTCGTAGCACTCGGTCACCGCCGGGCCGTCGAAGATTTTCAGAAACTCGACCTGCTTCTCGGCGGCGAGGCGCAGGTAAAGGCTGCGGCGTTTCGAGGTCAGCCCGAGGTTGTGGTCAATCTCCGGCCCGCCCATCGCGAGGTTGAGGCTGCCGCAGACGAAGAGCAGGTTGTCGCGCACGGCCTCGGCTTCGAGGCGGCGCGAGTTCATGCGCCAGAGGAAAAAGTTGTCCTGGTCGAGCTTCGCGTTCGCCACGTCCGGCGTGGACGCCATGCGATACGTGCTGCTGGTCACGAGCAGCCGGTGGATGGCCTTCATGCTCCAGCCGCGTGCGACGAACTCCGACGCGAGCCAGTCGAGCAACTGCGGGTGCGAGGGCGGACGGCCGTTGCGACCGAAGTCGGCGGGCGTCGGGACGATGCCGCGCCCGAAATGCCGGAGCCACATCTGGTTCACTGCCACGCGCGCGGTGAGCGGGTTCTGCGCGTCCGCCACCCACTGCGCGAAGGCCAGCCGTCGCCCCGTGCTGGTGGCGGGATACGACTCGACCGTGCGCGGCTTGAAGGCCGTGGCGGACGCGGCGGACAAATCTTTCTCGGCGATGGCCAGCGCCTTCTCGTTGTCGGCCAGTTGCTTCTTGAGCGCCTCGGGGTCGGCAGCTTTCTCGCCCTTCTTCGCTGGAGCTTTCGGTTCGGCGGGCTTGCCGTCCTCGGCCTTCTTCAGCGCGGCAGCCAGCACAGTCTTGGTCTGGTGGAGCTTGAGCCGCGCATCGGCAAGAGCCTGCTGACGCTGCGCGGCGACGGCCTCGGTGGCGGCGCGCTTCCAGTCGTCGGAGTCCTTTCGGCCGGCGACTTCGAGCTTCTCCGCGCGAATGACGGCGGCGAGCGCGGTGTGCTTGGCCTCGGTGGCGGCGAGCGTGAGTTCCTGTTCCTTCAGTTTCTCCGGCGCGGGATTGGTGCTGGCTTTCAACTTCGCGAGCGCCTCGCGGGTGTCGGCCACGGTCCGCTCGCTGGCAGTCAACGTGTCTTGGAACACGAAATCCCGTTGGTCCGGCTGCGCCGCGAGCAAGGGCAGTTTCACCGACTCGACGACGAGCTTGCCACCCGTCCGCGCCGCGCTGGTCAGCCCGCACAACGCGAAGGGCACGCCCGCTTCCATGACCCTGTTCGTGTCCGGCGTGCGCTCGTCGCCGCGGATGAGCAGGTGCGTGCGCTGGTCCACCGTCTTGTCGAACGCGCGGACCAGCCCGTCCTTGGCCGTGTCGAGCTGGCCGGGGATGCGATCGGTGCGGACGTTGTGCGGGTCGAAGACAGCGCGGAGCTGGTAATACTCGCGCTGCGAAATGGGGTCCACGAGATGATCGTGGCACTTCGCGCAGCCCACCGTGACGCCGAGGAACGCCTGCGACGTGTGCTTGAGCGTGTCCTCCATCCACTGCTCGCGACTGAGCATCTTGAAATTGCGCACGAGAAACCCAGTCGCGCGCAACGCGTCGGTGTCGAGCGGCGCGAGTTCATCGGCGGCGAGCATCTCGAGCACCATGCGGTCGTAGCCCTTGTCCTTGTTGAGCGACTCGACGATCCAATCCCGCCAGCGCCAGATGTGCGGCTTGCTGTCGCGGATTTGGTTGCCGCCGCTCCAGCCCGCCCAATCGCTGTAGCGCCACACGTCCATCCAATGCCGCCCCCAGCGCTCGCCGTGACGCGGGTCGTCGAGCAGGCGGTTGACGAGCTTCTCGTAGGCATCGCTGCTGGTGTCGGCGAGGAACTTCTGCTGTTCCTCAGGCGTTGGGTTGAGGCCGGTCAAGTCGAGGTAAACGCGCCGCAGCAAAATTTCCTTCGTCGCCTCGGGCCGGGGCTTCAGACCGCGCGCCTCGTGCTCCGCAGCGATGAACGCGTCCACAGGATTTCGCACCCAAGTGCCGTTCTTCACCACCGGCACCGCTGGACGCTCCACCGTCTCGAAGGGCCGCCAGCGATAGGCCGCGAGGAACTTGGCAACCTCCGCCTGCTTCGCGCTCGCCTTTGAAAGTTCCTTGGCTGGCGGCTTGTCCTTCAGGTCGCCGGGATTGCGTCCCAGCAACAGCTCCGTCTCGTTCGTCACGCCATCGCCGTCACTGTCCTCGCGGGCCACGAGCGCGAGGCGGGCGGCGAGGTTCGCGGGCTTGGCAGCAGCGGCGAGATCCTTGCCCAGCGCGTGGAGGCGTTGGCCAAACGCGTTGTGCGGAAACTCTTCGAGTGACTTCGGCTCCTTGCGTTCGCTGGGCAGGTGGCAGGTCGTGCAGCGGTTCAGCTCCTTGGCGAGGAACCTGTCGTAGTGGTGTTCCAGAGCGGCGCGATTGGCGGGAGTTGCGGGCGAATGGGCGACACCGGCGAGCAGCAGCGCCAGCCCCACGCCAGGGAGGGCCAAGCGGGACGACTCAGTCTGGGCGGCGGCGAACATGGAGTTTCCGACGACCCCGTCTGGGGTGGAGTTCGATGATTGTTGGGGATGGCTACCACGCCCCACTTTCGAGTCAGGATTCAAATCTGCTCGAAGTAACGCTGCTTCTCCCAGTCCGTAACGGCGTCGCTGAAGGCCTGATGCTCCAGCCGCGCGTGGTGCGTGTAGAAGTCCACCACGTCGTCGCCGAAGGCGCTGCGGGCCAGTTTGGATTTCTCGAACAAGTCAGTCGCGTCCCGCAGGGAGCTGGGCAGGCGTGTGAGCTTCTCGTCCACGTAGGCGTTGCCGACGTAGGCGTCGCCACAGTCGAGACCCTCTCGGACGCCGGCCCGTCCGGCGGCGAGCATCGCGGCGAAGGCGAGATACGGGTTCGCGTCCGCGCCGGGCATCCGGTTCTCGATGCGGAACCCGCCGCCCTCGCCCACGACGCGGAAGCCGGTGGTGCGGTTGTCCACCGCCCACGCCATGCGCGTCGGTGCCCAAGAGCCGGGCTGGTAGCGCTTGTAGCTGTTGATGGTGGGGCCGAAGAACAGGCAGAACTCTGGCGAGTATTTGAGCATGCCGCCGAGGAATTGGCGGAAGAGTTTGGAACCCGCCGCACTCGTCGGCTCGGCACTTTTGCCTTTTGCCTTGTGCCTTTTGCCTTCGTCCTCCGCGAACAAGTTTTTCCCGCCCTTCCACAAACTCATGTGGATGTGGCACGAGCTGCCCGCATCACCGCGCGCATACTTCGCCATGAACGTCACCGCCTTGCCGTGCTGCTCGGCGATTTCGCGCACGCCCTGCTTGAAGACCGCGTGCATGTCCGCCATCGGCAGCGGCGCGGCGCAGGTGAAGTTGATTTCGTGCTGGCCGCGGCCCCACTCGCCCTTGCTGCTCTCCACCGGCACACGCGCCGCGCACATCCCGTTGCGGATGGCGCGCATCAGCGGCTCGTCGCGCGTCGGCTGCATGAGGTGGTAATCAATCCGGTAATCGCTCGACGGCTGGAGGTCGTGGTAGCCGCTCGTGTGCGCGGCGTGGTAGGTCTGGTTGAAGAGGTAAAACTCCAACTCGCTCGCGCACAGGCAGGTCTGGCCCTGCTTCGCGAGCAAGTCCAATTGCCGTCGCAGCACCGAGCGCGGCGCTTCCGCCACCAACTCGCCGCTCTCGCGCACGAAGTCGCACAGCACCATCGCCGCGCCCGGCTGCCACGGCAGCGCGCGCAGCGTGTCCAGGTCCGGGCGGAACCCGAAGTCGCCGAAGCCCGACGCCCAGTTCGCAACCTTGAAGCCGTCGAGCGGGTCCGTGTCCAGGTTGACCGTGAGCAGGTAGCTGCACCCGTGCGTGCCGTGCTTCACGACCGAGTCGAGGAAGAAATCCGCGCGGAAGCGCTTGCCCACCAGCCGCCCGAACGGGTCGGGGAAAGCGACGAGGATGGTGTCAATGGTGCCGGACTTAATCTGGGATTTGAGTTGGGCGAGTTTCATAAGCAATCACTCCGCAACGTAGATGTTCTTGAGTTCAGTGTATCCCTCCATCGCCGCCATGCCGAGGTCTCTCCCCAGCCCACTCTGCTTGTAGCCGCCGAACGGGGCTTCGACGTGGACGCTGCTGTGCGAGTTGATGCTCAGGACGCCGCTCTGCACGGCGCGTGCGACCCGGAGGGCGCGGCGGATGTCGTTTGTCCAGATGGAGCCGCTCAGGCCGTAGGGCGAGGCGTTCACGGCGCGGACCATCTGCGCCTCGTGGTCGAAGGGGACGATGCACACGACCGGGCCGAAGATTTCCGCGTGCCAGCAGCGGGTGGACTTGTCCACGTCGAGCAGGACGGTGGGTTCGAGGTAAAAGCCCTTCGCGGATGGTCGCTTGCCACCGCAGCCGAACTGCGTGCCGTGCTCGTGCGCGTCGGCGAGGAAGTCCTCCACGCTCGCGCGATGGCTGGCGGAGACGAGCGGGCCGAGTTGCGTCGCGTCCAGCGCGGGGTTGCCGACGACCAGTTCCTTCGTCGCGGCGATGAAGCGTTCGGCGAATGGCTCGTAAATGCTTTGCTCGACGAACACGCGGCTGCGGGCGCAGCAATCCTGGCCGGTGTTGGCGAAGACGCTCATCGGCGAGGTGTCGGCGGCGCGCTGCCAGTCGGCGTCGGCGAAGACGATGTTCGGCGACTTGACGACCCGGAACTGCAGCCGCTGCTCTACCGCG
>SXGR01447782.1_pt1 | contig 23435 bp, 10 predicted proteins | sample 3174711 | NCBI WGS metagenome assembly SXGR01 (sample SAMN11356860, study PRJNA531348) | freshwater metagenome | isolation source: freshwater sample F1-60 | place: China: Fuxian Lake, Yuxi | collected 2017-12-25 | reverse complement strand
GTCACCATCGCGGCTGTTCCCGACTTGAGCTTCACTCTGAATGTCGGGAACAAGTTTGGTTTCGGATTCTACGGAAGCGGTGGAATTGAAGTCGCCGAGTTCTATGGTCCACAGGGGGACTACGAGCGAGTCCGCATAGATCCCGATCTGTTTCCCGATCACTATTTCTTTTTGATCGTCCAGAACCACTTGGTGGCGATGGATCGAATCAGCTTCGCGCCGAATGGCTCGGCCCTGTTGCTGCGGCACATCGGCATGGAAGGGGTGAAGTCCACGGACAGCGAAACGCAGGCTCGCCAGTCCGTCGTGCGTTACGAGAACGCCTTCGCACAGTCGAAGGCGACCTTTGCCGAGTCGTTCGTTTATTTCGGTGCGAAGACGCCTCGGCCACTGAATGACATCGACGGGAAGCCGTTTGCGGGACGCGATCTCAGCCTGCTGTTCGCTTCGTGCCTGCTGAAGGTCCGTCAGGAAAACGGCGGCAACGAGTGGGTGAAGCGGTTCTATCGTCACCTGTCCGAGTGCCCTCCGGTCGTCGCGCAGCAGGCCAACGAAGTTGCGAGTGTCGCCAACGGACAACTGTTGAATTGGGTCGTCGCCGCGTCGCTGGCGGCGGGCAAGGATTTGTCGCCGCTGTTTCGTGATCGCTGGCGATTCCCGCTCGCGCCGGAAGTGTGGCAGGCGCTCAAGTCCGTCGATTGGAAGAAGTCGGGGCTGACCGCCGACAACGTGTTCGACGCGCTGCCCAGCGAGCATCTCTTGCCGAGCATCGCGCAACTGCGTCCCAGCTTCTTGACTCCCGAACGACGGAAGCAGAACTTGCTTGTCGGCGGGACGTTTGAAGATGACGCGGCCAGCAAGTGGAAGCTGGATTCGTTCCGAGCCAATCTGAAGAGCGGAGCGATTGAAGGTGGCGTGGTCAAAGAGGGGCAGAAGGCCGCAGTGCTCCGCACGACGATCAATGACGACACACGCTTCACTCAAACTGTCGCCGTCAAACCGGGAACGCGCTATCTGCTCAGCGGCTGGATCAAGACGAAGGATGTGGAGATCGACAAAGTCGATCGGACCTATGGCAAGGCGGGAGCGACCCTCTCCCTCTGGGGCGGCTATGAGCACTCACGCTCGCTGGTCGGCGCCAACGATTGGACCTACTCGACGCTGATCTTCGACTCGGGCGATCGCACTGAAGTGGCGGTGCTCGCGCGGCTCGGCTACTGGTACAGCACCGCATCGGGCGAAGCGTGGTTCGACGATCTCTGTTTGATCCCGATCGGCGAGAGTCCTGTCAGGCCGGCCGCTCAGTCTCCACCGCCGGCCCCTGGTCCGGCTGAAAAAGATAATCTGCTCGTGAATGGCAGCTTTGAAGAGGGACCAAGCATCCCTGAGAACTTCGGATATCTCCCCAACGTGCGTGTTGGCTCGACAGACATCAAAGGCTGGACGGTCACACGCGGGAACATCGACGTTGTCGGCCGCAGACTTTGGATCGCGGGGCATGGTCAACGCAGTATCGACTTGCATGGCACTCCCGGATTTGGCGGCGTCAAGCAGACGTTCAAAAGTGTTGTCGGCCAGCGATACCAGGTCAGCTTTCTGATGTCGGGAACGCCAAAAGAAAGTATCTCGTTGTTCAAGCTCGCGGTGCGTGCAGCGGACAAACAACAGGAATTCTCGTTCGATACGACGGGAAAATCGCCGACCCAGATGGGCTGGACGAGACAGGCTTGGGACTTCGTCGCGATCGCAGCAGAAACCACGTTGGAGATCCACACGCTCCAGACAACAGCGCCGAATTATGGACCGATCATCGACGACGTGAGCGTCGTCGCATTTGATGCCGCGAAGGCCGCTCTGGCCAATCCCGTGCAGCCTGCGAATGCCAACGCTCGGCAGAAGCAAGTGGAAGGGGACAAGCATCGGGAACAGCGTGACTACGCTCAGGCGATCGCCTGTTACCGAGAGGTGCTTCAGCACGAGCCGAACAATGCGGAGGTTCTGAACCGGCTGGCCTGGGTGCTGGCGGTGAGTCCGCAGAAGGATCAACCGGTCGGTGAGGCTCTGAAGTTCGCGCAGCGCGCGAGTCAGTTGCAACCCGGCAACGGCTTCTATCGCAACTCGCTCGGAGCGGCTCAGTATCGAGCGGGGCAATACGCCGAGGCGCTGAGCAATCTGGCGGTCGTCGTCGAATCACCGCCGAAGAACTTTGGTTGGATGTCTCACAACTTGCTGTTCCAGACGCTGTGCCACGCCAAGCGAGGCGACCATGCGAGTGCTCAGGTGGCCTACGACAAGGCACTGGTGCTGCTCAAGCCAGCCGAAGCGGACATGACGCATCGCTGGCATGAAGCTCGGTTGTTGCAGCAGGAGGTCGTGGCGCTCGGCCTGTTTGAACGAGTGCCGGAGTTGCTCACCTTGAAGGGGCACTCGGACTTGGTGATGTGCGTGGCCTACAGCCCGGATGGAAAACTCATCGCGTCCGGCAGTCGCGATCAGTCCGTGAAGTTGTGGGATGCGGCGACTGGCCAAGAGGTGCGGTCGGTGAAAGGCAACCTGGGCTATGTCACGAGCCTCGCGTTCAGCCCGGATGGAAAAACGCTGGCGACGCCGAGCCTCCTGGAGTTGAAAGACGGCATTCCCGGCGACGTGAAAGTGTGGGACGTCACCACGGGCAAAGAGAAAGCCCTCCTGAAGGGGCATCCGAGCCAAGTTTGGAGCGTGGCTTACAGCCCGGATGGCAAGCGGTTGGTGTCGTGCAGCAGCGAGGGGACGTTGTACCTGTGGGACACCACGAGCCATCAAGCTCTGCAAACCTTGAAGACGAACATCAGCTACTCCCTGCGCGTCGTGTTTAGTCCTGATGGCAAGCAAGTCGTGATGTCGGGCAGCGCGGTCTCCGGCGGCGACAGGGCCGCGAAGGTGTGGGACATCGCGAGTGGAAAACTCGTGCTGAGCCTCAGCGGACACGCCGATACGATCGGCAGTGTGGCCTTCAGCCCGGATGGAAAGCGGATCGTGACCGGTTCGACCGACAAGACGTCGAAAGTGTGGGACGCGACGACCGGAAAGGAGTTGCTGACATTGTCCGGCCACGCGGGCCAGATTCCAGCGGTTGCGTACAACCCGGATGGGAAATGGATCGCCTCGGGCAGCACGGACTCGATGATCAAACTGTGGGACGCGACTAGCGGCGCGGAGGTTCGCACGCTGCGCGGTCATGCGGCCGGAGTCAGCGGAGTCGCCTTCAGTCCGGACGGGAAGCGACTGACGTCGTCGAGCAGCGATCAGACGTTGAAGGTGTGGGACATCGCCAACATTCGTGCGATCAGCGTCCCGCCGGGCGCGAGTCCAGCGGTCGCCAATCCTGTGTCCAAGCCAGTCGCGATCAGTGGTGCGCCGGTGTTGCTCACGTTGCAACAGGAACATCACGGGTTCACGAGCGTGGCGTTCAGCGCGGATGGGCAGCGGCTCGCGACGGCAAGCATCACGCAACCGGTGAAAATGTGGGACGCGGTCAGTGGCCAGGAGTTGCACACGCTGAAGGGTGGATGGTGCGTGACCTTCAGCCCGGATGGAAAACGCTTGGCGACTGGTGGCCCCGATCGAAATGTGCGAGTGTTCGACACGGCGAATGGACAAGAGACGCTTGCGCTGGCGGGCCACACCAACTCAGTCTTGAGTGTTGCTTTCAGTCCAGACGGGACACGGTTGGCGTCAGCCAGCGGCGATCAGACCCTGAAAGTGTGGGACACGGCGAGCGGTAAGGAGTCGCTGACGTTGAAGGGACACACTGGTGATGTCCGCAGTGTGGTCTTCAGCCCGGATGGCAAGCGACTCGCATCCAGCAGTCGCGATCAGACGGTGAAGCTGTGGGACACCACGAGTGGTTCGGAAACTCTGACGTTGAAAGGTCACGCGGCGGAAATTCGCAGCTTGGCGTTCAGTTCCGATGGAAAATGGCTCGCGTCCGCCAGCCACGATCAGACGGTGAAACTTTGGGACTCCGTGAGCGGCCACTTGGTGCGCACCTTGGAAGGTCACGACAGCGGCGTGATGAGCGTGGCGTTTAGCGCGGACGGAGCACGACTCGCGTCCGCAAGCTGCGATCAATCAGTCAAAGTCTGGGACTCAGCGAGCGGTCAAGTTTTGCAGACGCTGAAAGGTCACGGCAGCCAAGTCGTCGGCGTGGCGCTGAGCACGGATGGCAAGCGGCTCGCATCGGCCAGCTACGATCAAACCGTGAAAGTGTGGGACGTCACTCCGGGTCCAAAACCGGTCAACAACTCCGCAATGACGCGGACACGGGCCACTCGCACTGTCTCTCCGGAGGAGATGAAAAGTTATCTGGAAGCCGGCCGGCTGAATCGGCCACTCACCAACGGCGACTTCGCCAATGGACACGATGGCTGGGAGCGAGACGGCAAAGACACCGTCAAGAAGACGTTTTCCCAGGGTGGCGAGGAGGTCTTCACGTCGTCCGGCAAGAACAGAGACGCCGACACGATCCGAATCTATCAATGCTTCAAGATTCCTGACGATACCACCGAGCTTCAATTCTCGCTGCACGGCGGAGCAGACTCGGAGTCCACCTACGTCGCACTGTGGCAACTCTCACAGTTGGTGCGAAAGATCGCAGCGCGGAACGACAACACGCCGTTCCCTGTTGTCTGGAATGTGATGGCTCTCCGCGGCCAAGTGGTTACGTTGGAGATCGTTGACAACAGCACTTACTCGTGGGGTTTCATCGGGGCGCACGGATTCAAGCTGGTCAGTCCGAAAACTCCGGACAGCGATCCGAAGTCCAAACCGTTGGCGGTGGATCCCCATCAAGTGCCGCTCACGCTGAAAGGTCACTCGCAACCAGTGATTGACGTGGCCTTCAATGCGGACGGAACGCGAATCGCAACGGCCAGCCGGGATGGAACCGCGAGGCTCTGGGACGCTGCCACCGGGCAAGTCACGCACACATTGAACTCGGCCGCCAGTCAACTGGCCTTCAGTCCTGACGGGAAGCGATTGGCGACGGGCGGCTCTCAGAATGCGGTGACGTTGTGGGATGTCTCGACCGGCCAAGTCTCACTTCGTTTGAACGGGCTTCCGCCCAGCATGGTTGGTGCGGCCTTCGCACCCGATGGCCAGCGACTGGCGGCTGGCAGTGCCGATGGCACGCTGAAGGTGTGGGACATCACCACTGGCAAAGAGAGGCTGACGATCAAGACTCCCGCTTGGCACGTCGCGTTCAGTCCGGATGGAAAGCAACTGGCATCGGCCAGCAACTTGGATCAAGCCGTGAAGGTGTGGGATGCCACGACAGGCCACGAATTGTTGTCGCTGAAAGTGCCTCAAGGTGGAGTCATGAGCCTGAAGTTCAGCCCCGATGGGAAGCGGTTGGGAACTTCCGGGCATCCTTCGGGACCAACTGTTTGGGATCTCGCGACCAGTCAGCCGGTGCTCACCTTCAAGGCCGCTCCGTGGAGCATCGCGTTCGATCCCAAGGGGCAGTGGATCGCCACAGGGAATAGCGAGAATGAAGTGCAATTGTTCGATGCCGCGACCGCTCGGCAGCTCGCCGCGTTGAAGGGACACACTCAGCGAGTGGCCAGCGTGGCCTTCAGTGCTGACGGAAAAAGGCTCGCGTCGGCAAGTGATGATCTCACCGTCAAGGTGTGGGATCTCGTTCCGGGAGCCAGTCCACCGGGTTCGCCTCCACGGCCGAAACCGGCCGAGATTCCCACGCTCAACGCGGGAGACGAATTGCTCACGTTGAAAGGACACAGCGGCGACGTTGACGGCGTGGTATTCAGCGCGGACGGCAAGCGCTTGGTGACCGCCAGCGAAGACCAAACCGCGAAGATCTGGGATGCCGCCGACGGAAGCGAGTTGCTCACCTTGAAGGGCCACACCGGCCCCGTTACCTGCGTGGCTATCACCACCGACGGGAAGCAAGTGGCGACGGGAGGTCGGGATCATTTGGCCAAGCTGTGGAACACCACAACGGGGCGCGAGACACACTCTCTGACTGCGGGAACCAACTACCTCACCAGCGTGGCGTTTAGTCCGGACGGGAAACGTCTCGCATCGGCGGCGATTCTGGCGGCCAAGGTGTGGGAGACCGAGACCGGCCAAGCAGCGTTCGACATGCAAGGTCACTTCGCCAATGTGAACGCCATCGTTTTTAGTCCCGACGGAAAACGGCTGGCCTCTTGCAGCCATGACATGACAGTGAAGTTGCGAGACGCCACCAACGGTCGCGAAACGCTCACGTTGAAAGGCCATCGTGACGCGGTCACGGGCGTTGCCTTTACCCCGGATGGCAAGCGCATCGTTTCATGCAGTCACGATCAGACACTCAAAGTCTGGGACACGACTTCGGGAAACGAGCTGCTCACGCTGATCGGCCATACGAGCTATGTCACGGGAGTGGCGATCAGCACCGACGGCAAGCGTCTGGCTTCTGTAAGCTGGGACTCGACCGCGAGACTCTGGGACGCCGAGTCCGGCCAAGAGCTGCTTACCGTGAAGGGGCATTCCCATCGGGTCAATGGTGTGGCCTTCAGCCCGGACGGCAAGCGACTCGCGACCGCCAGCGACGATCGCACCGTGAAGCTATGGGACATCACGCTGTCTCCCAACGACAACAATAAATCTGCCGCGAGTCGGCCGATGCCTCCGAAAGAGGCGGAACGCCCCGTGACCTTCAGTGCCGAGACCGCGCGAGTCACTCAAGCAACGCAAGATGACCCGCTGACCGTCACACTCAAAGGCCATGCGGAAGCGATTGCTGCGCTGGCGCTCAGTCCCGATGGCAAGTGGCTGGCGTCGGCAAGTTCGGATGGCGTCGTCGTCTGGGATGTCGCCGATCGCAAGCCGAGATTCACGCTCCGCTCACATGGCCAATATGCAATTTCGAGCGTGGCGATCAGCCCCGATGGCAAGCGTCTCGCCGCTGGCGTGGAGAAGGTTGTGAAAGTCTGGAACGCCGCGACGGGCGCAGAACTGCTGTCGCTCGACGGCAAGACCGGACGCGTCAACGGCATTGCCTTCAGTTCGGATGGCCAACGCATCGCTTCGGCCACCCAAGACCAAACGGTCACCATCTGGGACAGCACGAGCGGCAAAGTGATCGACTCGCTGAAGGAGAAGCTGCAATCCTTCGGAGCGATCGCGTTCAGCCCCGACGGCCAGTGGTTAGCCGTTGGTGTCCTCACGGGTGACACCACCGGCAAAGTGCGGAAGGCGACCAGTCTGGAAGAGTCGTTTGGACTTCACGGTCATAATCTCTACATCAAGAGCCTTGCCTTCAGCGCGGATGGCAAGCGACTTGCTTCCGCCAGCGATGGTGGCAGCGTGAAAGTCTGGGACACGTTGACCGGCGATGACTTGCTCACGCTGCGCGACCGTCGCATGGCAAAGTCGCCAATGGAGCCACAAACGCACCGCTCCAATCAAATGAAAGGCGTCGCGCTCAGCCCTGATGGACAACGTCTGGTGACGGCCGGCAGCAATGGATTTGTGAGCGTCTGGGACGCCGTGACCGGTCAAAAGCTGCTCTCGTTGGAAGGACATCAAGGCGAGGTGCGCGGTGTCGCCTTCAGCCCGGATGGCAAGTGGGTGGCTTCTGCGGGAGCCGATGCGACGGTCAAAGTTTGGACTCTGGCAGATCGTCCGACGTTGCCGCCCGACGGAACCATCCTCAAAGCCAACGTCGATCCCAAGAAAGCCGAGGCGGAACTCAAGGCGTTCGAAGGCACCTGGCTGATCACCGACTACGCAACGAGTGCGAATCAACCCTTGCCGCCGGAAGTCGCCGCTTCGATCAAAGAGCAGCGTATGGTCTTCCAGGGCGACGTATTGACGTTCGCCTCGAAAGGCCGAAGCGAATCAATGGTCATCACCATTGATCCCACACAATCCCTCAAAGCGATTGACCTCTCGTCCTTCGATCAGGGCGATTCATCCCCCTCGATGCTGGGCGTCTATTCGCTCGCCGGTGACACGTTGAAAATCGCCATGTCGTCCATCGAAGCCGGGCGACCGAAAGACCTGAAGCCCGGCGACGGAATCCTCTCCGTCATGACATTGACGCGAACCAAACCCGCGGACATCAAGCCGTCAGACGAGTTCAACTTTCTCACATGGCGTCCGGCGGCAAAGAACCTCCAGCGGATGAACGTCAAGGCGAAGCTGGCCAATCGCGAGTCCCTTCGCGTGGGCCAACTCGATCGAGGGTTTGGTCTGCCAGAAACCATCTTTCGCTGGGGCGTGATTGGATTGCCGCCGATCACAGGCGATGCAGGCATCCCCGAGTCCATGTGGAAAGAGATCGCGTCCATCAGCCACATTGTCGTGGTCACCCCAGCCGTGAACGACGCCATGCTCAAGCAACTCTCGCAACACCGAGGCTTGATCACGTTGTACGTCACGGGAACCTGGTCGGCCTCGGCGTCGAGCATCGCCGAGCTGAAGAAGTGCCCGCACTTGATGGGCATCGTCCTCGAAGGTTCCCCGGAGACTGCGGAAATCGTGACCAAGCTGGCAGCTCTCAGCAACCTGCGCGACTTAACGATCCTCAACGCCACCGCCACGCAGGAACTGGTGACCGCAATCACTATACAGTTCAAAGAACTGGAATCCCTGAACCTCCCCGATGCTGGGGTCACGGACGATCAAGCGGCGCAGATCGCGACGTTGAAGAACCTCAAGTTCCTGGTCCTTCAGCAAGGCCGAGCGGCCGACAAAGACAAACCCAAACTGTCCGACAAGGGACTGCGATCGCTGATGAGCCTCAAAGACCTCAAGTGGCTCGACCTGCAAGGCCACGCCTTCTCGGCGGAAGCGGTCGCCGACTTTGCAAAGTCATTGCCCAACTGCCAATTCCTGAAAAGCGTGACCACCAACAGCCTCAAGAACGACACGAAGTTTTGAGGCACACGCTCGATTCGAGTCTTCCCGCTCGCGCATCACATTGTCGCGCGGTGCGGTCGCTGACTCCTGAGTTGTAGCGCTGGCTGCGACCGCAATCTTGGATGAACGACTCGGAACGACCAGTCTTTGAACTTGTGGCGGCGGGCGACTTTGATGACATGCCGTGTGGTCAAAATAATCAGCCGCAAGGGAAGTTCTTTGGCCAATCGAGTTTTGATGGAACAAACGATCGAGAACTCGGCCGGTTCTGGCCGAAGGAGGCACGGAATCACGCTGGTTCGGCGACGATGTCTGTCGGTTTTTCAACGTTTGCGCACACGATGAACGATGCTGTGATCGGGCGGCGATCTAAGCCTTGAGCCGTCGATGGATGATTCAAGCGGCTCGGCGATCGTAGTTGCGCAGAAGGCCGCCGAGTCGTTCGTCATTTCCGTCGCTATGCGGCCCGCCGCTCGAAGGACCGAACCAGCCCGCCGACGTACGAGCGGACCTCAATCTTGTCCCGCGTCAGGCTGACCACGTCATCTGGAGCCTCGCGGATCGGCGGAAGATGATCACGCTCCATGTGACTGCGTCGGGTGTTGTAATAGTCCACCCACGAAGCGACGACGTAGTCCAAGTGTCGCCTGCCGAAAAGAATGAATCTGAACAAACACTCGAATTTTATGCTTTGCACAAACCTTTCGACCCTGCCGTTCAAATTGGGCGAGGCAATCGGAAGCACGTTTGTTCGGACATCTTTGGCTTTCAGCGCCGCCGTGAATTCCTTGGTGAACTTCGTATCGCGATCGTGCATGACGATCGACGGCTTCTTGTCTCGATTCACAGTCTGATCCAGGAACTCTTTCGTCTGCTCGACGACCCACGCGGAGTTGGGATGCTCGGTGGACGACGTGACGATGACTTCGCGAGTCTCCAGGCACAGGAACGCCAGCAGATACATGTCGCGCAGACCCTTGATCGTCACCGTTTTCACCGAAAAGAAGTCAACCGCCCAAAGTGTCTCAGCGTGGCGTTTGACGAAGTTGTCCCAGCAGTCGGACGTTCGGTCCGGCCCCGGCGTGATGCCTTCTTCCTTCAAAATGTTCCGCACCGTCTGCCGGCTAATGCTTTTGATCCCCAATTTTCGCAACTCACCGATGATGCGGCTGTATCCGAAGCCAGTGGTCGTCGCGATCTCGATGACCAGTTCTCGGACCTCTCGCGGCTTGCGCTGACCACCTTTGGGATTCGCCTTCTTCTTGCCGGAGTCTTCTTCTCGGCACCAGCGATAAAACGTCGATGGTGCCACCAATGTACTCAGTTCTTCGATTGCTTGGCCCAGCGCCGTCCCCAGCTTGATCAGTCGGGACCGCTCGTCCGGCCTGGTGTGAATCTGCCCGGGAACTCGCGCCCGCAGGATCTTGTTCTCTTCCTTCAGAAATTCGACGTACTTCGCGAGCTCGTTGCTGCTGGCCGAGGCGATCAAGGCCAGCAGTGGGTGGAAGATTTTGGCGGTCATGCTATTGTCGCAACTCGTTATTAAGGTGGAGTCTGACACATTCGTTGAACAGCGCTAGGTGCTCCGGGAGCGACTCAGGAGCGGCCCAATCTATCGACCGGTTGAGGCTCAATGAGCGCGACTGAAGTCGCGCCGGATCGATGCCGTCTGCGCGACCGCCAGCCTGGTGACGGCCACCAATTCCACAGTCGCGGCAGCCCTTCTTCGCTTCCGTGGGCTCGCTCAAACGCTGCTCAGTCTTGGCACGGAATCTGGCACGGAATTCAGAGTAATTGGCGGTAATTTACGGTAAGATATGCACAAGTGAGCGAACCGGAGAGTTGTGAATCGCATTTCGTAAGTGCATGCCCGCAAAGACCTAGAGATCGTCAGCGAACCAGTTTTTGCCTTCGAGACCTCCGGCCTACGGAACCGAAGGGTGGCTGATGGCAGAAGTTTCCGCTCTCGAACGGCAGTGGCGATTGCTGCAAGCGATGATCGCGCGACGGAACGGGAAGACCGTTGCGGAGTTGGCGGTTGAATTGCAGGTCTCGGAGAAGACGATTCGCCGAGACTTGGTGTTGTTGCAAAAGGTGGGCTTTCCTCTGAATGAGACGGTCGGCCACAAGGGGCTGAAGCGCTGGAAAGTCTCGGCCGAACACGGGCCACCGGCAGCGATCCGCTGGGATGAAGCGGCCACACTCTATCTAGGCCGCAAGCTGATGCAGCCTCTTTCCGGCACGGGACTGGCCGATGCTTGGCAGTCGCTCTCTCGGAAGATCGAGCTGATTTTGTCCGACGATGCTCGGAAGTATCTCGATCGCATGGCGGCGATGTGGCTGGTGACGCAGCCGGCCGCGAGCGATTACGCCTCGCAAAGCCGATTCATCGAAGACCTCACGCTGGCGATCGAGGAACACCGCGTCACGTTTCTGACATACCAATCGCAGGCCGCCACCGAACCCGTGACTTACGACGTGCATCCTTACGGAGTCGTCTTGCATCGCGGCTCACTGTACCTCGTGGCCTATGCTCCGCATCACGGCGAAGTGCGGCATTACAAAGTGGATCGCATTTCGGATGTGGACGTCCAGACGCTGAAGTTTCCGAAGCCGAACGAGTTCAATTTGGAGTCTCACCTGTCTGGTTCCTTCGGTGTGTACCGAGGCACCTCGCCCAAAGACATCCACGTCCGAGTCCGCTTCGCCGCCGACGTCGCTAGATACGTCCAAGAGAAACGCTGGCACGCCTCGCAGAAACTGACGCCCCAGCGAGACGGCTCGGTGATCGCCGAGTTTGAACTCCGCGCGACCGAGGAACTCAAAGCCTGGGTTCTGAGCTTCGGCCCCAAAGCGGAAGTGCTCGAACCGGAATCCCTGCGGGAAGAGATTGCCCAAGAGGTCGCTCAGCTTCACGAAATGTATTGCCCCGCTCCCACGCGAACAGCTCGGAGACTGCCGCGATGACAAGACCCCAATCACAGTTCGGCATGATCGCCGCTACGCCGAATTGCGCCCGCCACCGCTTGCTGTCCGACGAATTCAGCGATGAGATGCCGCACCGCAATTTGCATCGCGCCGCAGAATCGAAAGATTGAACATGCCGAAGAATCGCTCAAACCCAAAGGCCGCCGCCAAGAAATCGTCCCTGACGAAGTCACTCGCGAAGCGTCCCACATCGGTCGGTCCTAGCCGGAACGAGTACGTCTCGGTCCTGACCGACCTCACGCACTTGATTCGCGACGCGCGCCGTCGTGCGTTGGCGACCGTCAACCGCGAACTCGTCTGCCTCTACTGGCACATCGGCCGCACCATCGTCGAGCAACAAGAGACCGCCCATTGGGGTGACGCCGTAGTCGAACGACTCGCGACCGATTTGCGTGCCGCGTTTCCAGACATGAAAGGGCTGACCAAGGACAACCTGTTTCGCATGCGGAAGTTCTATGTGGCTTGTCTTGAGACTGATGAATGGTTGGTCGGGCGATCCACGGAAATCGTGGCGACAATCCCGCCACAATCGTCGTCGGCAAGAGCGACCAAGAAAGTGGGGGCAGCGCCCCCACTTTCTCAGGCCAAGGCTTCCGCTTCGGCAATTCTCTCGACAGTGTTGAGAGAATCGCCTTCCCCGCACGCAATTGTGGGGGCGCTGCCCCCACAATTACGCCACGTCGATCTGAGTCGAGCTATCACGTCACTGTCGTGGACCCACCTGACGATCATCATCGGGGCCTGCGATCGACCGGACGAACGCTATTTCTACATGACGATGTCGGTGCGCGAGCGCTGGTCCGTGCGCGAACTTCGCCGGCAGATCGACGCGGCTCTTTTCGAGCGTTACGTCTCGGTCAAGCGCGATCCGGAAAAGTGCCTGCCCACCGATGCCGAGCACGGCGACCTGTTGCCGTTCAAGGATCACTACATCCTCGAATTCCTCGGCCTCGAAGATGAACACACCGAGAAGGAGCTTCGCAAAGCGATCCTCGGCAACTTGCGTGACTTTTTTCTGGAGTTTGGCAAAGACCTGACCTTCGTCGGCGAGGAATACCCGCTGACCGTCGGAGCCGACACGTTCTACATCGACCTGCTGTTCTTTCACCGCCGCTTGCAGTGCTTGATCTCGGTCGATCTCAAGATCGGCAAGTTCAAGCCGGAGTACGCTGGCAAGAGCCAGTTCTATTGTGCCGCTCTCGACGAACAGCTTCGCCTGCCGCACGAAAACCCGTCGATCGGCTTGGTGCTCTGCAAGACGGCCGACCACGCTCAAGTCCGTCTCGCCCTCACCGCAGCGGCCAGAAAAATCGGCATCGCCACGTATCAGACAGTCCTCCCCGACGAACACCTCCTCGAACAACGCCTCGCCCGCCTACCCATGCCACAGGAGTCCGAACCATGAATATCTCGGTTGTGGCCGGTCTCCCGATCGAGCCACTTCATTCCGATCGAAGGTCTCCTGACAGGCGGGAAGACCTTCGGTGAACGTCATATCGCTCGGTGACCGGTCAACACTCCAACCACTCAAGCAGATTCAAAACACAAAACCAGTTCATCGTTTGTGGAAGCACTTCATGACATCACCAACATCTTTCGACGCTTGGTTTCAGACGCTCACGACGCATGAGTCGCCTCGCCGCTGGCAGACCGAGTTGGCGGACGAGCCGGCTTGTCGCGATCGTTTGATTCGCATTCCGACTGGGCTTGGCAAGACGGAAGGCGTTCTGGCGACATGGAGCTATCGACGTCTTTGCTGTGCTGATGACCGCTGGCCGCGACGGCTCGTGTGGTGCTTGCCGATGCGCGTGCTCGTCGAACAGACCGAGCAAGTCGCACAGGCACTCGCAGACCGTATGCCAGCGGATCGGCGACCGGCCGTGCATGTGCTCATGGGTGGTGAAGATGCCGGTGAGTGGATCCTGCACCCTGAGCGTCCGGCGATTCTGATTGGCACGCAGGACATGCTGTTGTCGCGTGCCCTGAATCGAGGCTACGCCAGCGGCCGGGCACGTTGGCCGGTCGAGTTCGGCTTGCTGAATCAAGACGCCTTATGGGTCATGGATGAAGTCCAGCTCATGGATGTTGGGCTGGCGACATCGGCGCAGCTTCAAGCGTTTCGCGGGCAGGACTCCGCGAGAGGTCAGAGCATCCGTCCGTGTCAGACTTGGTGGATGAGCGCGACGCTGCAACCCGAATGGCTCAAAAGCGTCGATACCGCCGAGCAACATGCGGAGTGGATTCGCGAACCTTGTTCGGTCGCGTCCGAACAGCGCCGCGGAGGATTGTGGGAGATCGCAAAGACGCTGACGGTTGATGCTATTGAGCGAGACAAGGCGAAGGAGTTCGCGCAACGAATCCTCGACGAGCACGCCGCTACGGAAGCCGGGTCGCATGGCAAGATCACGCTGGTTGTCTGCAACACGGTGCAGCGAGCGTGCGAGACGTTTGACGCGCTGCACGCTGCCGGACGAACAGAAGGCATCGAATTGGTCCACAGTCGGTTCCGACCGGCAGAGCGTAAAAGTTGGCAGCAACGTTTCCTGAGTCGCGCCGCATGCACGTCAGAAGTGGACCGCATCGTTGTGGCAACTCAAGTGGTCGAAGCCGGTGTCGATATCTCGGCAGGTTGCTTGATTACCGAGTTGGCTCCGTGGCCCAGCCTCGTGCAGCGCTTTGGACGCTGTGCTCGATACGGCGGCAGCGGCCGTGTGGTTGTGGTGGATCGAGGCCAGGACGAGAAGGCAGCACCGCCTTATTCGCCTGACGAACTCGAAAGCGCGCTGTCGTCCCTGAAAGGTCTCACCGATGTCGGAATCGCTACTCTGGAAGCTCACGAAGAGTCGTTGAGTCCCGAAGGACGATCACGGCTCTATCCGTATTCGCCAGCGGATTTGTTGTTGCGTCGTGAGTTCGACGAACTCTTCGACACAACGCCCGACCTGACAGGAGCCGACCTCGACATCAGCCGCTTCATCCGGTCGGGCGACGAGCGCGATTTGCAAGTCTTCTGGATCGAACTCGACAAAGACGAATCGCCGGCAACAAAGCGGCAGCCGCAACGTCAGGAACTTTGCTCCGTGCCGTTTCTGGATGCGCGCGATTGGTTGTGCGGCGAGGAGACGAAAACAAATCGCAAGCCGAAGTTGAAAGCAAAAAAGCGAGCCTGGGTTTGGGATTGGCTCGATGGCGAGTGGACCGAGGCCAACCGCGCGAGCCTGCTTCCGGGACGCATTGTTTGTGTCGCCGCGTCGTGTGGTGGATATCGCGTGGATCGCGGATTTGATCCTGACGCCAGCGACGACGTGCTGGTCGTCTCTTCAACGGAGGCTCCGACAGAAACGCAAGCGCTCAATCAAGCGGACAATCGGCAGGACGGTGAAAACCTCAGCTTCCTCAACGAGTGGAAGACGATTGCCTGTCACAGCGGCGAAGTGACCGGCATCGCAACAGAGATCGCGACGGCGCTCTCGTTACCAGATGACATTTAAAAGGTGCTGGCTCTGGCCGGGCGCTGGCACGATGTCGGCAAGTCACATCCCGCATTTCAGGGTGCGTTGCGGTCGAAGGGAGAGTTGCTTCGACCCGACCGGCAAGACTTAGCGAAAGGCCCGGAGGTCTGTTGGCTTCGTCCAGTGGGAACTTACCGCTTTTCCGATGGCAGCGACTCGCGCCCGGCGTTTCGACATGAACTCGCCAGCGCGTTGGCGTTGTTCGCGGTGCTCGAAACCTTCCAGCCGCAGCATCCCGCGCTCTTGGGAACGTGGGGTGAAGCGTTGCAGTTGCTTGGTCATCCGATCGTCGCGTTTGCATCAACAGCCTCGCCTCCCCCCAGCATTCAGCAGATCCTCGACTGCTCCGCCGACGAGTTCAATTTGCTCGCGTATCTGGTGGCGAGTCATCACGGCAAAGTGCGAGCCGGTCTGCACGCCGCTCCGAAGGATCAGGACTACCGAGACCGTGATCACCGTGGCCTGCCAATTCGCGGCGTGCGCGAAGGAGACCGCTTGCCGGGTATTTGTCTTGATTCCACCGCCGCACCGTTGCCCAAATTGTCGCTCACACTGGAACCTGCTGCGCTCGGTCTCTCGACTCGAACGGGCGCGAGTTGGCGCGAACGCTGCGACCAGCTACTCGCTCAGTTCGGCCCCGGTGGCCTCGCGTTTTTGGAATCGTTGCTTCGTGCTGCGGATGTCCGAGCATCGCGACTGCGTACCAATGATCCCGCACTGCAAAATGAGGTGTCCGCATGACGCTCCAATTACATCATTTGACGGGCTGCTCACCGGCTCCACTGGCGAACTATCTCAAGGCGTTGGGCATTCTCCGTCTGGTCTCGGAGCAAGCCGATCGAAACGCGCGCGGCTGGTGGCAGGACGAGCATTTCTGTTTGCTCACGAAACTTTCCAAACAAGAGTTGGAATCGTTCTTCCTGGAGAAGTACCAGCCGACGCCGCTGCTGTCTCCGTGGAATAAGGGCTGTGGTTTCTTCAAAGCCGGTGATCCTGGCCTGGCACCCTTGGAAGCATCAACGGCACTTCGCTTCTCGCGATTCCGCGAGGGGGTTGTTGAAGCTCGCAAGTTATTGGATCAAGTCGCCAACGCCGACGCGGTGATTCGCGCGATCAAGGCTCGAACTAAGACGAACAAGTCGTTTCAGACCGAGCAGCAGCGAACCTCGTTGACGGAAAGTACCACGTTTCGAGGATTCCTCGATCAACTGCGAACGGCGGCTTCCAAGCCGGACATCTCTGCGGAGGATCGCGTCGTCATTCACACCGAGATGCGAGAGATCGAAGCATTGATCGCTCCCACTTCGAGGCCACCGACAAAAGGCGAGGCCGATCAACTCAAAGCCAGTTCTGGCTACAAGCGAGTTTTGGCTGCGGCGGATCGACGATTCAAAACATTGAAGGCCACTTTGATACCTGACTGTCGTCGCGTGTGGCGCGGTGCTCACGCCGAATGGCTTTCCGCCGCAGTCGTCCTGGATGAAGCGGGGGAGCCGCAGTGGCCGTCGCTCCTTGGAACCGGCGGAAACGACGGCAATCTCGATTTCACGAACAATGTCATGCAGCGCATCGGCGAATTGTTCGACGTGATCTCCGCCGAGGGCCAACCTCGAACGGGAACAGCAGCTTTGTTGTCGAACTCGCTCTGGTCTGACGCCGCCAACAATCTGACGGCAACCGCCATTGGGCAATTTCAACCCGGTGCCGCCGGCGGTGCGAACAGCACGACGGGACCGGCCGGCGATAGTCTCGTCAATGCGTGGGACTTCCTATTGATGATGGAGGGAAGCATTGCCTTCAGTGCTCAATCGACTCGCCGACTCGATCCCGCCGCGATCAGTCGGGCCAGTGCGCCGTTTGCCGTGCGTGCTCACGCCGCTGGCCACGCATCTCCCGGCAGTGAGAAGGCACAACGCGGCGAGCAGTGGATGCCGCTCTGGTCGCGACCTTCCACGATGCGCGATGTCGCGGGTCTGCTCGGTGAGGCACGGGTTCAACTCGGAAAGCAGACAGCTAACCGGCCCGTTGATGTGGTCCGAGCAATCAGCCGCCTTGGCGTGGCGCGGGGCATCGACGCCTTTACGAGATACGGCTACTTGGAGAGAAACGGGCAATCGACGTTGGCCGTCCCGCTAGGCCGCATCAATGTGCGTCAACACCCTCAAGCCTTCTTGATCGACGATCTCGCGCCGTGGTTGGATCGGCTGCAACGGCGAACTCGCGACAAGAACCCGACCGCTCGTCTCATTCAGGCCGAGCGTCGGCTCACAGATGCCGTGCTGGCGGCGCTCACCCACGATCTGTCGCCCGATCATTGGCAGTCTATTTTGGTTGCGGCCGTCGCGGTCGAATCGCTGCAAGCGACGAGAACAGCGATCGAAGTCGGGCCGATGCCATCGCTGCGGCCCGAGTGGATTCGTGCGACCGACGATGGCTCCTCGGAATTTCGGCTGGCCGTTGCGCTGGGAAGCGCGACCAGTGTGGTTCGACGCTCCGCGTCGAATCTCAATCGCGACGCGGAGCGTCGCGCCACAATTTCGGACCCCGTTCGGCATCACTGTCTTCCGCTCGAACCGGGTGCGAGAAACTTCAAAAAGTCTGACAAACGGTTGATGAATGATCCGCGAGTTGTCGTTTCGGGTCGCGATCCGCTGGCGGACTGCGCCGCGATTGTCGAACGCCGACTCATCGAAGCGGCCATGAAAGGACAACGCCACCTGCCGCTCGTTGCCGCGCGAGGTTGTGGCGCGCGGTTCGGCGATTTGGCCGCGTTCCTTTCCGGGTCACTCGATGTTGGAAAGATTTTTGATCTGGCTCGCGCGTTTATGGCGATTCGGTGGGACCGTTTGTCGCCAGCTCATCGCCCTGCGAACACTTCGTCGAACGATCAACCGGAAGAAGCTTGGCTCACGCTGCGATTGGCCTGCCTGCCGTGGCCTCTGGAGGACGGACGAAACATTCCGGCGGAACCCGCCGTCATTCGGCGACTGATGGCTGGCGACGTCGCGAGCGCCACAGCCATCGCCCTGCGCCGACTTCGCGCCGCAGGTATTCGCTCACCGCTTCAGGCCGCGACGGCTGACCCGCGCATCGCGCAGCTTTGGGCTGCGGCTCTCGTGTTCCCCATTGACCACCGCACTGCAACTCGCGCTGCGGCAATTCTTGACCCGTCTTTGAAAGGACCAGTCCATGCTTGATGCCTTGAAGAAATGCAACCGCGTTCTGTTTACGGTGCCGCTGCGCCCGGTTCAGGGAGACCGTTTCCAGCCCACCGGTTTTCCGTCGCTGGGAGCCGCGACATACCAGACGAAGGACGGCCAGAAGCTGCTCGTCGAGAGCGCTCAGAGCATGGCCAACCGGCTGGAAACAACCTGCTGGGATACGGCCAGCAACAAGCCCGTCGCGGCGCTCAATGGCATCAGCCACGTCACCATCAACCGCAAAGGCAAGTTCCTGACGGATTCATTGCTCGAAGCGCATCGGATCAACAGCCCGTACCTGCTGGAAGGCAAGGATCGCACCTTTTTTGAAAGCCTCAAGAGCGAACTCGGTGGCCTGGAGGAGGGACCAATCGACCGTAAGAAGCTGGCGGAAGCTCTGCTCAAGTTCGATGTCGGCAGCCTGATTCACGGCGTCTTTCTTGCAAAGAAAGAACTCGCCGGCGGGCGTCTACGAGTCGCTCGCGCGCTGTCGGCATTCATCGAAGCCTCAGACGCCCGCGTTGCGGCGTCTGGCGGTGTAAAAAATGACCACGTCAATCCGTCCGGTGACACGAAGGCGGGATTCGGCAACGTGCCATTCGCTCGCGATGAGTTCGTGGGTGAGATTGTGTGCCACATCAATCTCGATCTCGCGCAGATTCGCGGTTACGGCCTGGGCGAGAAGGCGGAAGGGCTTCTCGTCCTGCTGGCCCTGTATCGAGTTCGCAAGCTGCTCGATGGCGATTTGCGACTCCGCACGGCCTGCGACTTGGAGCCAATCAACCATGAGGAAATCATTGCGAGCCGCCCAGCAGGATTCGCATTGCCGTCGTTGACGGACCTCGAAAGCGCATTGAAGAAGTGCATTGAAAGCTGCAAGGACTTGATGACTCACACCACCGCGACGTTTGAAGATGAACTCAAGAAGGGCAAAGAAGAAAAGCCAGATGACAACGACGACGAAACCGAGTCCGACGAACCCTCCGAAGAATAGGAACCACCGATGCCGACATTGCGACTGCAATTCCCCGGTGGGCGCTACCATGCGACACCGTGGGGTCATCACGTCAACGAAGGCCAGATCGAATGGCCGCCCAGCCCGTGGCGTTTGTTGCGGGCTTTGATTGCCTGCGGCTTCAACACGCAAGGCTGGTCCGAAATTCCGCCGATCGCTCGACAACTCATCGAGAAGCTGGCGGCAACTCTACCTTCATATCGGCTCCCCGGAGCCAGCGCCGCGCATAGCCGTCACTTCATGCCGCTCGGTACGTTGGACAAAGGACGTGAGAAGACCACGCTCGTCTTCGACACCTGGGCCGACGTTGCGGACGAGTGCCTTGAGATTCATTGGGCCTGCGAACTGACCGATGACGAAACTCGGTTGCTGAGTCAGCTCGCGGATTGCTTGGGCTATCTCGGCCGGAGCGAAAGCTGGGTCGAAGCCAGCCTCCTGCCCAAAGCGGATGCCAAGGTCAACGGCTTTGACGCGATGCCGCATCAAGCCGGATTCTGCCCCGGTCCCAAGTGGGAGCAGGTCGCGGTGATGGCCGCCATTCCGCCCGACAACTATTCCGAGTGGCGCACCGGCGCGGCGGCCAAAGTGCTCGCTGAGTTTCCACTCCCCGAAGGCACGAAAAAGCCTTCGGCAAAACTTCTGAAGGACCGAACAAAAGCCGAAGCTCCGTTTCCATTCGACTTGCTCGACTGCCTCACCAAAGACACGGCTTGGTGGAAGCAACACCGCTGGAGTCAGCCGCCGGGATCGCAGCGCGTCGTCTATTGGCGACGAGCCGGAGCGTTGGAAGTTGGCGTGCCGAAGCGATCGACAAGGCGGCCTGCGCGACCGGTGACAACCATGCTGCTGGCACTGGCGACACCCAGTGGGAATCAATCGGCATTGCCATCGGTGACTCGGACACTGCCACAGGCTGAGTTGTTTCATCGCGCCATCGTGGGCCGAGTTGGCAAAGGGCAGAGGGTGCATTGTCCGGAACTGACTGGCAAGGACAAGCATGGCCGGCCGTTGCGAGAGGGGCATCGTCATGCCCATGTTTTGCCGGTGGACCTGGATGGCGATGGTCGGCTGGATCACATCCTCGTTTACGCTCCGATGGGATTGGGTGACGCGGCTCAACAGGCGATTCGCACGCTGCGGCGGACCTGGACCAAAGGTGGAGTCGGGGACTTGCAATTGGCTCTGGCCGGAAGCGGCGACATTGACATGCTGCGGTCACTGCCCGCACCGCTCAACCAGCGCGTGGCCGGGTTGCTGGGACCACGCGGCGGCTCCCGTTCGTGGGTGAGCGCGACGCCGTTCGTGCCGCCGAGATTCCTCAAGCCGCGCGGAGCGAACACATTGATCGGACAGATCAACGCTGAATTGGCTTCGCGCGGACGGCCTCTCGTAGAACAGTGGGACGAGTTGCCTCGCACTGCCGAAACGCTCGCGTTGCGGCACTTCGCGCGTCGCCGCCAACGATCAGGTGCGCCGCCGCCCGTTGACGTGGGATACGCGCTCCGCTTGCGATTCGCGGAGCCGATTGCCGGACCATTGACGCTCGGCTACGGCTCCCATTTTGGCCTGGGTTTGTTTGTCGCCGAATGATCGCAAATCGCAATGGAATCGGCGCATTACCAAGTTTTTGCCTGGCGCAACTGGACGGTGCGATGCTCGTAGTCGATCTCCAGCCGATGCGGATTCAGGAGAGCATGCCGATCAGGCATTCTTTGCCCGAACCGACGAGCACCTCAGCCGAAGTTTCTCGTCGAGTGTTGAGCAAGTCAGCCCGAAAATGTTTGCGATTTCGCAGAGAGCACGGTTCTAATCGTCCCGAACGAAATGGCGACGGAATGTCTCACACGTTGAGCGGCAGGCGGCCGACATGGCTCGGTCCTCTTGGCTCCGGCGAGATCCGTCATGCGGAATACCTTTCTGGTCTGCTACGACATCTGTGACGACAAGCGGCTCCGCAAAGTCTTCAAGACCATGCGGGACTTTGGAGACCACTTGCAGTTCTCGGTCTTCGAGTGCCAGTTCACGCCAACCGATTTGGCTCGCTGCCGGCATGTGCTCAGCGAGTTGATCAACCAGCGCGAAGACCAAGTGATCTTCGTGGATCTCGGTCCAACCGAAGGACGTGGCGAGCGCGTCATCTCGGCCATCGGCCAGGCGTACTCGAAAGTCGATGCGCCGTGTTATGTCGTGTGAGTGTGGCACGACGCTCCGCGTCGTGAACCGCGACGCGGAGCGTCGCGCCACAATAAGGGGACAACCATGAGTGACAACGTGCAAACCACAACGGCGAATCTCGACTTTGCTGCCAAGGAAGCCGCTCCGTTTCAGCCGCTGGTCCAGCTTACGGAGCGTGCTGGCTCTGACTCAGCCGAGCAGCCCGATTACCTGCCGGCGCGGATGCTCAACGAGTTCGTTTATTGCCCGCGACTGTTTTATTACGAGTGGGTCGAAGGCGTGTTCGTCAACAGCGTGGACACGGTGGCCGGATCGCTGCGGCATCAAAAGCTCGAACGCAAGGAAGACGCGCTGCCGGCGGCCGAGGAACTGATCGGGACACAGGACAAGATTCATTCGCGGTCAGTGCAGTTGGCCAGCGACACGCATCGGCTGATCGCGAAGCTGGACCTGATCGAAGGCGAAGGGGATCTCGTCGTGCCGGTGGACTACAAGATCGGCAAGCCACGCAAGGACAGCGATCAGGGTGAGTTGACCGCGTGGGACACCGACCGTGTCCAGTTGGCCGCTCAAGGGCTGGTCCTGCGTGAGAACGGCTATCGCTGCGAAGAGGGCGTCATCTATTACGTCGCCACCAAGCAGCGCGTGCGCGTGCCGCTCGATGACGAACTGATCGCCTTCACGCTCGATGCTTTGCAGAAGGCTCGCGAGACGGCGCTCGAGGCGATCCCGCCGCCGCTGGTCGATAGCCCGAAGTGCGCGCGGTGTTCGCTGGTCGGCATCTGCTTGCCGGATGAGACGCGCGTCTGCATTGAACTCAGCAACCAACAGCCGGTTCGACAACTCACGATGTTCGATTCTGACGAGCCGGCGAGCATCGGGATTCCGAAACGCGACCTCTCCAACATTGAGGTTCGCAAGTTGATTCCCGCTCGGGATGACCTCAAGCCGCTGTATCTCAACAGCCAGGGCTTCCGAGTTGGCAAGTCGGGCGAAGTGATCCAAGTTCACGACCGCGACAAGAAGGTCAGCGAAGTTCGCATGAATGACATCAGCCAACTCAACATCTTCGGCAACATCCAAATCAGCACGCAGGCGATTCAATCGCTGTGCGCTGCCGAGATTCCCATCAGCTACTTCTCGATGGGCGGTTGGTTCTACGGAGTCACCCAAGGCATCGGCATCAAGAACATCTTCCTACGCCGCGAACAATTCCGGCACGCCGACCGCGCAGAGTTTTGTCTGTCTCTGGCGAGGCAACTCGTCTCCGGAAAAATTCGCAATCAACGCACGATGCTGCTGAGAAATCACATCGAACCGCCGCGTCACACGCTGGCCTTGTTGAAGGAATACCAAGACGACGCCGAACGAGCGACCGCGTTGCCGCAACTGCTCGGCATCGAAGGGAACTCCGCGCGGCTGTACTTCGAGAACTTCCCCGGAATGCTGAAAGTGGACCGCGACGAAGACCTCACGCCGGAGCATTCGGTCATGGACGCCGATGACAACAACTCCCTCTCCCCCCAGGAGAGGGCCGGGGTGAGGGACTCAGAGGAGCAAAGTCTTCCTGTCGAGAAGATCGACGCGATGGCAAAACGCAACAGTGCCTCTCGCCGGTCTGCCACATCAAGCTCCAGCCCC